>JACCEA010004707.1_pt1 | contig 12421 bp, 9 predicted proteins | sample 7449851 | NCBI WGS metagenome assembly JACCEA01 (sample SAMN15323453, study PRJNA562643) | freshwater metagenome | isolation source: river surface water | place: USA:Blue River Watershed | collected 2017-08-18 | reverse complement strand
GAATGGCTTAGTGCATCATTTTTCAGATATGAACCAAAATTCTACAAATGCGCCCATGTAAATAGGTTATGCGCAATTCAACTGGCATTAATATCACTGCTATTTGCAAATTCATTGGAATCAATCATGACACTCATTGTCATGATTTTTGCAACGTTCAGTTGGATTAAACTCAATGAAATCATTGCGGTTAATGATATTCACACATTTCCTAATGTTTGCTTTGTATTCTTTTTGGGGAAAATGACTTTCTATGCAACTGGTCATCAGATGCAGTTCAATTCATTACAGGTAATCTTGCTTCTCATTAATTGATATCGTCGAATTGGAATACTTAACAGATCTCTTTCTCTGCGTGTTTCCCTTTATGTCTCTCCTCCTCATCTGGTCTGTTTATTTATTGCCTCAAAACAACAGCTAATGGCAGGATTTGTGGGCACGGAGAAATTCAATTTCTTTTACTCAGGATTGGGACTATTTGTAAACACAATGTCCTCTGAGTTCTTGATTTTAATCTTTCTTCTCATTGAGGGCCGAAGCGTGCGAAGTTTAAAATCTTTGAAAGAATTGGCAATATTGCGCTGCGGCTTGATATTAATTAATATGGTAACGACTTTTATCCTAAGGAGGCATTTAATGATGTGGGCGATATTTGCGCCAAAGGTAAATTAGTTGTCCTGGTTGTGGTTCACTCCAACTGATCTTTAATTCTGGTTTCATAGATGCTCTTCGAATCTATTCAATTTATGACGTTTTCATTATTATATCTATTATTTGCGTAGGAAATCCTAATCAATCGACCAGTTGTTAATAAATCAATCGTATATGCTTGCTTATTAGATGCATAACGTTAACCATTATTAAAGTAACAAACACAACACAATAGCTTTTTCAAAAATAAAAATACATTTTCTGCTATTCTCTACTGAAACATCGACGTTGGTAAATCTTTAAAATGCAGTGGTTTGACCCAGAATTTTTGAAACTGGGACCACATGATCATGAGCGAAAGTAGTTTCCTCGAGAACTTTGTTTGTTTCAAGATCATGATAACGGCCATTTCCTTGTTTCATACCATAAACAAATTGCCCAAGGAAATAATTTCGCTGCTCTCGATTGTACAGAACACCTTCTCCATGTTGAGTGTTCTCTTCCCATTGTCCTTCGTATATGGTGATATATTGCCGACCTTGTTCATCAGGACTTGATAGAATACTGAGAATACCCGTTCGACGTTCTCCATCAATATCACCCTCTCCATACTGTAAAGCAGACAAATCTGCTGAAAGTAAAGCAAGAAGTCTTCCAAAACCACAACGCTTATCTCCAATCCACTTCCCTTCATATTTACTACCATCAGGAAAGTAATAATTTCCATGTCCATTACGACGACCAGTTTTCCAAGAACCTTCATAAATACTACCATCTTCATAGATACAACGACCAGATTCAGCATAAGGAATCAATGCCGTCGGTGATAAGAGGCTAATCGAATTATCCAATGATGGAACCAAGGTGCCCGTATATGCACCAAATAACCACAACTTCTCTTCTCTAACGGAAGTCATTTTTACAATATTCTTCGAGAAGTGATGCTCCACCATCTGAAAACTGCTTTTATTCTCACCAGGAATATGTCCTAAAGAGATATTCAAGGATTGAATCAAGAAATTGGATGCTTTTCCAAATCCAATCATCTTGTCATCTTTCCATTCACCTTCTACAATACTTGGTTCATCTTTCGGTAACTTAGATGATTCGTGGCGTTCTAATTTATGATGAATAGTGTGAATACTACCAGGACCATGTTTACGATGATGCACAAATTGTCCTTTAAAAATACGATGATAAATCAATGTATCAGAGTTATCTTGTAAGGTAAGCTCCCCGTATCCATGGTAGAGGCCATTCAGAAAAGATCCTTCATAAACGGTTTTGATGAATGTATCGTCACCATTATTAGTTCCATTACCACTACTGCTAGTTCCTGCCTTCCCAATGGAATTACCAATTGCCAATGGAGAATAAGTGGTAAACTTCCCTTTGCCAGTGCGTTGATCATAGACAAAGTCACCCTCATAGATGGAAGGCAATTTAGGATTTTTTTCGTCATAGATACTGAGTGTTCCACTACCATGACGCTCTCCTTCATGCCAAGTTCCCTATTGCATAAAATATAAGTAAACGGCATAAGTACAATCGAGAGAAACTGATTACCTCATAAACATCACCATTGGCATAATTCATCTTCCCTTGTCCATGAGGAACATGAATGCCTGGGATACCTTCCGGATTTTCCATATCTAAAGTGCCCACACTATTGTTGTCGTCCACATCCATGTGATGATAGGGGCCTTTGTGTCGACCATCATACCAAGATTCACGAGTGCGGGGACGAGAGACTGAGGATGCTTTTGTTTCATCAGCACCTCCTATAAAAGAATCTGTTGCATCTACTCCAGAAACATTAATTTCATCTTCAGATTCAGGTCTCGGTTTGAACTTCATGACTTCGCCAAAGTAGACATCACCGTTACCATAGCGAATGGTTTTTTGTTTCAAATGATTCAATTTATTTTGCTCTTCTTCATCAAGAATTCGCATACCATCGATGTGTTGATGAGCTTTCAAGACTATACGACGAATACGTTTATAAATAGTAATGGGTTCATCAACAAAACCAGCGCGCGATGGGTCACGAGATGCAGTTGTGATCATGAACGTTGCATCAAAAGAAGCCAAGAAACCTTCAGGTAAAACTGATAATGCACGATTTGCAACAGAATTCTTGCCATAGTTTTTGTTTCCATACGTAACTTGACTGTGATTTGAACTACCAGACTGATGACCACCACTCATTGTCCCTGTAACGGTTAAAGCACCACCGACTGTCATTGTCTTGCAACCCCCAAAGACAAGAAGACCAACTAGAATACGTTCGTGTTCATCCATTAATTGATCTTCGCGTTGGCTTACAAAGTCTTGGTCGTAAACCAATCCAATAGCAGATCCATATATACTTTCACCATGGGATTCAGCAGATGATAGTAATGCCTTAAACAATGGTGGACTCATGTTCTTCATGTTTACAGAGGGGTGAAAAGATTTCAAATGAAGCTTATGATGATTTTTCTCTTCCTCGGTTGCCGATCCTTCACCTAATGCATGGGGTGAAGTATCACCACTGTTGCTACCACTTCCTCCAGTCAAAGTAGCCGCGAGCTTATTAGTTGTTGAGTCAAATACTAGAGAAAATGTATTATATTCGATAAGAGATAAGGTTCCCTTTGTTGACAAACCACCGAATATGGTGAATTCGTAATGTTTTTGTGATTGTGAGGATTGATCAAGGTGTTGATCTTCGGGAGGGTGGCCATGAGGGTGATAGAAAACATTTGGACTTCGCACATGGAAGGCATTATGCTTACAACGTGGAAGAACAACAACTGATGAAGATGAAGAATATGTAACTTTCATCCATGTTGCTACATTGGTTTTCAGTGGTACCACAGGATCATTTTTAGATGCTTTTCCACCTTTGGCTGGCTTTGTTTCAACCACTGGCGGCGCTACTTCTGGAACATGATACTCTGCATTTAGGACTTCTGTTAAATCAAGAATCCACATATCATTCAGCATATGTTTGCCTTCAGTTTCACCACCAAATATAACTAAAAAAGCTTGATTTGGATTGCTTGGATTTGGAGTTACCAATGTTGCAGTATGATATGCTCTAGGGGGAGGTGTTGCGCCATTTGTATCTACATCCACCTGTTTCATAATATATTTCACTTTCTTCGATAAATGGTTTGGTCGAGGACTTTGCGATCCATCTGAAGGTCCTACTTCAAGTTTTTCCTCCATAGCGCGGAACAAGTATACACTGTTAGTGTATACACCCCCAATGGCCGACCCATTCACAGCGTGCTGGTAACCACCAAATAACACAACACAGTCTTGCTCTTTCCCACAAGTTGTCGCAGAAAGACCTACCGTCGATGCAGATTTCGCCACATGTTGGTGTTCTTCCAAAGATAAAACATTGCTTTTGTAACCGAATGTTCCTTTTCTGACACGAATAACATCGAGGCAAGCTTCTAAAGCTGTACCATTTCCAACTTTACTTACACCACCAAAGAGGAACACTTCATCTCGAATAGTCGCACTTGCATGATACGCACGATTGAATAAACCATTGGAAACTATTACACTTGGTGACCATGTGGCAGTTGGAACATGGAGCACGCGCACTTGTAAATAAGTTGATGCTTTCTGCTGCGACAATGGCAGTTTCTTCATGGAAGACTGAGTCTTCTGTGAGGAAGTAGGAAGAGGCAATGTTGAGTTGTCAATACTGTTGCTGAAGGCAGATAGCCCAACCGATCGGCTATCTAGCGGGTGTTGATTCTGCTGTGCAATGTTTTGAAAAGGGGAGACGTTTGTACTTGGGATTGCAGAAGGGAAATGCTCGAATCCCCCAGAGAGCATAAAATTCTCTCCAATTCTGGTTGCTGCGACACCCAAAAGGCTCGGGGAGTTAGGAATGACAGTAAATAAGTCCAACTCCATTGCAGATGGATTCTATGATGATGTCAGTAGATTATGGTATATCACGCATCATAGTGCTAATATTTAGTTATTAGTTAGCGCAACAAGCATGCGTGAAACCGCCACTTTAAGGCCTAACCCTAGTTTTTCCAAATCCCTAGACATACTGTATTGATTCCACATTACTAATAAGTAATTCATTTAATTACAAATCTTTCCACAGGATCAATGAGATTTTTAAAATATTATCAATACGTGAAACGTCTATATTGAGCTTCTAGTTTTAAATATGACACTTTTGTGCGAAATGGAATAGTATTGAACTTCCCTGTTGGACAACCCTTTTACTTTTTGAAATACTAGATCAGCAATATATAGCATTATACTGTTTCGTAGATTTATGTTATGACAGTAGTGGATGTGATTGGCTAAAGTACTTCTGACTAGTTCCGTCATTTTCGCATGATATTACACGACAAACGCAACGTGATCATTGAGACATTAGAACGGTGATTTTGGATACTGAACTGCCATGTTTTGTCAGGTTCGAAGGTTCTACCAGCAATTGAGTGGTTACAGTATAGTATAAATTGTTTCGCGATGAAAGTTTTGACTGCATCGAATGAACTGAGCTGATATTGGAGATTTGATGGATTATCATAGCCTCATGCTGGAAGTTGAAGATTTTGATATTTAAATGGTATTAAATTCGCGCTCGTTAGTCCGCGTAGTTATTAGTGATGAACAGTAGGTGAGGAGCCAGTAAAACAGACAAATATGTTCGTATGAGCGCCTCACGCTACCCGAATCTATAAACACATCAAGAATAATTACGTCGTGGGTTATCAAAATAGAATTCATATATGATAACTATCACAACACAACAGTTCCTCTCCAATGGATGCAAAGGCGATAATCTTGTTCGAGTGTCCGATGATGATTTCGTAACATCTCCAAACGTCGTGTTTTCTAGCCGATGCAATCTATGCTTCAACTAATGATTGCCGTGTTTTGCTTTCAGTATCTTTCTTATCATTTTCTGGGGAATGCTCATCTTTTTTTAAAATTTCAATGCCACGCATCGCCTCCAAATCATCATCTTCCACACTTTCACGAAATGCATGCAATTGACTTAAAACAGATTTAACTTCATACACACCTATTGTAGCTTCATCGGTGATAGCGAGGTCATCGCTGCTGTCGCTGTAGGTTACTTCATCATCATCGAAAAGGAATTCATCTGATTCAGTATCTGGAAAGATGGGCTCAAAATCTTCTTCATCTTCATCTAGAATATCATCAGAAAAGAAACTACTGCCCTCACTTGAATGTGCTCTTTTATCGCTGTCTGCAGTAAAAGTAAACATATCAAGTTCACTTTCTGATTCCTCGAAAATATCTTCCAAAATGCCACCTTCATCCGTGATCTAAATCAACATTCGTTTTAGTCTCCAAACGACAGGATTTTGGAGAGTTTTCACTTACTCCCATCGTAACAAAACCCAGTAAGAGTCCTTCGAAGGGACTCATGTTTGAAAATATTCGTGAACGACCAAATTTCTTTTTTTGATTCGTCATAACTTCTCCCACTAATAAAATAATGATGAAGAGAAATTACTTTTCGATCAACATAATTCAAACCGCATATTTGTGCACAACATTTTCAATAGAGGTGCACACACATACGAATAGAACAATATAGATACGATCTAGCGATGTGCAGATGTGGAATGTGGGATCTCAGATCAAGTTGTCGAATATCTAGATATACATTCATCCAAAACTCACACAATTATTTATTTGTTTGTTTTGTTCGTACCAATATATATTGACACTATTGTTGATAAAGTATCCGTTCGTGTAAGTAACCATGCTTTTTTTGGTGTGAGTGAGCACTTCCTTCATCTTACAAAAGAATTTGGCATTGACAAGGAAACAGAACAGCAAATGAGTCCTCAAGATATTGATTCCCCATTTCATCCTGGTAGCAAATTGAAGGCTGGGCTTTCAGCCACTGATGGTAATACACCAATTGGTCAAGTGTCACCATTTGTTAAGTGGATAGCAAATTTGTTGGGGAAAAACCCAGTTTTATTACAATGGCGTGTCATTGATATGATTGAGCGCAATGTTCCATTCACCAACGATGTTCAATCAGATTATATCTTTTTAGTGAGTGGTAGTGTATTCTTCCTTCTTTGTATCTTGTTTTTAATAATGTTTTGTGTTGGATATTATGATGCACTGCGAACAACATTTCTTTCACCATTTGATATTAATAATTATTCAGATACTTCAGCAAATCAATATTGTGATACAGTATCCACTACAAATACTGGTGTGTATCTTGCTACGCAAAATGGTTATTGGGAAAATTCACAATATTTTGCATATTCTAATGCATCTTATTATATTTCTTTAACAAGTTATTCAACAGATTTTAAGCAATATTCATATCTTATGAATGAAGTTTATAATTATTTAGTTAATTTTGGTAATATTGTATCCCAAACATCATTAACGTACAGTTTAGTATATTGGACAGCAACCATGTTGGTGGTACCAGGTTATAGCACACAACGTTTTTATTTATCTGGTGATCCGACAGTAATATTTAATAAACAACATACAGGTGGTTTATTAACATCAATTAATGGACCATGTTATGATAATGTTACATCATATGCTAGTTATGATAGTACTTCAGGTATTATGAAATTAGATTATAATTATCAACAATATGTACAAAATGAACAATGTATGAATATTACTCAACCAACATTATTAGGGTATATACCCATGGTTGATGGATTACAATTTTCATTAAAATATGATGTTCAAACTATATTAACAGCCTTAGCAGTTAATTTATATGTAATACAATTGTCAGCATTAGTAGAATTGCCTCATTTTGATTCATATTATGATTATAAAGGAACAACATATTATATATCACAATACTATTCACCAAAATTTCCTAATATGATTCCTATGATATGTTTAAAAACATTACATTATCAAGAGGATTATCCAAATAATGCTACAAATGCATTTTTATGTGGATTAAGTTATAATGGTGTAATTGCTATGCCTATGTTTAATCAATTTGGTTCGAATTCTACTCTACCTATTCCATGTGATTGTAGTAAAGCATCATCTTATAATTTAAATAGTGCATTTTCAAATTGTAATATGTTTAATTTTATGAGTGGATTTATGTTTTGGAATACACAATCACCTGATGCTATACTTGAATTATTGGGTAGAGTAAAGTTTAATTATCAAGCTATTAATGATGCAGCTTTCAATGCGAGTTTTATTGATAGTTATTGGGGATTAGCTTCACCATTGTATGATCAATTACATTCAAAACAATATCGTAAGAATGCATATGAATTTTGTCAAACATCATATGGTGCTTGTTCAATGGTATTGTTTTCTTCATTTGATAATGAACGTGATGCAACATGGGCTATTAGTAAGTATTATTATATTTTACAAAATGGTGCTTGTAGAGATACGATTAGCCCAACTAGAAGTGCGTGGTAAGTGTTCACATCCCTTTCATATTTATAATATATGGTATATTGATGTGTTTATTTACTCATGTGTAGGACCCAACTTGTTAATTATTCTTTTGCACCACTAGTTGAAAGTTATGAAAAGTGCCATAATAGTCCCTCTGTAGTGTTTTTGAACCAATTTGGGATAACAATGGGAAATGTTTCAGTGATGGTCCCATTTTGTGCAATGGGGATTCTAATCTTGTTTGCGTGGGTAAAGCGTCTCATGAATATACGCGATGAAGGGCCAAATTATTCTACGATTGAAGTGGAGCATGCGAGTCGCAGTTTAGCAATAGCACTGTTATTGAAGAGAGATAATATGTGTCAAATTGATGAAATTATTCATAATGATCCAGAGATAGTCAATCATCCCAAGATACTACCGATCCTTGATCAGTTAGTATCTGAATTAACGGCTGTGGCGCAAATTAGTAAGAAGTCTGAGTCAAATGTTGGTACAGTGAATGGTAGTTTAGAGCTACAAAATGTTACGTCATCCTTGCACGACAACCATGGGAAATGAAGTTGTAAGCCCATCACATAACTCATAAATTTATTGTATTTTTTTCTTGTTAATAATATTTTCATGTTTTGTCTTGTCATGTAAATGTAAATGTACAGTTGGTGAGATTGAGTATCTGTTAAAGTATTTTAGAGGCTCTTTGTGTATGACTTTATCATAAAAGAATTAAAAACTAACAGTATGGAATGTTACTGTCTATTTTGATTGCAGTAACATCCGTCGAAGATGTGCACAGAGGTGCGATGCATGGGAGAGTTAATAAGTATATTTATTTGATCATACCCCTAGAACAAGCAGAAGTGAACTTCAAGCTTCAAAAATATAAACTGTGTCGTGGTCGGCAATTTCTGAAAGAGACAGGTATTAAAATGACAACCAAGTCTTTCAAGCTAACGTTGAATATCGCAAACTCCGCCGTTGCAGCTTTGAAAGAAAAGCAATTGGCCTTGTTGGCTTTTCGAGGTTATCAAGGAACCTATGGTTTCCCCACTATCTGGTACGCCAATAAGAAACCTGCAGAGAAGCTTTCACTTGAGTGGAATAGTGAACACAAAGGATTTGTCTCCGATAGCAACTTGGCTGCTGGTCAACATGTTACAATCAAGAAGGACTTTGCCATGAAAGCTGGCGAATCTGCACACTTGGACTATGAAGGACAAGGAAATATGACTTTCGCTGATCCTTTAGACTCCGATGACAAATCGACTTATTACATGTTTAATTCTTCCATCGTAAATGTAAAGGCTGTTGGAGTGTTGAGTAAGAACCCAAATGGCGTTGATGCACCTTGCTATGTGTCTTCATTCTTGAGTAATTCGTTGATTGAAATGAAGCCTTTACCATCTTCCATCTTTTTGGCATTTGCTCCTACAAAGCACAATGAAGGTGAAATTATGGATCGTTCTCCTGCTGATGGAGTACTGGTCACCCTGACCAACGATAGTGCGACATTGTCTCATGATGGAAAACAATGGTCTGTTTCTGATGGTGCTACCATTACCAATCATGCGGCAAATAGTGATTTGCGAAGCGTTTTAGCCGTGAAATAACATTTACCTCATGTGTTGTCTAGTAGAATAGTTTTGAGTGACTGTTAAGTGTTGGTTCCCATTCGGTTTAGAGAAAGATCGAAATCTTTTTTTTTTTTTTTTTCGGGGTATGGATGACCAGATAAATAACAATGGCTGACTGCTGTAGTAATACAATATCTGTTATATTTTAATGATAGTTGTTTACATTTCTAATATGTATTTTAATGTCATCGGTATGTAAATCATTGTTCGATAAAACACCAATCACATTCGGCAAAACCAGCAAAACAATATCTGCTGTATTTGGAAACTATAACTAACTAATGGAAAAGCAATACAGCTTTTGGTGGAGCGATCTAGATTTCTTGAGAACCATCGATATGGGTTATTGGACTGGATACTGTTTCTGTCTGAGGAATGAAATCACCATTGGCTTTATGGCTGTTTTTTTCATGCTCAGCAGATATACAAGCAAGCTCAGCATGTAGCTGTTTGACAATACTCATGATCTTTGGGTCTTTTACGATGTTCCCCTCATTGGACAAGGACTTAACCACATCTCTCATTATTTCTTGGTCGTCAAATGCAATTGCAGTGTTTCCAGGAAGCTTGTTGTCTCGTGCTAATAGTAATGCTATCCCTAATGTATTGTTTGCTCTCTCTATCTCCACCCTGCTATATGGTGGAACAGACCACTGCTTCGATGCACCACACCACCATCGAAGGACATGATAAACAAAAATCACTAACAATGCCCCCACCGGTGCTAATAATGACGCATTTCCCATCGCAATACCTGCTTGATTAAGGAATAACACAGAATGACTATACGAACATTTTTGATAGCTCTCAACTAACGGCGCAAATGGATAATTCACCAACTTCAACCTAAAAAATTAGAATGATGGAATGATTCACAAAAGAAAAAAAAAAGAAGCGACTTACCAGTCATCTTTCTTAGGAGTGATTGAATCTCTACAAGCGCCATTAGATAAGATATAATAATATTCACTAATTGCCCAATTCGCTTGGAAATCATCGTCGAATGATGAAAAGATTGCCATCGAACATAGGCCATAAATGGTCGAATTACAGAATGCATAGGATTGGGCACGATATTCCGGAGATTGAAACAATGTCTTCGAAAACGGTGAAACTATTCCCCAATAACTGTCAATAAAACTAGCTTGAAATGCTGCAGCATTAAGCTGGGTATAATTGAAATCATAGCGTGTTAGTAATTCTAAGATTGGGATGGGATCCGATGTATTCCAATAAAATACTCCAGATATTAAATTGAATTTATTGCAATTTGCAAAAGGAGAACCCAAGTTTAGATTTTCACTATTTGAACAATCACATGCTACAGGATATGTCTCATTTGCACCAAAGTGGTTAAAGATAGGAACAGCATATGTGTTACCGAACCCTAAACCGCATAGGAATAACTTTTGACCATCACTATTATCATCATCGAGATTAGAAGACGAGCCTATCGAAGTTGAATAATTTTGAAAAGAATCATTTGATGAATTTGTAAACGCCGTCTTTGAACCACGGATACAAACCATAGGTGTCATACTGGGAAACTTCGGATTGTAGTAAGTTGAAACTGTGAAAATGTGTCCTGCGTAGGGAATATCAGCTTCAAAACCAGATATTGCAACCAGCTCAGCTGCTGTAATCACACCAATATTCACAGCAATCGCAGATATTAAAGAGCGAACATCAAACTTTAAAATAAAATCATCGGTTGAAATAGCTGGGATGTAGCCAAGCTTCATTGGATCACCTGCAGAAAGACATAATGAATTTTCCATATATTGTTCATAACTATACGTGAGTTGAATTATTCCCGAATTACTGTCATAAGATGTGGTTGATGAGACATTCTTGGATGAACATATTCCTAATACGCTGCTCATAACACCACCTATATGCTGTCGATTGAAAACAGTGATCGGGCTACCAGTCAAATAGAATCTTTGTGTAGTAGTTCCTGGTATGACAAACACCGCAGTCATCCAATAGATCAAGTTATATGTCAAAGAATTGTGTGCAGCTTGTTGTCCAAGTTTAAGAATTGCTTCGTAAATTAATTCCATTAAAAATGAATATTCATCGTATGCAATAGATAGTGACGTCACCATTGCTTGATACGAAGCATTGGAATATTGAAAATTAGCGTCTGATTGCCATTGGCCGGTACTGGTAGCGAGATAGCTCCCGGTATTTGTTGTTAGTACTTGATGACAATATTTACTTGATGATGAATTGTAATTTGTTACATCGTATGGAGAGAGATATGTAGTATTTAAGCCATTCATATAACCTATTAAGAAGAAAGCTAGAAATGCACCAATCAACACCAAGATTATGAAGAAGCTGATCATCAAGACAGCATCAGATGGAAGTTCACGAGTAAATGGAAGGGTACGTTGAATGGAATCGATAATCTTCCATCGCAGTATGATTGGATCAATATCGAGGCATGATGACAAAGCTCGAAATACTATACCTACTTTCACTGATGCATGTTCATCAAGTTTTCGTATTGCTTTTTGTGGTGCTTCCCGCTGATAGGCTGTATTAAGAGGAGAATCAGCAATTCCTATATCCATTTTTCCTTGTCATCGCTTGTTGCTAATTCCGATTATCAACATTCGCATAGAAGTTTTTTATTATTTTCTTTTTTGCATGTTACAGCAATAAATTTGTTTATGGGCGAGTCCAGCGGGCAGGCGCAGCAGCAG
>JACCEA011563567.1_pt1 | contig 12424 bp, 5 predicted proteins | sample 7449851 | NCBI WGS metagenome assembly JACCEA01 (sample SAMN15323453, study PRJNA562643) | freshwater metagenome | isolation source: river surface water | place: USA:Blue River Watershed | collected 2017-08-18 | reverse complement strand
GTTGAATATGTCAGGTACAGGATGTAGGTCGCGTTATCGTAACTACAGCCGTCGCTGGGCGGTGGCAGAGTCAGTTCATACGTTCCAAACAAAGGCAGTCCGAGCAGCGGAGGCAAAGTCCCGCGATCGCCCATGTTCGGTGGGGTGGCGGAAGACAGGAAGTTGTTCAGGAACCACTGTTTCTGCCAGAAAGCCTCGGACTGCTCCGCAACAGAGCCCGTGGTCTTGATATCGTAATTCGGTCGTGCTTTGCGATCCTGCGCCACCACCATGATGGGAGCCGGTGTGGGATCCAAAGGCGAAGTTTCCTTGAAGATGAAACCATTCCCTGTGTGCTTGATTACATAGACTTTCGGGGCTGCGTTTTGACAAGCCGAAAGGTTCACCACCAGGTTGAAATCTACCAGCAGAAGATTCTGCGTCAGGCCATTGAGGGTATCCGCATCAAAGTCTGTGGACCAGAGCGAGAAGTAACCCAGACGTTCCATCTGTCCACGAGCGAAAGGATTGATCTCAAAGCTGGCTTTGCGTTCCGAAGCCAGAGCCCGGGCCAATCCACTGCCAGAAGGAATCACGATGCGACTCGTCTGGATCGTGATTTCCTGCTGCTGGGACCAGAAGGGCGCTTCGACCACTTCTTTCAGCTTCGCAAGGTCACCACTGTTTTTCACGTAGGTAAGGCTCTCAGTATTCCCGAGGGAAAGAGGGTTTGCGCCTTGCAGAGCGGTCAGAGAGTTAATTTGATTCCGCAGAAGGACCAGAATACGGTTGGCCTGCTGCAGCAGTTCGCGTTTCTGTTGGATGAAGTTGGGAACGCTCTTGCTGAGCGCAGCCATCTGTTCCTGGGTGGCCATGAACATCTTCTCTTTTTGGCCATTCGCGGCATCGTTGGCCTGCATATAGAGAGTGTTCATCAGCTTTTCGCGTTCGTCCGCGACTTGTTTATCAATGCTGATCTTGAACTGATTGATGTCAGCGCGCAGCCCCTGATCCACAGCATCCAACTTTTGCAGTTTGTCCGAATATTCCACCAGTTTTTTGGTAAAAGTGTCGTTCTGTTTGATCACGCGTTCAACCTGGGCGTACTCTTCGTCAGCGATCGCAATCAGCTTGTCATTCCTGATCTTCGTCAAGCGGGCCACAGCGTCTTCTGCTGCACTGGCCTGTTTTTCCAGGCCTGTGATCTTGACTTGAAGATTCTTGACCATATTCTGACGCGCGCGAGTGTCATCCCTCAGGCGACGCAGCGTGGTGAGTTCCGTGTCAATCGACTGCAATTCAATGTCAAGGTTAGCATTTTCGGCGTTCAGAACAGAAATATTGGACTGTTCCTTCTGCTGAGTCAAAAGCTCGTTTTGAATAGCGCGATTGGTATTATTTGCACGCAGACCTACGCTTTTGATTTCAGTGACCAGGCGATCATGTTCGGCCCGCAGGCTGGCCTTGGTTTCTGTCAGTGCGGAACCTTCGCGATTACAGTCCACGACGATAGACTCGCGTTCGATCAGTTTGCCGATGATGTCCTGCTGAAAGCCTTCGCTGCGGCCCAAAATTTCAGCGATTGCTTGCATCGCATGGAAGTTTTTGATGTCGCGACTTAGCCTTTGCTGTTCAAGAGCATCGTACATCCCTTTTAGGCGAATTTCGAGCTCCTGGGCTTTCTCAGAGTTCTCCAGAGCAAACTTTGACCACGTCAGAAACTTATTCGAAGCTTCGCGAGCAATTTCAACTGCAACTCGAGCCGACGCTTCGACATCGACCGTCGTGATCGCTCCAGAAGCGAGGCCACATGCGCACACAGAAGTCTTGGGTATGGCAGCGGCCATGGTCAGAGAAGCTTCCATAGTCGTGACGACCGTATCCAAGGAAGTTTGAGTCAATCCCGACGCCACAACTTGAGCAGTGAAGTTTGCCAACAAGCCATAGAGTCTGGCCCTCGTGCCTTCAGAGGCTTCTATTTCTTTGTTGGCCAGTTCCATTTCTTTTTTGAATATCTGACGTGTAAACTCCAGCTGGGAGCTTGGTGTCACACCCTCGCACTGAGTCAAACTCTGCTTGACAATCGGATCGTTTTGCAACTCCGGCGGTAGAGTGTCGTAGCCCACCGCACAAAGGGCTTTGGCGACTGTATTGATGTTCTGCGCATTCAGACGTTCACGAAGGCCGCTCGGTCCGCACATCTTCTCACGATAGGCTGTTTCCGTCAGCGCGAAGGTGCTGATCTGACAGTTATAAAACTGCGACTGATATGCTGGTATAGTTTCGCCAACTGAGGCCATGCGGTTGCGGACAGAACACAGCTGGGCTTCCAAAGAGCTGATCGTCTGCTTATTCAGCTCATCACGCTCAAATTCAAGACTTACCTGATTGTTTTTGGAGGTTTCGATATTAGCCTTCGCGATATTGATCTGTTCTGTATTTATCGTTTTCCGATTATTGGTTTGAGTCTTCTGGTTGACCTTGATCTGAATATCCGATTCGAGACGGGTGACCTCGGATTCGAATTGACTAACCTGGATATCCAGGTTGGTCTTGGACAATTCCCAGCCCATAAGCCAGCGCAGGTCATTGAGTTTGCGATCCTGATCACTCAGATCGAACTGAATGATATCGGCTTCCTTCCGCGACTGGATCATGGTCTGACGGTCGTTCAATTCCTGAAGCTTCATCTTCAGGCCGAATTCGTATTCGAATCTTTGCCGTTCGTATTCAAAAGTCTGCTTCTGGTTGCCCACTTCCAGGATCTTGGCTTCAATCGAATTGCTCATGGCCTGAGCGGACTGCTCCAGCTTGGCGATCCGATAAGAACTTTGAGCGATCGAGATATCCTTGCGACGGGCTTCCTCGTTGATTTCTTCCGTATCGCGGTTGAGCTTCGACTGTTTCCAGGTGCTCATAAGGTTTTCAATGCGATCCTCAGCGCTCTCGATACGGTTGACGAGTTTATCCAGCTCGGACTTCAGAGTCTCAAAGGAAATCCTGGAGAATTCCTCGGGATCGATATTCAGGAAGATATAACCCTTATCGAGCGAGGAGAGACGTTGCTCGATCGCGTAGCGCTTAGCGAAAAGATCAGCCGACAACGAGCTGAACTGCTGATCATCGGCAGGAATTTCGAGAGCGGCGGACTGAAGGACCCAGTTGGCCTTCTCGTAATTGTCACGCGCCAGCTCGGTTTCCGTTTTCTTAGCTTTATCGCCTACGGATTCTGCATTTTCCGAGTCTTTTAGGGTCTTACCGATCAGATAACGCAGTCTTTCCAATTTGGTTTCCGACACAGCCTGGTACCAGATATCACCTGTCGTCATATAGAGCTGAGCGAGTATGAGGCTATACTGGCCATTCTGGAAAACATAATCACGGAAGTCGGACGCCTTCTGCTTATTCAAAAGCTCTTTGGCCCCTTCCACGATCGTGACCCCGGTCTGCGCGAACGCCAGGATCTTCTCAGCTTTGAGAGGCGAACCCGAGCCGTCACCCGAGGACTGATAGTAGTAAGCCAGATCGTTGGCCATGAAGAGATTGTATTCCGCCAGTTCCGTATGACAGTCGAAGCCGCAGAATTTCAACTTCTCTTCGGGTTGACACTGATTATAGAAAGCATCGGCAAAGGTCTGATAGGACGAGGTCATCGTTTCGATATCACCACGGGCTTTCGAGACCTTCATGTTCTGCACAAACTTTGCGGCCATGCCTTGCGCGGCGATTACATCGACATCAGCTCGCTTGCAGATCGCAAACGCTTCGCTTTGACCGAAGGCAAGCGCGAGAGCCAGGACTATCTTCATTTTGATCAAGGTTTTCATATCTTGGTTCTTCCCGTCTTTTAGTTCGATACGCGAATGAATTCCTGGGTCAGCCCTTCCAGGTGCCTCGCAAAGACTTCAACCATCTTTTCCTGATTATTCTTTTGATTGAGTTTCAAAAGGTATTCGCGCGACTTGTTCAAGCAACCATCGAGTTTGGTCAGGAGTCCATCCATCGCTCCCAGTCCCGGATAAAGGGTCTGAGCGCCCCAGGTTGTCGGAGCCTTGGGAAGGATGCGATCAAAATCCTGGCTCAGGCCCTGGCAGGAGGCGAAATTGGGCTTTTCAGCAGCGGGCACGAGTTCCTGAAGCTTCTCAAGGTTCGAAAGGAATTGCCGGGTGAAGTCATTGAGCATCTTCTGCTTGGCGTTTACTTTTTCAATGGCTTCTGGAACGAAGGAAACCTTGGATGTCTGCCGGATCAGATCGAAGTTGATTTTATCGAGGGCCGGCAGGATCGGTTCGATTTTGAAAAGGTCGCCGTTGACGAGCGATAGACTGGCACCAGCGGCCCTGACATCCTGCTCGAATTGCAAGAGAGGTCCGGTCAAAGGATCGATTTTGTAAACACGATCCAGTATGGGCTCGAAAGTCTCGGCCACCATCTGTTGGATCGGGGCCAGGGTCTGTGCGGATTCCTTTTCGAGGGACGCTACGATGCGACGATTCACTTGAGTTTCGATGCGGGCCAGAGATTCGCCTCGATCCTGAGCAGGTTTAGCAAGGCAAACCAGTTTGGTGCTCAATTCATTGTTATAGCGATTCATCAGAAGCTCGGCATACTCTTTCAAGGCGCTTGGGTCGAAGCTCCCCGTTTCGCCTGCCACCTGGCTATCACCGAGGTTCAGGTAACGCTCGGCGTCTTCCAGAGCCTGGCATTTTTGCGGCAGACTCGCGCCTTCGCGGTAGCGGATGATTTTGATCACAAAGAGTTCGTAGGCCGCTTGCAGGCGTCGACCCGTGAGAGTTGCCTGCTGCTTCCGCACCAAAGCCTTGGAAGCCAATAGCTCTGCCGGTGAAGATGGGACAGGCGCCTGGTAGCCCGATTCACGATTCAGATAAAGGTGGAGCGTAAGCTCTCGACGCGAAATCTCGGCGGCGCTAGCCTGCGGCAGGGATTCGACGAAATACGGAACTTTCACAAGAGTATTCTGGTCTTTCTGCCAGGCTCCTTCCTGCCGCGATACACCTTCAGGGGGCGCATTATCCATATCGCTCAGAACGGATTTATAAAGGTCAAGTCGTGGACCCTGCTCGCCCTTCAGAGTATTTTTCCAGAAGATATCAAGGTCACTGAAAGTATAACGACCGTTGAAAGCAAAGGCCAAATGAGATGCGAAAAGGCTCGCGCCCACCACCGGCCACAAAAAAAGGCGCGATCTTGAGGCTTTCGAAATTCTTGATCTCATGGGAATGCTCCAGTATTAGGGATCGCCCGCATTAACTCAGAAGATTCCTGGCAGTACCAGGGACTATAAAACGCACACTCCGCCGAGCCATTGGCCGATTCACGGAGACTTTTTTCAATGCGAGCAATCGTCGCAGCCGGACCATTCTGATCCAAAGGACTCTGAATTTCCGTTTTGATACCAGCCAGCGCTTCGCCTTGCGTGAGTGTTGTGTTTAGATTCACATTGCTCGTGGCTTCATCGCGCGTATAGCGGCCGCGAATGACGAAGTTCTGCCGCGCCTTCTCATAGTCATTGACGTTGAGGCCATCAAAGGCTGCCAGAAGTTGACGTTCGATGGATTCCACTTTTACTCTCCAGGCCACTGTTTTGAGTTGAGCCTGAATTAAACCCCGCGATGAACCGAGCTGCAGGCCCAATCCATTCACGTCGCCTCGTTCATTCCGAACCACCTGGGCCGTGCCCAGAGTCTCGTCGAAGGCTTTGGCAATCAATCCCAGTCGCTCCTGCGAGGCGACCAGAGCCGTCCTGCGCAGTTCCACCTGGGTTTCCAGTTTCACAGCTTTGTTGACAAAGCCACTTATCGTTGTTTGAAGATTCGACTTGGTGTTCTGGATCGCAACACCCAAAGCGTCACTCGCCGATCCGCCGAGGAAGAGAGACTTGAGACGCTTATCCGCATAGTCTGCCACGCGGAAGCGTATCTCATCTTCGGTCACACCATTTTCCAGACAGCCGGAAACCGTGCGCAGGCTGTCAATGATTTTGGACGCCAGGTAAACCCGATCAAAGTCAATCGGATCAGCCAGCCCCTTATCCTTCATCATGTAAAGGTAAGCGGCCAGTTCAGTCCGGGCTGATTTTGCAAACTGGCACTGAAGGCTCTTGGCCCGATTGCGGACGAAGAGACCATGATAGGAAACGCCTTTAAAATAGCGGGAAGCTACATTCCCACTGCCATCCTCGGCAGCGAAATGCTGGATGATCGCATCGTATTGCCCGCAGGCATGATACTTGGTCAGGCATGCATCGTCCTGGAGCATGCTGCAACTGGCCAGGTAGCTGCTCGAGCAAAACTGCTCGGAAGCGGCCTGAGCCTCGCCAAAGCTTCCTGCACAAAGAAGGGCGAAGCATAATTTCTTCAGCGTGTTCATCATGGTCTCTAACCTATTGTTAAGCAATTAAGGCGCAGATGCTTTGGTAACAGTGCCCCAGTTGTTGATAAACCAACCTTTCGACGGATCCACGAAATCACAGACAGCAAGCTTATCCGCATCTTCACCGGTCAAGAGCTGACTCCAGCTGCGTCCACCATCGCGGGTGGAGAGGAGGCGGGTGCCGAGTGCGAGAAACCCTGCCTGAGAGTTGACGAAATTGAAGCAGCCTATGCTGCCTTCGCCGGGATTAAATATTTTCGATGGGCTGAACGAGAGTCCGCCATCTTCCGAGCGGTAGACTTGTCTATTCTGCTGTAATGCGCAGAGTATTGCCGCGGTCGTCGAAACCGACCACGAAGGATGGGCTGAAAACCTTCAGATTGAGAAAGTTCGTCATGCCTTCAATTTTCGAATTATTCGCAAGAGTCCAAGTGACCCCGCCATCACGAGTCACGAGCAAACTTTTATGCGAGACGTCGGGAAGCGAAGCGATGGCCCAACCGATCTGTTCATCATAGAAGGCGACGCGATCGACATTGGACACGGTTGGCATGAATTTGGGTTTCTCCCAGTTTTTGCCACCATCGGTCGTGCGATAAATGCTCAGACGACTGGCGACCCAGGCATGGTTCGCTGTGCGGGCGTGCACATCATTCAGACCTTCCTTGTAATCAATGGCCAGAACCTGCTGCCAGGTGTCACCGGCATCCAAAGAACGCCACACCTGGTTGGCCGAACTCGATGTGGAAGGGGTATTCACATAAAGGAAGACAATGGAAGGGGACACGAATTCCAACGAACGCACGGCGTAATCAGGGAAGATCGGCAGACGGATTTCCTGCCAAGTCGCGCCTGCATCGCGGGTCCGCACCATCTGGTTATAATAGCCGGTGACCCAGACATTGCTTTCACTCGGTGAATAGAGTTGCTTCCACATGACTTTGAAGGGAATGGCAACCGGGCTGAAGTTGACGCCGCTGTCGGTTGTCCTATAAACGAAGCCATTGGCTTCACCCGAATACCAGCCCGATGTAGCGCTGCTGAAGGACATGGTTTCGGCACGACCACTCAGGATATTGGTCCAGGACTGGCCACCATCGGTCGTCTTGTAGATGCGATCCATGGCAGCACGGAAACCCAACTCCCCGTTGGCAAAGTCCACACCCGGCGTATAAACGGACTCGGTGCCCGCCCACTTGCTTACTTTGGGATTGCCGGCAATGCCCTGGCACACACCATTCACATTGATGCTGCCCGGCCGACAGGTTTCGATCACAAGGTTTTTGGAATCTTCTGTGATGGTACCAGCAGCGGCAGTCACTTTGAGTTTGCAGCTTTGCTCGGTGAATTCATAGGGAACGCTGCCATTGATGACAAGGGCTGTCGGCAGTGTGACAACATTAAGCCAGTCGCACTTGCCTTCCTTAGTCAATGTCAAAGGCGCGTTCTGACCGTTGGGATTTTTTGCGGAATAGGTCAGCACCGGCAATTCCTTGCCAGGCGTCACGACAATGGAACCTTCCTTGGCCGAGTCCCAGCTGGCTTTGCTCCCGATCGCGACACCTTGGAGACAGTTCAGATCCTGTTCATTGGATACATCAAAAATAGGGTTTTCATCGATAAACATGGGATCGATGGGTCGCGCCTTCATAATGTCAAAGCCCATGGCCTCGACCAAACCCTGGCAGCCGAACATATAGAGTTTGGTTGAAGCTTTGGCACCGAAGAAATATTTGGTCGTGCCGTCGAGGTCGGCCTTGTACAGCAGCTTATCATCGGATTTGCAGGTCAGCTTGGGCTGCTGGTCAATCTTCAGATCGGCAGCATTGTCCATGGAGATGGGCGGATAAGCATTCAGGAGGATGCTGGGAAAACCGGTAGCATCAACAAGTCTGAGCAAGCCCAGAGGGTCGCCGCATGAAAGTTCGTAGCCTTTATTGCCGGACACCATCACAAACTTGATAACAGAGCCGTCCATCACTCGAACCACTCGAACGTTCGGATCGTTGGGAGTGGCGGATCGTTTCAGATCACTGGTGGTGCTTTGGCCGCAGGAGAACATTAAAGCAGACACGAAAAAAAGCAAAGGAGATCGCGACACGTTCGGTTCCTTATTTCGCAAAGAGCCTGCAGCCCATCCCCTACTTGAAACAAAAGCGACCTACCGATAGAATCTCATCAATAGTGAAGCAAGAGTTAAGAGCTGGCATCTGGAGACAGTTCAGACCCACGTTGTTTTATGGGGATCAGAGTCAGGATCAGCACAAACGCATGCCGTTCCGTGGTTCCATCCATAGAGAAGATCATAGGCGATTGGCAGCTTTGCCATCACCGAATACAGTTATGCATCAGGACGGTGTTTTTCGTAATGGATTGAGCAGTACCCGCCGTCAGGCTCACGTAGAAAGCGTCCTTCGTATTGTTCGGCACGACGTTGACAGACCAGGAGTAGGAATAGAGATCCAACTTATCGACAGGCGCCAGGTGATAAATGTTATCCTTCACCGCGGTCTGAAGCTCATCGACAGTAGGAAGCCGCCAGTCACTGTATCCGCCGTAGACTTTGTTGAAGCAGTGAGCCAGCGCCTCATCATAACTCCGGTAGGTATTGTCCACGCGTGACCAGAATCGACCGCGAGGGTCCCTATACACGCAGTGTTCACTACCATTGCAAAGGCCATCGCCAGCTTCTCCCAGTGCGGCACCAACGCCTGTATCTGATTCAGGATCACGGATCCAGCCATTGGCTTCGACGGGCAGTGGCAGGGCGTTGATTTCAAATTTCTTGCTTTCTGCTCGCGACGTCCCTTCTTCAGCTTTGATTTCCAGGGTGCAGCTGACCTTGCCTTGAAAATCATAAGGGGTCTGACCGGTGATGAGGAGAGCCCCGTTCACTTCGGTGCTTTCCACCCACTCGCATTTTCCCGTGCGAGATAATGTCATGAGCGCCTGACTTCCATCGGGTTTTTTAGCTGAGAACGTTGTCAATGGAAGTCGTTCAGCCTTCTTCAGCACAACGCTGCTGACGGCGGGAGTGGTCCAGACGAGTTTGGCACCGACCTCGACGCCACCGATACAACTGATGTCATCGGCATCATCGGCCGAGAACACTTTTAAATCTGTGATGAAGTCGGGGCTCAGGGTCTTCGCTTGATCCAGTTTAAAGCCCATGTGATCGACGAGACGTTCACAACCGATATTGTAAAGGCGGGTTCTGGATTTTGTCGTATCGGCAAAAAAGTAGCGCGTTTTATCGGTGAAATCGACTTTATAGAAAATCTTGTCCGGGCTCTTGCAACTGATGCGAGGTTGATCATCAATCTTGAGTTCCAAGGTTTCCTGGCTATCCACAGCATGGATGGGCGTCGAACTGAGAAAGTCCGTCGGGAATCCGGTGGAGGCAATCAAGCGGCTCAACTTCGGAATCGTATCACATTCGAAGCGATAACCTTTTTTTAGTCCATTGAGTGGATTAACAGTCACGTAAGCGAAGAAAATCGAATCGCCGTCACGCACCCGAACCACGCTATTGTTCTCGTAATTCGGAACTGCGTTCATCTTGATCTGAGACGCTTCGTCATGGGATCCACAAGCCACGAGCATGGTGCCGAGAAGCAGGTTGGCTGGAATGAATGAATTCAGCGATTTCATGGATATGAATCCTTCCTATGACGAACTTCGTTGTGAGCCAGTCCCAAGGACCGCGTCTCTGGTCAGGTACTGGTAGAACGCATGGGTGAGAAAATTCCTGCAGGTGCCTTCGCAAAAAATTTTTGAAGGATTCAGGACGGAAAGGGTCGAGGACTTGGGGGACCTGACTGAAACCGCGCTGTATGGGCAGGGAGGGGGCGCCTCGGCAGAAGCGCCCAGGCTTGTCCTGGGCGTTTGTTCGGATAAAATCTTAACGGACGCAGGTATGCCGCCAGACCGTTTCGCGATTGAAAAGCCCTCTATTGGAGTCCCAGTTTCTCAATCGACTTAGAAGCAGTTGGGTGCAATTTTGACCGCAGAAATCTCGATGACGCTGCCATCATTACAACGCTGACTAACACGGTACTCGTCACCAGCCCGGCATTCCGAAATCTGCCAGTTACTGCCGTGGGCGTGGGGGCCGCACTTCCTTGGAGCTGGCGGTGGCGGAGGAGTTGTTTTCACACAGGACTGACCTCTGACTTCATAGCCTGCTTTGCATGAAATCGTGTTGACGATCTGGCCCTGACTGTTGCACACGCTGTCGCGTTTTCCCGCGTCGATCGGAGTGGACCAGGTGTCACCCGCTGCATGTTGGGCGTCGCAAGCGATCTTGCAGCTCGAACCCCGCAGAAGGTAGCCGCTGGAGCATGTGATGGCCCCTGGTTTCAAGGTTGTGCCATTGCAGCTTTTCTTTTGCGTACCGTTCGGAATCACCACATCCCACACATTGCCATCCACATGGATGTTGTCACAGGTCAAAAGACAGGCATTATTGCGAAGGAGTGCATTGGCATTACAGGATTTGATTTGTGAAACGGCACCGTTTCTGCAGATCTCGGTCATTGTTCCATTCGTGATCGAGGAACTGCGGACATCGCCTTCCAGGAATCCCGTCGAACAGGACTTCAAACACTCACTGCCGCGCTTTTCATAACCGGCAAAGCAGCTGGCAATACCGCGGTCTTCCGCGCGACCATCGGCGCCGCAGTACATAAGACGATTGCTCTTGCTCTCGTTCGAGGGAACTGTCCAAACATCCTCATATTTATGTGCGGCATCACACATAACAACATCGCAGGTACCGCTGGCATTGGGACGTGTACCGACAGCACAGACGCGTTCCACTGCGACAGATTTGGTTTCTGAAACGACCCCATTGAGTTCCGAACTAAATTCGGCCTGGCACGAGACACCGAGCAGCGGCAGACCGATCAGACTTAATTTGCTCGTGGAGGCATCGAACTGGAATACATCCTGGCAGTTGGCTTCGGGCTTGACGGTCATAGTCAAATTCCCTTTGTCAGCTTCCACAACGCAAGATGGGAATGCTGTCGTCTGAGCGAGCTTATGGGTCGGCGCACAGTTCGTGGTCACAATCGGCTGAAGGCGTTCGGTGGAAAGCTTGTATTTCAAGCTATTTTCGAGGGGCGTGCCAGCTGCAGCCGTAATGGTGAGTTCGCAGGATTGATTGTAAAAATCGTCAGGGGTTTTTCCCGTAACCAATAAACCCGAGCCCAGAAATATTTTCTGAACCCATTCGCAACGCCCCGTTTCCGCAGTGACGCTCACGGGTGCCGTATTGCCAGTCGGAAGAAGGGCCTCAAAACTTGTGAAACCAATATCCGTTCCTTGGGACACGATTTTTTCCGAATTGGAACCTGCTTTCCACTTGATCCCAGCGCCGACCGAAACGCCACTGACGCAACTGATGTCGTCTTCGTCATTCGCAGTGTAGACCTTCAGTTCATCGATAAAGCTGGGACTCAATTCGGTTGCATTGGCCAATTGAAAACCCATGGCATCAACCAAAGCCTGGCAACCAAACATAAAGAGGCGGGTCCTGTCTTTGGTGGGATCGGCAAAGAAATATTTGGTGGCACCATCCAGGTTGGCTCTATAGAGAACTTTGTCATCGGGCTGACAGCCAAGAACCGGTTGTTCGCCCGGTGCAAGGTCCAAATAGGTCTGTGAATCAAGCTCCAAAACCCGGGTTGTGGCGATGAGGTTGGCTGGATAACCGGTGGCCTCGATCAGTTTGTTGAGTTTGATTGGGTTATCACAGGCCAGCTTATAGCCCTTGTTGCCTGAAACCATAATGAAATCGATGCGACCACCATCACGAACCCTGACGAGGTTCGATGTGGGACTATCCGGCGTTGCGTTCCGCTTCAGTTCGGAACCAGGCTGGTTTGTGCCATCACAACTCAAAAGAGCTGTCAAACATACCGCTCTAAAAACGCTTTTCTTCCAGGACATGGTCGTTCTCTTTATGGTGAATGTTGATGCGATCCCTGAATTCCTCAGGATTTTTCCGGGTTGGCTAGCGACCACGGTGAGGACGTATCAGAAGCGGCTATGC
>JACCEA012342930.1_pt1 | contig 12426 bp, 9 predicted proteins | sample 7449851 | NCBI WGS metagenome assembly JACCEA01 (sample SAMN15323453, study PRJNA562643) | freshwater metagenome | isolation source: river surface water | place: USA:Blue River Watershed | collected 2017-08-18 | reverse complement strand
GCGTGAGCAAGCGATCAAAAAATTAGAGAAGAAATCTAAGAAAGCAGAATAATATTTGTTTTAAGTTTTGATCAAAAGGGGATTCGGAAACGAATCCCCTTTTTTTTTGCTGTCCGGATAGAGGCCGACAGCATTGTAAAATTTCAAGAAAATGATTGCTTATTTCGGGGCATTTTGGCAACTTAGCGCTTTGACTCAAAAGACAGTAATGTCGTGTCAACCAAACTAAATCATTTAAACTATGGGAAATAATTCACGGAGAGACTTTCTTAAAAAAGCGGGATTAGCTGCAGGAAGCTTTTACATTGTTCCGCGGCATGTATTAGGAAAGGGTTTTACAGCTCCTTCTGACAAATTAAACATTATGGGTATCGGTGCTGGCGGAAAAGGCCAGAGTGATATCATGAATTCATTCAACAAGGGCAAGGAGAATATCGTAGCCTTGGTCGATGTAGATGATCGCCGCGCGGTTCAGTCGCGCAAAGATTTCCCTAAAGCGAATTATTACCGGGATTTCCGCAAGGCATTGGATGCTGAAGGAGATAAAGTAGATGCGGTCATTGTTTCTACTCCGGACCATACACATACCACGATTGCGATGGAAGCGATGCGTCGAAAGAAGCACGTATATGTACAAAAGCCCTTGACGCATGACATCTATGAGGCGCGGATGATGACCGAAAAAGCCCGTGAAATGAAAGTGGTTACGCAAATGGGTAACCAGGGTTCTTCGGGTGATGGTGTTCGTCAAATGGTCGAATGGTTTGATGGAGGTGTTATAGGTAAAGTATCCGAAGTATTGGTTTGGACAAATCGTCCTGTTTGGCCTCAAGGAATTTCCTATCCAGCCGCCGGACATCCCGTACCAGCTGAATTAGATTGGGATTTATGGTTAGGGCCATCAAAATACCGTGAATTTAACCCTGCATTTGTGCCGTTCAAATGGCGTGGCTGGTGGGATTATGGCACAGGTGCTTTAGGCGATATGGGGTGTCACTTATTAGATCCTCCATTTAAAGTATTAGGTATCCGTGATGCTTTGAACGTAGAATGTTCCGTGGGTTCTGTATTCCTAAACGACTGGGTTCCTGAGTGGATTCCAGAAGGATGTCCTCCTTCATCGATGGTAACCATTAACTATGGCCCTTCTGCGAAAAATAAGTCGAACGTGAAGTTGACTTGGTTTGATGGTGGACTTCGTGCTCCACATCCTGCCGGCATTCCTGCGACGGAAATCATCGGAGATCCAGATGGAACGAATGGTGTAATCTTAATTGGTACCAAAGGCATCATGACTTGTGGTACCTATGGTATGTATCCAAAAGTATTCAAGAACGGGAAACGCGTTGATGAGGCTGATCTTCCAAAAGCTTCACTACCTCGTGTTGATGGCGGCGCAGGTGGTCACAATACCCAATGGGTAGAGGCTTGTAAAGCAGGTTTCGGAAACATGGAAGTAAGTTCTCCTTTCGACTACGCAGGTCCGTTCACGGAATCTGTCTTGATGGGAAATTTAGCGATTCGTTCATATATGTTGCGTGAAGGCGACGGCCGGAATGCGAAATATATTGGACGCCAACAGCTTGAGTGGGATGCGGCGAATATGCGCATTACCAATTTCGAAGCAGCGAATCAATTCGTGAAGCGTGAATATCGCGCGGGTTGGACGATGTAATCTGTTAAAACCTTTATATATTGAAAAGACGGGGGTGCTCTCCCGTCTTTTTTTTATTTTTGTGAAAATATTCCTACATGCAACTGACAGCCACGGATCCCACCGATGTATTTAAACAAGTCGAATCATTCATTTTAGCTAATGGATATACAATTGTGGATTATGATCATGCCCGACCTTGGGGCGGATTTTTTGTTTTGCATGAGGACCAAGCAGCTCAATTTGCAGCGCAGTTTTTCCCAGAAATTTCACTCGATTCTATTCAAATAACTCAAAAACTAAGTCCCAAATTTTTAGTCGTCGCCCCCCAAAAGCGTTTGTCTTGGCAATACCATTTTCGTCGGGCTGAGTTGTGGTCCGTGACGCACGGTCCTGTCGGTGTTGCAATTTCTGAATCGGATGAGCAAACAAATCCAGGGACTTACGAGGTCGAGGAAATAATCACGTTGCCTGTGGGCCAGCGCCATCGCTTAGTAGGATTAGATCAATGGGGCGTGGTTGCTGAAATATGGCAGCATACAGATGTATCAAATCCCTCAGACGAATCGGATATCGTCAGATTGCAAGATGACTTTGGCCGCTCGTCGCAGTAATCAGCCACTCATCTAAAAATAATACAAGAAAACTTTGTAGTCTGTAAAAGTTTCCATAGTTTTGCCTCACTAAAATTAGAAGGGGTAAAAGATGAAATCGCGTATTTTATGTAAAGGAGCGGAATTATTTTTTCGTTACGGAGTAAAGACCGTCACGATGGATGCAATTGCGTCTGATTTAGGCATTTCGAAAAAAACGATTTATCAACATTTTCCGGATAAGGACGCCATGGTCTTGCAGGTGGTTGAAAATTTTGTTGAACAAGACGAATTGAAATGGATTGAGCTCGACAAACAGTTTCCGAACGTGATTGAAAAAACGTTTAAGTCATTTGATATGATGAAGGAGATGTTGACACAAATGAATCCCCGACTTCTATTTGAAATTCAAAAATATTTTCCTGTAGCTCATCAGCGCTTTGTTGATTATAATGAGAAATGTGTGCATGGTCATTTGGTGGCCGACTTTAAAAAAGGCATGCAATTTGGTTATTTTAGAAGCGACATCGAGGTAGAGTTTTTGGCTCGTTTGCGCATGGCGGAAGTGGGGCTTGCTTTTAATCCGGATTTTTATCCCAACAATACACTATCCCTTTTTGAAACTCAACTGGTTCTCATGGATATTTTCATGCGAGGCATTTTGACTGAAAAAGGACTAACTCTTTATCAATCTTACCAAAACAATTTAATACCATGATCCGTCTAAGAAAAATCTATGTCGGTCTATTTTTGCTCAGCTCGCTATCAGCGAGTGCGCAATCGTTCAGCCTCAAAGATGCTGTCGATTATGCCATTGTACATCATGTACAGGTGAAAAATAGTCAGATCGACTTGCAAAATGCGAGTGCTAAAATCAATGAAATCAAGGCGATTGGCCTACCGCAAGTGAATGCTTCTGTGGCATTTACGAATAATGTTGTCATGCAACGTATGTTTATTCCGGCGAAAATTTTCAATCCAAATGCTGCAGAAGGAGAGCTCATTGCTGCCAAATTCGGAGTTGAAAATTCAGGCTTTTCCAGCGTGAGTATTAACCAATTGGTTTTTGATGGTAGTTATTTACTTGGACTGAAAGCGTCCCAAGTTTACAAAGACCTTTCCGTGAAAACCTTGACGCAAAGCAAACAACAAGTTGCTGAAAATGTGACCAAGGCCTATTATGGAATCTTAGTGAACGAAAAGCGTTTGTCGATTTTACAAGCCAATGTGGGTCGCCTAGATACTTTGTTGAAAGAAACCAAGGCACTTAATGTCCAAGGCTTTGTTGAAAAGATTGACGTTCAACGTTTGGAAGTGCAAGCAAACAACTTGCGTACCGAATTAGAAAACGTCTATCGCCTGCAAGAATTGAGCTACTCTTTGTTGAAATTTCAGATGGGCTATCCGATGGAAACGCCCATTCGTTTAGCAGAAACGTTGGAGCAAATTGAATTAAGCCATCGTTTGTTGGAAGACCAAGATTTACCATTCAATTATGGTAATCGCATCGAATATTCCATTTTAAAAACGCAGGAAAATCTAGCAGAACTTGATTTGAAAAGCATCAAGGCGGGTTATATGCCTCGCGTGATGTTAGCAGGAAACTATGGTTACAATGCGGGGGCGAACGCTTTTGGAGATTTATTTAGAAAGCAATGGTTTGATAATGCTGCGATTACGCTGTCTGTTCAAATCCCAATTTTCGATGGATTTTCAAAAAAATACAAAGCAGTACAGTCGGCCAATAACCTTCAAAAAGTACGCCAAAGCTATGATTTGTTGAAGTCGTCCATCGACTTGCAGCGAAGCCAGTCGATCATCTCGTTGAAAAATGCCTTGGAATCATTGAAAGAGCAAAAGGCGAATCTTGACTTAGCGAATGAAATATCACGCGTTACGCGCGTGAAATACACGCAAGGGGTTGGATCTAATTTGGAAGTTCTTAATTCAGAAACATCCATCAAGGAATCCCAAGGAAATTATTTTACCGCGCTTTACAATGCCTTAGTGGCGAAAGTTGAGTTAGCAAAATCAAACGGAACTCTATATTCAGAATAATACAAACATGAAAAAATTAACTATCCTCCTAAGCGCCATTGTCTTATTTGCGGCATGCAATAAGTCGGCAGATAAGAAAACAGAATTGGCCAAGCTAAAAGCAGATGCCAAAGAAATCAATGCGAAAATTACGGCCTTGGAAAAGGAATTAGGCGCCGTTACAGAAACGGCTTCTTCGAAAGTGATTGCCGTTTCAGTTACGCCAATTGCCCCAGTTGCGTTCAAACATTTTGTGGAAGCACAAGGGAATGTCGTTGCAGAAAACACGGTCTTAGTTAGTCCTCAAACGGGGGGAATGATCATGACTTTGCCGGTGGTTGCGGGCCAACAAGTTTCTAGGGGGCAATTAATTGCAACTTTGGATAACAGTATCCTGAAGGAGTCCATGGAAGAGGTGAAGCACCAATTGGAATTAGCTAAGACGCTTTTTGATAAACAAAAAACGCTTTGGGACCAACAAATTGGTACCGAGGTTCAATACCTAAGTGCTAAATCGAATAAAGAATCCTTGGAAAAGCGTTTGGTTACCTTGCGTACGCAATTAGGCTTATCTCGTGTAGTGGCTCCTATCTCAGGAACTATTGAAATTGTTCGTCAAAAAGCAGGTGAAATGGCGGCTCCAGGGGCCCCCATCGTTCAAATTGTGAACTTAGGAAACTTGAAAATTTCAGCGAAAATTGCGGATGCCTATGTAGGTTCCGTCAAGCAGGGAGATCCAATCAACATCAAATTCCCGGATATCAACAAGGAAATTACGGCGCGTATTTCGTTGGTGTCTAAAATGGTGAATCCATTAACACGTACGTTTGATATCGAGGCACGTATTCCAAATGCTGGGGGTGATTTAAAACCGAATCAATTAGCTGTCATTAACATCAATGATTTGTCGAAAGCGAAAGCTTTAGTCGTAGATGAGAACATCATTCAAAAAACGGAGAAAGGCAATTTGATCTATGTTGCTGTGGAAGAAAATGGCAAGAAAGTGGCTAAGTCGCGTGTCGTAACGATTGGTTTGTCATACAATGGTCAGGCGGAAATTGCCACAGGTTTACAAGCAGGTGATTTAATCATTACACAAGGCTACCAAGATTTAGTAGACGGTCAAGCAATTTCATTCTAAATCAACCATGGAGAAGAATTTAAAGAACGAGCAACTGCCCGAGGGGAAAGGCTTGATTTATAATATGGTCGGCTGGTTAGGCCAAAACCGTACCACCGTTTACATTTTTACGTTTATCATATTTGTTGCGGGTTTGGGGATTTATTCAAGTCTTCCCAAAGAGCAATTTCCGGATATCGTCGTTCCACAAATGGTTGTTCAGACCGTTTATGCTGGAACCACGCCTGCCGACATAGAAAATACGATCAATAAACCGATCGAAAAGCAATTGAAGTCGGTCACCGGAATCAAGAGTGTGAAGTCCAATGCATTGCAGGATTTGTCGGTCATCATTGTTGAATTTAATACGGATGTCGCTGTGCCCATTGCCAAACAACGTGTGCAGGATGCGGTCGATAAGGCGAGCAATGACTTACCCAAAGACTTAACACGCGATCCAGCGGTGGCAGAGGTGAACTTCTCGGAGTTCCCGATTATGAACATCAACATCGCCGGAGATTATCCTTTGGATAAGTTGAAGAAATATGCGGAAGATCTACAGGACGAGATTGAGGGCATGCCCGAAATCACGCGTGTGGATATTGTAGGAGCATTAAAACGGGAAATTCAAGTGAACCTGGATCTATACAAGATGCAGAGTTATGGGTTAACTTTTTATGACATCCAACAAGGCGTTCAGGGCGAAAACGTTAACATTTCTGGTGGAGATTTGGATGTGAATGGCGTTCGTCGTTCACTACGTGTCGTGGGCGAGTTTAAGTCGGTGGATCAATTGGCCAACTTGGTCGTAGGTTCTTCCACGGGGGCTCGGGTTCGTTTGAAAGATGTCGCAGATGTGCGTGATGGATTTGAGGAGAAACAAGATTTTGCGCGTTTGGATAAGAAATCGGTAATCACTTTGAACGTGATCAAGCGTAGTGGAGCGAATCTAATTAACGCGGCTGATCGCATTGAAAAGACGATTGAGGAATATCGCGAGAATCGTTTTCCTGCTGGATTAGTTGTATCGGTTACAGCAGACCAGTCGGAACGTACGCGTGGCGATTTGGCAGATCTGATCAACACCGTTATCCTAGGATTTATCTTTGTTGTTGTTGTCTTGATGTTCTTCATGGGTGTGCGAGATGCGGCATTCGTGGGTCTTTCTGTGCCATTGTCGGCCTTATTGACCTTCTTGTTCATGCCGGGTTTAGACTTTACCTTGAATACCATCGTTTTGTTTGCCTTCTTGTTGGGCTTAGGAATTGTGGTGGATGATGCGATTGTGGTTATCGAGAATGCTCACCGTTTGTTCAATAATTTCAAGAAATTATCTATTACGGAGGCGGTTAAATTAGCCGCATCGGAGGTCTTTGTGCCGGTATTAACGGGTACCTTGACGACAATTTCACCCTTCTTGCCACTGTTATTTTGGCCAGGTATCGTAGGGGAATTCATGAAATTCTTGCCTATTACCTTGATCATCACCTTGTTTGCCTCCCTATTTGTGGCCTATGTGATGAATCCTGTTTTTGCTGTTTCTTTCATGAAGCGTCATGACGAAGAGTTGAATGATGTGAAGGAGCCGAAGTTTGCTGACATTCGTCGGACGGTATTTATTCTATTAAGTTTGACGATTTTCGGTTATGTAATAGGTTTCGGCTTGGGACATTTCGGATTCGGAAACTTCGGTTTATTGGCCTTGGTATTGTATGTGTTCAATCACTTCATTGTAACGCCAAAATGGGTGGTTCCTTTCCAAGAAGAGACTTTACCTGCATTTAAGAATGCCTATCGTCGGGTTATTTCATGGGTATTGGTCGGTCGTCGTTCAGTTTATGCAACCTTAGGTGCATTTGGATTATTGGTAGCGACGATTGTTTTGATGGGCATTGTTAAGCCAAAAGTCATTTTCTTCCCAGCAAGTGATCCGGATTATATTTACATCTATTCAAAAATGCCAATCGGGACAGATTCTAAAGTAACGGACTCTGTTACAAAGGTTGTGGAGCAACGGGTATTTGCTTTTATTAAGAAGGAAAATGCGGGAAAGGCTGTTAACTCAGTGATCTCAAACGTAGGTAAAAATGCGGGCGACCCGATGAATCCTGATCGTGGAGCGACGCCTCATAAGAGTAAAGTGACAATCGCCTTTGCTCCGAAACAGGAACGTGGTGAAATCTCTTCGGGAGAATTGCTGGAAAAACTTCAAAAGCAGTTTTTTGAACATCCAATTCCAAGTGTTGAAATGGCGATTGAGCGGGAGGCTAAGGGGCCTCCAACGGGCAAGCCTATTTCGATTGAAATTGCGGGGGATGATTTTGCGGTACTTCAGGAAGTGGAGCAAAAAGTTCGCAAAGCGATACAGAAGTCTGGCATTCAAGGCATTCAAGAATTGAAATCGGATTTAGTGACGAACAAACCTGAAATCATCATAGATGTGAATCGTGAAAAAGCGAGTCGGGAAGGAATTTCATCGGCACAGGTGGCGATGGCGGTTCGTACGGGATTGTTTGGGGCAGAGATTTCGAAGTTCCGAGATATCAAGGATGAATATCCAATTCAATTGCGTTTGAAAGGCGATTCACGCAATCAAATTGAGAAATTATTGTCAATGAATATTACATATCGCGATATGAATATGGGAGGAGCTTTGCGTCAAGTGCCCTTGAATTCGATTGCAGATATTCGTTATGAAACGTCGTTTAGCCAAATTAATCGCAAGAATCAGGAACGTGTTGTAACCTTAGGATCAGATGTTGTTCAGGGCTATAATGCGAATGAAATTGTGACAGAGTTGGAGTCCTTATTCGAAACCTTGGAAATGCCACAGGGCTATAAAATCCGAATGGGTGGCGAGCAAGAGCAACAAAAGGAATCGAGTGAATTCTTAGGCATTGCCTTTTTGGCAGCTTTGGTGTTGATTTATTTGATTTTAGCGACCCAGTTTAATTCAGCGGTGAAGCCATTCATTATTTTTGCAACGATCTTGTTGTCATTGATTGGAGTTTTCTTGGGCTTTATGGCCTTTGGAATGACTTTTTCCGTGATCATGTCGGGCGTAGGTATAATTGCACTAGCCGGCATCGTGGTGAAAAATGGAATTTTGTTAATTGAGTTTATCGAGGAGCTTCGCTTCAAACGTGGTTATAACTTGAAAGAAGCGATAATTGAAGGAGGAGGCATTCGTTTGACTCCGGTATTGTTGACAGCTTCGGCAGCGGTCTTGGGCTTGATTCCTTTGGCCGTTGGCTTGAGCATTGATTTCGTGTCGATGTTTACGGAGTTGAATCCACATATCTTCTTTGGATCGGAATCTGCGGATTTCTGGGGTATTTTGGCTTGGACGATCATCTTCGGATTGACGTTCTCGACCGTTTTGACCTTGGTCATTGTTCCTTGTATGTATTATATCTCGGAGCGGATTAAGCAAAAGTTCTTTCCAAAACGTGTTTAAGTAATTTGGTGGTTCAAAATTAAAAACCCTCGGATCTTGTTCGAGGGTTTTTTGTTTATAGGGCTTATTTTTCTGCTGGTCGAAAAATAAAATAGGCCAAAGGCCCGATCAAAGGGAATGTCACAATAAAAATCAGACTTACGGTTTTCCTCCATAAGGATTTATGCTTGTCTTTGATTATTTGGCCTATGATCCAAATGAGGGAGAATAGATAGACTAAAATGATGAGTCCGATGATGCATTTCAGTATAAGGGCAGATAGTGGGGATATTAAATTCATCTAAACTAGGATTTGTTTTGCCAAGGTAGTTTTTATCATCGGATGGTGTTATTCTATATTCGACTAATTTCAACCGTAATTGTAATTCCGCGAACGAAACATTAATTTACCTCCTCAAAATCAACAGCATGAAAAAACTTATCCTCTTATTCCTATTGCCATTTCTTGGAAATGCGCAAGACCGAACTTACGGTAAACTTTGGGCAACACGTTCGCAGGTCATGGCCCAAAACGGGATGGCGGCAACTTCCCATCCACTTTCTACACAAGCAGCTTTGGATGTCTTAAAGGCTGGCGGAAATGCCATCGATGCGGCGATTGCTGCGAATGCCATGGAGGGGGTGGTTGAGCCACATGTGAATGGTATTGGAGGGGATTTATTTGCCATCGTTTGGGATGCGAAAACCAAAAAATTATATGGACTTAACGGTTCGGGTCGCTCGCCAAAATCCCTGACTTTGGCGGAATTTAAAAAGCGTGGCCTAACGCATATACCTTCGTTAGGGCCCTTACCCGTTTCTGTTCCAGGAACGGTAGATGCTTGGTTTGAATTGCATAAAAAGTTTGGGTCGATGCCGATGAGCAAGGTGTTAAATGCGGCGGTTTCTTACGCACGAAATGGGTTTCCAGTGCATGGCGAATTTGCGTCCGGATTAGCTCGCGTGGAAGCGAATTATGGAAAGTTTCCGAATGTGGCCCAACATTATTATCCTGCAGGCAAAGTTCCTACCGAAGGGGATATCTTTAAAAATCCTAACCTGGCTAATACGCTCGAGAAAATCGGTCGGGACGGTCGCGATGCCTTTTACAAGGGCGACATGGCTCGCACGATGGATGTGTTTATGAAGAAAAATGGAGGGTTTTTGAGTTATGAAGATTTGGCGACGCATACTTCCACTTGGATTGATCCTGTGTCGGTCAACTACCGTGGATACGATGTGTGGGAATTACCACCGAATGGTCAAGGCATCGCGGCTTTACAGATGTTGACCATTTTAGAAGGCTATGATTTCTCCAAAATCAAGGTCGGCTCTGCGGAACATGTGCATCTATTCACGGAAGCCAAAAAACTCGTTTTCGAAGATCGGGCTAAATACTATGCCGATCCGGAATTTGCTAAGGTTCCTGTTGCGGAACTCATCTCAGAGGAATATGGTGCGAAACGCCGGGCGCTGATTAATCCAAATCGCGCCTCCAAACATTTCGATGCGGGCAATCCCGCCTTGAAGGATGGGGATACGATATATTTGACCGTGGCGGATAAAGAGGGTAATATGGTTTCCTTGATTCAGAGTAATTACCGAGGATTTGGTTCGGGAATGATGCCGGATGGATTAGGGTTTATGTTTCAGGATCGCGGGGAATTATTTAGTTTGACCGAAGGAGAAAACAATACCTATGCACCGGGTAAGCGGCCATTCCATACGATTATCCCAGCATTTATGACGAAAGATGGCCAGCCCATGATGAGTTTTGGTGTGATGGGTGGGGCGTTTCAACCGATGGGACATGTGCAAATTGTGATGAATGTGGTGGATTTTGGTATGAATGTGCAAGAAGCGGGGGATTTTCCTCGGATCAATCATGAGGGTTCTTCGGAGCCAACGGGGGAGAAGATGGAGCCTACGGGCGGAACGATTTCCTTGGAGTATGGGTATCCCTATGAAGTCATTCGTGAATTATTGCAAAAAGGTCACCAAGTTGGCTACATGAATGGCATTTATGGGGGATATCAATGTATTCGTTGGGACCCCATCCGAAAAGTATATTTTGGGGCTTCTGAATCGCGAAAAGACGGACAGGCTTCTGGCTATTAATCTTCCCTTAAGCCCTCATACCTTTAGCCTTCTTACCTTTGGCCTTCTTACCTTTGGCAATCCTCCAAGGTTTGCCAAAGGTAGTGGAGAAAAACGAAAAAAATGACGAAAAAACTGATATTTAATCGCGTATTCACCGGCCACCAATGGCTTGAAAATCAAGCGATTTCCATCGAAGATGGACACGTAACATCGATACAAAATGAACCGGGCGGAATCGCAGATGGATTTCTTGTTCCAGGTTTTATCGACCTGCAGGTATATGGTGGTGGGGGCATACTTTTTTCCAATCATCAAACCGAAGCCGCAATTCAAGCGACGTTTGATGACCATGCCATCAAGGGAACCGTAGCCTTCCAAATCACGCTGAATTGCTCACCTAAAAGCAGCATCTGGGCTGCAATCCAAGCCTGCAAATCGTATAGGGGTAAAGGTTTGGTGGGCTTACACCTTGAAGGCCCATTTTTCAACCCGCTGAAGCGCGGCGCGCACTTGGAAGCATTTGTTCAAGAGCCCACCATGGAATTTGTGCAGGAAATTATTGATCGGACGCAAGGGCTGCCGACCTATATGACCCTCGCACCCGAGATGTTCGCACCTGAAGTATTAACGTTGTTGATGAATAGCCACATCATGTGCTCGATGGGACATTCGGATGCGACTTTTGAGCAAGCCCAGCAAGCGGGCATTAAACGCATTACCCATCTATTTAATGCCATGTCGCAATGGCAAAGTAGGGCTTTAGGCTTAGTGGGGGCCAGTTTTCGCTCAGATGCTTGGACGAGCATCATTGCGGATGGACTGCATTGTGATTTTGAATCGCTTCGTTTGGCCAAACAATTGAAAGGGGAGAAGCTATTTCTCATTACGGACGCGGTGACGCATGATGAATCTGGACCTTATGTGTTTACGAAAAACGGTGCGCGTTTTACCAATGAAACGGGTGTGCTCTCGGGATCGGCTTTGACGATGGATGAGGCCATTCGAAATTGTGTGAATAAGGCAGGAATTTCCATTGAGGAGGCCATTCGCATGGCAAGTGTTTATCCCGCGGAAGTCGCGAATCTACCTGATTTGGGCAGTATTGAGGTTGGGAAAAGAGCCTGTTTTGTGGAATTGAATACCGCGCTGGAGGTGAAGCAGGTTTGGTATGATGGGGAAGCTTTGATAAATTAGGGGATGATTCGATTTCCATCCAAACAGCCGCAGGTTCAAACGACCATTTTTACGAAAATGTCTCAAATGGCATTGGACGAGGGGGCATTGAATCTTTCGCAAGGTTTTCCGGGTTTTGATTGTTCGGTGGAGTTGCAAGGTCTCCTTAAATTTTATGCCAAAGGGTTTAACCAATATGCCCCCATGGCCGGAGTTCCCGTCTTGCGTCAAAGCATCGCAGGTAAAACCAAGGCTTTTTATGGAATCGATCTCGATGCTAATACAGAAATAACCGTTGTTTCAGGGGCTACGG
>JACCEA010796573.1_pt1 | contig 12427 bp, 9 predicted proteins | sample 7449851 | NCBI WGS metagenome assembly JACCEA01 (sample SAMN15323453, study PRJNA562643) | freshwater metagenome | isolation source: river surface water | place: USA:Blue River Watershed | collected 2017-08-18 | reverse complement strand
GTGCCTTAACCAGCTTGGCGACTCCCCAACTAGCTTTCAATCCAATCGTGCAACGGATGCTCTGAAAGGCCTTGGCAGACCAAGATGTTTCGTATCGGACTCACTGAGCCGAAACACCCATCACTCATAACACCCGCACTCGCAGAATCAGAAAAATCAACACGTATTTTAGCGAGCATTTCCTGTCGTGCCACCTCGGCCTGCTGAACGCTCTGGAATCCGATAAAAAAACAGGATCCAGACCCGGTCATCCGCGCTTTAAAACCGGCCTGTTCTAGCCAATCAAGCGTCTGACGAACAACTGGGTAGCGGTTTAAAACCACTGGTTGCAGATCATTGTGACCAAACCCCAAGCGAGTGATCGCTTGACGTCCAGAAAAGTCCATTATTTTGACCGGTTCGGTGTCTCTTGTCAAATCAGGGGCCTGAAAAACACCATGTGTCGGCACGCCTTGAGCGGGCTGGATCACTAAAAATGCTTGTCCAGGGAGTTCGATCGGGGTGAGCAACTCTCCGACCCCTTCTGCGAACGCATTTTGACCCAAAATGAAAACCGGCACATCTGCCCCGAGCTGGAGACCGAGCCGCATCAGCTCCGAACGGGTTAAACCCAGTCCCCAGAGACGATTCAACGCGATCAATACCGTTGCCGCATCACTTGACCCCCCTCCTAATCCGGCCCCTGAGGGGATCCGCTTGGTCAGCTGAATATGTGCCCCAAGCCTGGTCCCTGTCTTCTCCTGAAGGAGACGTGCGGCGCGCACCACGAGATCGTCATCGTGCGCCACACCATGCATGTCCGTTTCACGAACAATCAAACCATCTGCGCGCGTATCGATGTTCAGACTATCCGCTAGGCTGATGAGCTGAAAAACGGTTTGCAAGAGATGGTAACCATCTGCGCGCCGACCGACGACATGCAAAAAAAGATTCAGCTTGGCAGGCGCGGAGAGGTCGTACAGCATGTTGATGGAAGGTCAGGATTTGTCGTTCAAGGCACGTCGACAATGAGGCGGATCACAATATGCTTGTTCCCCTCGTTGCGTGAGAGGACCAATAGACGTGGGCCTTGCTGATCAAAGCGCGACAATTCCACCTCCCAACCACTTTGGGCGAAAGAAGAAATCCTGCCCTGGTCATCTCTTTTGATTTCCCGCATCGAGGGTAACTCTCGCAAAGGCAGACTCAGCCACTGGCGAAGATCTCGCACAGGAACGCGTTGGCCAATTGCCTGCTGCACGAGCCCATCAGGGTCGGACGCGCGCAAGATTTCGCCATTGGCTTGTGTCAGCGTTGCCTGGCCGGGATCCACAGAAACCCGCGCAAGAATGTTTCCAAAAGGATTCGTCAAATCAAGTGTCAGTCGACCCTTCACCTCACGCCACACAAAACCACCCTGAACGGCTTCAGGCGGTTGATTGGGCTCCTCGGCACGTAAGGCAAAACGGCCATGACGGACCAGTTCATCCAACCCTGTCGTTTCGGATGAGCCGGGAATTTGAGTGGCACAACCTGCCAGCGCAAATAGGAATGCGCCAAGAGCAATCCTGAAAAACATACGGAAAATCAAGGTCGAACCCCAAACCGCTTCAAAGTTTCCTGCAGGGTAGGATTCGATGCGTCCTTGGCGACCCCCTCTTGCCAAACCTTGCGCGCCGCATCCTGTTGACCAGACTTCCAAAGCGCTTCGCCAAGATGGGCGGCAATTTCCGCTTCGGGTCGCCTGTCGTAAGCACGCTGCAAATAGTCAACAGCCTCTTTGTACTGACCCATCCGGTATTTAACCCAGCCCATGCTGTCGAGAATGAAAGGATCTCTGGGTGAAATTTCCAGGGCACGGGTAATCAGCGCCAAAGCTTCAGGCAACCTTTGGTTTCGATCTGCCAGTGAGTAACCTAGGGCATTGTGCGCATGCGCGTGCCCTGGATCCAGGGCGATGACCTGCCGCAACAATCGCTCCGCCTCACGCATTTGATCCGCACGCTCGTGCAGCATCGCGAGCTCGTACTTCACATCAACCGTATCAGGCATGCGCTGATCGAGCGCTTGCATGCGCCTGATCGCTTCGGGCAATCGATTTGCATCACGCAAGATTTGCGCCCCCGCCGAAGCCCCCATCATGATTTCTTCATCGGTTTGCGCATTCGCCGAGTCGATCAGGGCAAGCGCCTCATCGACTTTCTTTTGTTTGGCGCGAATCAGGGCTTGTCTGATGCGGGAGGTGTAACGCATCGATGGATCATCAATCTTCGCGAGAAGATTCACTGCTTCATCGAGCTGTCCTTGCTCCTCAGCGATTTTGGACAAGAGCTGATAGGCCTCGGCAAGAGCGATCGGTGCATCCGTGGCGCCTGCCGCTGCGGATGCGCGTAGACGTTGCGATTGGACATTGACATATTGATCCAGAAAGCCGCGTGCTTGCTCAAGCTTTTTTGCCCGGTAGGCGACCTGGGCCTGCATGAACAATAAATCGAAATCTTCAGGGGAGCGTTTAGCCATCGCAGTCAGCTCGGCCATCGCCGCGTCGAACTGTCCACGATCAGCCAGATGACTCGCCAAAATCACACGCAGACGTCGTGCGTTTGGTTGCAAAGCGGCAAATTCGGTGGCGTCACGCAAAGCGCGCTCGGGGTCGACGCTCAGTCCATACTCGAACACACGCAAAGCCGCATCCTCAGAACGCGGGGCGGCAGCAAGCGCCAAGCGAGACTCTTCGAGCGCTCGCTCATTGTCACCCGCGGCACGCGCCATATCGGCCAAAGCCATATGGCCTGAGGCGAGGTGACGCGCGTTGCTGTCACCAATGGCTGTGCTCAAAATCCTCAAGGCCGCACGCTTGTCGGGCATTCTGCTCAGAACAGCGAAAGCCTGTCCAATCGCTGCAGATTTATCTGTGGCGGCATCGATTTGTTTACGTAAGGCGGTCGCCAATCCGCTGGTCTGCCCCGAAGCCGCAGCGAGTGCCATCTCCGTCGATGAAGCCTCTGGATCGTCGGGAGTCAGGCGCAACCAGGCGCGCGAGGCTTCGAGCGCACCGGGAAGATTGCCCCCCGCCAGGTAAAACTCCAGCGAGCGGCGCGCAAGTCGATAGTCACCCAGCTCACGGCTCAAATCCAACATCGTCTTGCCGGCGGGCACATAGGCACCGCGCTGTGCGGAAATCTCGGAGGCCAAGATCCGGAACAAAATCGTCGAGGTCAGCGTCACCTCAGGCAGCTCACCCGCACGCAGTCGAATAACCTCCGACTCGGGTTGCCGGGGCTTAATCTGGAGTTGGGCGTTTTGCCCAAAACCTTTGAGAGGCCCTGTTTGCGCCCACGCGACCGTGGCACAGGACAAGGCGACACCCCCAAGCAGGGCGAAAGCGGAAATTTGAGAAACAATGGATTTAAACAACGACTTCACTCGACCCGCCTGGTTGGTGGCACAATCAACAGACTCAGTGGACGGATGTTAGCACTCAGCCATGCCAGAACTACCAGAAGTCGAGACAACTCGCCGGGGAATTGACGCCGTTGCAACAGGTCGCACCCTCCGCAACATGATCGTGCACGAATCCCGCATGCGTTGGCCGATCCCAAAAGACTTGCCTGAACACGTCTCCGGGCTGGTCGTACGCGCCTGTCGTCGTCGGGGCAAATACCTTCTGATTGAATTCGATACGGGCACACAGCTCATCCACTTGGGGATGTCCGGATCTTTGCGCAGCGTCCAGAACGGCGAGCTTCTGAGAAAGCACGACCATGTGGAATGGCAATTTGACGAGGTCACCCTGAGGCTGCATGACCCCCGAAGATTCGGGTCTGTATTGTGGCACCCCAAAACAGACGGCCCTGTTGAAGACCACCCCTTGCTGAGTAAGCTGGGGATTGAGCCATTTGATGCCAAATTTGATGCCCAATGGCTCAAGCAAGGCCTGGCAGGCAGAAAAGTCTCGATCAAACAAGCCCTGCTAGCTGGAGACGTCGTCGTCGGGGCAGGAAATATTTATGCTTCTGAAAGCTTGTTCCGGGCGCGCATTCACCCTAAAACCCAAGCTTCCCGGGTATCCCTTGCCCGCTGTGAGCGCTTAGTCGAAGCGTTAAAAAGCACGCTCACCGATGCTCTCCAGTCAGGGGGCAGTACGTTGCGCGACTACGTCAATGCCACAGGGGAAGCTGGGGCGTATTTCACGCTACATGCAGCCGTCTACGAACGTGAGAGCGAGCCATGCAGAGTCTGCGGCACGCCGATCAAACGGATCGTGCAAGGACAGCGCGCCACATATTTTTGTCCAAGCTGCCAGAAAATCTAGGCTTGCCAGTTTGAACTAGCGGGGCGCGCGTGGTGGTAAAGCGTAACGCTGCTCGCGATACGCCCAGCTCGGCCAAAGAACATGCGCAAGGGCTTCTCGTGACTGTTGTTCATCAGACTCGACAGGCGTGTAGCGATCCGGCATCTCGTAACGCATAGTGCGCGCAGGTTTGCCAGGCTCGAGTACCACCAGCTTTTCTCCCTCGGGTCCAGCTTTCAAAAAGCCATAGTTATCTCCGAACTGCATCATGGCCCGATTAGCGGCGGCACGCGTCAGGTCTCGACCCAGCATGGGATGCACCGTATCCATTCCCATCAGAGACAGGAGTGTGGGCAGAAGGTCAATCTGACTCATGACCTGAGGATCGGACTTGGGCTTGACACCCGGACCGATGATCAACGCGGGAATATGGAAGTGACGTACGGGCACTAATCCTCCATAGACTCTGGCATCGTGATCCGCCACAATCAGAAAAATAGTGTGATCCCAGTAGGGCGACTGACGGGCTTTTTTGAAAAAATCACCAATGGCCCAGTCTGCATAGCGAACGGTGTTGACGACCGAAGCAGGTTCACCGATCGGCTCGATGCGACCCTTTGGATATTCCCATGGAGAATGGTTTGAAACAGAGAAGGCCATCGTCACGGTCGGACGGGCATTGTCTTCGCGCAAAACACGATCAAGCTCGGTGAACATATCCTCATCGGAAGCCCCCCAGGAACCCACAAACTTAGGCGCGACAAACTTGGGCAAATCGACCATTTCGTTAAAGCCATTACCCAGGAAAAAGCTGCGCATATTGTCGAAATGGCCCTCACCGCCATAAATGAAGCGCGAGTAATAACCATGCCGCCCAAGCAACTCTGCAATGGTGAAAAAGCCCGTTTGCGAGCGTGGCAGTGTTAATACGGCTTGGGCGGGCGTTGGCAAAAAGCCGGAACTCACGGCTTCCAAGCCTCGCACTGAGCGCGTGCCTGTTGCGTAAGCCCGCTCAAACCACCACCCCTCTTCGGCCAACTTATCCAACTCAGGGGTCAAGTCTTGCGCGCCACCCAGTTTTTTAGAGTACTGCGCCCCCAGGCTCTCCTGCAAAATGATGACAAGATTGAGAGGCTTGTCACGTCTCATACTCGCAGTCTGAGCGTGAAGTGTTGGGAGATGCGGATCCAGCACCGGGTCAGGAATCCCAGCCGCGCGACGGACGATGTCGTTGATTTCCTCGATCGGTAACTTGCCATACATATCAAACGAAGACTTTTCATTCTTCATCAGATAGGCCGCATTGGTCACGCTCCAGAAACCATTCAAGGGCAGCGCATTGACCATCGCATCGTTGCCAAAGGCCACGGACGAAGCATTGATCGGGCGATGCTGCAATGTCCCACGGATCGAGCCGACACAAAACAGGATCAGGACCACACTGACGACCGGACGCAACCACCAGCGAAGCTCTTTGTCAGGCTTGCCTGCCTTGAAGAGCTTGAAAGCGCCCCACATCCCGATGCCCAGCCCCACGAACGCAGCGAGCAAGACAAGACGATAGCCCTCCCAAAGCATGGAGAAGACTTCGCGGGGATAACCAAGATATTCGAAGTACAAGCGATTGGGGCGCGTGTCGTATTCGGCGATGAACTGAGGGGTCGAGACCTCAAGCAACAGCAGTAAAAACCAGCAAACCCTGAACCACCAGGCCGTTATTTTTTCCGCAATCGCAAAGTGCCCGAAAAAAGGCCCCGCTCCCGCCGGAATGGCGATCATCATCCCGATCATCACCAGATCGATGCGCAAACCACCAATCATTACTGGCCAAAAGCCATCGACCGCTTCCACACGTGGCCATTGCCACACCACCAAACACAGGCGGAACAAGGTCAGCATCAACAGCGCTGTCCACCAAAACCGCCATGTCAAACGAAGCATCTGCTTTCCTTAGGTCTGAAGTACTTTACCGGGGTTCATCAAGCCGTGCGGATCGAGCGCTTGCTTGATTTGCTTCATGAGTCTGAGCTCGAGTTCGGTCTTGTAGCGGGTCAGTTCGTCGCGCTTGAGCTGTCCGACGCCATGTTCGGCACTGATGGAGCCGCCATGGGCATGAACACTGTCATGTACCAGCTGATAGACCTCGTATTGGGTCGCAAGCAGTTCTTGCTCAGTCTGGTTGGGCGCGCGCGCGACGTTATAGTGCAAATTACCGTCGCCCAGATGGCCGAACACGATATTCTGAATACCTGGGAACTTGGCCTGAAGCGCCGCATTGGTTGTTTTGACGAATTGACCGATTAGGGAAATCGGAATCGAAACATCGTGCTTGATACTCTTACCCAGCTCTGCCTCGGCGAGCGGGATGCTTTCGCGCAGGTGCCAGATCGCCTTGCTTTGCGCGCTATATTCTGCAATCGCCGCATCCACGACCAAACCATCTTCGATCGCGGCGCCCAAAACGGACTCAAAACGTGCTTGGGCATGCTCAGCACTTTCGCTGTCGGACAACTCAAGAATCGCGAACCAAGGTGCGTCAGCGGAGGGACCCTCGAACGGTAAACGTTGCTGAGGATACAGTCGCACCACGGCCTTGAGTACCGGTCCCATCATGACCTCGAAACCCGTCAGCGAAGCACCGAAACCTGCGCGTGCGCGCGACAGCATTGCGATCGCATCCTCTAGGGAATTCAGGGCCAGCATCGCAATACGCTGCGCGACCGGTAACGGATAGAGCTTCATCGTCGCGGCAGTGATGATGCCCAAGGTTCCTTCGCTCCCGATGTACAGATCGCGCAAATCGTATCCGGTGTTGTCCTTGCGCAAGCCGCGCAAACCATGCCAGATTTCTCCTTGTGGCGTCACGACTTCAAGGCCCAGCGCCAATTCACGCGTGTTGCCGTAGCGTAATACCTGTGTGCCGCCAGCATTGGTCGAAAGATTGCCACCGATTGTGCAACTTCCCTCCGCAGCCAGGCTCAGAGGAAACAGACGGTTCGCCGCACGCGCCGCCTCCTGAACAGCCTGAAGAATACAACCCGCCTCGACGGTGATCGTATCGTTGTCCGTATCGATTTCGCGCACTCGATTGAGCCGCGCCAGACAGACCACCAACGCGCGACCCGACTCATCGGGTGTCGCCCCCCCGCACATCCCCGTATTGCCACCCGAGGGCACGATCGGAATCTTGTGCTCGGCGCACAATCGCACCACGGCGGCGACTTCTTCAGTCGAGCCCGGACGCACGACTGCAAGGGCTTCGCCACGGTAACGTCCGCGCCAGTCGATCAAGTAAGGCGTCATCGCCTCGCCGGTCAATACCTGGGTCTCTCCCACGATTTGCTGTAGCTGTTTCAGTGCGCTCATTCAGTTCTCTTTCGGTTTCTGGCGGATTTTTACTGTTTTGTTGCGATGTTCTTGGGCTTTTTTGACTCAATCGTCGATTCGGCATATTGCCATACATCAAATTGTAGGTGAGTTCCCCCGATTTCAACGCCAATCACACCTAGGACGCACAGGAAACATTCCTGTCAGATCGGCGATAATATGAGTGAAGTGATTTTTGATTCTGGAGCCTCTTCCGTGCCTGCCTCGTCGAACTTTCCCCACGCCGCATTCAAAGCCTACGACATTCGTGGCGTCGTCCCCACTGCGCTCAATGCTGATTTTGCAAGACAACTCGGTTTGGGACTGGCTGCGCGGGCACACGCTTGCGGCGTCACCACGATGGTGGTCGGACGAGACGGCAGGCTCAGCAGTCCAGAGCTGGCCGGCGCGCTTCAGCAAGGCATGCGAGAGGGTGGGATCCATACGATCGATGTCGGTGAAGTCCCCACCCCGCTCGTGTATTTTGCGGCCTACACGCTCAAAACGGGCTCGGGTGTCGCCGTCACCGGTAGCCACAACCCTCCGGAGTACAACGGTTTCAAAATGATGATGGGCGGTCAGACGCTCCACGGCGACGCGATCCTGGGATTGCGCGACGAGGTAGCCGCCGGCCCCGCGACAGCAGCCAAAGCTGGCACAGCCTCCGTGGTGGACATCATGACGCCCTATCTGGCGCGCGTGATTGGAGACATCAAACTCAGCCGCCCCATGAAAATCGCGATCGATTGTGGCAATGGTGTCGCGGCTGCAGTGGCCCCCGCATTGTTTCGGGGTCTAGGCTGCGAAGTCACTGAATTATTCTGTACAGTCGACGGGACATTTCCCAATCACCACCCCGATCCGGCCGATCCCCATAACCTCGAGGACCTTATCCGTTGCGTTCAGACGACTGACTGCGAGATCGGCCTGGCCTTTGATGGCGACGGCGACAGACTGGGTGTGGTCACCAAGTCCGGTCAGATCATCTGGCCCGACCGTCAGCTGATTCTGTACGCCCGTGACGTACTGCAGCGCTGCCCCGGCGAAACGATCATCTATGACGTCAAGTGCAGTCGCCATGTCGCCGAGCAAGTGCGCGCTGCGGGCGGCAAGCCACTGATGTGGCAGACCGGCCACTCGCTGATCAAAGCGAAACTGGCCGAAACTGGTGCACCATTGGCCGGTGAAATGAGCGGACATGTGTTTTTCAAAGAACGCTGGTTTGGTTTTGATGATGGTCTCTACACAGGGGCACGCCTGCTCGAAATCCTCTCCCGGGACGCCAATCCCTCGGCGGTCCTGGAGGCACTTCCCCAGGGAGTCTCCACACCCGAGCTCAAGCTTGAAATGCGCGAAGGCGAGCCACACGCACTCATCAAGCGGTTACAAACCGAAGGGGTCTTTGCGGGCGCTACAGAAATTTTCAAAATCGACGGCCTGCGTGCGGACTACGCTGACGGCTTTGGACTGGCGCGCGCCTCCAACACTACACCTGTCGTCGTGTTGCGCTTCGAGGGTGATACCCCCGAAGCTCTTGAGCGCATCAAAGGCGTATTTCGAGAGCAACTACTGGCGCTCGCCCCGAATGCCAAGCTGCCGTTTTAACTGTTCAACACCTCCCTTTTTCTTTGCTGAGCCCTATGCCTTCACTGTCAAACAGTCCCGCCTGGAAACAGTTTTCTCAAGCCGTACTGAGCAGTCCCTCCAAGCCTGACGCCCTGCGTATCATTACCGCGGCGCAGCTTGAGGTTGATCTGACCACGCAGAGAAGCTCAAAAGAACTCGCTCGAGCGGCTCACGCGTTGCTGGAGCAGCAAGGATTTGAACAATATCGGCATGATTTATTCGAAGGCGCCAAGATTAACTGGACCGAAAATCGCGCGGCCTGGCACACTGCTTTGCGTGCGGCCACCCCTCCCGAAGCTGTTGCCGAAGCTGTACTGACCGAACGCGCGCGACTGGCTAAATTCGTCGAAGAGGTCAATGCCTGCAATCAGTACCGCAATGTCGTGCATCTGGGCATTGGTGGCAGCGACTGGGGACCGCGTTTGGCTTTTGACTCGCTCGCTGGAGCAGGCACACGTCGCACCTTGAGATTTGCCTCAAACGTCGATGCGCACGCCATCACTGCGGCGCTCGAGGGGCTGGATGCGCACGACACACTCGTGATTATTTCCTCCAAATCCTTCACCACGACGGAGTCCCTGGCCAATGCAGCCTGTGCGATCGACTGGTTGCGTGCCAATGGCGTCGCCTACCCGCTCGATCATTTTGCCGCCGTCACGGCGAATCCTCAGGCTGCTCGCAACTTCGGCATCAATGAGGAACGCATTTTTCAATTTTGGGACTGGGTCGGTGGACGTTACTCATTATGGTCCTCGATCGGTCTGCCTATCGCACTTGGTTTGGGTATCGAAGCACTCAACGAGATGCGGGCCGGTGCGGCTGAGATGGATGAGCACTTTCTAAATGCCCCGATCGAACAGAATGCCCCTGTGCAGATGGCCTTGAGCGCTGTCGCCAATCGCAGCGTGCTGGGTTATGGCTCTTTTGCGCTGTGCCCTTACGATGCGCGCTTGGGCAGCCTGGTCCCCTGGCTACAGCAACTCGAAATGGAGTCGCTTGGTAAGGCCACGCTGCGTGATGGCTCCACCCTGGATGTACCCAGCAGCCCAGTTGTGTGGGGCATGCCCGGGACAGATGGCCAGCACACTTTTTTTCAATGGTTGCATCAGGATGGCAAGGGTGCGCCCGTCGATTTCATTCTCTGCGCGGTGCCCGATCACCGTCACACGCGGCATCACCGATTGCTGATCGCAAACTGTCTGGCGCAACGCGCCGCGTTGCTCGAAGGAAAATCTTTCGAGCAGTCGCTCAAAGAGGTCAGCAAAACAGAGAAAGATCCTGAAAAAGCCGCCGTGCTCGCACGCCACCATGTGCATCCGGGTGGCCGCCCCTCCACGCTCATCGTGCTGCCGCGACTCGAAGCCAGACAGCTCGGTGCGTTGCTGGCGCTTTACGAACACAAGGTCTTTACCGAGGGCGTACTCTGGGGCATCAATCCCTTTGATCAGTGGGGGGTTGAGTTCGGTAAACGCCTGGCTGGCGATATCGAGCGAAGACTCGACGCGCTTGGCAGTGATCCGGCTGTCAGCCCCTACGATCCCTCCACAGCGTATTGGGTCCGTAAGCTCGCGAGCGGATAAAACGCGCGTTCAGAGTCTCAAGTCTGTTTGCTCGGCCGGGAAAATGTATTTCAGGTCGTACAGGACATGCTCATTCTTTCCCAGTGCGCGGATAGCGTCGATCCCCATCTCGGCAAACTGACGATGCGCCACTGCCAAGATAATGGCATCGTAGGCGCCCTTTTCCGGGACTTGTACGGGATGCACCTGATGCTCGTGCGCGGCTTCTTGCGCATCTATCCAGGGATCGTACACATCGACCTTGACGTGATACTCCTCGAGCTCTCGCACCACATCGACCACCCGCGTGTTGCGCAGGTCCGGACAGTTTTCTTTGAAACTGAAACCCATGACTAATACGCGCGCGCCCTCGACGTGAATCCGGCTGCGTGTCATCGCCTTGACGAGTTGCGCCACCACGTAGCTGCCCATGCTGTCATTGATACGACGACCCGCAAGAATAATTTCAGGGTAGTAGCCGATCGATTGCGCTTTATGCGTCAGATAATAGGGATCCACGCCTATGCAATGGCCGCCCACCAAACCGGGGCGAAACGGCAGGAAATTCCACTTGGTTCCCGCTGCAGCCAGTACTTCTTCGGTATCAATACCCAGACGATTGAAAATTCTCGCGAACTCGTTGATCAACGCGATATTGACATCGCGCTGCGTATTCTCAATGACCTTGGCTGCCTCCGCGACCTTGATGCTTGGCGCGCAATGGGTCCCGGCTGTCACGACCTGGCGGTACAACGCATCAACGAGTTGTGCGATTTCAGGCGTTGAACCAGAGGTGACTTTTTTGATTGTGGTCACTCTGCGCGCTTTGTCGCCCGGATTGATACGTTCGGGGCTATAGCCCGCAAAAAAATCTTGATTGAATCGCAGTCCGGAAACGCGCTCTAGGACAGGCACGCATACCTCTTCAGTCACGCCTGGATAAACCGTTGATTCATAGATGACGAGGTCACCTCGCTTCAAGACAGCCCCAATTGTTTCACTCGCACGAATCAACGGTGTCAAATCCGGTTGCTTGTAAGCATCAATAGGCGTGGGCATCGTCACGATAAAGACGTTCGCCGGGGCCAGATCTTTAGGATCAGCCGTGTATTGCAGACCTGTCGCACGTGCGAGCTCTGCGCGATCGACTTCAAGAGTATGGTCCTCACCCTTTTTGAGGGCATCGATACGTGCGACATTGATATCGAATCCAATCACAGAGCGCTGTTTGCCGAACTCGACCGCCAATGGCAAGCCCACATAGCCTAAGCCCACCACTGCTAACTTTACGTCTTGAATTTGCAAATCACTCTCCGGCTGGATCCACGCTGACACATCTCGCTCGTTCAATGAGCGATGAGTACGTGATCATAAAGGCTTAGAAGATAAAAAAAAGCCCAAGACTTTGCAGTCTTGGGCTAAATCCACCAAAGGAGGAGGGTGGAGGAGACAACCTTGGCAAGTACAGGAGACCATTTTGATCTCAGTGCGGGAATTAATCATGTGCTTGGCTACTTCTGGTAAACACTAGCACTTTAATTCAACACACTCATGACTGAACTTCCATAAACAAATATTAGCTGAAAATCTGGTGCGGCGCAAG
>JACCEA010252617.1_pt1 | contig 12427 bp, 11 predicted proteins | sample 7449851 | NCBI WGS metagenome assembly JACCEA01 (sample SAMN15323453, study PRJNA562643) | freshwater metagenome | isolation source: river surface water | place: USA:Blue River Watershed | collected 2017-08-18 | reverse complement strand
GCAAAACCGTATAAAGCCGAAATGGACTTCCCAAGAGACTTATTCAACCCATGCGTTTTCGCCATTTCGTTTACAAGATTTCCTAATGTGCCTCCAGGTGCAGAAGTAATAATACCACAAAAGGATTCGACGGCAGAAATTGACTCCTTTATAGAATTTCTATAGTCAGCGTCGTACTTGTCTGATATGAACTTTAGTGCTGCTTTCAAGTGCGTATTAACACTACTCCATTGGGAGGTTTCATGAATAGCTTGTTCTATTTCACTAATCTCTTCATCCGAAATTATTCTCGCAATCCTACCTGATACAATCCTATATCCTGACATTTCACGCTCGAGAACCTCGTTGATTTTTTCGTTGAATTGATTGCGGAAAATGCTGCTGTATTCGCTAACGAACTCAATTAAATCGTAAACTTTGAACCATTGGGCATTTTCGTACCAATTTCTTAAATATCCAAATACCTCATGAGTATCCAATTTAGCATCTGAGTAGGGTTGACCAATGCTCGGAATTGAATCTATTGTGCGTTTAAAAAACTCCATCCACAATACCTTACAAAAATAGAAGTCACACCTCTCACGGTCTCCCAAACGATTATGTGAGAGTTCTACGAGAAATTCCAAATGTATTACGCTCCATATAGCATTCCTCAAGTCTTGATCAATATCGTCAATCTGAACGATTGATCTAACTGGGGTGAAACCCATTCTTTGAGAAAATTTCATGGTTTTCAGAAATTTTAGGTTTACAACAGTCCCCTTACTTTTTCTATCACTGCGGCAAGGCCTGCTACATCCTGTCCACCTGCAGTGGCCAGTGACTTCTGACCGCCGCCGCCGCCCTTGATCAACGGTGCCACATGTTCTTTGATGATCTTGCCGGCATCCAGTCCGCGTGCAGCGTTCACTTTGTCATCCACACCCACGGCCACAAAAGCCTTGCCATCTATATTGGCACACAGAACGATCACATGGTCGTTGAGGTGCGATTTAAGATCTGTACACAATTTCTTCAGCGCATCGGCAGTGCTCACCGTCACCATCTGACCAATGAAGGAGATCTGGTTGATGATCTCGTCCTTGGTAAGCAGTTCGTTACGCACACCCACCAGTTGGCGGGCCTCCAGGCTCTCAACATGTTTCTCCAGCTGGCTGCGCTCTTCCTGCAGTTTCTCAATTGCCTTTACAGGATCCTTCGCATTCTTCAACTGTGCTGATATGTTGTTAATGAGCTCCAACTTCTCGTTGATGAAGTCTTCTGCTGCCTTTCCACTCACCGCTTCTACCCTGCGCACACCTGCAGCCACGGCGGCTTCGCTTGTTATCTTGAAGTAGCCCAGTTGGCCGGTATAGCCCACGTGCGTACCACCACATAACTCTATTGAATATGCAGCATCCATGATGACCACACGCACTACATTGCCATACTTCTCGCCAAACAGCGCCATAGCACCCATGGCCACTGCCTCGTCCTTACTCATGGTCTTTATCACCACCGGAACGTTCTCGCGGATCTTGCGGTTCACTATGGTTTCAATCTGTTTGATCTCCTCATCGCTCACCTTGGCGAAATGAGAGAAGTCGAACCTGAGGTGTTCTTCATTTACCAGAGAGCCCTTCTGCGCCACGTGTGTACCCAATACCTGACGCAATGCCGCATGCAGCAGGTGCGTGGCACTATGGTGCACCGTTGTTGCGGCACGCTTGTCAGCATCCACCTTCGCTATAGCCGGTGCCGAAACGTTCTCGGGCAGCGCCTGCGTAAAGTGAATGATCATGCCATCTTCTTTCTTGGTATCCACTATCGCTACAGTCTCGTTAGGGAATACCAGCGCACCGGTATCACCTACCTGTCCACCGCTTTCGGCATAGAACGGTGTGGCGCTCAGCACCAACTGGAAAAGTTCTTTTCCTTTGGCGCTTACACGGCGGTATTTCATTATAGACGCGTCCGCTTCAAGGGTCTCATACCCTACAAAGTCAGTACCGCCTTCTTTCAGTACTACCCAGTCATCGGTATCGAGCGCGGTAGCAGCGCGGCTTCGTGCTTTTTGTTGCTGCATCTCGGCAGTGAATGCTGCCTCGTCTACGTGCAGGCCATACTCGCTAGCAATCAACCGAGTTAAATCAATTGGAAAACCGTATGTGTCGTAAAGCTCAAACGCTACCTTTCCATCAACGACAGGACCTGCGTTATAGGTCAGCTTGATATTTACAGCTTCTCCGGCTCTTGATACTACATTTTCTAACAAGTGCTTGTCGCTACTACCAATCTCCAAAAACCAGACATTCTTCGATATATAGTCTTCGTAATTCTTGTCCTTGAGAAGTGCCTTTACCCTATTGTTACCGCCCAAAACAATCTCGATTGATCGTCCAAAAGTTGGCAAATAAATGTCAGGTCGGAATCTGCCGTTGCCTACAATTACTTCTCTTTCTAGCTCAACTTCAACATTGTTTTTCTTCAGCAAATCAACAATGAAAGTGTTGTAGGACTGGTGCCTAATGTGATTAAATCTCAAGAGTCCTTTATCCAGGGTACGCAGGAAAGCATCTTCCTCTTCCTTCACCACACGGCACACCAGATCTATCTGCTTCTGCAGTTCGGGGAACACCTCCTCAAACTGTTTTGCCAATACCGGCATCAATTGATGCAGCAACGGCTGCTTATAATCGAGGTAAGAATAATAGTAACGAACGGCACGGCGCAGGATGCGGCGTATCACGTAACCTGCACCGGTATTGGATGGCAACTGACCATCGGCAATGGTGAAGCCTATGGCGCGGATATGGTCTGACAATACACTGAACGCGATATCGGGGCGGCTGTCGGTATAGCCATATTTCTTGCCGGTTATCTGCTCAATGGCAGTGATGGTTCCGGTGAACAGATCCGTATCATAGTTGCTCTGACGGCCCTGCAGCACACGCACCAGTCGCTCCAGACCCATGCCCGTGTCCACATGTTTGGCCGGCAGTGGTTCCAGAGAACCATCTTTCAAACGGTTGAACTGCATGAACACGTTGTTCCATATCTCTATCACCTGCGGATGATCGGCATTCACGAGGTCGCGACCCGGCTGTGCTTTCTTCTCTTCTTCGGTGCGGCAGTCCACATGTATCTCAGAACAAGGGCCGCAAGGACCCATATCGCCCATTTCCCAGAAGTTGTCTTTTTTGTTGCCCAGCAGTATGCGGTCTTCCGCTACGTGCTGCTTCCAGAAATCGTATGCTTCCTGATCCATCGGCAGGTTTTCGGCAGGGTCGCCGCCAAAAACCGTAACGTATAATTTCTCTTTGGGTATGCCATATACCTCTGTGAGCAATTCCCAGCTCCAGGCAATGGCCTCTTCTTTGAAATAGTCGCCGAAGCTCCAGTTGCCCAGCATCTCAAACATGGTGTGGTGGTAGGTATCTACGCCCACTTCTTCCAGGTCGTTGTGTTTACCGCTCACACGCAGGCACTTCTGCGTATCGGCTATACGATTGCTGGTAGGCTGTCCGTTGCCCAGAAAATAGTCTTTGAACTGGTTCATACCCGCGTTGGTAAAAAGCAGGGTGGGGTCGTTCTTCACTACAATGGGAGCTGATGGCACTATTTCGTGCCCTTTCTTGCGGAAAAAATCCAAAAATTGCCGGCGTATCTCGTTAGCTGTAAGCATCTGGTATTGTGTCTGTAATTATATAGGCTGCAAAACTAATAGAAAACGGGAAAGGATAACAGGCCATTTTCGCGGTACGGGATATGTTCTATATCTTTAAATGAAAAAAACACACAATATGCACCTCTCTGCCAAAGGCTCCGTCAACCGCAGCTACGAGATACTCGACGCCAACAAGAACACCATTGCAACTGTAGTATATCCTTCGAGGTTCAAATACCGTTCTGCCGAGATAAGCGCGGGCAACCATATGTGGCATACACAACCTGCCCAATGGCTGAGTCGCAGGATAGAAATACTGGACAACGACACTGTTGTGGGTATGATGAAGTTCAAAGGCATGAACACCTTTCATTTGCAGCTGACCGACCGCCCCAACTACATCATTCGCAGGGTGGGGTTCTTGCGCACACATGTGGGGCTGTTCACCGAGGCCGGTATGGAGATAATGAAGGTGACACAACCCAATAAGTGGGCTTTCAGAACGTTGGAACTGGAAATTGAGACCGATGACAACTATGCGGAAGCGAAAGACCCGCTGATCCTTAGTTGCGTGATGTGGTACGTAAACTACCTGCGGGCCGCAGCCAACACCAGTGTTTAGATCATCAGATCTGGATACCGAAGTTGGCGGTACATTCTATTATTGAGCCAGGACCTGTTATGTAAAACAGTCGGTAGTACAACTTGTCTTCTTCGGTGAGACCGGTATAGGTGCCTCGCAATCCTCCCTTTACTGTAATAAAGAAATGGCCGCGCTGATACCTGCGCCCGTATCCTGATCCTGTTCCGATATATTCGTAATACACGTTGTCATCAGCCGTTGGCAAACCTATCGCGTTGAATTTGTTGGGAAAATACTCTGAATCGCCGCCAAACAGTTTTACATAGACGAAGTCCTGATAGTACCACTTCCTGTTGCGGTGTACCCAATGTTTGCGCAGATAAAATGTCCAGATAAAGTCCTGCATCTTGCCTGTGTAAACACCGTTATACAGGTTGTAGGTGGACATGTAACTGTAATTACGTCGCCGATACTCTATTCCCACCCCTAGGCGCGACATTGCATTAGCGGGGTTGGTGAATGTAAGGGCCATGGAGTAAGGACGCATATCATATGCTCGGCTCCAGGGGCTCATCTGGGCAAAAGTGACGATTGAGGATATCGTGAAAATGGCAACAAGTAGAAATCTCTTCAATGTATAGGTATATTTATTTATAAGAAACGACAAAAATAAGCCATGAACCCTGTAATTAAAACTAATACGAGTATTATTTTATCAATAATGGCTGGTCATGTCATTGTGGAATTTTCAGTTCTTAGGTTCTTATAGTGCAGACAAACTAATTTTGCATCCAAACTGACAATAATGAACCTCGACGAAAGAATAGAACAAAGTGCCACATACAGCTCCTTCCGCACCAGCCTGGACATTGCCATGGGTGCTATCTACATCATTCTGGGCGTGATATTGGTGAGCCTGCGTCAGTTCGGCGCACTGGAACTCAGCACTACCTCGGCATGGGTGCTGGGCTCGGCCATGGTGCTTTATGGTGCCTTCCGCATCTACCGTGGCATCACCGCCATAGGAGCACTGCGCAGAACAAGAAACAGAAACACAAGGCATTGATTATCAATAATTTGTATCATTAGCAACCAGTGTACCACAGGCACCAAAACGGGTGTTAAATTATTGTTAGAGTAGATATAACTCCTCCTTATCTATAAATTAATGAGTAAAATTGCGTTCCTTATGCGAATCAGTAGCAGGTTTTTATTTATATGTTTGTCGGTTTTGTTCTTCGCATCCTGCGACGATCGTCCGGCACACCCCGATTCGCTGGGCAAGGGTGAGATCGACATTTCGGTAGATGAGACCTACCGCCCGGTGATGGAGCAGATCAGCACCATCTTCGATAGCAGCTTCCCCGATGCCAAAGTTCACGTGCACTACAAGCCGGAGGCAGAGTGTTTTAAAGACTACTTCGACAAGAAGGCGCGACTCATTCTGGTGACACGGGAACTTAACGCACAGGAAAAAGACGCCTGTAAATCGCGTCAGATATTTCCGTTTTCGCTTGCAGTGGCCCGCGATGCGGTAGCAGTGATACTGAACAACGAATCGCCCGACTCGTTGCTGGACATGAACATGCTGAAAGGAATACTTACCGGTCAGTACAACAAGAAGTACACCGTGGTATTCGACAATCAGGCATCGAGCACGGTGCGGTTCATCAACGATTCGGTACTGAAGGGCGAAAAGCTGGGTAGCAATGTGTTTGCGGCCAAGGGCAATGCTGAAGTGGTGGACTATGTGATGAAGAATCCCAACGCCATCGGCTTTGTTGGTCTGGGCTACGTCAGCGACTCATCGGACCCCAATAACACCGGCGCTTTCATAAAAAGTGTTAAAGTTGCGGCCATCAAAAACGAGGCTACAGGCGAGTTCCTGCAGCCATATCAGGCCTATATTGCGCTTAGAAGCTACCCTTTGACCCGCCATCTCTACTACATCAACAGCGAAAGCTATCACGGGCTTGGCACGGGTTTTGCAAATTTCTTAAGTAACCAGCGTGGACAATTGGTTTTCTTCCACGCGCACATGTTCCCGGTGCGATCAGAGATGGTCATCAGGGAGGCACAGATAAATCAGTAGATCATTCTTAATCCAATAAACAAAACGGCACTAAAAGTGCCACGCAGAACATGAAAAGAATAATGGTGATGCTCGCATTCGTTGCCTTCGGCCTTACAGCCGGCGCGCAGGATGCATCAGTGAAAAATGGTATCAAACTGTACAACTACAAAAAGTACAAATCGGCACAGTCGGTCCTGACCCCACTTGCAGAAAAAGACCCGCTGGCCAACTACTATCTCGGACTCCTGCACATTGCTACCGGCAACCTCGATCAGGCTGCTGCCGCTTTCGCCCGCTTCCCCGAAGATCTGGCCAACATTTCAGGTACTGCCCGCGTTGCATTCGCTAAAAAAGACGTTACTAGCGGTAACAACATAGCTAAAGCGCTTGCCGCAAAAGCCAAGAAAAAAGATTTCCTGCCGCAGAAATACGCAGCAGACGCCATCACTTACAGCGAGGGCGGCGACTACACACAGGCAGTTGCATGGTACAAAGACGTACTGGTTAAGAACGCCGGAGGCGACAATGCTGACGTGCACATAGGTCTTGCTGACGCGATGAGGAAAACACCGGGTGGTGGTGGTGAAGCCATGACCAACTACGAAATGGTGACTGAAAAAGACAAGACAAACTCTCTGGCCTTTACCCGCATAGGTGACCTTTGGTACGAAGCGCGCAACTATCAGAGCGCACTCGACAACTATGCTCGCGCGAAAGATGCGGACAATACCAACCCGCTTCCTTATAAGGCACTGGCAAACGCATACTCTCGTTCGGGCAAGTACAAACTGGCGTTGCAGAACCTGGAAGAGTACCTCGCTCACTCTGACAATACCAACGAAGACCAGATAGAGTATGTACGTGCATTGTATCAGGCGCAGAGCTATTGCGATGCCGCCAAACTTGCAGAAAAACTGATAGGTACGCAGACCGATCCGGCACGTATCACCGAGCTTACAGGTATCCTTGGTTTCTCTCAGGTGAACTGTAACGACTCTATGGCAGCACTCACCAACCTGCGCAAGTACTTTATGATGCAGGACCCGAAGAAAATACTGCCGGGCGCATACCTGGAATATGGTAAACTGTTCCTGAAACTCGGCATGCTTGACTCTGCAGGTGCCTACTATACTAAGGGTATCGAAGGCGACACTACCAGAAACAAATCTGAGGTGTACCGCGAGGTGGCAGAAGCCTTCAAGGGAAAGAAAGAATACTGTAATGCTGCAGAGTGGTACGACAAACTGGTGAAAGCAAATCCGGCAACACAACCACTCGACTACTTCTGGAGGGGTTATATGTTCTACTATTGCAACAGCATGGACAAAGCGGTTAAATCTTTCGAAGAGTTCGAAGCCAAGTATCCCGATCAGCCTTCTGCATACTACTGGCATGGCCGCGCTGCCGCTGCTATAGACTCTGAAGCTACAGAAGGTCTTGCTACACCGCACTTCACCAAGTGGCTGGAGAAAGTAGGCCCTACCTACGAGAAGAAGAACGACATGAAGATCGCTTATCAGTACCTGGTGCTTTACTACTATAAGAAGAAAGACAAGGAGAACCTGAAAGTGTACATGGACAAACTGGCGGCTATTGCACCTGAAGATGCATTGCTCAAGCAGATACAGGATGCCGACAAACCTGCACCGGCTAAAAAACCTGCAGGCAACAAGTAATTCACTATTAATTTATTCAGTAAAGCCCCGGTTCTGCCGGGGCTTTTTGATTTCTATGTGCTACTTTTACGTTGTCTGATACGATCATGAAACGCCTCCCCCGCCATACCGCGTTCACACTGCTCATAGGCACAATCTGTGTGGCTTTGTCGCTGGCGTCGTGCGGAGGACGAAACGACCGCAAAAACAAGACGTCTGATATCAACGAGCTTGCCAATAAGATAGGGCGCAAGACAGCGATGGAGGACTACCCCAAGATACCCGGCGAAGAGCTGCTGCAGGACCTGGGCAGCAACCGCCTGTTTGGAGAGCTGCAAAGCAGGTATTCGCAACAACTGGTGGCGCTGCACGCGGCAGTGACGGCCGACAATGCCAAATTCATTGTGGTGATAATGGGACCTGATGTGGGCAAATTCGCATCACCGTCCAACACCTACGGAATATCATTCATCACACAGTTGTGCACCAATCAGGGCATTGACTGGATAGACCTTACGCCGGACATATCGGAATGGACAACGGTGAATGACCCCAACCGTGCGCCGGTGAACGGCAACTGGTCTAAGGCCGGCGCATCAATGGCCGCGAAGATGCTTGCCGGTGCCGTCTCGAAATATGACGACTACGCCAACACCACCTCACTTACGTCTGCCGACCGGCCCTACTCATTCGGGGATCTGCTGAAACCGGAGGCCGGGGAAAGCGATGGGAAACCTGCTGTGCGCATGCATGTGAACGATCAGGGGCTGCGCATGGGGTACAATATCACCTTCCCAAAATCGAAACAAAGGGTGCTGCTGCTGGGCGATCAGAAAATACTGACCCCCGACCTCGACGACGATCACACCATCACTACCTACCTGCAACGCGCGTTCCCGGATAAGGAGTTCATCAATGCCGGGCACCCCAACTACACCATAGAAGACTATGTATCGTTGTACCAGGAAAAAGCGCGCTATACCGAGGCCGATGTGGTGATATTGTGCACCAATGGCGGTGACATTCTGGACGAATACTTTTCCCAGCGCAACCACTACGCACGCTCGGGCAAGGGTTACAGACCAACAGAAACCGAATTGAATTTTTATAAACAGTTCACCAAATCAAACTGATCGACCATACTTATGGAAGCGAATATAGAAGAGATCAAATACCCTATTGGCCGCTACGTGCGCCCGGAAACCTATACCCCGGAACTGTTGCAGGAATGGATAGCGATACTGAAAGCGCTACCATCGTGGATGGACGTTTGTATAGAAAACCTTGATGCCGACCAACTGCGTGTACCATACCGCGAGGGCGGGTGGAACATACAACAGGTGGTGCATCACCTCGCCGACAGCCACCTGAACGCCTACATCCGCATCAAACTGGCACTGACGGAAGACAACCCTACAGTAAAACCCTATGACGAGAACGCATGGGCTGTTCTGCCCGATGTAGACAGTGTGCCGGTGAATGTATCGGTGACACTGCTGCATGCATTGCACAGGCGCATGGTGGCATTGCTGGAATCGCTCACCCCCCAGCAATGGGAACGCACCGTGTTTCATCCTGAACGTCAAAGGACGATCACTGTCTGGGAGTTTGCGGCGCTTTATGCCTGGCACAGCCGGCAGCATACCGCCCATATACAACAATTGCGGCAGCGCATGGGTTGGTAAGAAACCGCTATTGCATACTGTTTTTTCTCAGAGAATAACAGTTGAGCAGTTTTTTTGTTGAAAAAAATATATTTTTGAAATAGGGCTATAAATTCTACCCCCTCATTTTGTTCGAAACAAATACTCAACTTTAGCCTTTAAAAGCACATTTTATGTTGTCCAATCTCTCCCACTTCGTACTGCTGCATAGTGTTCTGCGCTATTTTATCCTCGCTTTCGCCCTTATCGTAGCCATACAGAGCCTTGTAGGCATGATGGGAAAGCGCCCGTTCAAAAAAGTACAAAAACAGATGGCGCTGATGCTGCTCATTTTCTGTGATCTGCAGTTGCTGCTGGGAGCATTATTATATTATTACAAGGTGATAGGCGCGGGCATGTTCAGTTCGGCCGATGTCATGAAAGATGCATACAAACGTTTCTATGCGGTGGAACATAGCCTGGCCATGGTCATTGCCATAGTGCTGGTGCATGTGGGTTATGCCGTTACCAAGAAGAATATGGACGCCGACCGCAAGTACAAAAGGCTTTTCTGGTGTTCGTTCATAGCATTGGGCATTTTCCTGGCCATGATACCGTGGCAGGGCAAGCAGGTAGTGGGCCGCCCAAACATCCCGCAAATTGTGCAGTAGGCGCATGCTCAAAAAGATACTCCAACCTTTTTACGCCCTGTGGGTGTTGCTCACCTTTTTGGTAGGCCTCCTCATAGTGTTGCCTTTTTACCTCACGCTCAGCACGCGCAATACACTGCGCACGCGCAAAGCCATAGCCCGGTTGCTCACCGCTTGGATGAAGGTGTGGTTCCTGGTTATGGGTATGCCCATGACGGTATCGGGCTACAAGCCACCCCGCCAGCGATATGTGGTGGTGGCCAATCATATCTCCTACCTCGACCCTCTGGTACTTTTCCCGGCATTGCCGCACTATTTCAGACCACTGGGCAAAAAAGAGTTTTCTGATGTGCCCTTGCTGGGCTACCTCTACCGCCAGATCACGGTAATGGTGGAAAGGGGCGACGCCAAAAGCCGTGCCCGCAGCATGCGCGCCCTGTGGCGCATACTGAAAGAAGAGGGCGATATCCTGATATTCCCTGAAGGTACGTTCAATGAAACGGGCAAACCATTGAAGGAATTCCACAACGGGGCGTTCAATCTGGCTATTAATACACAGACGCCCATTCTGCCGGTCATTTTCCCCGATACTGTTCACCGGTGGCACTATAGCGGCTGGTGGAAGTGGTGGCCGGGACCCAACAGGGCCATTATACTGCCACCCGTACCCGTCACCGACCTCACGCTCGATGATCTGCCGGCACTGAAGCAGCGGATCTTTGACATCATGTGGGAAGAATTATCCAAATATCCCTACCCTGCCTAATACAACATTATGTAGGCGAGATAGATGATACTTGCCATTGACAGGGTCAGTATCAGTACAATAGCGACCGTATTGAGTGTTTTTTCGGTATTCATAGCGCACAATTCCTTTTTCCTTCGTACCCCTCAACAGGCAGGTACAATAATCAGGCCGAAGTACCGAAGAATACCGATGGCGCGCTGTTAAAGCATCGCTATATCCTGTGCGGCGGGCACTGTTTTAACGTACCTATCGCAAAATGACCTGTGTAGTTTTAACAAATAATCCGTTGCACACCCATTATATTTGCGCACTAATAATAGCTTATGCAACGTTTCCTCGCTATCATAGCGCTTGTTTTTCTTTCGGCATCCCAACTGATGGCGCAGGAGAAAACCACCACCGATGCGCCGCGACCCATCTCAAAACCCTCGCGCGACTTCGTGCTTCTTCAGTTCGGCTACACCAGCTGGACGGTAAGACCCGACTCTGTGGACCCCAAGCCGTTTGCCTACACCTTCAACGGATACCTTTGCTACGACTTCCCCATCAAAAAAACACACTTCAGCTTTGCAACGGGCGTGGGCATAGGCACTACCACCGTTTATATGGACAAGCAGCAGCTTGCCCTGTCCGATACCGGAGCTAAAGGAGCTGATGCCACTTTCATCACCGACACTGCCAACTACAAAAGGTACAAATTCAACACCGCCTACCTTCAGGCGCCGTTCGAGCTGCGCTATTTTGGCAATATAGACAACCGCAACAAGGGCTTTAAGGCCGCTATTGGTCTGCAGGTGGGTACACTGCTGGGCGCACACACCAAGGCGCTGCGCTCGATAGAAGGTGCCAACATCAAAGACAAGATGAACACCAAGCGCTACATCAGCCCCTGGAACTTTGCCGCAACAGCGCGCATAGGCTGGGGCAACTTCTCGGTGTTCGGTTCCTACAACATCACACCGGTATTCAAAGACAAGGCAGGTCCGCCTATTACGCCTATGACAATAGGTATCTGCCTGTCAGGTCTTTAAGCAACAATGGCAGTACATTATTCAACGAGGATGCCCGCACAGGCATCCTCTTCTTTTTGCACCGTTACCGGGTGTAAATAAAGAATGGGTGTCTGAAAAGACACCCATTTATGGAAATATATATAAGGGCATTTCCGGAGTAACCTTAATTTCCATCAAACACACACGCTGAACGGAAATGCAAAAAGAATAGTTCAAAAACCATACCACATTTGCCCCTTCCATTCTGTTTTAACTTTTCGTGTGGCTCCGGCTGACACCCGTCAGCCACCCCCTCCGCCAAAATTGATTAATTTCGCGCCATGTCTCGCAAAGCAATGCTCATCATTATGGATGGCTGGGGTCATGGTCAGGTACCATCGGCCGATGCCATCGCCAACGCCAATGTGCCATTTGT
>JACCEA011010983.1_pt1 | contig 12428 bp, 13 predicted proteins | sample 7449851 | NCBI WGS metagenome assembly JACCEA01 (sample SAMN15323453, study PRJNA562643) | freshwater metagenome | isolation source: river surface water | place: USA:Blue River Watershed | collected 2017-08-18 | reverse complement strand
TTTACGGGTATCATCATTGTACATGAACTTCATTTTATTGCTCCTAGCCCATTGGGCGTTGATGGATTAAACTAATCTCTTCTAATGGGTTATATGTATCTGAAATTTATTTCAATCGAACTATCGACGGCATAGACCCGCCCATTACGGGCGGGCTTATGGTTACTGTTTCTGCTGGGCAGCAGAGAGCTTGGTAGCGAATTCCTTCAGCTTGTCTTCATCCTGGCCGAAGCATTCCTGCGCGATGTCCATGGCTTCGTGCATGGTGATCTGGTTCAGCTTGATGTCATCCGCAAGGGCGGAGGTATCCAGCGAGGGCGCATCATCAACCAGATCACTGGTATCATCCAAAATCCCATCGTTACCAGCGTAACCGCCGCCACCGATACCCTTACCGGTACCGCTGTCTTTCAGGGATTGCTCCATATCCAGCTGCTGGGATTCAGCGCTGGCGATTGCTTTCCGCAGATTCATAATTGAACCCTCTGGTAGAAAATGATTGGGTGAGATACCCACTACATAATTGTGGCATAGAAAGGGCTCTTTTGGAGCCCCTTCCTTTGCATGGCTGGATTACTTCGGTTAGTAGAACGTGAAGTTCTGCAGTTTCTCGACATCAGAACGCAGTCGATAGGTCGTCACTTCCTGACCCAACACATCCAGTTTCAGGGTGTTCTTCTTCACCGAGAATGTCACATGCGGATCATTCACATTGGCAAGGTTGTGGAGGAACTTCCACGCCAGGTTGAGCGAGGGACCATCCTCTTCATTGTTGTCCAGGTCGTCAAGCAGCAGTACAACCGGTTCCGGCAACGCAACGTGATAAGCCTTAACGTAGGCATCGCGAATTGCTTTCTGATGATTCTGGCGTTCCAGGTTGGTCGGGAATTCCTCTACCGCTGCCTGACCAAGCCGACTAAGCATGTCGCTAATCCAGGCTTCATCTCTGGTATACCTGGCCCAGACCTCGATCGCCTTTGCACGTTTGAACGTAATGAATTCAACCACATGAATTGGATACGGAGTTGGGCGGCGGTCTGCGTAAACATACCTCGCGCTAAACAACAGCGCTACCAGGTTCTCAGTCGGACAGAAAAGCTGCACCGTGGTTTCAATTGGCATCAGCTTATCTTTGATCGCTTCCCAGTCGGCGGGAATTGTGGCGTGCCGATGGGTGATATCCTTCGTGGTCAGTAAGCCACGGGTGTGGGTGTAGTGCTGTTGCAAAGCTTTATGGGCGTTCAGAGACATGGTTTATCACCGTTTAATTAAGAAGCTTATTGCTTCATATAAACAGCTATCCAGTAAAGAACTACTGACGGCATAGACAGAGCCCCGAAGGGCTCTGTCGTTTATGCCAGAAGGCAGATTACTTCACGTTGTCCATGAAGGCCAGGAGATTGCGGACCAGCTTCTGGTCAATCGTCTTGGCGATCTTGGAGATGTCGAGTGCCAGCTTGATTCGTGCGGCACGGCCAGTCGGTTCAGCCAGCGTCTGGAACACCACGCGCAGGGTGTTGAAGGTGTTGGCCTGCTGGGTGGTGAGCTGCATCTCGTGGACGAAGCGACCCAGGTAGCGATCGCTGAACGTACGACCACCATGCTGGTAGAAGTAGAACAGCACAGCTTCGATAGCCAGCTGGGAGTTCGGAGCAGTGATCGCCTGTTCCAGGATGTGCTTCAGCAGCTTCTGATGGTTCACACCTTCACGGGCGTTCACGGGGGTGCCGGGCGCCATGGCCTTGACGTAGCCGTCGAGCATCACGGTAAGGTTCTTGATGTTCGCCGGAACTTCAGTGATGTTCGGGTTGATGGCCTGCAGGTGCTGCAGCAGAGAAGGAGCTTCATCAGCGACAACGGCAGCGGCCGGAGCCGGCGCTTCGGTGGTGGTGCTCGTGAGGGTAGTTGCAGCAGGCTGTTCGGTCGTCACCTGCGGTGCAGTGGTAGCGGTGCTGGTATCGGTACTGGACTGCTCCAGCGCAATTTCGCCAGGCGGCGGAGCGAGCTGTTCGGAGGCTGTAGCTTCACCGTCACCAGCGGCCGCAGGAGCATCCGCTTGGGTCGTATCCGCAGTCTGGGCAGTCGCCGATTCGTCGGTCGTGCCGGCCGGAGCGTCGGTTGTCACCACGGTGTCAGTGGTATCGGTCGTTGCGGCTTCCGGTGCGGCGGCACCGGTCTTGATGTCTTCGTTCACGTTAAGCTCCTTGTGGGTATTATTGGATTTGCGATTATTTTTCGCCATGATGAAAAGCCTCAGATCAGGTGATGGCAGAATTGAAATTGTATTTGGCGGTGGATAGCGACTTGCCATGCATTTGTTGCATCGAGGTCAACATGAATGTCGAACCCACATCCGAGATGGCCACGTGGACGCCAGTTGGGTTTAGGGCCAGTGTGTCGCCAGCACATCTCGCGCAGAAAGAAGGTGCCACTGTTTTACACAGGACGGGGCTGCGGACTTCAATTGTTTTACCAATAGAAGCTTGCGCAACAGTTTCATCGATGCGGACCGAGACACCATTCGTGATGAGATACTGACCCAGGAAACGTTTGTAGTTCCCTTCTGTGACATTCCACGTCAGACCCACCTTGATACCGCAATCGTCCTCTGCAATCTTCGTGTTCTGGAAGATACGGTAGAAGTACTTCACGGATTCCCCGCCGAGCGCCGTTTCCTTGCCACGTGCGTAAGAGGCTACACGGGCGGCATCTGCGATGGCAGGCATCTGATCAAACTTCAAACCCTCTGCCAAGCTCTGGGGAATGAATGGCTTCTCGCCACCTAGTTCCGCAAAGCCAGCTTCTTGACCATAGGAGATCTTGGCTTTCTTACGGCGAGTGCTGCGGGTTTTCGAGCTGACAAAGAACTTCTCAGCTGGGTCACCCTTGAATGCCTCAGCATCCATTTTGACGAGCTCAGCGTCAATGCCGGCCAGGACGGAAGGATCATTGAGTTCATGGGCATGTTGTTTATACAGTTCATCACGCCGTTTGAGAATAGCGGGATTCACCGTCATTGTCTGCGGGGATGCTGAGGGTGCACAAAGCTGCGAATATCCAGCCATCGCTGTGATTGACTTCATGTAACGCCGAATTTCATCAGCGTTCAGCTCACCCTTCAGGAACATCATCGCAAGCTTGGCTTCCAGCTTCTCCCCATTGATCTCACCCGTCATGAACGGGATCTTATCGCCGAAAGCAAAGCATAGTACTGCTGCGTTGAAAATCACATTCCCGACCGTGGTCTCAACGGGCTCCTTGACATTCGGAAGCATGCCAGCAGCTAGCTTGATGCGTTCCTTGAAGTCAAACAGACGAGCCTGCACGGAAGAACCTTCAATGGGAATGAGGGTCTCTTCATTCATCGGGTCGTGGAAGTAACGTTTGTCGTCACCCTCCTGACGTGTCAGGAAGAGCTTCTTGGGATACCCTTCCTCGTAGGTATCCCCTTTGGTCACGGCGAAGCAAGATAGCACCCACCGCTTGTAGATGACCATGTCATGCTTGAGGCAAAGTGCCAGATACTCCCACTTGTTCATTGACAAGCACCTCGTTTAAAACGGAATTCATGGCTTCCGACACCTTGGTCACGAAATCGAAATCGTGAAACAGATCGTCAATCAGGTCATGTGAGATCTGAGCAATCTTGTCCAGGGGGGTATCGGAGATCATCACAATCCCTACAATCGCCTCGGCGGCGATGAGGGGAAGCTGTTCGGCATAGGATTCCAACGCCTTGCCATAGTTCGCCATGACAACGGATAAAGGAAGGTTCAACTTGAAACCGTCCGTGATGATGGCTTGTGCAGCTAGCGTGTCGGTACGCTTGCCGATATAACTGCGGATGATAGTGAAGCGTTCCTGGGTTTCTTTCGAGATCTCCGTGCCGGCTACCGCTGTGCCAGCAATGGCTTCCTCGTGGAGTTCTTTCAGCTTGGTGATCAGACCTTCGGAAACAAAGGAGAATTCATCGATGTAGCTGGCCCAACCAGCCTGAGCATCATCATCCACAAGCGCCATCAGTTCCGACAGCTGTTCGATGACGTCTTCACCATTGTTACAGATGTCGATGATGGCTTCGTGCCGTTCATCATCCACCAACATCTTCAGTGCCATCAGCAGGTTGGTTTTGGCACGAACGGAAGCATCGCCAGCCGTGATACCATGCTCGCCCAAGACACGATCCAGACCAATACCCAGAATGACATAGCAGTCATCCAGGATGGTTTGGGTACTCTGATCAGTTGCTGATTCCAGATACTTGGAAATCTCAGACCAAGCATAGGTAAAACCATACACCTGCAGACATTCCAGGGCATTCAGATACAGATCGGCCTTACTGCTATCGACCCAGCGATTCAGGTAATTTGCAAACTTCTCGAACATGGAAATCTCCAGTAATATGTTACTCCTTACGGAGTCCACCCTACATATAGTGGGGATTGCCCCCGTTTTACCACTTAACACGGTTCGCTATCATGAAGAAAAATACCGGGTCTGGTGCACCCGAACGAAAGAAACCCACCAAAGAACGGACTCAGCGCAACGCGACCGTCGCCAAATCCAAGGAAGCTGGCAAAGCGTTTGAGACCGTCAACTCCACGTGGCAGGCTGTAGCGGAAATGCACAACGCCAACAATCAGGTGTTAACCACCGTCAAGCCGCTTGCGGAACTTATCAAGCGCCACGATGTGCTGGCGAACATTCCGGAAGAAGCCAAGAAAGAGTTGGTGACGACCGTGAAGAACATCACCGACACTACTCTGAAGATGAAGGAATTCCAGCAGGAAGCCAAGGAAACACTGTTGGCTCAGAAACCCAAGCGGGCTACCAATCCGGATGATCCTGATCGTCTGGATGAAAATCTGGCGCTGCTCACGACAGGTGCCAAGTACCAGGAATGGTCCGACCGGTTTACGATGGATGTGGTGCCGGATATGGTGACCGTCCTCGATATCATCACCACCACCCACCCGGATGCGAACGCCATTCCTGAACTCCAGGTCATGCGCGACGCTTTCCCGCAGCAGAAGGAAGTCTCCGATCATGCAGAATGATAACCAGGACATGAATGTTGCCCAGGCAGCGGTGAGCGATCACGTTGCCGCTTTGCAGGCACAACCGGCCCCAGTGGTGCCGGCTGAAACCAGCTCGGCAGCTGCCGAAGTGAATCCGCCCTCGGCTGAAGCCAGCCCGTCAACTGACGAGGCTCAGCCGTCGCCTAGCGACGAAGGTGGTAGTGAACTGGATGCGTTCGAAAAGAGCGATGAACCTGATGAACCTGATGCCCCCGTTGAGAAGGTGCCCAATCCGACCAACGAGCACGTGGTTCTGGCCAAACAAGTTTTCGTGGCGCAGAAGAGTGTCAAAGGTGCGCTGGGTGCTTTGTCACTGATCGCTCGTAACATCGAAAAGTTCGTGGAACAGCAGAACAAGCTGATGGCCAATCCCGAAAAGTACGTCTCTTCGGAAGAAGGTCGTGCGTGGGCAGTTATGGCTTCTTTCGCAGCTGACCTTCTGCCGAAGTCCCCGGTGTACGAAGAAATCAAGCACCGTGAGAAAGGTGACATCCATCAGTACGTGGAACACGAAGGTTTCAAGATGGGCGCTTCCATGCCCAGCTACGATTACATTCCAGGTAAGAAGCTCGCTGGTAAGGAAGCTGCCGCACGCATGCGCTCTGCCATGGGTCTCGGTGCCAAGATTCGTATCCCGCTGTGGCATTCTGGTATCTGGGTGGAACTCGAAGCGCCCAGCGACTCCGAACTGTTAATGCTGGATCAGCTTATCTCGGAAGAGAAGATCGAACTGGCGGCTAAAACTGGTGGTATGATCTTCTCCAACGAAGGCATCTACATGTTCGAGCATCTGATGAACTTCATCCTCGATCATGTCATCGCTACATCATTGAATACCACAGATCGTGAGACACTGCTGCGTGTGATCAGTCTGCAGGACTGCTATTACCTGGCACACGGCATGGCAATGACGATCTATCCGCAGGGCTATCCGCTGCGCATTCCTTGCGTGGAGAACATCGACAAGTGTAAGCACGTCACCGAGGCTCACGTCAATCTGGCGTACATGTTGATGGTGGACCGCAACGCACTTACCCAGGAACAGAAGCTGCACATGGCGAAGAAGAAGGTTTTCTTCTCGCCGGACGAAGTGCTGGCTTATCAGAAGGGTGGTATCCTGGGCGAAGGTCGTCGTGTGGAAATCACCGACAAGCTGGCGCTGGTGCTGCGTCGTCCGTCCTTGCTCGACAACATCAATGCCGGTCACGCCTGGGTGGACGGCATGCTGGAGACAGTGGCGAAGGCTCTCGGCCCGTCGGTGCCGGTGAAGGAGAAGAATACCTTCATCGAGAAGCAGACTCGTCTGACGTTCCTGCGTCAGTACTCCCACTGGATCGAACGCGTCATCTACGGCCAGGAAGAGTTCGAAGGTGAAGAATCGGTAGCTGCCATCCTGGATGTACTGTCGACCGATACTGAACTCTGGACGAAGTTCTTTGATGACGTCGCCCAGTTCATCAAGGATACTGCAATCTCTTTCGTTGCAATCACGAACTATCCGTGCCCGGCCTGTGGCACGCCGCTCACTCCGGAAGATGCTCAGCATCCGGAAATCTACATGATGGACCCGATACTGCTTTTTTTCGCCCTCAAGGACCAGCGCCTCATCCTGGTAAACAACGAGCAAATGAACAGCTAAACGAAGATCCTCTCATGGGGCACATTCTCTACCCGAACTTTGGGAAGAATGGTGACCCCATTAGCTATCTCACGACACTGGTTGAACGGGTGGCGGCGAGTAGGCCTAAGGGGATTAAAGGGTATGCGGTTGATCTGTTGCTTCGCGAAGCTGAAGTGGATCAATTTCAGTTAGCGAATCTGGATGACCCTAACCAACCGTTGGCGTTGATGACGTTGAGTCCTAAAGAAGGTGTACACACACTGTGGCCTCTGCAGGCTCGTATCCGGCAGTATAAGGACTACGAGATTGGCAAAGAGGAAAACGGTGGGTTGACATTGCCTGAGTTTCTGAATCTCCCACGAAGTGTGGTGGAGTTCCTTATCACTGAACGGCGTGAGAACATGGAGATGCAGGAGCAGATCAGACGGCAAGCGGAAAACAAACAAAAGCAGGAAGATAAGGCTGGCGGTATAATGGGGTTTAGGCCTCCGAATGCCAAAGACTTTACCTAGTGGCAAAAAAGAAATATCGTGTGTGTGTGTGTGAGAGCCCCCGTTGGGGGCTCTCTGTATACCTTTGTAGGAACGCGTTCCTAGCTACGATCGGAATCCGTCACTGGTGATTAATCTTCCAGGAAGTGGTCACCCTGATCATTCAGGTGATTGAGCAGATCCTGCTCGGTATCGAACTGTAAAACCTGACCGTTACGGTCAATGATTTGACTGAATCCCTGATGGGACAGGTCAACGAGATCTCTCATGGTAACTGCTCCGGTGAGAGGTGTGTGGAAAGCATAAAGCCCGGTGGCTGCCGGGCTTTATGCCGTTGATGAGAGTATTTACATCTCTCAAATAGGTCTTATGTATCTAAAAATAAATGCGATCAACATAGACCCCCCTCTCCTTCGGGAGAGGGGGGCTTGTACCGTCAGACGGTTTCAGTGCTCTCGGCAGCGGCTTCCGCATCGGCCTGGCCGTCCTGCGAATCGGTGAAGTCATCGTCTTCGGCATGGGCGCCTTCGTCGACTTCGTCGTCGTCACCATCGACCATCATCGTGAGAACGGGTGCTTCGTCTTCGTCCTCGAGTTCAGGCACTTCCGCTATCGGTGCCTGGATGACTTCATCAATGGTAGGGTGTTCCTGTGTAGCTTCGGTGTAGTTATGTTCTTCCAACATGTCATTCTCTCCAATGGACATAGTTAATGAAGTGAGGAGGTGAGTGTTGTCTGGGCCTTAATTGCAGATTCCCATTGACAACGAATCAGATAGTCGTCTATCACAAAGCGTGACATTACCTTGAGATATCCTTGATAAGGATGAGATGGATAGAGGTTCTTCACCAGTTGTCCGAACACAATCGACATACACACTCGCTGGTACCCCACGGCGGCATCCTGTTGGTTCAGATTGACATAGGGGAGCAAGCACCCCATAAGCGCAATTACACCTACGCTCTTGTACGTTTTGACAATTTCTTCCATCGAACCAAAGCCAAAGGCAATGGTTGCTGCAAAGAGAGACTGCTTCACAACCGCAACAATCATGGCGTCATCGCCACATGGTTCAGTAACCGTGAAGTAGTTGCAAAACTGCAACTTTGCGTAGCTGGTAGCATCAATGTCCGACAAGACGTAGCGAAAGGCTAACTGTACAACCTCTTTCGCGAGTTCATCGTAATGGCCATTAATAGCTTCCGCCCACTCAACCGGGATGGTAAGAGAAGCGGTGGTGTAGTTCCTGTTCTTGATGATAGGTCCTTGTTGGAGAATCGCCTGATATGGGACGTTATCCGACTTACGGAATCCTTTCGTGGGCGTTTCAACATCCGTCATTGCCAGACCGTTCCTTCAGCATGGTTTCCAGCTGAGCATTCCGTGCTTTGAGGTAGATATTCTCAGTTTCGACGTCCATGAAGTCGCGATTCGTCGTTTTGTCCAAACGTGCGGACAGTCCAGCGACCTGAACATTGTAATTCGACAGATGTGCAATAGCGGCGGTGTGCTGTGTGTAGCAAGCTGAACCATAATTGCGGTTCTCGGTATCGTAACCCTTGGTATTCAATTCATGACGAATGCGACTCAGGTTACGGAATGCCAACTGTTCCAACCGCTGATGGATAATCAGTTGGTGATCACTGATACTTTTGATCCATTCAAGCAAGTTGTGGGCATGATCGAGTTCTGCGAGCAGTTGCTCGACTTCTTCAGACATGTAAGGCTCCTTCATAGCCACATGACATAGACAGGGGACCGATGTCCCCTGTCGCTATGCCGTTAAATAGATTCCCGTAGCCACATGGTTTTCTGCGCAAGAGCAACAGGCTTGAACACCTCTTTCTTCTTGTTTGCATATTCCACATGCTTGGGTATGTCTTCGCAGGTCAAGTAGTAGAACCGCGGGATGACGTCTGGCCAATCCTTCAATCGACGTAGTCGCCCAAACGCCTGCAGATTCAACTGCATGCTGGAAAGAGCAGTGGTCATAAGCGCAATGCGCAATCCCGGGATGTCTACCGCTGTACCGGAAGACAGAAGCGTTGAGACAGAGATATCGTTCAGTAAAAGCTCCGAATACTCGTTCTCAGCGGTGTATTTGCCTATCTGAAGGCCAAGGTAGCCATACGTGTCTTGCAACGCTCTAACGAGCCTACAAGCGTAATCCACGGTAGCCACGAAGATGAGAAGCTTCTGACCTGGTTGCATGATGTCCAAGAACGCGGTCTTGGTCCACCGCACAATCATTTCCGTGTAGTTCTTGAGTTGGGCTTTATTCTTCATGAGCGAATCTTCATACGCCACATGAGAATAAGACGTCATACCGCGTTGTTTCCACTTAAGCGGTGACGGATGCTTCAAGCTGTACACTAGCTCAAAAGCTTCCGCATAACGGTCAAACTCTAGCCCATCGAAACGATCTGCTTCCGGGTAAGCTACCCGGTACATCTTATTCACAGTTTCGTTGTCGTGCTTCATCGTTGCCGACAAAGCAATTACCTTCGGACAGTTCGTATACAGATCCAACCGAAAGTTGAAATGGAAGTCTTGGTGGATTTCGTCAATCAGACGCCAACCAATACCTAAACGTTCGCACATCTCCTGAGGTGGACACGGGTACTCCGTCGCACCAGCGCCAGTCTCATACCACTCCAGATAGTTGCGCAGGGTGGCGTTGGAGATGACGACGATCTTGCATTTATCCAGCTTGTCGGCAATGGCAAGATTCAGCAGGGTTTTAAGTTGCTCACCCCCCTTGACAACAATGAGTTCCCCAGGTTTCAATCCGAGGAAGGTTGGTTTGGCTTTCTTGCCACTCCCATGGTGTTTCAAATCACTCAGCCAACGATCGAGATACATCGGTTTCAGCACGATGAGCCCACGCAAACCCATCCTGACCATCGCCTTGAGTGAAATTAGGGTCTTACCTTTACCTGTTTGAAGAATCACCAGCTTCGATTTAGCATCGTTATTGGCAACATAATCAATGATAGGTAATTGATAATCGCGGGGTTCAGTCCCACTATAATCCGTGAACGTAGCGGGGGTTGGTTCGTACAGGGGATGATCCTGCACATCGAAGTTGTTATCCTTGAAGCCTCGATCCTTCATCCACAGCAAGAATGCATCATAGCAATTGATGTGGAACCGAAACTCCCGTCTATCTCTCGTCGCAGCAGCGTAGATTTTTGTCAGTTGGCGCTCGTAGGTACCGTCCCACTTACGCATGACTTGCATCTGACCCAAATGCCGCACGCAGAAGCCGGTAAGCGCTTGCTTACCGGCCGCATCGTGCCCTGTGACGACGAAGTGATGTGAAAACCGACCAACCCGCATCACAGTAGCCATTTGATTACCCCATCAATAGGGCGTCAAGTGGGTGACGTGGTCGATCCTTGAGGACAAAGCTGGTGGGAGAATACATTGTCGGTACCTGGCCTTGGAAGGCCATAACGGGTGCCAATGAACGCATCTTCATGGTGTCCAGGAATGCCGTGGTCTTGGCATTCTTACGATCCAGCGGGAGGTGATAGTTCCGATTCTCACGGTCTTCCACCATAGCGGTCAGGATCAGTATTTCCAGATGGGTGATCGAGATGGACATCTTTGCTGCCACCAGATCATGCAGATGGACGAGTGCTTCTTCTGGACGGTCGTAGTCAACGATGGAGGGGACTTCAGGCGTCCCACGCCCCTTCACCATGGCTTCGATAGCCTTCATGTGATGCACAGCCGAATAATGCTTCTTCGGAATATGGAAGAGGGGTTTGTTCACATCCCACTTCGACATGTCCACGATATAGTTGCCAGATTCATCGAACACCCAGGATTGCTCCTTGATGTACGCCAGCATATCCGTGGAGCAGAAACCATACCGCGTACCGATGCAGGTATTCACCAACACGGTTTCGACCTGACCCTTATGTTCGAAGCGGAACATGACGCGATGGAGTTCCGAGTAGCGACCCGGTACCATGATGCTCACGTCATCCACGAACGCAATGTCCGGAAGGTTGGGAGCTTCCTTGGCCGAGATAGTAATCTTCAGATTGAGCCCAGAGAGCTTCGGGTTCAGATACACGCTCGAGGAATTGGTACCCGTGTGAACGAACTTCTTCTCCAGGTCATCAAAGATGATGGTTTCGAAGGTGGCTGAGCCATCTTCATGCTTGGTGGACAGGATTCGCTGCCCCAGGGGCCCAAAGAGCGCGCTGGCGCTATGATGTCCGATACCAGTATCCTTAGGGTAGGCAAGCGCCACATCGCCAGCACAGCGCACGCAGACGCCATAGCGGTCAAGATGCTTGCAATCGAAGACTGTGCGTAGGGCCAAGGTCTTACCAATGAGGGATTTCTCATTCCCTTCGATTGGTACCCACGCTTTGGTCTTCTCATCCATGTAATACTTGCCAGCCAAGTCTCCCAGGTCACCCGGGGAAACATGATACGCTGTTGTAGAGGTTGTGCCACAGTCCACCAGATGCAGATTGGTAAGTGTGGCTGCAGACAGCTGAAGGTTTCGGTTGGTATACTCCGATGCCGCCATTTGGTCTTTCGAGAAGTACAGTGCCTTGGAGGCCGACCGTGATTCCTTGAGAGAATCCTCCAGATTCACGATCCCGTGAATGAACCCACGAAGAATCGGTTTACGGAAGATACGGGAATCGATGTCGGTGGTATAACCACGTGGCCCCAAACACTGGAGAATCTGACCCATGGACACCATCTTGGAACGTGCGGCTCGCGCAAAGCCATTGCCCGGCAACTCCTTCGGGTCCATGAGGACCTTCTTGATCACCCGGTAGGCATTGTCGATGGTGTTCTCACCGGGAGATTCGTTGGGCATCACGTTAGCGTTGACCTTCGCAATCTCCGGATGATGAATGGCTTCCAAGGCATCGATGAAGCTGATGCCCGATACCCAAGCTTCACACTTGAGCTGGAAGTCATTGTAGATGAGGTTGGTGATGCGGTAGGCTTCTCTTGAACGCCTGTGCATGTCATCGTGATCCACCGGGACGGGACTGCTGCGATAGCTGTCCTTGTGCACACGTCCCAAAAGAGTCAGGTGGGTATCCCCACTCAGTCGCTCATCACCGATGTGGTGTGATTTCAACAGCGGTGTATGGGGAAACTCCCGATGGAACTCCCAGATGTACCGGGAGAAGATGGTCTGACGGCCGGTGGTGATGATCTCACCATCATCAAACACCAGCTTGATGTCAGTATCCGGAA
>JACCEA010051468.1_pt1 | contig 12430 bp, 14 predicted proteins | sample 7449851 | NCBI WGS metagenome assembly JACCEA01 (sample SAMN15323453, study PRJNA562643) | freshwater metagenome | isolation source: river surface water | place: USA:Blue River Watershed | collected 2017-08-18 | reverse complement strand
TAGGAATCTAAAAGCTGTAATTTTGCCAAACAGCCGTTAGTTTTAGAGCTAATCGATTAAATATTAAGAAGCTATGCTGCATAAAAATTGGTGGAAAGTTTTGTCATTTATTTTGCTTTTGTACACTTGTACCTATGGCTTCTTGGTGAAAGTCCCTAAGTTGGATGACCGTATGCAGGAGTCTATTCGAAACTTCTTTTTTCATGTGCCTATGTGGTTTGGCATGATGATCCTTTTATTTGTATCCTTGGTCTATGCTATAAAATATTTGAGGTCTTCTAATTTAGTACATGATGTGTATGCACAAGCCTACGCAGCTATGGGATTGATCTTTGGTATCTTAGGCATCATTACTGGGGCTTTATGGGCCAACTATCAATGGGGAAGTCCTTGGGTTGGAGATCCAAAACAGAATGGAGCTGCAATCGCTTTGCTCATCTATTTTGCTTATTTCGTTTTAAGAGGCAGTTTAGTGGATGCAGAGAAAAAAGCAAGACTTTCTGCAGTGTACAATGTGTTTTCTTTTTTCATGTTATTTCCAACACTTTGGATTTTACCAAGGTTGACGGAATCTTTACATCCTGGAGGACAGGGTAGTGATGGCAATCCAGGCATCAATGGAAAGGATATGTCAGCGAATATGCGAACAGTGTTTTATCCAGCAGTGATTGGATGGACTTTATTAGGTGTTTGGATTACTACCTTGAAAATACGCGTGCAAATGATTCAATTAAAAAAAGAAGGACTTTTATAATTTAGTAATTACAAACATTAAAATATGTTCACTTTATTACAAACACAAGAAGCAGCAAAACAAAGTATAATGTTGCAGAATGGTAAAATCTACTTAGTTATGGCAGTAGTATGTATAGTACTGATTGGTCTTTTTACTTATGTAGCTTCAATAGACAAAAAAATTAAACAACTAGAAAAATAAAAGTATATGTCAACAACATCAGATTACAGTTTTTTTCAGAGTGTAGAAAAAAGTTTCGACAAAGCATCTAAGTTCACTCAATGGGAAAATGGTTTATTAGAGCAAATTAAAGCATGTAATAGTATTTACAGCATGCGTTTTCCAGTGAAGATGGATGACGGTAGAATCGAAGTAATTGAAGCCTATAGAGTGCAACACTCTCAGCATAAATCTCCATGTAAAGGCGGTATTCGTTTTAGCATGGCTGTAAATCAGGATGAGGTAATGGCATTGGCTGCATTAATGACGTACAAATGTGCCATTGTGAATGTGCCGTTTGGTGGCGGTAAGGGTGGTATTAAAATTAGTCCTAGAACTTTAAGCCCGTATGAATTAGAAAAAATCACAAGAAGATATACTGCAGAGTTGGTGAAGAAAAATTTCATTGGCCCTGGTATTGATGTACCAGCTCCAGATTACGGAACAGGAGAGCGTGAAATGGCATGGATCGTGGATACTTACCAATCTTTGAAGCCAGGAGAAATTGATGCAGCAGGTTGTGTAACTGGTAAGCCAGTATCATTAGGTGGAGTAAGAGGTCGTAAAGAAGCGACAGGCTTGGGTGTGTTCTACGGTGTAAGAGAAGTGTGTTTAATGGAAGATGTAATGAAGAAATTAGGCCTTACTGTAGGAATTGAAAACAAGCGTGTGATTGTGCAGGGCTTGGGTAATGTGGGTTATTTCTCTGCTAAATTCTTTAGATCACATGGAGCAAAAGTGATTGCTATTGCTGAATATGAAGGGGCTATTTATTGCGCAGATGGATTGGATGAAGAAGCAGTATTCCAACACAGAAAAGCGACAGGAAGTATCTTGAATTTCCCTGGTGCAACCAATATTGAAAAGAGTTCGGATGCATTGGAAATGGATTGTGATATTTTAATTCCAGCTGCATTGGAAAATGTAATTGATAAGAACAACGCGCCAAAGATTAAAGCGAAGATTATTGGAGAAGCTGCGAATGGTCCTTTGACTCCAGAAGCAGATGATATTTTAGCAAAGAATGGGGTATTGGTTATTCCAGATATGTACCTAAATGCGGGTGGTGTAACGGTATCTTATTTTGAGTGGTTGAAAAACTTAAGTCACGTAAGATACGGACGTTTGGAAAAGCGTTTTACTGAAAATGCAAATATCAATATCATCCATCAGATTGAAGAATTGACTGGTAAAAAAGTAAGCGCGACCGAAAGAGCAGTGATTGCGCATGGTCCAGACGAAATTGATTTAGTACATAGTGGCTTGGAAGAAACAATGATTACTGCAACAAGAGAGATTATGGATATTTGGAATGCAAATCCATCTATTCCAGATATGAGAACTGCAGCTTATGTATGTGCGATCAACAAAGTAGCGACCTCTTATACTGAATTAGGAATTTTCCCTTAGTCTTTTAAAGCGAAGGGTTTACATAATTGGGGAAGTGATGCAACATGTGCAGCTTCCCCAATTTTATTTCAGCCCCAATTGTTTCATGTCCATTCGAAGCAATTAAATAACTTGCATCTAGTACTTGTTGGTACTGCAACAATTGAAGGATTGTTTTTTCTGAGAGGGGTGTGTTTGCTTCTTTGCATTCTAGAATCATCCATGGAGTTTCTCCCTGGTAAACCAGGATATCAAATCGTTTATTTAAACTACCTAATTGAATCGTTTTTTCAATTGCAATGAGTTCGGCAGGGTATTTGCAAACCTGAATCAGGTATTGTAATAAGTGCTGTCTTACCCATTCTTCTGGGGTGAGCGCGACCCATTTTTTCCTACATGGATCAAAGATTTGGTCTTTACCTTTTATAGATTGGACTTTAAAGTCATAAGCAGGGTAATCAACTAAAATCATGGATTGAGAAAAAAATGGTATTTTTACAAAATTATTAGATCAAAGATAGGCTTATGAAAACAAAAGAAGAAATTGTAGAAAACTGGTTACCTAGATATACTGGGGCAAGTTTAGACCAGTTTGGTAAATATATCCTATTGACCAATTTCAGCAATTATGTTACCATGTTTGCTGATAGACACAATGTAGAAGTCATTGGTAAAGATCGACCTATGCAATGTGCTACTGCTGAAGGCATTACGATCATTAATTTTGGTATGGGAAGTCCAGGTGCTGCAACAATCATGGATTTATTAACTGCAATACAACCAGAAGCAGTTTTGTTTTTAGGAAAATGTGGAGGATTGAAAAGAAGAAATAAAGTAGGTGATTTAATATTACCAATAGCTGCCTTAAGAGGTGAGGGAACGTCTAATGATTATTTTCCACCAGAAGTTCCTGCATTGCCTGCCTTCGCTTTACAAAAAGCAATATCTACTACCATTAGAGACAATAATGTGGACTATTGGACAGGTACTGTTTACACCACGAACAGAAGGGTATGGGAGCATGATGAAGATTTTAAAGCCTACTTAACTAAAGTAAGAGCTTATGCAATTGATATGGAAACAGCTACTATTTTTACAGTAGGATTTTACAATAAAATACCAACAGGTGCATTGTTATTGGTGAGTGATTCTCCAATGGTTCCAGAAGGGGTTAAAACAGAAGCAAGTGATAGCAAAGTGACTGCAGAATTTGTGGAACGTCATTTGTCATTCGGTATTGAATCCTTGAAACAATTGATCAATGATGGCATGACGGTAAGACACTTGAAGTTCTAATTTTTTATCCCTAATCCTTCCAGAGAAAAGGGAAAAGGATATAGGCGAGTGCCACGATCATGAGGTCGAAACCAACCAGCAATCCAACCAGTTGAGGTAATCCGTTTTGAACGATATCAGAGAATGCGATATTAGCAATCTTCATTAATAACAGTAGTTGTGGAATAATTAATGGAAAGCCTAGGATAGCCATAATCGCAGAAGGTTGTTGTGCCTTGGCAGCGATGGCTGCAAGAAAGCTAAATACCAAACTTAAACTTATTCCACCTAGCCAACTCAGTCCAAAAAACAGAAGGATATGTGTTAATGGATTTCCTAGAAGCACCATGAATAGCATTAAGCTCAATGCACTCATCGCACACATTAACAAACTATTAAAAATCAGTTTCGAGAAAATAAAATGTACGGGGCTTACAATAGAGTAAAAATAAAGCATGCGCCCTTTACCTTCTTGTAAGAAACTTCTTGCCACTGCATTAATACAAATAAATAAGAGTGTAATCCAATACAATCCATTCCATACTTTATCTTCTGGCAAGCCCATTGTCAAGTAAATGACAAAAGTAGTGGATGCTAAGTAAATCAGGATGCCAAAAAAAGTATACTGCTGTCTCCATTCAAGAAGCAGGTCTTTTTTTAAAAGCGTGGTGATATTTTTTATGGATGTATTCATTCAACGTTTAACTTATTTTGCTGCACAAATTCTACATCTTGGTTCATAATTATTTTTCTCACCCAACACAACAGTGCCTTCTTCGTCACTAGTTCGATGAGATATATTGGCTAAATGACCGCATTGTACACAAATTGCATGCAGTTTTGTAATAAAATCTGCAATCGCTAAAAGTTGAGGCATCGAACCAAATGGTTTGCCCATATAATCCATATCCAATCCAGCAACAATGACACGTTTCCCTTGCATGATTAAGGTTTCGCATACACGTACAATTTCATCATCAAAAAACTGTGCTTCGTCAATACCTACCACATCTGCATGTTCGGCAAGTAATAAGATATTCTTTGCGTGGTCAATGGGTACAGATGGAATAGAGTTCGCGTCATGACTGACTACTTTTACTGTATCGTATCTTGTGTCTGTAGCAGGTTTATATATCTCTACCTTTAAATTCGCTATTCTAGCTCTTTTAAGTCTTCTAATTAACTCTTCGGTTTTGCCGCTAAACATACTACCGCAAACCACTTCTAACCATCCTCTTTTTTCTTTTGAAAAGTTTTGTTCAATAAACATAGACAATAATGCAATTTCTTTTTCGTTCTTAAATAAATCCTATTTCTTTAATTCCTTCAAAAGTAGACATTCCTATGGAAAGAGTTGCCGCTTTGGTTGAAAAATTAAGCACACAATTGGCCGAAAAGGCAGACAAAAGCCAATTAAAACAAACGGCAGTTCAATTGTTAGCTGAATTGTCAGAAACAGGACAATTCAACAATCTCCCAAACAATGTGTCGGTAATGATGCCTGGGGGAATTGAAACCAATTTTGCACCAACTTTAAAGGACGAGCCTTTTGAAGTTAGGATTCCTAGTTTACCAAAATTAGAGCCTATTGAAATTAATTCAACGGTTACAACTTCAGAACTTCAAGAAAAATTAGCATTGGATCCTATAAAAGATTTAAAGGCTGCCATTGGAATCAATGATAAATTTCAATTTATTGAAACCCTTTTTAGTGGCGATGAAAAAGCATTTGACAATGCGGTCAAAACGATCAATGCATTTAAAATTTATGCAGAGGCACAATTTTGGATTAAGTCCAATTTGAGAACACAAAATAAATGGGATGATACAACGGCTGTGGTTAAAGCATTTGATTTGTTGGTTAAGCGTAGATTTGCTTAATTAAATCAATTGTTTTCTGAGTAGCACCTGCATTAGAACGTACAAAGTTCGCAGCAGCATCACCCATGTTTTTACAATAAGCCCCATCTTTTAAAAGCTTTTCTATAGCTTGATTCAAAGTAGTTTCATCTTCAATTTTAATTCCACCATTTGCGTTGCGCAAGCCAATGGCTTCTTGGTATTTTGCATCATTAGGACCCCAAATGACTGGTTTGCTAAAAGCGGCTGCTTCTAATACATTGTGTATGCCATCTTTCGTGAATCCACCACCTATATAAGCGATATTTGCATATTGGTATAAGTTTCTTAACAAACCAATTTCATCTACAATCAATACAATTGGTTGTTCCATTTTAACAGTTGTTTGTTTTAACCATTCAGACAAACGGACTGCATTTGGAAAATGCTTTTGACAAGCTTTTATCGCTGCAGCGTCTACATGATGCGGTACAATAACCCAATTCAATCCATTCCATTTAGCAGCAACAGATCCTACTAACGCATGGTCCTGTTCCCAAGTACTACCAGCAACAATCGTAGCTACATTAGCTAATTTTGAAATCCATTCAATAGCTTCTTTTGTTGCCGCAATTTCAACTACACGATCAAAACGCGTATCACCACTAATACTTAATGCTGAATGATTTAAAATAGGTGCAACCAGTGTTTTAGAACTTTGATCTTGTACTAAAATGCCTTTGAATAGTTGAAGCATTTTACGATAAAAACCTCCATAGGGTTTAAAGAAAATTTGGTCAGGTCTAAAAATTGCCGAGGCTAAAATGGTTGGAATTTTATTTTTTGCTGCAACTTTCAAATAGTAATACCAAAATTCATATTTAATGAATACAATGCATTTGGGTTGAACCAGCTCCATCCATTTTGTAGCTGCATTTGGACTATCCAAAGGTAGGTAAGATACAAAATCCACATCAGGATCATGCTTACGATGTAGGTAACCAGAAGGCGAAAAGAAACTTACCCAAATTTGATGGGAGGGGTAGGTCTTTTTGAGTGCTTTGATAATAGGAAGCCCTTGTTCAAATTCACCATAAGAGGCGCAATGCACCCAAATGATGGATCCCTTAATTTGGCTACTTAAAGTCTGGATCTCGTCCCAAACAGAAGCTTGTCCATTGACCCAATGTTTTGCTTTCTCATTAAACGGACTAATGAGCTTTGCAGCAATTGGATAAAGCCATAAAAAAAGTCGATATAGTATCATAAAAATGGGCTAATGCAAAGATGGGATACAATGGGGGGATTTCCACCTTTTTGGCCATTTTATTGTAATTTTGGCAAAATTCATTGGATGCGAAAAATACAAATGGTGGATACTAAAACACAGTATCTTGCCATCAAAGAAGAAGTAGATCAGGCCATTGCGTCTGTATTAGATAGTGCAGCTTATATCAACGGTAAAGCTGTACAAGATTTTTCAAAAAACTTAGCCGATTATTTAGGGGTCCAACATGTGATTCCTTGTGCAAATGGAACAGATGCACTTCAGATTGCGATGATGGCATTGGACTTACAACCAGGGGATGAAGTTATTACGCCTTCATTTACTTATATCGCTACTACAGAAGTAGTGGCTTTATTAAAATTAACTCCTGTTTTTGTAGATGTAGATCCTGTAACCTATTGCATGGATATCGAAAGTTTGAAAAAAGCCATTACGCCAAAAACAAAAGCGATTGTACCAGTGCATTTATATGGTCATGCAGCACCAATGGAAGCGATTTTAGCAATTGCAAAGCAGCACAACTTATATGTGATCGAAGACAATGCGCAAGCAATTGGGGCAGATTATACTTTCTCTGATGGTACTGTAAAAAAAACAGGTACGATGGGACATATTGGTGCCACTTCTTTTTACCCAAGTAAAAACTTGGGTGCATTTGGAGATGGGGGTGCTTTATTCACCAATGATAAAGTATTAGCAGATAAGATGGCGATGATTGCGAATCATGGACAATCTGCAAGATACTACCACGATGTGGTGGGTTGTAATTCAAGATTGGATTCCATTCAAGCAGCGATATTGAATATTAAATTAGTAAAATTAGATAGCTATAATAAAGCAAGACAAGCAGTGGCTAATTTTTATACGAATGCATTTAGCGGTATTGATGCGATTGTGACACCAGCCATTGCAAGTTACAGTACACATGTGTTTCATCAATACACCATGCAACTAAAAGGGGTGGATAGAGAAAAATTCATTGCGCATTTAGCTGCTAAAGAAATTCCATGTATGATTTATTACCCTGTACCAGGTCATTTGCAAAAGATGTTTGCAACAGGCGCAGAAAGTCATTGGGATTTAAAAGTGACAGACCAATTGACGCCTTGTGTTTGTTCTTTACCTATTCACACAGAAATGGATGAAGCGCAACTAAAATATATCACAGAAGGTGTTCAATCTTTTTTTAATTAATCGTGCTTAAAAATTTATAGATGAAAATAGCAGTTATAGGCACAGGATATGTAGGCTTGGTAACAGGTACTTGTTTCGCGGAGACGGGGAACAAAGTGACCTGTGTAGATATTGACCAAGCGAAGGTGGATAAATTAAGCGCCGGACAAATCACGATTTACGAACCAGGTTTAGAGAAAATATTTTTAAGAAATATCAAAGAGGAGCGATTAAAGTTTACTACAGAGCTAGAAGAAGCGGTGGTGGATGCAGAGATCATCTTTTTAGCCTTGCCTACACCTCCGGGTGCGGATGGTAGTGCAGATTTAAAATATGTATTGGGTGTAGCGGATCATTTAGGAAAAATATTAAAGGGCTATAAAGTTATTGTGAATAAGAGCACCGTGCCAGTGGGTACTGCGGACAAAGTGAGTGCAGCGATTGCAAAAAACTACAAAGGAGAATACGATGTCGTGAGCAACCCTGAGTTTTTAAGAGAGGGTGTGGCGGTGGATGATTTTATGAAGCCAGATAGAGTGGTTGTAGGAACAAGATCGGACAGAGCAAAAAAATTAATGAGTGATTTATATGCACCATTTGTAAGACAGGGCAATCCCGTGATCTTTATGGACGAGCGTAGTTCGGAGTTAACAAAATATGCAGCGAACAGTTTCCTTGCAACTAAGATTTCTTTCATGAATGAGATTGCACAACTATGTGAGCGCATGGGAGCGGATGTGGATATGGTGAGAAGAGGGATTGGATCAGATGACAGAATTGGTAAGCGTTTTTTATTCCCAGGTATTGGATATGGCGGAAGCTGTTTCCCAAAAGATGTACAAGCGCTCATTATGTCATCGGATGAAGTGAACTATGCTTTTGAGATTTTAAAAGCGGTGGAGAAAGTAAACGCGAATCAAAAATTACATTTAGTAGAAAAGATCAAAGCTTATTATAACGGTAATTTAAAGGGCAAGCAAATTGCATTGTGGGGTTTAGCATTTAAGCCGAATACAGACGATATTAGAGAGGCGCCAGCACTCAGTATCATTGATGCATTAACAAGTGCAGGTGCCACCGTAACGGCTTACGATCCAGAAGCAATGCCGAATGTCAAAGCACAGATAGGTGACAAGATTGCCTATGCCGAGAATCAATACCATGCTTTAGCAGGTGCAGAAGCATTGATCATTGCCACAGAGTGGAGTGAGTTTAGAACACCTGATTTTGAGCGCATGGACAAAGAGATCAAACATAAAATCATCTTCGATGGCAGAAACTTATTTGATGTATTCAAGATGAGGGAACTAGGATACCATTATGAAAGTATTGGTAGAGCTGAATCAAATAAAGTTAAATAAGACTCTAATTAAAAGCACGAATCAACAAGCAACAACATGAGTCAAAAAAGAATATTAATAACAGGAGCAGCTGGATTTTTAGGATCGCATTTATGTGATCGTTTTATCAAAGAAGGCTACTATGTGATCGCAATGGATAATTTAATCACGGGCGACTTGATGAATATCGAGCACCTAAGATCAAACTCGAATTTTGAATTCATCCACCATGATATCACGACCTTTATAGATATCAAAGGAGACTTGGATTATATTTTACATTTTGCATCACCAGCGAGTCCGATTGATTATTTAAAAATTCCTATTCAGACTTTGAAGGTAGGTGCAATGGGTACCCACAATTGTTTAGGCTTAGCGAAAGCAAAGGGTGCAAGAATATTGGTGGCAAGTACCAGTGAAGTGTATGGAGATCCATTGGTACATCCACAAACAGAGGAATACTGGGGCAACGTAAACCCAGTGGGGCCAAGAGGCGTGTATGATGAAGCAAAGCGTTATATGGAAAGCATTACCATGGCTTACCATACTTTTCATCAGGTAGAAACAAGAATCATCCGCATCTTCAATACCTATGGTCCGAGAATGCGCCTGAACGATGGCCGTGCATTACCTGCATTTATTGGTCAAGCATTAAGAGGAGAGGATATGACGGTATTTGGAGATGGATCACAAACCAGAAGCTTCTGCTATGTAGATGATTTAGTGGAAGGTATTTATAGATTGTTATTAAGTGAGTACACGCAGCCAGTGAATATCGGCAACCCGAATGAAATTAGTTTAAAGGACTTTGCAGAGGAAGTGTTGAAGCTAACAGGCTCTTCTGTTAAGATCGTCTACAAGCCATTGCCTATTGATGATCCAAAGCAAAGACAACCCGATATCACTAAAGCAAGAACTATCTTAGGATGGGAACCAAAAGTAGATCGTGCAGAAGGTTTAAAGAAAACCTACGATTACTTTAAAGCATTGCCACCAAGCGAGTGGACTAAACTGCCTAAAGAATTTATTTCAAAATAATTACCAATCATGTCGATTCATAAAATACTCATTACTGGAGCCAATGGACAATTGGGATGGGAGTTAGGTCAACTAGCGTCAACTTATCCAGCATTTGAATTTGTATTGGTGGATCGTAGTCAATTGGATTTATCGCATCCAGCTACATTTGAGCAAATCATAGAAGCCATTGCCCCAGATTGTATCATCAATACAGCAGCGTATACTGCAGTAGACAAATCTGAAACAGAAAAGGAATTGGCTTATACTGTCAATGCAATAGCAGTGCAAGAATTAGCACGCATCAGTAAAAAACTAGCCGTACCCTTTATTAGTTATTCAACAGATTATGTGTTTGATGGCGAAGCTACAGCACCTTATTTGCCGAATACAAAAATAGATCCCGTGAATTATTATGGATCTACCAAAGCAGCAGGTGAAGCATTGGGAATGGAAGCCAATGAGCAAACCATAATCATACGTACTTCTTGGGTATTTAGTACGCATGGCAACAACTTCGTGAAAACGATGTTGCGTTTAATGAAGGAAAAAGAAAGTTTAAATATTGTAGCAGATCAAAAAGGTCGTCCCACTTATGCAAGAGATTTAGCAAAAGCAACCATGCAAATGGTTCAAGCATTACATGAAGGACAATCTATTTCAGGCATTTTTCATTATGCCAATCAGGGAGCAACCACTTGGTTCGAATTTGCGGCTAAAATAAAGGCCATTGCAGGCTTAACCTGTGCGCTGCATCCAATTGATTCGGCTGCTTTTCCGACCCCCGCAAAAAGGCCTAAATACTCCGTTTTAGATACACAGAAAATAGAAGTCCTATTGACATCGCCCATCCCCAATTGGGAGGATGCTTTACAAGATTGTATCCACGCATTAGGATAACTGATTAGGATCATAGTTTTCGATGAAGACTTATTTTAAATTAGTAGAAATATACTACTATGAAAAATAAAGTATTGATTGCAGTTGACCTTAGTGAAAACTCAAATGAGATCATTCAACAAGGCATTGACTTAGCCATTAAAATGAATGGCTATGTTATTTTATGTGCGATTATCCCAGTTTATGTAGATTATTTACAGACACAGTTGGCAATGATTCCCCCACAATTAGACGAAGTGTATAATGAGCAAGAAAAACATGCGCATAAAGTATTTGATGAGATCAAATTAAAGAATGCAGGGGTTACTTTTGACACCCATGTCGCAATAGGGAATCCAAAATTTGACATCATGGATTTGGCTAAAAAACAACATGTAGATTATATCGTTGTTGGGACACACGGTCGTACGGGTTTATCACATACGATTATGGGTAGCACGGCTGAATACATTGTGAGACATGCATCTGTACCTGTATTGGTGGTACCAATGAAGAGAGAGGAGCATTAAGCTTTTAAGTAAGCGGCTATTTTTTTACCCAATTTGGTTTCAATAAAATGTTGTGTACCCCAAGAATAGAATACCAATATAATCAATAGAATACCAATACTAATTACTTTTTTAGTTTCACCATTCGTGCATTGAATCCACTTGAATAGTTTTGGAATAAAGAAGCCAATTACAAAAGCATGATTTAAATACACAGAGTAAGAGATCTTTCCCAAAAATAAAAATGGTTTTGTTTGAAGCAGTTGACTGAGCAATCCATTTGTTTTGATTAAAACAAATATACTAGTAGCAAAAGCAATCGGAATGAGGAATTGAAGCAAAATTATGCCTATTGGATTTTCAAGAGATGTGTTATAATGAAAATACATCAATGCCATAATACCAATCAATACAAACCATTCTGTTTGATTAGGTAGCTGTATTTTTTTAGCAGCCATTAAATAAATAAAATACCCAAGGTTAAAACAAGCTAAGCCTCTCGCAAATCCAAAACTGCCTGTCTGGAAATAATTTTGTTGGGATGCAAGCAGGATGAAAGATCCGATTGTTATGATAGCCAGTAAAACAGGTTTCCTTTTTTGTATAGTAATAATAGAGCATAAGCCAAATAGGAGGTAGGAAATCATCTCACTCGAAATGGACCAAGAAGGATAGTTCATACCAATACTTGAACTAAGTAGGGGTGTTGCATTGGTGAGCAATAAAGTATCTAAAGCAAGCCAAATGTTTTGATTGTTAAAATGTG
>JACCEA012278987.1_pt1 | contig 12433 bp, 7 predicted proteins | sample 7449851 | NCBI WGS metagenome assembly JACCEA01 (sample SAMN15323453, study PRJNA562643) | freshwater metagenome | isolation source: river surface water | place: USA:Blue River Watershed | collected 2017-08-18 | reverse complement strand
TTCAATGAAGTTCAGAAGAAGCCACATGAGGATGAAGATGAGTTGATCATTGTAGTAGATGAAGATGGAAATATTATAAAACAAGGAAAGTATTCTGAAGTGGTCGACCTAGATGACGATGAGTATGAGTACGAAGAATTGCCTGGTGACGATAGCAAGGAATTTTCTGTCTTACCTGATAACTCTATTGATGATATGAGTGGATATACACTCAGCAGTGATGAATGCCAGAGCTAATAATTTGAATTTAATACAATATCAAAGTTTACGGTATTGAATTTGTTTGTGGAAACCTGTTGAAAGAGTATTTTTTGTTACAATCATGGAATAGATTATAATTGATTCAGTCTCTTTTGATTTTATCCAAAGATTGTTATGCAGATTTTGTGTCAAAATTGTGTTTACTAGTGAATATGTTTTGTTTTTTGTGTCGCTTTATTAAAAATTAGTTTGTATGTTTGATTGTATTTTTTATTATTGCTCCGAATATCAATGCGGTTATTTTAGCCTAATGTTACTTCCATACTCTATTCAACTGCATCATCGATAAATTTCTATTTCTGTGTATATTTTTATTGCGAGTAAAATAACTGTTTTGTTGTGGACTATGATTGCAAAGTTGCTCCATCTTCAAGTTGTTGTGATCCAGTCCATATGCGATGTGATCAATGTTTTGTCAGTATCACATCACATATTTCGTTCACTCTCTTGTAGGGAAGTGATAGTGCATTGCCTTAGATTTAGTAAGCCACATTGTATTATATCCACTTTTGCTGTTGTTAACTAAAACGTGTATTAGCTTAATTAATGAGCGCGTTAGGCGACCGCTTATAATAAAGCGACTATCATGAGTAATTAGTACTTGTTATGGAGAAATTTCGGAGTTTGTATGACTTGTTTAAAAATGATTCAATTCATCCTAAATGATCGCTGCCTTCGTCAAGTAACATCAACAACTTTAAATTTTGCATTCTTATAGTTTTTTACCATGAGTGTATGAAGCAAATTTATCTATGATTTACTTTTTCGAGGCACTGACAACCAGATATAGTGATTGTTCATTCATTCTCCAATTTCATATTGTTCTGACTGGCTATATATCAGTGTTTCACCATGTGTGTCGCATGGATAAAGCTATTTGTGATTGCTCCCCTTGTTTGTATTTTCGTTTGTGCTGTGTTCAATAATACATAGAATAGCTAAAGTTCTTTGTTATTAAGTTTACTAAGATGTCCGTTTTGGAACATATATAGGGACAGGTGTTGGAATTGTTTCAGTTGCATATTTGCTGGAATTTTAAAAGTTCAAAAAATTGTTTTCATCAAAAAGGCTGAATTGAAATGTTTTTTTTTATTGTATTGCATCTACAATAGGATAATCGACTTACTTGAATTACTAATTACATTTGAAAGGTTATAATACTATATAATAATCAGTTGTACAAACTTGAAGCGGCCAGAAAAGGTTTTTCGGCATGAGCTTGTTGTAGAATTTATTCCGCCCAATAATCTTTTGTGAAAGAAAAATCAGCAAGAAAACAATGATGTCATCCATTTTTATTGTTCTTGTGGTCGTTTTTGTTGCATTTGCTTCAGCGGCTGAGGACGCACGTGGTATGAATGCGGGTATTTTTATTGCTAATCCCAGCATGAACGCCACTTTAACTTCCCAAGCAAATCACGGGTTGGATGTTTCCACCGCTATCTCTACTGACTCCGCCTCTTGTTTGGTTTCCAGTTATTCATTTATGGTTGCCCGTGGCTATCGCTCGAGTGGTGCTGTGGATACAAATGTCTGTACATCTATCCATCACGCTTATAGTGCCGGATTCACTGCAAGAGATGCCTACCTTTTCCCTTGCCCAACCTGCTCCAAATCGGCCGCTACTCAAGTCCAAGAATTAGTTGATTACTTGAATGCTAATTGTGCAAGTCATTGGTCCAAGAGAATCTGGCTTGATATTGAAGGAAGCAGCTACTGGTTAGGGGACACCACGAAGAATCGCAGTTGGTACCAAAACTTGGTCGATGCCTGCAAGAGCAAATCACCAAAGTGCGGCGTCTACGCATCTGCATCTCAGTGGTCCTCTATCTTTGGTTCCACTTCTTACAAGTATGGTTATGATTTGCCATTGTGGTACGCGCACTATGACGGAGTTGCTGGCTTCGACGATTTCTCTTCCTTTGGAGGTTGGACCACTCCTCATGCCAAGCAATATGCTGGAACCACCAGCACTTGCAGTAGCAGTATTGACAAGAACTACTCTCCAACATTTTAAGTGGGTTGACCTTTTTGGAGAGGAAAGAGTTCAAAGATTTTGAATTGTGCCGGTTCAAATGAATTTATTATGTATCCCGCACATGTTAAAGATTTCTATGTGAAGAGAATTTTTCTTATGTTTTTGTTTAAAAGATAGAATTGAAACAGAGGTGGATATTTTTCTCGATGAATTACAGTTTCTTTTATTAAATTAATTTTTAACCCAGTAAAATCATGTGGAACATGCACCACAAATAAAAATACAATTTAGTCATATCATACATATCCCTACCAAATGTTTTGCCACTAAATTATGAGGCCTAAATTTTACACCCCATAAACCTTTAGTTCATAGTATCCACTCCCATTAGGTCCCAAATCAGGTTCACGTTTAAACAATCCATCCACCATCTCCAACATTGTAATTTCAGCTGTAGTGTAAACGAGATTTCCTGATAGCAAATGACCACCAATGGTTACCCCTTTCTCGTCAGAACATGCAATATGGACATGACCATAACCAGCATAGCCATCAGCGGTCGTATTTTGAAAGTCAATATTGCCAACTAAACTGACAATTTCAAAATGTCCTTTCAATTGAGCGCCACCTTCTTCATTTGCATAACGAATATTTGTATCTGTCAATGAACCCACTACCGAGACTAGCGACATGGCACGAATTTTTGTAACGCGAGCATACTTGAACAGACTCTCCAGCAAATCTTCTCCTGGACCCAATCGAAGGACATGGACACGCGATGTAGTTAATATTTTGGTTTCATGTTGTGAGAGCTTCTTCGCATACCAAGCTGTTTCATCATCTTTTTAAACAATTCCATAAAGTTATTAAAAAAAATACCGTGGAAAACAACATTTTTACCTGAATTCACAATCGCCTTTGCATGAGCGGAAGGAATGTTGTTGCAAATGAAAAGTAAGGCAATCAACGACCAAACAAAAATAAAATTGAACATATTGGGCATAAAACTCTAAATCGACTGCTTTGTTGGAGTGTGACTTGGTTTCGCGTTGATGAGCCGAATAGTCAATAACAAAAGCAATAAGGATTATAATACATATAATACCCCATTGGATATGGAATAACCACAGCGAGCAAAATCATTCTTTTCTTTTCGTCGGGATGCTTTTAAATAGTCCTATATGGATACTTTTGAGCTGCCTTTCGCAACATTTTCGTGAATTGCCTTGGCAGGCATTCCACTTTGTATTGTAATCGCAGTGAAACAAGAGTTATTTGAGGGAGTTCCCAATGAGGAATGTGGGAAAACAAGTAAATATGAGATGATCATTTTTTTTGTGAAACTCTTTGAAAATGTCGGCAATTAATGTATCCAACCCACTACCCTTGTTCTTATTTACTTATGGAACACTAATGAGGGGCTACGGCAATCATCGATTACTCAATGAAGAAGACGGAAGTTGCAATTATATTGGAAAGGCAAAAACCATCAAGCCGTATGCAATGTTTGCTTCTGGAGTTCCATTCGTGAATCCTAACATTGAACGAACGCATATTTATGGTGAAGTTTATCGAATTAATACGGAAGAGGCATTGAATGCATTAGATCGCTTGGAAGGACATCCGGATTGGTATGTGCGCACAACAATTGACGTCGAGCTAATTGAATTTGATGAAGACTTTGTTCGGTGTGATGCAAACCCAACAATTTCGGCAAGGAGGATTAAGGCGGATATCTACTTCAATAGCCTTGTTGATGATAGTCCAGCATCCATAGCTGATGCAATATTTGTTGAAAGTGGAAATTTCCGTGACATGAAAAATGGATATAATTAATTAGTATTTGCATGGAGTTAGATTATTTTAATTTTATTTCAAATTGTGAATTTCTTGTTTTACCGCCGCAAGAAGGTAACTATTAAACAATGTAACTATTAAACAATAAAAGCCTTATAACTCATAGAATATTCAAAACATGTCGACACCATACTGCACAGATTATTTTTAATAAAAGATGTCGGTCATAGAGGTCCATCATCACGCCCTGGGGCGTTGAGCACCCAGATCACCGTTTGTGATTCCAAAATTACTATTGTACCAACTATAATTATGCAATCCCTGGAATACAACACGAACCCGTTCCTGTCTTTCACATCACGTATCTGGTTTCACATCATCCACTACGATGGCACGCAAGGAGAATGTGTGTCATCGCGCTGATGCTATGGGTATGATCGTTAATCATAGTAGCCAGTTAATGACGGGTGTTTTCATACTCCTATTGATGTTGTTACAATGTTGGGATGTTTACCCAAATACTTCAATCATAGAAGCAAGAGATTATCAAAGAATTCTTGTTGATAATGTTTCTCAATTTGCCTTTATTATGGATACAAATAATTTTCAAAGAATTATTCGACATAAAAATGTTGAAACCGGTTTAATTCAACAGTCGATTCTGTTTTATGCTCCAGCTGATGGAAACGATGAAGAGTTTCTAATATCTTTACGTCAACAATATTGTGAACGTGTAGCTTATCAAGCAACAACAGAAGCGTGTGAAAATTTGTTACAAATGGTTCTTGATCAATATCGTGCATATTGTCAAAAACAAAATAATACAATTATTATTAGAAGCTATGATTCCCAAGTAGTCGATATTGGTTTTACTAAACGAATGAATGAACGAAATGAACATTTTAAAAAAGCAAAACAACAAAATCCACATAAACATATATTTGATCTCACCTATTATGATGTCTTTTCAACATTATCAGATTCGGACAATGACAATGACAACCTGAATGAGATGGGTAATAATGAGAAGAAGAATGAAGATAGAATGGATTCTAACCGTAACAAATGCAATTTTCAAAATTGTGGTGGAGATTTAGCTGTAATAGTAACAGGTTATTGGGAATTGTCAAAGACTAAGTATTATAATGATAGCAATAGCGCCTCTGATAGTACCATACAAGTGAAACAAGGAATAGATAATCAAGGTGAACTTAAAAAGAATACTTCAAATCCTTATTATGATTGGTTTAATAATTCATTACAAATTAATATGCCATATATAATATTTTCTGATTTAGAATTATTACCAATATTATTTCAAAAACGTCATAGTTTACCAAGTTTATTTATACCATACAATTTTGATGCATTTTATTTGAAAGATGAAAATATAATACCAGAAGAATGGACGTTTGGAAATAAACATATTCCATCAAGAGAATTATCAAAGATATGGTTGGAGAAAATGAATATGGTTAGTATGGCATCACAAATAGAAAGAAATGCATTATTTTATGTATGGGTTGATGCTGGTTTGGCAACATATCGACATCGACTCCCACCAAGTGAAGAATGGTCTCATGAAGTATTGCTATCTTTACCAAAGGATCGTATATCATTTTGCCAAATAGAAGGAGAATATCATTCATTCCCAGCTGGGGTAATTGTATTTCCAAGGACGATGGTGAGATTTGCTCATTTTCTATTCTATCAAATGTACAGGTCATGTTTGGAACAAGCACCATCATGGAAATGTGGTTCAGAACAATATCTTTGGACAGAAGTTTGGTTAAGTTATCCTGAAATATTTCATGTTATGTCTTATAATTATGGAGAAATTGCTTTTTTATGGGGTTTTACAAACCAACAGATTGTCTTGTAGATAATACAATTAGAGTGTGTTTTGGATGTACAGTTTTCTTTTTGTATTTGTATGATAAAGTGTTTATGTCGTTGATTTCAAAGGTAAGCTCTTTATCCTTTTTTTATAACGAGGTAGTAATTGTTTTTTGAATGGGTACATAAGATACGTCATGATGTTCTTCAGGATGGTAATTTTGAAGTTAAATACTTACAACAATTATTTTACAAGTAAATAAACATCACAGGTCAAAATTATTTTGTATTTCACTAGCACATAAAAAATAACAACGAAAATAAATTATATCTACTGAGCAATTCTACTTCATGCTGGTGTTGCACCTGTACTAGTACTTGCAGCATCTTTTTCTTTGTTATCCTTTGTCGCTGCACTATACCTTTCATAAGTTTCCATATTTCTCTTCAAAATGGCCTCCATTGATCCGAAAACTCTTGTAAATGTCGATCGATCAATAACCAAAACTTTTAAAATACCATTCACTGCTTTAACAGTAGCTTGTCGTGGTTTATTTGTTAATAATGCAATTTCACCAAAATAATCACCTCTTGTCAAAGTTGCAATCATACGTGGTGATAAAGTACCAGTAACAGTATTTTTTTGATATACTTCAGCCATTCCATCAAGAATAATATAAAAGTCATTACCAACATCACCTTCATCACATACTGATGCACCTGCTTCATATTTTTCTTCTGTTAATGCATCAGCTAAAGTTAATCGCTCAGTTTGTCCTAATGTTTGTAAAATTGGAACATGTGCTAAGAATGCCATATACATTTCACGTTTCCTGAGTACTGCACCAGTAATAATAGCCTTAAATGCATGACGGTCTAATGTCCATAACTTCACTTCTGTTGCAGCCTTACATGTTGCAGCACGTGGAGCATTATACATTAATGCTAATTGACCAAATGTATCACCATCGTGATAAGTATGTACATGTGCTTCATCATCAAGTACACGTTTCACATAAACATTAACTGTACCACTTTCAATTAAATAAAAGGTTTCTCCTTCTTCACCTTGTTGAATAATAAATTCATCTGGTTGTTTAATGATGGGACCATCAAAGGCTTTGATTATCAAGGTACGTTCTTCTGGTCCTAACATCCGTCGTAACATAGGAGATCTACTGACGACATGAAAGAGCTGTTGCATGACTTCATCAGACTTTGGAATAATTTTAACATTTGCCAAATCTTCTTTTAATTTATTTGGATCGATGGATTCGGAAGAGACAGATACACGACGATTGCGTCGATAAGCTTTAATAGCATTAGGATTGCCTTGCTGCAAAGCATTAGATGCTTCAGCATTAAAAGTATCCTTGTCTTCATCGGGATCTTCTTCCTCTTCTTCGCTTTCTTCCTTCTTCATAGCATTCTTACGAGGTGTTGGTTTTTCTTCGTCACTCATATCACTATCGATATCAAGATTTTTATGTTGTTCATCAATCAAATTCATTTGTTCTGCTATGTTCTTTGCCAAGACCGCCTTTGATCTAAATAGAGGGAGAAAGAGACAACGAGGTAATCCCAAAATTATAATGTATATATCGAACGTTGGGTCTTACGTGTTCTTTGGAGGATTCAGCATTTCTAACGCTAAGATTGCTTGTTCTGGATATTGTTCACAAATAAACTCAAATATCACTGTGTATGGGTTCTGTGCTTCTGCTAGTAAAACCTTCTCCATTAATGCTGTCATAAATGCTCCTACACCTTTTTCTTGCAAATATTGGTCAAGCTCCAGTTGTACATCAGTTTTAACCGTGACGAGATAACTTTTCACTGTATAATCGGTGGGTGATCGGCCAGTATACATTCTATACAATACCCTCGTTAAACTCATGGTAACTGTACATGGAGCAATTTTCTTACTTTGTCATCATTTCAGTTACAACTTTCCCGCCCAATCCATGCTTGGAATCCTCTGGGAATTTCTTGACGATGAAATCGAACACATAAGTTGCAATATGACTCGGTCGATACTTAATGAGGTCTTCTATTATAGTTGAGACTAACGCGTCCAGTCGCTTGCCTTTCACATACCGTTGTACGTCATCTTGTACCTTTGAAGGCTAAATGAGAAGAGAAATTATCAAATATATTATTTTAAAAATTTGCTTGACAATTGTACTTACAAAACCGCCACTTGATGCCATCCTAATGGGAAAACTTTGCAATTCTTTTGTGATTAAACAAAGCAATATGATGTAACGCAAATTCCCAACAGCAAATAACAGCAAACAGGTCCAATGGCCAATGGCGTAGAAATTCTTTACGAGCACCAGCCAGCAGAGAAAATTTATAGTCAGCACACGCCAGTAAGACCAAAGACCGTTACACAATGCAGAGGAATTACCTAAATTAGTTAAGTAATTGCTTAATCAGTTGCCGTTTTGAAAATAAAATTGCGCCCACCAACAATCCCGAATCAAATGGTTTTACAATACATTTTCTGGCTGTGATGCACCCTACATTCATTACTTTTTACATTCATCATTTGTAGACTCACTATAAAACTTCAAGAATGAGTTGTTGTCTTCCTTCTTCGAGTAACGGTGCTGCTCCTGTGCAACCTACTGGCTCAGGAGATTCCCAGCCACCTGTGGTCAGGACAAAGGTAGAAGAACTCGCCATCACCAAAGGTTGGTACAGCAATATCACCAATGCAGACTTTGTCTCCATTTATGGACATCGTGTCTTACGCGTTACCCTTCAAAAGCCAATTCCTGAGGGATACCGCATTGATAGTTATGCCAATAACAATTGGTTATGTCTTCGAAACAATGAGCTAGGAGGAATGTGGAAAATCATATCTGTTAGTGAAGGAAGTCGTGTAGTACATTGTGAGATTTCCAAGAAGTTCTATGGAGATGGTGATGCCCCGGGACCCAGTGGTGGTGTAGTTGGAGGAAGAAATGGAGCCGGGACAATTGTCTCTGCTGCAGTAGCAGCCGGTGCTGCTTCATCCAGTGGGGCAAGTGGTAGTGCCACTGCTGGAGGAGAGGTTACAGCGTTTGCTGAACCCATTCAACCCGCTGTTCCCCTTTCATTCATCTCTGAAGATCACTTCGATTGGGAAGTCGTTCAACGAGAAGATCGTACTATTGTAGTTGCTAAATCAGATATTCATAACGAACCATTAGCTCGTATACATCCCGATGAATGTATGTCTGCCAAGCAAGGTTATGTCTTTATCTTACAACCTCTGGTGGCTATATGTCGTGCAAACGTACATAATGTCGGTTCAATTGATACTATTGATCAATCCTTTGTTACTTCATTTCTTTCTGAAGTACGTTTACGTGGTATTTGTAAACATGTTGATCCATTATATGTTCAACAATTTATGAAATTACTTAACTTTGAAGAAAAGCTTTACGTATTACGTATTAAGGAAGAGCAATCGATTGAACGATATTCATCATATACACAATCGGTTATACCAGGATATTATGACTATGCGATGAAAATTGTCATGAAAGGTACATTTCATGAAGAATTTGAATTACAATCCTTTCCATTAGATATACAAGATTTAAATGTTGTAATAACTTGTAATCGTCCTAATATAGTCACTTTTCAGCCTAATATAGAATATCCTAGTTTATTTATGTTACAAGATTTTCAATTAAAATCTGTATTTGATGTTGCATATAAAGAATTAATTATGATAGAATGTAATCATTCTAATCCATTAGAATCAAGTTCTGGTTATGTTTATCCAAGATTTAATTTTCGTACAAGATTAGCAAGAAAAAGTGGTTATTATGCTAGTAATGTCGCTATCCCAATTGGGATCATTTCTGCATTATCGATAATTTCGATGAGTATTAATGAAGATGGTTCACGATTAGAAACTGCTGATAGATTGGGTATAACCTTGACATTATTGTTGACAGCAGTTGCTTATAAGTTTGTAGTAGCTTCTTCATTACCAACTCTATCCTATCAGACTTTGTTGGATAAGTATGTATGGTGTTGTTTTGCCTTTATGATCATTATTTCTATTGAAAATGCGATTGTACCAATTATTATTAATCGATGTAAATCATCTGGAAATAATTCATCATCAGTAGAAAATGCAGAATCGTATTTAGCATTAGTATTGGGTGTTATTTATTTCTTAGTAAATGCCTATTGGTTTGTACTTGCATGGACAATGATGAGAACATATCAATCAGAATCAGAGCAAGTCTATCGAGAAGAGAAAGAACGACGAGCTATTGCTGCTGCAACTGCAACTGCGGGTACAACAACTACACGCTAATAATGTGCAAAATAACGTTTGGGAAGATGTATTGTTCAATTATCTTGTTGCATTTGAATATATTGTATATATGGGGTGGGTAGATTATTATTTTCTTTTATGTGAAGGTATCAATGAAGTATTTACATATGCAAATTAATTATAACAATGTGCAATTCAATAAATCTCAAATTCTGTACTAAAAATTGAAAAACGGAGCACTACTACTTCACATGTCGATAACGGATACAAGCGGGACAATTATCAACAACACAATGTTCGAGAACTGAGCTCTACAGTTCTTCAAAAGCACCTTGCATTGCAGCTGCTTCGCCTTCAACAACTTCCTCTTCATTCATACTAGCACTAGAGTGGTGCCTTGGCAGACTACCAGTTGATAAAGTACGATGTCTACCCCGACCATTATAACAGAATAGATTAATCACAGGCTCGTACAAGTACTCTTTAATCCATGGGTTCGTCGTGAGTTGCTTATGAAGGAACTTCTCGATTTCCACAACCACAAATACGCCGAATGATAATAAGAAAATCTTACCCCATGATTCACCATCAATCGCTTCAGTGTGGAAAATGTACTGAAATGGAGGAGCATAGGTAAAAATTGCTTGAAACATCGCAACAGCAATTAAACCAACTAAAATCATCGCATTTCCTTCACAAAATTGTTTCCAAGTAAGATTATCTTTTAATGCACGACAATTGAAGAGATAAGCTGCTTGAGCAGTGGACAACATATTCACTGCAATGGTACGAAGCTTATGTACTGACATTTGCTCACCAGCACCATCTTCACCGTGTCGTTGTTTCTCCCATTGGAAAATACCCAACACAGCAATTACCAACAGTATAGTTACAAATACCAACCTCCACATCAAAAACTTGCCAAAGATTGCTTTGTTTGGACGACGTGGTGGCAACAACATCAATGAGTCATTTGGTGGTTCAAATGCAAATATCATTCCCAACGTGATAGATGTGATCATATTTACCCAAAGAATTTGTAAAGCAGTAATCGGAACTTCAACACCAATGATCAGTGCCATAATAATGGAAAAGGCTTGTCCACCATTTGTTGGTAAAACGAAAGCAAGAATCTTGATAAGATTGTTATAAGTACAGCGACCCATTCGAACAGTATCAACAATTGTAGCAAAATTGTCATCAGTAAGAATCATGTTAGATGCTTCTTTGGCAACTTCTGTGCCAGTAATACCCATAGCAACACCAATATTAGCTTGTTTCAATGCAGGTGCATCATTCACACCATCGCCTGTCATAGAGCAAGTAATACCTTGACGTTGAAGAGATTGAACAATACGCAGCTTGTGTTCCGGAGAAGTTCGAGCAAAAATGTCATTCTCAACTATGGCCTTGTCAAACATCGTTATATTGTTGGAAGCAATCCATTCATCAAGCTCAGCACCGGTCACAGCGGCTCCTGTACGAGTAGGATGTGCATCAACTTCTGAATCTGATTCGCCCGATCTAAATGACATTTGAGAAGCGGATCTATCGCCGACTGAACGACTGGTTGTAACACCACCACTTCCAGTGCGACTACGACTTTTAGAACGACTTCTTGTCCGTCCTTCTACACGCAAACCCAACGTCTTTCCAATAGCAGCTGCCGTGACTGGATGGTCCCCAGTGATCATCTTTACAACAATACCAGCTTTTTGAGCCTTAGCAACAGCTGCAATCGCTTCGGGGCGAGGAGGGTCCATAATACCTACAAGACAAGACATTGTGAATCCTTCCAATTTGCCATCACTGTTGACTTGAGCGGACAAGTCTGTATCAGGAGAAACCACTTTATAAGCACAACCAAGGACACGCATTCCTTGAGATGCCAAGTCCATTGCCTGATCAAACCAAGCTTGCTGAGGGGAGGATTGGGCGTCAGGAATAGTAGTGAAAGAGACAACCTTCTCTGGTGCACCTTTCACAAAGATCACATTCATCATACCAGCAGTTGCTTCATTTTCTGGAATTTTCAAATGTTTGCGTAAAGTGGGAGTCAATGAAAACATGGCTGCCATGAACTTAGTGGTACTATCAAATGGAATCTCAGCAAGACGAGGGTTTGATTTCAAAAGCTGCTTTAAACTAGGACCGCCCAACAACTTTGCAGCCAAGTTGGTAATGGAAGTTTCAGTTGGATCACCATTTACAGTATAATTCCCGCCATCTTTGACTTGTTCAAGATCGACATCAATAGAGTTTACCGAAGCCTTGGATGG
>JACCEA010551291.1_pt1 | contig 12434 bp, 7 predicted proteins | sample 7449851 | NCBI WGS metagenome assembly JACCEA01 (sample SAMN15323453, study PRJNA562643) | freshwater metagenome | isolation source: river surface water | place: USA:Blue River Watershed | collected 2017-08-18 | reverse complement strand
GTGCATCTTCTCTGGCTTGGAGAGCTTCATCACGGGCTTTCCATACTTTTTCTTCTTCTCTTTTACGAATTTCATCGACAAAAGCTGTATCTTCCGCCTCTTTGACCATCTGTTCTTCCAAATACTTACGATATTGCAGCGCCGCTTGACGATCTGCATTTTTCTTGAATTCTTCTGCAGCAATTGCTTCTCTCTCTTTACGGAGTGCGTAGTCTAACAGAATTGCGTCATGCTCTCTATCAATATTAGACTCCGCCTCTCGTATCATTTTTTCTTCCAAATTGAATCTCATTACTTCTCGTCCACGAGCATGAGCCTCCTCTTGGCGTCGAAGTTGTTCCCTCTCATCCATCTCAATCTCTTTTCGTAGCTATATAATCCTTATCAAACAAAAACCAAAATCAAAATACAAAACTAATCTTACTCTGGCCAATTCTTCATCTTCTTCTCGGCGAAGATTTCGGTAATACTGCTCCTTCATGCGCTCATTGTTTTCAATCTGCATTGCAATAGTAAAATAAGATACAGACTGGTGTGAAATATTTTGACCAGACTAACCTGTTGTCTTACACCATCTGAAGTCTCTTTATCAATTCTCCGGCGATACTCTTCTTTCTCCGCATCTTTTTTCGCGAGCATTTCCAATTGACGATTCCATTCTTCCAAAAACGAATTTTCTTGGGATGATAAATATTGTTTTTTCTCAATCTTTTCTTGAATTTGGCGAACTCTTTCTTGATTCATAAATTTTGTCATAGCCTTGGAATCTAAAGTGCGAGCATCATCGCAAGAATCACGCCATTGGTCGTCCAATCGCTGCTTCACAAATTCTTGGCGTTCTTTTTCACGAGCGTCTCTTAAAGCGTATGCCTTTTGCATTATTCTTGCCTTGCGGTCCTCTTGAGTTTCCACTTTCCCTAACACCTCGTATTGCCAGCTTTCCATTTCTTCATTATAAAGCGCGGCCAGCCTTTTGCGGCGATTTGCCAGATTGTCATCGTAGGATTTCTTTTTCTCTTCAAACATATTCTACAAAGAATAAATCATCAACCAATCATATGGGAAATGGAAGATTCTTATAAAATACTTGTTTCAGCCTTTTATCAATTCGAGCTTGAGTGTTGATTTCAAAATTTGCCATAAGATGGACCTTACGATCGGCATTAATCGCTGCATCCATCTCGCGGTAAGCATTATCAGCTTTTCGCCTATTTTCAATCATCCGTTGTCCAGCATTTATGGATGACATATTTACGATAACAATCGAGACAAACTAAGTAAGTCAATTTTGCCAGAGAAAGTATAAGTAGAAAGTTTATTGTTTACAAAACTGTCATAGTAAAAATATCGAAAAGCAAAAATTGAAAGTGAGGTGACAAACGGCCTGCCGTTTCGCATTTCCCCAAATAAAGCAATTGCTCTCATTTTTGAATAATCGAGTTGTTGTGTTTGCCACTCCGGTTGGTATCCGGAAGAATTGTTCTCCACTTACCATTAATTTTGAAAAGTATTTGTTATTGATATGTTCTTTTTGAATTTGCAACACTTTGGAGTTTAATAGGTTATTTCTTCGATGATTTATGATTTATAACTGTTTTTTAGTTTTGCATTGAAAGCTATTAAAATTTACTATCGATATTATGTTACCTTTAAAGTAAATCTGAAAACATTGGAATGTTTATCACTTCATATGGAAGTCAAACATTACTCTTATTTGAATTTTGAAGAACCTTTATAACGGTTTTACAAGACGTAATTGCATTTGAATCTTTCGCTGTAGGGACAGACATATCCCTAAAGCCTGCCCACAGGTCGTAGACATCTTCCAATGGCACGGTTAAAGGCCTATTCGACTCCTCTACACCTTCGAAAATGGAATCTTTCTCCCTCGACTCCCAGCCTATTCGTTTCTCTAACCTCTGCACTTTGAGATTAACATCTTACTCTCAAAACCGATGGTAACAACCTCTTACCTCATTGAGTTGTGTGACCATTTCATCTAGTGAACCAGCCTCGACGCTATCGATCAACTTTTTCATTTTCAGTTCATCTTTCGAGAGTCTTTCAACACTAACATATTTCCTCAATCCTTCGATTGTTATAACTCCAATTTAATATCAAACTGTTGGTGGGCGTATTTTACTGACCTCCATTGATTATTTCGAAAAGTGCCCTGCACATTTTTACCAATCTCTGATCGAGACTGTACAAAAACCTTTTCAATTCGGTCATTGGTGCGTGCCACCAAACATGTAAATCATGGTGCTTCCTTCCTTGAATGTAAAACTGCCGTATCCATTCAAATTCAATTTCATGGGCCGCTAGAAAAACTCGTCTGATTGTTTTCCTATCTGCAGTAAGTTTCTAAAGTACAGGTCAGAGGAAGTTCATAGTATTGCCGATTAAACGATACCTCTTGTAAAACATTTTGAATTTTTTGATGCAAATAATGATATGTATGACCTTCTCTTCGCGAAACACGGTGTGTGCTTGCAAATCGATGACTACCACCTGCCAAAACTGTAACCGAGAATTGAATTGAAACGGCTCCAAAACATTTAAAACATGTGAACGTACCAGCATGCTGGTGATGATGGTTGAAATCATCAAGTAAATAGTAACAACATTCTTCTGGCAAGGACAACGCAATTGGTGGGCAATCCAGCTCTAAATCAGGAACTACTTTTCCTTGCTGGGGGCCCTCCGCATTAACTTGTACCCGCAGTGCTATTCTCCAAGGCTTCGTGATCTTATGGAGACCATTTGGTTCGTTAAAGTGATAAACTGCAATTGAACTGAAATGATCTAAGCAACTGTCAGCGTGCCATGAAACTGTAAGTTTATCTTTCTCAAACATAGGTTCATTTTTTAAGGCAACTTCTTCATTTTCAGGAAAGCATCGGTTAATCAGTGTCAGATTAAAATTTGATGAGCCGTATTGGGATTTTCCACTTTGCTCATTCAATTTATTTGATCTAATTATCAATTGCTTATTGAGTTCCCCAATTGCAATAGTAAACTCATTGGATCCGGTGGTGCCTGGTGTCCATGGGAATGCGAACATACGAAGTCCGAGGTATTTGTAGGTAATGCCTGGTTCGCCGACAATGCATCTGGTTACAAATGTTCTAGCAACTTTTGTTCCCAGTCCGGCTGGTTGAGTTAAATCAAATTGATATAATCCCATTGACTCTAGCCCTTTTAATGCTCTCTGAAACTTTTCGTGAAATTCTCGTGAAAATTTATCACTCTGTTCAATTGCAAAGCCTTGGTAGCAATTTTCCAAGATACGTTTGAAATATTTATTATGCGCTTCAATAAATCCTTGTTGTGCAACACTGCTAGCGGCCATAGAGAAAGATTTTGGGTATGTAGGTATTCGTTTGTAAACACTTGTTGTGACAGGGTTGACAACTTCTTCGATGAGTCTAGTGTGGTTTGAGTATCTGCCAGGATCTGCCAGCAGTCGCTCTTTCTTTTTCAAATTTCTTTTTTCTTGTTTGGTCAATTTCAATTGCAAGTTGCCAATTCCTTCACCACTAGGAGATACTCCAGTAGTCAGGGAGAGCGCTTTAACCTGCGGTTTCCCTCGTTTTTTTACCTTTCCCATTTCTCAATACTTTCGAATCGCAAATCTTCACTAAATATTTGGTACAATATTATGATATATTTGTTCAAATTATGTACGTATCTATCTGCTATGTTTTTGCCGATTTGGCATTCCCGATTCCAAATAATTATTATGAATTATGAATGCTTGCTTCATGAAATGCTATTGTTCTACATATTGTTCTACTATACCCCGTTGTACGGGCAGGAAAAGTTCAAAAACCAAGTAGCAATGGTTAAGAGTCCGGGTAGAATGTATTTACAAAATCAGTAGCTGACGTGTAACGGGGAAGCAGTTGTGGTTTTAACCAGGCCGCGCTGTGCGCCAGTAGCAGTGGACCTTACCTACTTCTATAAATAAATAAGGGATATTTTATGGGGTCATGTAGTAGATCCTATGAAATGAATGTGACTTTGAATAACTTCATTGAAGAAAGTGGTGGAACCACATTGCTTTTATTTGTACTTAATGTCTCAGTAGCAACTGTAATACTTTTATCAAACATCTATTCATCAGTGTGCTTTATTCTGACCCTCAGCAGGAAACCCTTCCAAATACGTTCGAATGGTCATCCAAAATGCACTGTCCTCCAATCCATTATCTAATTCTGAGCGAATAGAACTTCGAGCAATATTCCCAGCCATTCGTGCTCCAACCGCAAAGCTCGACACTGGAGCTAGAAGTCTTTTGACAATATCTGATGAATGACCTTGTCTAGAGAAAAGGGTAAGACATGCGCTCACTAAATCAAGGCAAGCTTACTTTTTCAAATACTCAAGATAATTTACAGGGGTGATGGGAGTAACACCTTGATCAGAAAAATCAAATAGACATAAATCTACATCAGACATTCGGCAGTATCTTTCTATGAATTCAACCGACTCAACAATATTGGTTGCGGATCCCTCAGATTTTCTTAAAGACATAGAATCCTTGTATGAAACTTCTATTTCGAGGTATATACCATTTGCTTGGAAAGATGATTCTCTACAACTGCCGAATAAGTCGGGAGATAATGCCGAAAACTTGATTGTACACGGGATCATTTTCTCAAAACCGTCGACATTTTGAAAATATTCCCCAAAATAATCTACCCCAATTTTGATCTGATTAGCTCGTTGGCTATTGTCCGTTACCTCAAGTTGCCAAATCAATCTCCTGGATGATCCACCACTAAATACTCTAAGAGTAGATGTATTGCGGTCAAAGATAACCTTACAACTAGAAAATGTCCCATCAGAAATGCGCATCCAAAAGCCTGAGAAACTGCCAATGCTCATATCTTTTACATGAGCAAAAGAAATACGACCTCTGTATGGGGGTATTCGACCTTCAACAAACTTTACAAATGGCAATGGTTTCTCCTCATGGGTGTTTTTCAATACCTTCAATGCCAATCTGGATAGAAAGTGTTTCGGATTGGAGACACCAAAAGCCTCAACTTCAATACCTAGATAATTAATCAATGTGCAATAAATAGTAGAATAAACAATCGGCGTTGCACGAAGGTAATCTATAGAACCTTCCTCTAGAACTTGATCAACAAAGTGGACATAGCGGTTTTCCAATGACCGCAAACGCTTTTGCTCCCGCTTCTTAATCAATCGATCGAGAGCTATTACAATTGCAAATACCCTGGATCTTTGCATTTCTTCCCAGTTGTGATCAACAGTAATGTTGTCACAATTTTCATACAAATCCCCTTCTTCTTGTATGACATTTTTTATTTCTATTTTCAAATCGAGTACCATGGATTTTAATGCCAGGTCGAACTGCTTTTCAACATCCCGAAGCTTCAAGTGCATATCAGTATTTTGCAATTTGGAAATGAGGATAGCACCTTTTCCAATGTCATATTCTGTTTGAAGCAAATTACCATAGGAATATGGTTGAACACTCTTCGCGAATTGGTCTAGAAGACGGCATGCTCGAAAATAGCGGTTTAGTTTCGGAAGCATACTTATCAGCCTATCAATATCTTCAATGGTTCCTGTTCGAAAGGCTGCTCCAAGTGCTTTGGTGGGATTTTTTTTTAATCTGTGTAGCAGTTTCTTTCCTTCAGAAAGTTGAAGAATAGAAGTTTCAAAAACAGTTAGAGTAGAGACCAAAAACATTTTGTTTTGAGGTTCAAGTATTTGCTTCCCACTCTTCAACAACAGTCGATACAGCCTTTTCGACAACATTTCCATATTTCCTCTCAGTATAAATCATTCCCACTAATCGAGCTGTTGTAGCTCATATTTGAATTGGCACAATAATTCCAGATTTTTAAAGGACTTTCGGTCACAATCCGAATATTGAAATCTATACCCTCTACATGTGAATACTTACTAAAGCCTAATAATGAATATACGCTAAGAGATTGAAACGGCTTTGGTATGTTATGCTTGCGTTTGGTTACATTCCATATTCCATATTGTAAAATCCGAATGGATAGGTGGGATGGTATTATGTATGAAGCCTGTATATTAATCTCTTGGTCATTGGAATGGAAGACATAAATTTTCGACGAAATGTGGATCCTGGTTTCCGTCGGAAGACCAACAAAAACTTATTGGAGCTAAAGAATCTTCGTGAAGATTACGAGAAAAAAAAACGTGCGTTGAAGGATGCCGATGACTTATTAAGCAGAGAAAAAAGTCGATTAGATGAGAGAAATTTAAAACTTGAGGAAACAAGGAATCTATTATCTGAAGCTCAAGCTGAAATTGATGCTGATTACCTTCCAGAAGGTGCTCAACCACGAGCTCGTATTCAAAAGAGGGATGAAGTAGCTGTCATGGTAGAGCAAAATGAAGCCGCATATTTAGCTCAAAAGAGTGCTATGGATGTTGCAAGTGAAGCGCAAATGGCTGCAGAGAGGGAGTTTTTCAATGCTGACCGAATTTTAAACCGCTATGCTGAAGGACTCGAGGATATTATGCAAGCAAAAGCGATCATTGAGGAATTGGACAAAGAGAAGTAAGTTAATTAATACATGCAGTTCAAATATATTCGATGATTCTATTCAATAGGGTAAAGAGGTTGGACAAGATGGAAAAGCAAGTTCAGAAACGAAAGGAAAGAACCGCGAAATTAGAACGCGAGGCTATGGATGCACAAGCGCGTCAGGTTGAAGAATATAAAAAAGATCAATCCAAGATATCAGAAAAGTTAAATATGGAAGCAAAAAAGAAAGTTGTGAATGCCAACATGAAAACTCAACATATGACAGCTAAAATTAAAGATACGAATGAGCAGCATTATGAGAACCGAGTGGAGGCGGTACTTGAGTTAAAAGCAAATGTGGATGCTGTTCGAGCTGAAGTCGCAACGCAGGCTGAAAAATTTGTGAAAAAACAAGAGAAGAAAAAGCAGCAACTGGAAGATGAAAAAGAAACTATGCTAGCACAAGGCCTGAACCCATATGTTGAGTTTCGCAAAAAGGAGTTGGATGAAGAGGCAGCAAGCAGAGAAAGAAAACTAAAAGCTGCAGTTGAAAAAAACAAAGCGGATTTGGCTAGCCAGATGGCGAAGGAACAAAAATTTCTTGATAAGCAAGAGAAGTCAAAACGTGAAGCCCAAAAGTATGAGAAACAGCATCGAGAATCTCTAGGTCCCCACGTCATTGAAGAAAGGAACAGAAAGTATATTGTCGAGAGAACTGCTGCCCACACTGAAGTTCTTGATCCATCTGGCAAAGCAGCTAGAATTGATCCTTCCCAAATAACTGATATTGCTGATTTTAGTTTTGGTTTGGGAAAATCATCGAGAATTCCTGCCGATGGTATGAAGCGAATTACAGAAAAGATCCGTCAAGAATTGAGGGTTGACAAGCAAAACTTCGGCGAATATGAACGTTTGGTAACTGGTCTTAAGAAAGCTACTGGATTAGATCTATCAGAAGATAATGATGCAACCGACCAACTCAATAGGTCCATGAGTGCCCCGTCAAGGACTCGGGAAGATGTTGGACATCCTCTAAATAGTGAATTCCATCTAAGTGAACTTCACGACTTTGAGAAACTTGGCAATACTAATGGGATCATTCCAGGTGTAGAGAAAGTCGTAACAAACATCAATTTTCATGGAGATGAAAAGCTTAAATCAACGTTGTTGAGCATTACCACTGAAGAAGAAGGTGAAATTGCCTCCGATGCGAAGCGCATTGAGTCACAACCATCGCCCAAATACAAGCCTCCCAATTTAAGTAAATTTGAAAGAGATGCTCTCGATAGAGCAAAAGAGAGGCATCACGACCGTATAGAATATGGTGTTCCCCAAGTAGCTGGTGGTAAGTTATATCAGGGTGATGCTTTCGCTTCCACTCCTTCCACAATTTTGTTTAAGGATTTTGATGTTGGGAAAGTATATAAGAAGCATTTTGTTTTAACCAATGTCTCTTACACATTCAACTCATTTAAACTGCTTGAATTGGATGACAATGTTATCGATTTTTTTGTAGTAACTTTTGATAAACCTGGTAGAATGTCAGCAGGAATGAGTTGCACAGTGGAAATTGTTTTCAAACCGCAATTGAATAATGATATATTTACCCACATCAAGCTGCTCACTGAAACCGGACCAGTTAATATTCCTTTGCACTGCTTGATCAAGAGATGTGCACCCAGAGTAGTTGATACTGAGTTGGATTTTGCAGAGATGATCATAGGGCAGCGTACGACGTTGCCAGTTAAAGTAGTTAATAGTCAAGCTTTACCGACCAGGTTTACTATTGAGGCAGTGATATCATCTGATGACCAATTTGGGGAAAGTGACACTGGACCTGTAGCTGCTGTGGAGAATGGTATTGCTGAAGATAGTGATATGATTAACTCCATTGCTCAATTGCGCTTAGATCCCGAAGATATTGAACATAGCGAGTTCATTGGTATGGAGCCCGCCGCTCAAGAAAGTGAATTGGAATCCCGTGTTGAGCGCGTAAAGACTTCAGTGTGGCGTAAAAAGAAGAGAGAACAACCTCAACCCTTTGTATGCTACTTATCATCGAATAAATCACTCCTCCCAGAATACGATGAAGATGGAAAATTAAAGAACACTGATGATGTCAAAGAAGTATTAGTCCAGGAGGGTTTGCTCGGTGGTTATGACTCAGTAACGTTAACAGTTAGAAGTGCACCTCTCACAGTGGGATTTCTCGAGCAGCGTTTCATTATTAAATTTCATCAAGTTGATGAAAAGATGAATTCTGTGGATGAGAATGGTGAATTAGTTACAAAAGAACAATGTATCAATGTGAAAGTTTTCGCGGATGAGTTGCCGATATACGTTGAAGAGGAAGTTGTGGATGTGAAATGTGTCTTGCACGACCGAATTTATCGGAGAAAGTTGGTGGTGAAAAATCGTGGAAAGACAGCATGTAGACTTCAAATGAAAGTTATGAAAAGATTTCAGCATTATGTTGAAGTCAACCCTAACGTCTTTTTCGTACAAGCTCACAGTTCTCAAAGTATCAACATAAAATTTACCCCTAAAGCTGATATTGTTAAGCGGTTAGCTCATTTTTCTTTGCCCAGTGACCCCTTTCCATTTGCGGCACTGATGGAATTACCCATTGAAATTGAAGTTATAAATCAAGATTTACCTATCTTCTTCGTCGTAAAATCGCTTGTCACTGCTTCTACGATTGAAGTTTCAGAGAAAATTATCGATTTTGGCAAGGTCTATGTTGGGCAGAAAACAAGTAAGATAATAAAGCTGCGGAATACAAGCATGTTGCCACAAAAAATCGCATTTGTTCGGTTGAAAAAGGAATTTCAAGTTCAGCCAAATGATGGATTTGCAGTAATGCTGCCTTTAGAGGAAATGGAATTTGAAATTTTCTTCGGGCCTCTATCAGCGATTGAATATCGGTTGGACTTAACATTGATGACATCATTTAATGATAAATATATAATTCCTATACAGGCAGAAGGTGTTGAGCCGCCATTAATGCTGTCCAGCACTGTTCTGCACATGCGCACAACAGCACCTGGACAAAGAGTATTGGACAGCGTTCTCATCACTAACAATTTTCCACATACTCAGTCCTTCGAAATAATGATACCAGAGCCACTCTTTTCGTGGGTTAAAATATCTCCGTTGGCCATGACTTTGAATGCAGGTCAATCTTGCCGTGTGGAAATAGAGTATTGCCCTCCATTCCAGATTTCTGGTGTCCTAGAACCCTCTCAGTACTACCAGGAATTAGTCAATGACTCAATCAATAAAAAGTCTCCATTTGATGAGTGGGAAAATGATGCTGGGTGGGCTATTGGAAAATCCCACTATGGGACGGTTCAATGGAGTTTGCCGTCGATTTTAGATGAATCCGCCAAGAAAAAGTCTCCTATAATTGATGATGGCGCAATTGAATCTTCGGATGATATCGATGGCGCAAATGAGGATGCACTCTATGAACCGCTCCCTCAGGAAGAATGGGGCGTGATAGGAAAATGGAATGTCCCGATATTGGTCAAGTCTAAGAAAAGGGCGAATGTAGCAACAGGTGTAAACTCAAGTTCTGAAGGATTGCTGGGTGCAACGATTGCAAGTGGATTGAACATGACTCTTTTGAATAAACCACTTCCATTGTTTTTAAACATAGAAACTATGACGATATTACCTCAAATCGAATCTGATCAGAAAGAGCTCGATTTTGGTAGTATCGCTGTTGCCACCAGGCAACTAAAAACGTTCAAAGTATACAATCGTACCAATCATCCCATCAAATTAAAAGCAATTGGCTTTAATGCGATGGGACCGTTCACCCTCTTACGCCCAATTCGACCTATCGCACCTCAGCAATCACGAGTGGTCATAGTCGAGTGTTACCCCAAAGTTCCTGGTTTAATTGTAGAAATGTTAGAGATTCTCACAGAAGATGAGACAGAAGGAGGTCATAGATTGTATATTCCTTGTTCTGTGCAAGGTCTGATGCCAATGATTCAACTCGAAGGCTTGATCCCTCCACCCCCACCACTTGCATCTTCTGCTTTAAATATTACTTACAAGGAAACTTGGAACTCAAGATCAGGAATATTAGATTTTGGTCACGTTCTGGTGACAGGTATAGCTGAACAAAATATTACCATAAAAAAATTCACAATAAAAAATCGATCCACGTTTCCAATTGAAGCATTGATTACAAGAGCGTCATGTTTTGGAATCACCACTCCCAAAAGAAGAGAAGCTCTAATCGAGAGAACAGCCTCTGGATTGCCGATTATATCTGTTCGTCCAGAGCAAGTGACGATCCAACCAAACTCATCTTGTGAAATCGAGGTTATATTCAGAGCTGATAGGTGTCGTTTCTTACCATTTCGTGAAGATTTTGATGTTGCAGTGGGCCAAACAGATGAGCGTCTAAGAGTAGGTGTGCTTGGAAGAGCGTGGACCAGGCAATTTACATTGATCCCTGATTCCCCTCTTGACGAACCTTTGATGAATAATTGGCTGCGTGCTACAGTTGGCTCTTGTGAGGACATATTGGGCAACCACTATTTAGAGAATGTCAGGAAGGCCGCTCGTGAAGCCAACGAAGAATTTTTAATAAACACAGAAGCACCAATTGATAAGCCTTATATTACTCTTAAGTTTAACGATCCGTACGATAAAAACGCTGGTCCTGAGTCATACGTGGTAGTAGACCCAAATGCCCTCGTTGCACCTGCAAAAGGTAAGCCTCCAAAGGATATCCCTCCTCCAAATCCTGATGCAGTGCAGCGTCGCCAAACTAAGAAACTACGAATTGTCACCGCTAAGTCGGGGATTGAATCTGTAAATACCCCTGCTGGTGCAAAAGGGCCTGTTACAGCAACTTTTGAATTGGTTCTTTCTCAAGCGGCAAAAGATTGCGGAATTTGGAGTTTTAATGTTGATAAGGGCACAGTTACTGCTGGAAAAGATGAGATTATTGATGTGATTTGCACTCAGCCGAAGCCACGGATGTTGGGGGGTGTTTCGGTGTGCAGTTGGAAAACTTTTGACGCCACTGTTATCATTAAGGGGGGGCTATTCCCCAGTGATGAGAAAGAAGAGTCCCATGTTCCAATAAAGCTATTAGCATTTGTAAGTATATAGGGTGAATAGTAGATTTGATGTTTATAATATCGATGGTTTAATTTTCTTTCAAATTTGATGAGTTAATCCTCCTTTCAGCAATTAAATGATTCATTTGCACTGATCGCAACGAGATGATGTAATAACTTTGTAATCCACAAGAACCTTTCAATCAACATGTGTCTCATCGCGTCCATCACAATTTAAAATATTTATATTTTATTAATTCAACAGAAGCAACTATGCTACCTTCATTCCAAATCTACCAACCACGTCGATGAAATTCTTCTCCATAGCATTAAAAAGAAATGTAAATGGGATAGGAAGCTTTCGAATTTCAATACATTATCTATTTGAGGGCTGTAAATACAAACATACACTTGATCTACCAAAATATGATCATATTTTAGGTACATTGAGTCTTCATTCCCAAAACCGATTCAATGAACTTTAGATATCACCGCCGGTAATTCGCCATGGGACGAATATCCGTGGCAACGGTCGGAATCTTTTCCTTCCCTTTCCTAGAACTTGTGGACTGCATAAAATGAACGGGTGATGGACTGGCTGGAGCTCTAGCAGGGGTATACATCCCTGTAACATTTGCGACCTGATTTTCCCTAGGAGATTCTGATCTTCTATTTATCGTGTTGGGCAGCGTACCATTTTCCATAATGGACGTCCCAGTCTTTGGGATACCACCCCGAATAGGTTGAGTGCTCATAGTGGGTTTTACTGTCGCATATGCACTTGGAACATTGAAAATATTTGGATAAGACCCTTT
>JACCEA010649266.1_pt1 | contig 12436 bp, 13 predicted proteins | sample 7449851 | NCBI WGS metagenome assembly JACCEA01 (sample SAMN15323453, study PRJNA562643) | freshwater metagenome | isolation source: river surface water | place: USA:Blue River Watershed | collected 2017-08-18 | reverse complement strand
AGATCCGGTGCCCTTATCTCCAAAGGCTAGTAAATTGTCGAAAATTGAAGTCGACTTAGGGGATTCGCTGCTGTTCTTTACTTCGGCAATGCGCTTTTTTTCGTCTTCAATAAACTTTTGAGCGCGTAGCACTTGTTCCTCCTCGGGCAAGGCGGCTAATAGAATCAAGCTGTCGTTTTTTTGAATGCGCTCAAAATGGAACACATAGGTGTCCAGGCTGGCCTTTTTTTCCGTCAGCTGCTTGGCTACCGGATCCTCTGGCTTGATAAATGTGAGTGCACTGTCTAGGTAGTATTTGGTAGAGCGGTAATCTTTAAATTGGTTGAGTTTGATGTCTGCCAATTTTTGGTAAATGTATCCCTTCACGCGTGGGATGGATCCGGTTTCCTTCGCCGCTTGGTGAAGGAGCTCTTGTGTTAGGTGGATGTCGTTTTGTTTTTCCTCAAATAGGGCTCGTTCAAAAAGGACTACATCTTTGAGGTCTTTGTTTTTTGGGTCTTCGTAAAGTCCTTCGTAGTAGTTTCTGACTTTTTTGAGGTCCTTACTCGCATTGAGTTCGGCAACTTGCTGGGCATAGAGCGTGGCAAAAAAAGCACGTTCATAGGGAGGGTTTCCTTCTAATGATTTCTGAAAATAATCAAAAGCCAAGGCATCAATTCCTTCCCGCTGGTAGCGCTGTGCCAAAATGAAGTAAAGCCTAGAGCGCTCTTTTTTATCTGAGGTATAGTTTATTGCCCTGTCTAGTGCTCCGATTACGCCATTTTGATCACCGCGGGATTCGTAGTAATAGGCCAGGGTTTTGTAAAGGTCAAAGGTGTTCTCGGTGTTGATTTCAGTTTCCTTGGACAGGTAGTCTATCGTAAAATTGGCTTCTTCCAGTGCTTCTTGATCGATGTAGAGCCGAAGTAGGCTAATTAGTGCTTTGTGGCGAAGATCCTTGTCTTTGCTTTGGCTATTGACATAGCGAAAGGCGTTTTTGGCATCGTCTGTTCGTGCTTGCAGGTAGTCAATTTTCCCGATCAGAAAATAGCTGTCGTCTACCCATTTGGATATCCGATGCCAGTCGATGGCCTTGGAGGAAAGTTCCCTGGCTGAATCCAAGGGAGTTTTGTTTTTTTGGATGGTAGCCGAATCAATCGGAATAAATACGGGGAGAACTTGGGTATAGTCTTCTTTGTAATTCTCCAGAACTTGATTTTCTGCTTCCTTGATTTTCGTGTCCGCTAGAAAATAGGCGTTGTAATGAGCGGTAAGGTTATGAAAAGCGCGGTTGGTAAAAGTGTCCCGTTGGGAAGAGCAAGCTCCCAAAAAAAATAAAACCAATACAAAAGTATACCGTGCTTGTTTACGCATGTGAAGCTGCTCCGAATTAAAGGACCAAATTAGGGCTTTTACCGCACTTACCGAACGAAGGGGAGCAGGTATTATTCTTTTGAGCCTGTGAATTCTTCCATTTGGAATCCATTAACTTTGGGAAATGTCCACAAAACAGTCCAATTCCAATTCGAACGGGCCTCAGGTTCCCACTTGGGTCAAATACATGGGCTTGTCCTTTCAACTCTTTGCCATCATTGGTGGAGGTACGGCTTTAGGCTGGTGGCTTCAGCAACAATCGAATTTGAAATTCCCCATTTGGTTATTGAGCTGTTCCTTTGCTGCTGTGGCAATTGCCTTTTATTCCCTCTGGAAATCCATGCAGCAGGACCGGTAGGTTAAGTCTAAATTCAAGTAACTTTGCGTTTTTGATCCGCTTATGAAACTTATTTCTTCCATTCATTTTAAGTATTTAGCGATGTCTCTGCTACTCGCGGGGATGATCCTTCTCATCCAATTTTTAGTGCCTCAGCTGATTCATTCCTCGATTTGGAGCATTTTCGGATTTATGGCTGGGCTATCCTACCTTTTGAGTGTGGTGACTGGGTGGCTGTATCGTAAATCTCCAGAAAATTTTTTCGGATTGAAAATACTCGGAATGCTCATCCGTACCTTGAGTGCTACGGGCTTCATTGGCATCCTTGTAGTGATGGGTTTGGAGAATATTATTCTGTTTATCGCCAATTTCTTTATCATTTTTTTGTTCTACATGATTTTTGATATCTACACCTTTCTTTCTAACTTGCGCCCGATTTCGAAGTAGCCTTCTTAAAAACGAGTCAATGACGCGCAAATTTCTGATACTAAGTCTTTTATTTTCAGTCTTTTTACTGAATTTCTCCGCAGCATCTTTTGCTGCTGATTCGGAGACAGAAGAAGGCAAAGAAGACCCTACTGGGTTTATCATGCACCACATCAAGGATTCTCACGAATGGCATTTTTTCAATGTTGGTCATACCCACATTACCTTGGCTCTTCCTGTGATCACGTATGCGTCTGATAGAGGCCTTGAGTTCTTTACTTCCAGCGACTTTCAAAACCCAGAAACGCACAAGTTTGGAAAAGAATTTGCCCACGAAGGAATATACATCGACGATCACGACCACCTGGGCCGTGTGGATGGTGGTTCAATCCTAGATTTTTCCATTACTAAAAATGTGGCCATGCTATTTTTGGTCATTGCTTTTGTATTGTATTTCTCCATTTCCGCTGCTGGGCATTACCGAAAAAATGGTGCCGTAGCGCCTAAAGGAGCTGCTTCTTTTGTAGAGCCGATTGTCATTTTTGTTCGCGATGAGATTGCTTTGAAGGCGATTGGTCCAAAACACATGAAGTTTGTGCCTTACCTATTGACCTTGTTCTTCTTTATTTGGACAGGCAATTTGTTGGGTCTCCTTCCTGGTGCGGCGAACCTCACAGGAAATATTGCAGTGACGTTTACCCTAGCGATGATCACCTTCGTGATTGTCAATGTGAATGGAAATAAGGACTATTGGAAGCACGTATTTGCTACTCCAGGTGTGCCGGTGGCTTTGTTGCCAATCATTGTGGTAGTGGAATTCATTGGACTTTTCACCAAGCCATTTGCCTTGATGGTTCGTCTTTTTGTAGCGATCACGGCTGGTCACATTGTAATCTTGGCATTCATTGCCTTGGTCTTCATCTTTGAGTCGTATTCGATTGGCATCTTGTCCACCGTGATGGTGACCTTTATTAACGTCATCGAATTGCTGGTAGCCACGATTCAGGCATACGTATTCACCCTATTTTCCGCGATGTACATTGGCGGTGCTGTAGCTGAGCACCACCATGACGATCACCATTAAGTTTAATTTCTTTGTTCAATTTATAAAACCAATGTTTATGTTAACTTCTATCTTATTGACTGCTGGGTTTGCACTTATGGGTGCTGGTATCGGTGCAGGAATTGTTGCGATTGGCGCAGGTCTTGGTATCGGTCGTATCGGTGGCCAGGCTATGGAATCTATTGCTCGTCAGCCTGAGGCTGCTGGTAAGATCCAAACTGCCATGCTAATCATTGCAGCTTTGATCGAGGTAGTTTCCCTGTTTGCAGTAGTAATTTGTCTACTTATTGCATTGAACGCAGGTGGCGTTGCCTTCTAAGAACAACTGAATCGGGATTGGCGCTAGGCCAATCCCTTTCTTTTGAACAAACACGAAATTAATCCTCCCTACCATGGATCTAATCATACCTAGTGCCGGCCTGATTTTCTGGCAATTATTTGGCTTCTTAGCCCTTTTGTTTTTGTTGGTCAAGTTTGCTTGGAAGCCCATGTTGGCTACCCTTGCGGAGCGTGAAGCAAGCATTGATGGTGCCTTGAAGGCAGCTGAAGCGGCTAGAAGCGAGATGGCTAACTTGAAAGCAGAAAATGAAAAACTGCTTCAGGAAGCAAGATTGGAGCGCGATGTCATTTTGAAGAAGGCTCAAGAAGCTTCTGTCAAAATGATTGAAGATGCCAAAAACGAAGCGTCTAAGCAAGGTGCCCAGTTGATTGAATCCGCTAAGGCAGTAATTGAAACAGAGAAAAAAGCAGCCTTGACTGAAGTGAAAAACCAGGTAGCCATGCTCACCTTGGAAGTCACTGAGAAGTTGCTTCGTAAGAAATTGTCCGACGATAAGGCTCAGGCTGAACTTGTGGATCAATTTATCAAAGACCTTAAGCTTAACTAATCCGGCATGTCAAACCATCGCGTTGCTTCCAGATACGCCAAATCCATTTTGGACCTTTCCATAGAGAAAGGACAGTTGGAAGGGGTGTTTGAAGATTTCAAAAACCTAGCGGCCATGGGTAAAGCTACCCGTGAGCTTGGAAATGCGCTTGCCAATCCGGTGTTGGGTTCAGACAAAAAATTAAAGGTATTGAAGGCCTTGTTTGCCAAAGCAGCAAGCCCGCTTACCCTTTCTTTCTTTGAAATTGTCTCTAGAAAGAATCGTGAAAATATCCTTTTGGATGTAGCTCGCGAATTTATTGCCCAGTACAACCTACATCAGTCCATTCAGGTGGCAGAAGTGGTTAGTTCCTCTGCTTTGACTGCTGCCCAACGAACGCAACTTATTGCGCTTGTGAAGCAGATCAGTGGAATGAAAGAAGTGCAGCTGGAAGAAAAAATCAACCCTGCGCTTATCGGAGGCTTTGTGCTGAATGTCAACGACCGACAGCTCGATGAATCCATCAGTAGCAAACTAAATGCACTACGCGTGCAGTTTGCTCAAAATCATTACGAAAAACAGTTTTAACGAAAATACTCAATCGTATCCTATCATGGCAGAAGTAAGACCTGATGAAGTTTCGGCAATTTTAAGAGAGCAACTCTCTGGAGCCAGAACTGAAGCCGAACTAGAAGAAGTGGGAACAGTCCTCCAAGTAGGGGATGGTGTAGCCCGTATCTATGGACTTTCTAAGGCTCAGGCCGGTGAATTGTTGGAGTTTGACAATGGCCTAAAAGCCATGGTGTTGAACCTCGAAGAAGACAATGTCGGTGCCGTACTTTTTGGAGATTCCAAGGCAATTAAAGAAGGGGATACTGTAAAGCGTACCAAGAAGATTGCTTCCATCCAAGCGGGTGAAGGGATGCTTGGTCGTGTAGTGGACACTTTGGGTAATCCCATCGATGGAAAAGGTCCTATCACTGGCAACTTGTACGAAATGCCTTTGGAGCGTAAAGCGCCAGGTGTAATCTACCGTCAGCCAGTAACTGAGCCACTTCAAACCGGTATCAAGTCAATTGACGCGATGATTCCAATTGGACGTGGTCAGCGTGAATTGGTAATTGGTGACCGTCAAACAGGTAAAACTGCTGTTGTAATTGACGCCATCCTTAACCAACGTGAATTCTACGACAAAGGAGAGCCTGTATATTGTATCTATGTAGCGATTGGACAAAAAGCGTCTACCGTTGCAGGTGTTGTTGCCGCACTTGAAAAAGGTGGTGCATTACCTTATACTGTAATCGTAGCAGCTCCTGCTTCTGATCCTGCTCCAATGCAATTCTTTGCCCCATTTACCGGTGCAGCGATTGGTGAATTCTTCCGAGATACCGGTCGTCCAGCTCTTGTAGTTTATGATGACCTTTCTAAGCAAGCAGTAGCTTACCGTGAAGTGTCCTTGCTATTGAGAAGACCTCCAGGACGTGAAGCTTATCCAGGTGACGTATTCTACTTGCACTCCAGACTATTGGAAAGAGCTGCAAAGATCAACCAGTCTGATGCGATTGCAAAGGAGATGAACGATCTTCCAGAATCCATTCGTCCTTTGGTAAAAGGTGGTGGTTCTTTGACTGCATTGCCAATCATCGAAACTCAAGCGAGTGACGTGTCTGCCTATATCCCGACCAACGTAATTTCCATTACAGATGGGCAGATTTTCTTGGAAACCAACCTCTTCAACTCCGGTATCCGTCCTGCGATCAACGTAGGTATCTCCGTATCTCGAGTGGGTGGTAACGCACAAATCAAGTCCATGAAGAAGGTAGCAGGTACCTTGAAACTTGACCAAGCACAATTCCGTGAATTGGAAGCCTTCGCTAAGTTTGGATCTGACCTTGATGCTTCTACCAAGCGTACGATCGAGCGTGGTCGTCGTAACCAGGAAATCTTGAAGCAAGCGCAGTATGCTCCGGTATCTGTAGCACACCAAGTAGCGATCATTTATGCCTCTACAAAAGGTTTGATGGACACTGTTCCTGTAGAAAAAGCAAGAGCATTCGAAAAAGAGTTTTACCTTCTTTTGGATGCATCTTACCCAGAAGCAATCCAATTGATTTTGAAAGGTGATATCGATGGCGCAGGCAAAATTCTTGCTACTGCTGCTGCTGAACTAGCACCTAAGTACGCAAAGTAAATTCCATTAATTCCCTGCCGGCTTGCTGGCAGGGCTTGTTATACGCACAAAGCAATCTCTGATGGCTAACTTAAAGGAAGTAAAGCAACGAATAAACTCGGTCATGTCGACGCAGCAGATCACGAAAGCCATGAAAATGGTTTCCGCTGCCAAGTTGCGAAGAGCGCAAGAAAAGATCGTTCAAATGCGTCCTTATTCACAAAAGTTGACTGCAATTCTCAACAATGTTTCTGCTGCCTCTGAAGGGGATTCAGACATTGTGTTTGCAGCTAAGCGTGAAGTGAAGAAGGTGTTGTTGATTCCTGTGACTTCGGATAAGGGACTTTGCGGTGCATTCAACACCAATATCCTGAAGGCCACTAACCTTGCCATCAAGGAGCAATTTGAAGGCGCTGAAGTCACCATACTTCCGCTCGGTAAAAAAGCATACGAATACTTCAAGAAGTCTAATTACCAGGTTATTGACACGTATTTCGGTGTCTTCCAGCAATTGACGTTTGATGCAGTGAAGGAAGCAGCCACTTATGCCATGGATGGCTTTTTGGCAGCAGACTACGATCAAGTGGTTTTGGTGTTCAACGAGTTTAAGAATGTGGCTACCCAAGTGGTGCGCGTAGAGCAGTTCTTGCCTATGGCCCCACAGGAGGGAGAAGCTGTTGCTACTGAAACAGATTACCTTTTGGAACCTTCACGTACCTACATCATTGAAGAATTGGTGCCTATTTCTTTGCGGATCCAATTTTACAAAGCAGTCCTAGAGTCCAATGCCTCTGAGCATGGAGCTCGAATGACTGCGATGGATAAGGCTACTGAAAACGCAGGTGAATTGCTTAAAGAGCTGAAGTTGATGTACAACCGTACTCGTCAGGCAGCCATCACCAACGAAATCCTTGAAATTGTAGCAGGTGCAAATGCACTCGCAGGAAAGTAATTTCCACAAATCATAAAAAAAAACCACAGCTTGATCCAGGCTGTGGTTTTTTGTTTTTAGAGGGTTGCCGTTTTACATCCGAATCCTTCTACTGATTACTCGAGCCATGATGCCCAAGCCTTCGGCATTGGGGTGTACGCCATCTGGCAATAGCTCAGGTCGATCCATCAATGGGGTGTACAAGTCAATCACTTCAGCACCTGACTTTTGGATGATTTCAAAAAGCATGAGGCGTTGCTCGTTGTTCATCACGTCTGGGGTGATTCCAAAATTGACCCGGGTGACAGGCACCGGAAGAATCACGTATACTTTGCCATCCTTGGGCATATGATCCCGAAACTCAGCAATTAAGTCCAAGTAGTCTTGAACAAACTCACCTTTATGTGCCCAGTTTTGAGGCTTGGAATCGTTGGTGCCCAACTTGATGAGTACGACATCAGGGTGAAAATCTTTTACCTGTTGGAACTGAGGTTCGTTCCAATACGGGAAGTCTCCTTTTTTCAAAAGCGTACGTCCTCCTACCCCAAAATTCTTGACTTCGTAGGCATCTCCGAGAATTTTGCCTACCTGCAGGGGGAAGGATTCAGGATTTTCCCTGCCAGGACCTTGGGTGATGCTATTGCCTACAAAGGCGATTTTAATGGGTTCCTGTGCTTGTGAAATCAGAGGCAGCAGGAGCAATGCGAGAAAGGATAGGAAGGTTTTCATGGGTTTGACTGGTTGATGGGTAGTGCTAGTTCCCTGTTCGGGCTGATTAAATGTAGAAAATCTTGCCTAAAAATCCAGCATTCCTTGGGCACTCTCCTTCCTTGGCTTTAAATTTAGGCAATGAGGCTAATCCAACGAATTTTTCAGCTTATTTCCTGGCTATCCCTAGACGTGGTAGTTGGGGCAATGGCTAGCCTTTATTTTTTTCAGGAGCTGCTCCATGTATCCTTTGACTGGCCTGCCTTTGTCTTGTTGGGCCTGGCTGTTTGGACGATTTACAATCTGGACCATTTGCTAGATGCTCGAAAAATTGCGAAAACTTCCTCCCCACGAAGGGCATACCACCGAAGGAACCAGATTATCCTTGGGCTGGGAATTCTTATCGCGGTGGGTTCCGGGCTTGCCGGGGCATTTTTCTGGATGGGCTGGGGGAAGGAATTCCAACTGACCTTGATTTTGGCTTTCTCCATGTTTGGATGCCGCTGGGCGATTCAAAAATTTGGTCCGGTGCTTTTGAAAGAGGTATCCATCGCCTTATTCTATGTGGTGGGGGCAATTTGGCTTCCCTTGCTTCGAGCTGAAGCCGCAGACCTCACTTGGGCTGTCCTGATTTTTGCTGCCTTATTTTTCGTGTTGGCTTTGCTCAACCTCTGGATGCTTTCCTTTTTGGATCGGGATGAAGATCGACAGGATGGGTTTCTTTCCATTGCTCATCTGTACCCTTCGCTTCAACTCATCCAATGGATCCGAAGCCTTTCCTTTTTAGGTATCTTCGGTTCCCTAGCTGCATTTATTTTGCTGCCCTCTTTTTATCGCCCATTTTCTTGCGTGCTACTTCTTCTGCTGTTGGTGCACTACCTGACTTTTTTTCAAACCCGGCTTTCTTCTGCACAAAAAAGACAACGGATGGAACTCGCCTTTTGGATTCCTTGGTTGCTCCTTTGGATTTAGGAGTCTAGGCTATTTCCAGCATTTGGGTCAAAGCGAACAAATAAAGCCAACCAAATCGATCTACTTAATCTGAAACTGAGGGGTAAACTTATAATTACCACTGCAGTAAGCATTCCCAATAGCAAAGTCAAGGTATAGTCTGGGTAGATGAACAGCAGGGCCACCCAAGAAATCAAAAATAAAGCAGTATTGATCCCGTAACTCACAAACATGGAACCAAAATAAAATCCTGGTTCGGGTTCGAAGCTCTGATTGCAATGCGGACATGCCGGATGCATAATGAATAGACTGCCCGGCCTCGAAATTTTACCAGATTGAAAAAGCGGTCCCATTCTGCATTTTGGGCATTGGAGTCTGAGGATGCTGGCGAGGCCACTTCGTTGGGTCATCGATTTTTGAGTTTACTTTTCTGCTTTGCGGATGACTTCCTGGATGAGGTGATCAAAATACTGCCCATTTCCTGGTCCAAACCAGTTCATATCGCGGACTTCATGGTAATGGGCATCGTACAGTTCGTCCGGTGTGATGTACCCGATGTAACTTCCATTGAATACGGTGACGACCAACTCCAGTCCTTTCTCTTTCGCTAGCGCATCCCATGCTTCGTAAAAGACACCAGACAGTTCTCCACTACTTGAAATGAAAAGGATATTGCCCACTTGGGTAATATCTAGGTAGGCAGGAACTTCGCCAAGTAGGGATCGAAAGACCCAGGGGCGGAGACGTAAGTTGGTGGCCACGCGAAGTTGGGGTTCTCCCAATTGGATATCCACCTTAGAAGTCCGAAGTTGGGCTTCCCCTGTCAACGCAACTGAACTGGTATCCGCATTGAGCCGAGCATCAATGGCAAGTGCGTAGGCATTGACCTCTTCGGGGGTATTGCCTTTCGTAAGTGGGCGATGGCTTCCCACAGTGCCTGCTGCAAATAGCGCAAAATCCACTTCCTCCTCCTCCAAGTGCTGGGTGAGAAAGGCTGGGTAATCCCCAGAGAGCCCCATAAACTTGGAACTCAAGGCGGTAGCATGTGCCGAGTAGGTCAGGAAGGTGGCTTTCTCTCCATCCTTTCGTTGAAAAAGTACCTGGCGCACAAATGGGTCAATGGCGCCTCCTTTGACGAAGCGATTGGAGACAAGATCTGGGACGCTTGTTTTTTTGTAGGAAAGGGTCACCCTGTCTTGGCTAGCGATGGCTGTTTGCAAGGCACGAACGGACCCAGCCACGAGTTGCGCAACTACCTCCTCATCGTAGCCCCCAAAGGCTAGTGATCCAACCAGCCCTGGCATGTATCCCCCCATCCCGGAATGGGTGTGGGTAGCGGTGAAAATAAGTTGGTCTACAGAGATCCCTGCTTCTTGAACTCCTGCACGTACCTGATCGGCAAGTTGGGGATGGATAATCAGTAATTCGTAATTGAGCCAGGCGATGCTGGATTTTCCATTGCTAAGCGTCAATGCCTTGACGTGACTGGAATCTTGGACAAAAGTATAGGGACCTCGAGGGGAATAGCCGACCAGTTCTGCGGGTTGGGCAGGGGTCACATTCACCGTAGCCCATCCTCCTAGCCAGTAGGCGCTGCTGCTACTGCCCCAGGTGCTGCTAGCAAGTTCGGCAAAGGTGCTTTTGTAGAAATCTTGCTCCTTCAGGGGACTTCGGTCTACCGTGGTAAGCGTGGCAACGCCTAGGAGCAGGAGTCCTGCCACTACCCAAGCAAATACGCGTAGCATCCGAAGCATAGCAATTGGGAGAAAAGTCCGATTGAGGAGAAAATCCTCTTAGTTAGTATTCGAAGGTACCGTAAGGACCTTGAATGGTTACTTTTTTGCCTTTGTGGGGCTCCACTCGTCCGATAAGTTGTGCTTCCACACCATAAGACTCGGCGATATCAATGACCTCTTCCGCATGCCGCTCATCGAGGTAGACTTCCATGCGATGGCCCATGTTGAAGACTTTGTACATTTCTTTCCAGTCGGTTCCGCTTTCTTCTTGGATGATGCGGAACAAGGGTGGGGTTTCAAACAAGTTGTCCTTGATAATGTGTACATCGTCCACAAAGTGTAGGACCTTGGTTTGGGCACCTCCAGAGCAATGCACCAGCCCGTGGATTTTAGGCCGCATGTAGTTCAATACATCCGCGAGGATGGGAGCGTAAGTTCGGGTAGGAGAAAGCACCAATTTGCCCATGTTCACTGAAGTGCCGGGAGCAGGGTCAGTGAGTTGGTATTTTCCCGCATACACGAGTTGGTCCGGAACAGCAGGATCAAAACTTTCGGGATAGCGGGATTTTAAAATCTTGTGAAACACATCGTGGCGTGCAGAGGTCAGCCCATTGCTACCCATGCCTCCATTGTATTCGCTCTCGTAGTTGGCCTGTCCAAAGGAAGAAAGGCCTACAATCACATCTCCTGCTTGGATGCGGTCGTTCGAGATGATGTCTTCTCTGCGCATGCGGCAGGTTACGGTACTATCCACGATGACGGTACGTACCAAATCCCCCACATCGGCTGTTTCCCCACCGGTGAGGACCGCATTGACGCCGTGGTCGCGGAGTAGTTGAAGGACCTCTTCAGTTCCTTCGATGATGGCAGAAATTACCTCCCCAGGAATCAAGTTTTTATTTCTTCCAATAGTGGAGGATACGAGGATGTTGGTCGTAGCACCTACGCAAAGGAGGTCATCCGTATTCATGATAATCGCATCCTGCGCAATTCCCTTCCATACGCTTAGGTCTCCCGTTTCCTTCCAGTAGAGGTAGGCCAGGGAGGACTTGGTGCCTGCACCATCTGCATGCATGATGTTGCAGAACTCAGGGTCATTGCCTAGGGTATCTTCTACAATTTTGCAGAAGGCCTTGGGGAAAAGTCCCTTGTCCAACTTGGAGATGGCTTGGTGTACGTCTTCTTTGGATGCGGAAACTCCGCGCTGCAGGTAGCGCTCGTTCATGGAGGGGGAAGATTTTGGTTGTTCAAAGGTAACCAATTGCCAAATTGATTGATTGAAAAAGTTAAAATTTCTAGCTATTCAACTAGCCATTTTGGGGTTTGGATTGGATTTGAAATCATTAAGCGACAAAAGCCAAGTTTCCCTGGCTTTTGTCTTTACTGAATTCGATCAACTTATTTTTTCCCAACCAAAATTAGGTCTTCTTGGGGAGCAATTAGGTAAGTGGCTCCGTTTTCGTTCACTACAGCCATTTCTTCCACGGAGATGGTTTTCTCTGTGCCATCTGCTTGCTTCCAGCAATGGAAGCCATCAAAGGCAAATACCATTCCCTGCTTCAAGAGTTTCTGAGCTGCTGGGCGTGGTGTGGGTATGCGTGCACCACCTAGATTTGGTCCTACATCATGCGCTACATAACCCACGGGGTGACCTGTACTCCAAGGCACATAAAGTGATCCATTGGCATCCATCAGGTCTCGCTGGGCACGGTCTACATCTTCACCCTTCACGCCAGGCTTCATGGCTGCTAGTGCAATTCGGCTGCCGGCTTTTCCATTTTCCCAGTACTGTTGAATTTCTTTGGGAGCGCTAGTCTCTCCCTCCTTGAGGACATAGGCAAAGCGTTGGATGTCGCTCACCCAGATCCCGTACAATTTGACACCAAAGTCGGTTT
>JACCEA011614552.1_pt1 | contig 12443 bp, 9 predicted proteins | sample 7449851 | NCBI WGS metagenome assembly JACCEA01 (sample SAMN15323453, study PRJNA562643) | freshwater metagenome | isolation source: river surface water | place: USA:Blue River Watershed | collected 2017-08-18 | reverse complement strand
GATATGATTTTGTTTGTTACTCTCTCTCTCTCTCTCTCTCTCTCTCTCTCTATTTCATCATACATGTACACCTATTTATCATACAATATTCTATGCCTATTTCCATACATCGCCTATCATCATTGTATCATACTCCCGCCGTGTCTCCATCAGTGTTCACTGTGTATCAACGAAACCAACCAAGTCCACCTTATCTGTATATATGAGTTTATCTTGCTTATCGTGTATTGTGTATAGTATGTGTTTGTTTCACTCACAGTCACAGTACACTCTCTCACCACTCACATAATGGGTCAGGTCAGTGTCTGCATCTTGTATTGTTGATGGACACTATCTATATATGTTTGTTTTTATTATTATATCTGTTTGTTAACTCTCTCTCTCTCTCTCTGTCTCTCACTTCTGACTACTGACACACCTATCCTGTTATTGTAGTGGAGACATTGATTGAGTGTTTTATGTATAAATACGTGTAGGATCTCGTGATCATTTTCCCGCTGTGAAGGTTTTCATCAGATGGCTCTCTCTCTCTCTCTCCAGTACCGCATTAGATTGCGTGCGAACATTGATCCAATCCTTCAATATCTACGAGAGAAGAAGTCTAATCTATGTGTACAATACTATATCATCCCCTTGTGCTCACCAGTATCCTAAATATCTCTAGATGCTCCCAAAAACCTGTTCGTTTGTTCGTCCATTGGTCTGTATGTGTTAAATGTGAATGGTCCCTCGTCTGTTAATGCGTTGTTACAGTATACACTGCTACCAGTTTTATTATGTATGTAGACGAACGCATTTACACTTGCACTTACTATACTCTCTCTCATAAGCGATTGTGACTCATTACGTTGTCCCATTATCAACATGTTGTCGCGTTGTTGCTCGAAACCCGATTGATTGATGTCTTCTCCATCTCTCTCTCTCTCTCTCTAGATGTTTGTCGATAAGTTCTCGATAGAAATCCTCCCGTGGTTTGCATCGTTATCCTAATGCTATTCCTACTCTCCTATGTTGTGTGTGTTGTTCTTGTTGTTGCCTGTGTTAAATTGGTTCGCTCTGCAAATACGCACAGTACCTGCTGCGATACACCCTATTTCTACTTTGATTCGTGATTGAAAACAATTGATAACCTCACTGTGTTGTTCTTGTCAAATGATGTGTATCCCAAGTTGTGCTTCTTTTTAACTGCTAAATAACAATATGATATTCAACGCATGGTTATTATTATGTATGGTGCGTTCACTATCTAGTCTTTCAGTAAGCATTACATTCAGTGATCGCTTCAGTACCATTGCAATATAGTATATCTATCGATGTTTGTCTCCAAGGTTTTGTTGTTATAGTTAGCACGTCTTTTTCTTCGTGTACTTGTTCCGTGTAATTTCGTCATAATTAGTATAAAACTTTATTGATTAATGTGTTTGGAAACAAGAAAGAAGATTTCGACCATAATGAGATAATTAGTAGACACATGTTTATTGGTCAACAAGAATCATTAATTGAATAATAAATGAATTAACAAATGGAAAGTCATGGCTTGGTCATTCAAAGCTCATGATTAATTTTGATTTTTTCATGAATAACTGTCGCCAATAAATAGTGTTTCTTTTTTGCGGAAGAACCTCCATACAGGAACTGGAAATGTTAGTTTTTTTTTACTATGGTGTCTAGTTGTTATCTTGTGTATCTTATCATGTTGTTATTGCTATTATACTTATGATTGGGCCTGTGTCTCTTGTCTCAAATAATATTCTATTATTTTATTTTGATTTATAATTATTTTTGTTGAAGTACCATAATTAACTGGAATAGTATAAAAATCCATGATGGGTAAGTGCGATAAAAGGCCTATTAATGAAAAAAAGAAACCAGTAATTCATGGTGAGAAAACGGGAAAATGTTTGCTATAGTTAAATAATAGGATACTAACATTAATGATCTAATTAACACCATTTTTATTGAAATATTTTCCAAAATAGTTGGTGATGTTTGAATCTGTAAAAAGCGAATCTATTTTCCTGCCAAATAGTGATTTATGCAACAACAATATAAGAAGATTATATTACACCATCAATGTCAAATCATATTCTACATACCAAATATGTACAACCTTCAATTCTATATCAACTGACTATAAACTTAGAATCCTTCTTCCTTCAATTGTTTCATCACAACTCTCGCAATATCTATTGTGTGATCAACATCCGTTTCTGTGTGAGCCAAGGAGGTGAATCCCGCTTCATATTGAGAAGGTGCAAGATAAACACCCCGTTCTAACATCAATCTATGCCAACGACCAAATTTCTTCAAATCAGAAGTAGCAGCATCTTTAAAATTCTTCACCTCCTTGACTTTATCAGTGAAAAAGAAACCAAACATACCAGAGATACTACTTCCGCAAACACTATGTCCATGATCTCTACCCGCTTGTAAAATTCCTTGAATCAATTTCGATGTAATCTTTTGTAAATGTTCATAACTGCCAGAACGTTGTAAGATTTCTAATGTCTTAATTCCTGCAGCCATTGCTAAAGGATTTCCAGAGAGTGTTCCCGCTTGATACATAGGACCAGCTGGTGCAACCATCTCCATTATCTCTCTCTTCCCACCATACGCTCCTACAGGTAATCCTCCACCAATAACCTTACCCATAGTCGTAACATCTGGTGTAATTCCGAAGTACTTCTGTGCACCACCATAAGAAATGCGGAATCCGGTCATGACTTCATCAAACACAAGCAATGTCCCATATTTAGTTGTCAATGAGCGAAGTCCCTCCAAAAACTCCTTCGTTGGTGGTATAAAGCCTGAATTACCGACAACCGGTTCCAAAATCACTGCTGCCACGGAGTGATTCTTGAGCAAGTCTTCAACGGCGTTTAAATCATTGTAGGTTGCAACCAAAGTTCCGCGCGTTGCTGCACCAGGGACACCTGGACTATCTGGGAGGCCCAATGTGGCGACTCCTGAACCCGCTTGTACAAGAAAGCTGTCAGCGTGACCGTGATAGCATCCATCAAATTTAATGATCGCTTCCCGCCCGGTATATGCACGAACTAGTCTCAACATTCCCATGCAAGCTTCAGTACCAGAGTTTGTAAATCGCACCATTTCTACACTAGGTACTGCATCAATCACCATTCGAGCTAGTACATTTTCCAGGGGACCAGGAGCACCAAAGCTGGTTCCTTTCACTAAGGTCTCCCGTAGGGAATCCAGCACTTCGTCATTTGCGTGTCCCACTATAGCAGGACCCCAACTTCCCACATAGTCGATATACTTGTTTCCATCAACATCCCATGCATATGCACCTTTAACCTTGTCGAATACCACAGGCTCCCCTCCTACAGATTTGAAAGCTCGCACTGGCGAGTTTACTCCACCAGGCATTAAATTCTATGTATTCAATATTGTGGGTTTACCGATACGTTGAACAATACATTTCAATAGTCAACTCACCTTTGCCTCACTAAAGATTTGAGCTGATTTATCAAATTTATACAAATTTTCATTTACTGAAGCTCGTAAAACTGTAATATGAGAATTCATTAGAAATTTAGACGAATTCAAGGTGCCAAACATACTATGTCCCTGTCGACGGAGAGTAACTGAGGGAATAGAGCGCGTCGGTTGCAGTGAAAAGGACCTAGCCACTTGCACAGTAATCCATGCAATCAAAATACGAAGAAACATCATGTTTCTTGACAATTGTAATTGTTTGGCTTTTCTGGATCTGAGAATGTCGTTTTCAGTTTAGTTCTGTGTTGTATTATATATACTGACGACGATAGGAGTAGCGCCAGCACGCCTAATTTGCTGCTTTTGCTGAGCAAGGACTTTCGTTTTCCGTTTTTCATGCGATTTCTTGGATATATCATGGAATTTTCTTGACAGGTTCCGAGCACTTCATACAATGTTGATATCATTATTTTTCAAACTGCTTTCCTCAGGTCGATATGTTGTCAAGAAGCTTGTGTTCTTTTGCATCTACCATCGCTAGTCGTCGATTTGTGACTGGAGGCGTTCTTGCCAGAACCGCCGCGTTTTCCACTGTTCAGGTACGAACTGGGTGGTGATGGCTCTAAATTTTTTACGTATGTTGTTAACTTTGCAGAAAACAGCGGGTGATGTAGAATCAGCTGGGCCATCATTTATTGTTAGCCATCCCCATGAGTTGAATCGTTCAGCTCTTGAGTTGAAGACCATCGCTGATACCGATATGGAACCAAAGAGTATTTTTGCAATAATCGCATTTTCAGGCAAGCAATATAAGATTACCAAGGTAATTTAATGTGATGGTACTTAATTGTGATTTGGGGTTGAATTCCGATATATCCCTCTCTCTATATTTCTTTCTATTTTCTATCCCCTCCGTTTTGACAGGATGATGTTTTTGTCTCTCATACAGTTGATGGGGTTGACATTGGCGACCAACTCTCTATCAATGATGTAAGAATAGTCGTCAAAGCTCGATAATGATTTATTTATTTTCGTGAATTTTCAGGTTTTACTGGTTGGTAGCAAGTTTGGTACCGTGATAGGAAGACCTGTTGTTGAGGGGGCCACCGTAAGTGATTTTGGATTCTTCAATATTGCCTCTGAAACGGAATTTTCATCTATCAGGTTAAGGTTGAAGTGGAAGAACTGACGAAAGACAAGAAGGTAATCACATTAAAACACCGTCGGCGAAAGAACTCCCGTAGAACTAGAGGATTCCGTAGGGATGTTGCCGTCTTGCGTGTGACTGACATCATTCCACCAGCCGACGCAAAAGATCACCTTAAAGTATAAATAGTAAAGATCTTAGATGGATATTGTACGATACACCGGATATTTATTCGTTAGGACGGAAAGATAGATAATGTACCATAGTTTGTGTGTGTAAGAATTGATAGTCTCATCTCTTTATTAATCAGGCTTAATTAATGACATAATTGTCCCCCGTTTTTTAGACAGTCAGCCAAAATCTACATTTATTTACACGAACTCAAATTTTCTTTATTACACACATTATTAAGTGAGTCCAAGTCATCGGCGAGTCATCAAGAGAAGAAATGTCAGAATTTGCTGTTCCTCAACCGATCAAATGTAAGGCCGCTGTGGTAAGTTTCGTCTTGCAAAGGTGCCGAATCCGTCGTCCAACATCCGATCCTGTTTAGGCTTATGCTCCAAACGAACCACTTCGCGTTGAAGAGATCACCGTTGCTGCCCCAAAGGCAGGCGAAGTACGATTGAAGATCTTCGCCAATGCTCTTTGTCATACGGATATCTATACATGGTCTGGGCAAGATGCTGAGGGCAAATTCCCGTGCATTTTGGGACACGAGGCGGGGGGTGTTGTCGAAGCTGTCGGCGAAGGCGTGACCACTGTTAAAGTTGGTGACAAGGTTATTCCTTGCTACACACCTGAGTGCAGGTAACTGCTTACATTTATTTTAGATGTCCGTCATTTAACTCTGTCTATCATAGAGAGTCCGCGTGTATCTTTTGCCAGTCGCCAAAGACAAATTTATGCCCCAAGATTCGTGGCACACAAGGCCAAGGTGTGATGCCTGATGGAACCACTCGTTTCACGAATAGCGAGGGTCAACCAATCTATCATTTCATGGGATGCTCAACCTTCTCTGAGTATACTGTTGTCGCCGAAATATCTTGTGCCAAGATTAACGAGGATTCTCCATTAAACAAAGTATGTCTCTTTGGTTGCGGTGTGAGTACTGGTCTTGGTGCTGCATGGAACACTTGCAATGTTGAAGCTGGTAGTAGTGTTGCAGTGTTTGGTCTTGGTGCAGTTGGTCTTGCTATCGTTCAAGGTGCTAAAGCTCGTGGTGCTAAGCGTATCTTCGCTATCGATGTAAACTCTGCCAAATTCGATATTGCAAGAGAGCTTGGCGCTACTGATTGCATCAACCCAAAAACGGATCTTCCAGAAGGTCAAACTGTCCAGGCCTATATCGTTTCGTTGACTGGGTAAGTCTCTCTAATATTTCTACTATCAATTACTTATGTTAGATGCTCCTCTATACCTTAGATGGGGCGTTGATTATACGTTCGATGCTACCGGTAACGTTCAAGTTATGCGCTCCGCCTTAGAATGTGCTCATCGTGGTTGGGGTCAATCTTGCGTTGTTGGTGTCGCTCCAGCTGGTCATGAGATTGCCACTCGTCCATTCCAGCTCATTACAGGTAGACAATGGAAGGGAACAGCATTTGGAGGATTCAAATCTCGCACTCAGGTTCCACAACTCGTTGATAATTACCTTTCTGGTAGTCTTCCAATTGACCACTTCATTACTCATCGTTTACAAGGAGTTGAGAACATTAATAAGGCTTTCGATTTGATGCATGAGAGTCAATGTTTGCGTGTTGTAGTTGAGTACTAAATGATCATTAATATAATTGAGATATTAGATAAATAAAAGGTCTAATTTACTCTGTTGATCAATAATTTTATAGATTATTAATATCTTTTCATAAAAATTCTGCCTTCACGAAGCTCGCAATCGAAGATTTTAGTTCTCAGTCTCTTTGCAAATCGTCGAATAACAAATTTTGTTTGAGGAGTACAGAAATTTACCACCAAACCAGGTTTGCCAGCTCGCCCACATCGTCCAGACCTAATAATAAATGTAAATACATCAACATCATATTCATTCAAGCTGTATTGATACCTGTGGACATAATGCTCAGCATCGGTAGGAAGTTCAAAGTTTATAACATGTGTAAGGTCAGGAATATCTAAACCACGAGCAGCGATTTCAGTCGTTACCACAAGACGCAGTCTACCATCGCAAATTCTTGCAAGAACGTCCTATTGATTGGAGAGAGAGAGAGAGAGAGAGAGAGAGAGAAACTAAAGAATGATCTTTGCTATGATTCTACAAGCCTGTACCTTGCGGTCTTCTTTACTTGCATCCCCGTGCAAGGGAGCAGCGATAATTCCTGTATCCTCTTTCAGCTTCTGACAAACAAATTCCACCCGATGTGGATCATTTACAAATATCAAAGCACGCTGTACTTCAGGTTTTGCATGGAGGATTCTTCGGAGTAATTCGAACGATTTCATTCGCGAACAAGATATAATACCATGAGTAATAGTTGCAGGCAGAATATTAGCATTATCGACCGAAACCATTCTCCACCCGGAACCTTTTCCACTTTCTCCCTGTGGAGAAAAACAATACTCGTTCGCAAATTTTTCGACAATTGGATTATCCTTCGCAGTTGCGGAGGCTAAGCAAATCATGGTTGCACTTCCAACTTCTGTTGAGAAACTATTCATATCAGATTTAGAATGTTCTGATATTAAAGATGTTGATGACGCATATGGTTCTGCAGACGAGCAGTTATTCACATTTGTCAACCCTTCCTCAATCCAATCACCATTTGTATCAGTGCCACTATTATGACTGGTCGTAGCCATGCTAAGAATTGTTTGAGGCACACTCTTACCACGACGAGTGTACAAGGGAGTAGCTTCAATAATGGTACGTAGTTCATCAACAAAAGTCTCTTTTAGCAAGTGATCAACTTCATCTACCACCAACACACGAACTTGTGAGAGACGCAATTTTTGATACTTGAACACAATTTCTGCCAGTCGACCAGGAGTTGCCACTAAAATTTGAGGTTTCAGACTACGAAGCATTTCAATCTGATTTCTGGCATTTGCACCACCAATGATAGAGCCACATCGCAGACCGGTATCTGCAAAGACTATTGTGGCAACTTTGGCTATTTGTTGTACAAGTTCTCTAGAAGGAGCGAGAATTATAGCCTGAAGACGATTACTTGAAATATCGATGAGAGCAGGATCGAGAAGTGGCAAGAGATATGCCAGAGTTTTACCCGAACCAGTTTGTGCATGTACCACGACATTTCGGGTTCGTGTTTTGACATGTGCGTCCGTATGGACCATCGACGTGGTTTCTTCTTTATGCAATTGACGTCCCAACATAGCAGGGATAGCAATAGCTTGGATTCTAGTAGGAATACCGATGCCCAGGCGTTGTTCGAGGTTTTGAATCACTCGATTATTGTTTACACCAATAGAGGAAAAATTTGCAGCTGTAAATATTTGCTTTGAAAATGGCAATACCACTGTAGGAGGTAAGAACGTCTCCGTCGCCTTGCGCTGTGCTTTGGTCAGCCGGTCAAATTCATGAATTGGAGGTGATATAGTCAGTGAAGATTGCACAAGTTTATGAAGTTCATCATCGGCGTCCTCTTCATTTATGCCAGTGCAGTTGTGATCATCGTAATTTACCTCGTCATTATCGTCAAAATAGTAATCAATTTCCTCATTACTTTCACCATCATTTGAAGTCTTATCTACTGCATGCCTAAAAATATGAGCGTTGGCTTTCTTGTCATTTTCCCACTTAGTCACTATCATCTCATTAGCATCTTGAAAATTGCTGAAGTCAAAAGGAACAAAATCTTGAGCGCCCTTCCGCTGCAATCGTAATGCTTCTCTTTCAATTTCTTTTTTTAATGCCTTCAAATGCTTTTGTCGCTGTTTACGACTCAATTGTCGAGGCCCCATATCATCCATTGAGTTTAATGAAGGAATAATCTGTGGGACTAGTGTTATTGGACGGAGACGGTTGGAGCCCATAGCTTTAGCAGCAGCTTGAATGAGATTCTTCTTCCCTTCAGCCGCTGTAATTGCTGGAGCGGTTTTCGCAGTTTCCCGGTCAGATTGTTGTGCTCCCTTAAACAATTCAATTCCATCTCGTATCAAACTATCGCTCTCCATGGATTTTCCCAATGGTGTCGCTGAGACAACGTATGATTTTGACGGGTTCTGCTTATATTCAACACTCCCCCTGTCTTTAATCTCCTGGTCTTCTTGGCCATACCAATAATTATCATCAATATCAAAATTCACGTCATTATAGTCAATTAAAAGTGGTTTGGAGATATTGCTCCGTCCTTCTCGAATTGATTTATGAAGTTGTGCCTCATAGGATCTACTTGTTGTACCGTCGCCTGTGAGTACCGAACTACCTGGAACTCCAAACCGCTTTTCGTATTCATCCCTTATTCGAATATAGTATGAATCAAAACCTTTGTATCTACCATCGACTTCAGATAACAAATACTTTGGGATTTTGCCCCCGTAAGGCTCTCCCCCCTTATTTTCTCGTTCTACTTCATTCGTAGGGATTTGGTGGTTACCATAATTGCTTCCTTTAAATTTTACGTCGTCTTTTTTCTTATGCTGCAGCATTACCCAGGTATCTTCAATGGTACGAGATACTTGTCTCATTTTTGCAGTTAGTCGTTGAGCCTTCTTCCTTTCTCTTGCCATTTCCCTTCTTTGCTCTCTCAATTTGAGTTTCTCCTGTTGCTCTCGGAGTTGGTCCTCACTAAAAAGTAGCTTCTCCATACCTACAAGTCTTTTCTTGGGTTTATTGAGCAGCATCTTCTTTAATTCATCTAGCAACTGACCACTCATCGAAAACTCCAAAGCAGGTTGATTGTTTTCTACGTTGAGGTTTACATCCTGATCTCTCCTTCGCTGATTGATATAATTCAATTGGGAGGATATTATTTCCTCCTTTTGTGGATATTGTGTAATCCTAGAGATTTTCATTCTTTTTTCCCAAATTGAGTTAAGGACAAATTGTGATCTTGTACCTTCATTGGCAATCCTTGATGTGCTCAACCGCCAAAAGCCCGGCATCAATTGAAAACGATGTTGAGAGAGAAGAGCATCTCCAATATCGATCAAACACACTACGCATGATGCACAAAATAAAAGCAATAGCAAGTTCTTCCGAGTAGGAAGCGGTGAGATCATATTTATTGAATTAATTCTGGATTCGCTCCAATTGATTGGCGATTCTCTCAGCGGGTGCCCCAGGCAGCACAGCAGCAGCAGCCAGCAGCAGCAGCGGCGGCGGCGCGCAGGTCCTCTGCCCTGCTGCTGCTGGCCTGTACCTGAATTACCCATACAAAGAGATAATTATGGGTATATTAAGGGTTTTATTATGTATTTAGAACAAAAATAGGAGAACAACAATAAAATAGGTATACCATATACCATATAGCATCGCCAACAATGCATCAATCAAGGCATCAAGGCATTGTAAAATGGTGAAACGTAAATAAAGTGATAGTTGCCAATCAAGTTCGGATGAGATCTCTCTGCTATTGGAATAGAATAAACTTTTTGTGGTGGTTGATTCTTATTTACGTGTCGCGCTACCAGAGCTTTCACTTCAATCACCGAAAGCATATCCAAATACTTTCTCCTCGTGTATTTGCCACATTACTTGACCGCATGAGGCCCACTTTGCATGTGCAACATTTGTCAAAAGGATATCCAGACACTAAAATGGTTACATCATTGCCGAAGTATATCGCCTCTTTAAGAAGCAGCAAGTGGGTAAAAATCATTAATGGGGCAGCTAATCAGGATTTGCCACTTATCCGAAACATATGTTATTTATACACTCTGTGCGGTGTAGATTGTTTAGATCTTTCTCCAGATCTCTCCGTGCTCATAGCTGCACACAGTGGCATCAAAGATGCTATGAACACTATGTCGTCGTCTGTCGTTGAAAACCCACTTCACGAGCCACCAATCGTTATGGTGTCCATAACTGATGGGGAAGACCTCCATTTCCGGAAAGCTTCATTTGATCCTAATCTTTGTCCTATTGAATGCCCACGACCTTGCGAACGGGTTTGCCCAGTATCAGCTATCCCGCCGCTGTCAGCGGTCGTTTCTAAACAGGACTCATCTGAAGGGGTTATTACATCCAAGTGCTACGGTTGTGGTCGATGTGTTGCTGTTTGTCCTCGAGGTTTAATATTAACAAATCAATTCAAATTCTCCCTTGATCAAATCGAAGGCCTACTTAAAGGAAAAGCAGGGGAGAAGTTAGTAGAAGCAGTAGAGATACACACCACTGCTAGTAGTGGTCACATCGGAAGTGCTGAGTGCATTAAAAGATTTAAACATCTATGGTCAAGAATAGGAGAAACCATTTTGCAAAATGTAAAAGTACTTTCCATTTCTCTTCAAGATAGTCAGAAATCTAAGGATGGATCTTCTACCGAGGCATTGACTTTTATACGCCAATTATACTTACTGATTACTTCTCACCCAGCGTGGAAAACATTTCAGGGGGTATTGATATGGCAGGCAGATGGTCGGCCCATGAGTGGTGATATTGGTAAAGGTGCAACTCACGCTACTATTCAATTTGCGGAGAAAATTTTGAAAGACGCTACTACTCTCTTCACTCAAAACAATTTGAGTGATACTACGATTGATGAAGACAAGACACAATCATACTCTCCGAATAATGTTTTTATTCAACTAGCTGGTGGTACAAATCAGTATACATTGCCACTAGCAAAGGAAGAGATAATAACACACACTAATTGCAATTATTTCGGTGGTGTTGCGTTCGGAGGATACGCTCGTAAAACAATTGCAAAGTTAACGCACCATTTAGCTCAAGAAAATCCTGCGTTTCATATTGAAAATTTCCCTGAAGAATTGGAACAATGTCTTGAATTTGTTCGTTCTTTAATCAGCACGGTGAAAGGTGGTGTGTTGTTAACATCCTGATATGGATATAATGGATAATAGAAATCATAAGCAATTGATAACGGTTAATTGAACTGGATTTAATTCACCTAATTATTGACTAATATTTCTCTCCTTGTATAATTCGTCTTTTTTACACTTCATCATGATATATATTAAATATAATATGTAAGGTTAGGTCACAGACCGCAGACGACAGATTACGAATGGAAGCCTAATAAAGCCTACAATAATAGAAGTATAAGCTTCTGTAATCAATAAAATAATTAAAAATAACCCTATTCGTCTATTGTTTTCGGTCCATTCATCGCGTCATCCCACAAAATTACCACATTTAACATTAACATCTCAAATCGCCAAGGCCGATTGTGGAAGAAACCAAATCACGCTGTTAATAAAACAGCATCCAAATCAATTCATTATGTTGCAATTTGGGCAATATATATCTGCTCTCTCACGCGGTCTTCATCATTTTGGATGTACGACAAGGAGACCAACATTGTGGTATCGCCAAAGCAACCATCAACAAGCTACTTCTTTTGGTACTTCCAGGAAACGAGTAAGAACTACCACCCCGACAACAGAAAATGTCTTGGACCTGGAGAATAGTACTACCACTGCTGTGGAAGTAGCCACTTCGTCGTCATCATCTTTTACAACGTCCATGAATTCTGTCAGTTCTTCTGAAGCAACTCGTAGCTGGGCATCGCCGCCCACGTTTTTCCGTAAACCTGGTGTAATGCATCGTACTGAAGATAACATACTCACGGTAGCTTTAGTTGGTCGTCCAAATACGGGCAAATCGACACTATTTAATCGTTTGACCAAAAGCAAAACAGCAATAGTTAGTAATGTACCTGGAACAACGAGAGATCGT
>JACCEA012060117.1_pt1 | contig 12446 bp, 9 predicted proteins | sample 7449851 | NCBI WGS metagenome assembly JACCEA01 (sample SAMN15323453, study PRJNA562643) | freshwater metagenome | isolation source: river surface water | place: USA:Blue River Watershed | collected 2017-08-18 | reverse complement strand
CGCCGAGGCCTTGGGCGCGACGTACGGGGACCGCTGCCCGGGCTCGCTCGGCTGGGCCGGCGTTCACTCCTTCAACGGCAACAAGATCATCACGACCTCCGGCGGTGGGATGCTGGTGACGGCCGACGCCGGGATGGCGAAGCAGGCGCGTTTCCTCGCGACGCAGGCGCGCGATCCCGCGCCGCACTACCAGCACGCGACCATCGGTTATAACTATCGCCTCTCCAACATCTGCGCGGGGATCGGCCGCGGCCAGCTGCTCCGGCTCGCCAGCAAGGTCACGCGCCGGCGCGCCCATTTCCGCGCCTACCGGCAGGCGCTCGGCGACCTGCCCGGCGTCACCTTCCAGCCGGAGGCGCCCTGGGGCCAGTCGACGCGCTGGCTGACCTGCCTGACCATCGATCCCGCGGTCGCCGGCCGCGATCGCGAGGACGTGCGGCGGGCTCTCGAGGCGGCCGACATCGAGTCGCGCCCGCTGTGGAAACCGCTCCACCTGCAGCCGGTCTTCGCCGGGGTCGAGACGCACGGCGGCGCCGTCGGCGAACGCCTCTTCGCCCAGGGCCTCTGCCTGCCGTCCGGCTCCGGCATGGCCGAGCAGGATCGGGAGCGGGTGATCGCGACGGTGAAACAAGCCTTCCGGGCCTCCTGACGATGTCGCACGAGGAACAGATCCGGTTGCAGCGTCAGTATTACGCCGAGACGGCCGAGAACTATGACGCCATGCAGCTTTCGCCCCAGGACGAGCATCAGTTCGCCTTGGCGGTCCTTTCGGCCATGATCGAATACCATGGTATCCGGTCCGTCTTGGACGTCGGCTCCGGCACCGGTCGGGCCCTCCGCTTCCTGAAGGCGCGCCATCCGCGCGTCCGGTTCGTCGGCATCGAGCCCGTCGAGGCCTTGCGCCAGGTCGGCCATGCGGCGGGCTTGTCCGCGGAGGAGCTGCGGGACGGGGATGTCAACGCCCTCGCGTTCGCCGCCGGGGAGTTCGACCTCGTCTGCGAGTTCGCCGTGCTGCACCACGTCCCGCAGCCCGCCCGGGCGGTCGGCGAGATGCTGCGCGTCGCTCGCAAGGCCATCTTCATCTCCGACGCCAACAACTTCGGCCAAGGCGGCAAGCTCGCCCGCCGCCTGAAGCAGGCGCTCAACGCCCTCGGCCTCTGGCGGGCGTTTGACTGGTTACGCACCGGGGGGAAGGGCTATCATGTCTCCGCCGGCGACGGGCTCTTTTATTCTTATTCCGTCTTCGGCGACTATGATCAGATCCGCGGGGCCTGCGGGTCGGTCCATCAGTTCAACACCGTCGACGCCGGGCCGAACCTGTACGGCTCCGCCCCGCACGTCGCCCTGCTTGGCCTCAAGAAATGACGCCCAGACCTGCCGTCATCTGCTTCGCCGGTCCGCGCGATCGTTATCAGTCCGCCCTGGCCTTGCAGGAGAACCATGCCCTGGAGGCCTTGGTCACGGAGGCTTACTTCGGGAAGTTCTGGGCCGAGACCGGTCTGGCCGGCCAGAACTTCCACCGTTTCGCCAAGGCCCGCCATCACCCGGATATCCCGGCGACCAAGGCCGTCCGGTCGCTGGGCGCCTTCGTGCGGACCCTCCGGGCGCGGTTGGATCGGCGGAAAGATTCCCCGCACCTGGCCATCGCCGACCGGTTGCTCGGCGAGAAGGCCGGCCAGGTCGCCCTGCGCCGCCGCGCCCCGCTCATCGGCTACAGCTATTACGCCGCCGCGGCTTTCCGGATGATGGCGGGCTCCGGTCTGCCGCGGATACTCTTCCAGGTCCATCCGAACGGCAAATACCTGCGGGAGCTCTTCCGGCAGGAGATCGAGAAAGTCCCGGAAGCGCGCGCCTCGCTCATGGAGGAGGCCGAGATGTCGCCGCTCTTCGCCGCCAACGACGAGGCCTGCGCGATGGCGGACGCCGTGATCTGCGCCAGCACCTTCACCCGGAGCTCGTTGGCCGCCGCCGGATCCGTCGCGCCGGCGCACGTCGTCGGCTACGGCGTCGACCTCGACGTCTTCACGGCCCGCTCCGCGGCGCCGGCGGCCAAGCCGCTCACCGTCGGCTTCGTCGGCGCGCTGTCCCAGCGCAAAGGCGCCCGCTACCTGCTCGGCGCCCTGGCCGCTTTGCCGAAGGGCGCCGCCAGGCTCATCCTCTATACCCGGGCGGCGATCGACCGCGACCTTGTCCGCGGGTTCGAGTCCGTCGACGTCGAGCTCCGCAGCGGACTTTCCGACGCCGCGCTGGCGGCGGACCTGCGGCGTTGCGATCTGGTCGCCTTGCCCTCGATCGCCGAGGGCTTCGGCCTCGTCATCCTCGAGGCGATGGCTTGCGGGGTCCCGGTGCTCTGCACGACGAGCACCGGCGGTGCCGACTTCATCCGGCACCGGCGGAACGGCTTGCTCATCGAGCCGGGCAGCGTCGCCGCCATCGAGCAGGAACTCGCCTGGGCCCTGACGCATCGCGACGAACTCTTCCAGCTCGGCCAGGCCGCCCGCGCCGAGGCCGAGAAGCATACCTGGGCGGAATACCGTCGTAAGTTCTTCGCGGCTTACGCCAACGTCATCGGCTAAGATGAGTTTGGACAGGATATTCAAGACCAGCGCGATGACCGGCGCGATGTCCATCGTGACCATGGTTGCCGCCTTGCTGCGGGGAAAGGTGATGGCGATGTGCCTGGGGCCAGCCGGCGTCGGTCTGTCGGGCATCCTCAACCAAGTCGTAGCCCTGGAGTCCCAGGTGCTCGCCTTGGGACTCCCCACGGTGGTCGTGAAGTCCGTGGCCGGCGCCGGTGTCGAGGCGAGACCGCAGGTGGAATCGGTCATCGCGCGTCTGGCGCTGGCGCTCGGCGTGTTCGGCCTCGGGCTGGGCCTGGTCTTGTCGCCGTTGGTAGCCGTGGCCACCTTCCAGTCATTCGAGCATCTGCCGCTGGTCATCGCGGCTTCGCTCGCCGTTCCCGCCGCCATCCTCACCAGCATCTGGTGCGCCGTCATTCAAGGTCGCGGCGAGGTCGGTTTTCTTGCGCGGTCGCAGGCCGCCTTCGCCGTGGTCGGCGCCCTCGTCGCCGCGCCGCTCATCTGGTACGGCGGGCTGGCTGGTCTCGGTGTCTCGGTGGTCTTGGCGGCGCTGATCCCGGTCGCCGGCCTATGGTCCAGGCGCCCGCGCTACCCGACGGCCGCGTCGGACGACAAGGGCATCCGGGATTCGTTGGTCAGGGCCGGATTATCCATCATCGCCGCCATCGCGATCGCCCAGGTCGCCGCCTATGCGACCAGGTTGGTCGTGGTCAACCAGCTCGGGGTCTTCGAAGCGGGACTTTATCAGGCGGCGCTGGCGGTTTCCGGCGGCCTTCCCGGCTTCGTGTTTTCGGCCATGGCGCTGGACTATTATCCCAGGATATCCGCCGCGAGAGACGGCGAGGAGATCGCGCGGGCCACGAACATGCAGGTGCAGGCCAGCATGGTCATCGCCACGCCTTTGTTCGTCGGCATGATCGTCTTCGGCGGACCACTGCTCGATTTCTACTACACCGAAGAGTTTCTGGGCGCCACCGAACTCATGGCATGGATGACCGCCAGTGTCGCCTGCCGGATCATCAGCTGGCCGGCCGGCTATTGGCTTGTCGCCAAGGCGACCCCGCAGGAATATCTGCTTATCGAAGGACCGGCGGCGCTCCTCGCTCCGCTTGTGACGATCGCCCTGTTGCCGTCGGCGGGACTGGCCGGCGCCGGGATCGCGATGGTGCTCTCAGCCCTCGTCTATGCGCTGGTCATCATCACGTTCATGCGTCGTCGCGGCGGCCTGGGCTACACCGCGGCCACGTGGTGGTGGGCAGCCCTGGGCGCGCTGCAGGTCGCCCTCGCCTTCGGCGTCGCCCGGAACGGCGTCGCGCCGTTGACCGGGGGCCTATGCCTGGCGGCAAGCGTGGCGGTATCCTTGGCCGCCTATCCGGTCATCCGCCATGCCAAGGCCTAAGGTCAGCGTCATTTTCCTGTGCTACAATCAGGAGAGGTTTGTCGAGGCAGCCCTGCGCTCGGCCTTGGATCAGGCCTACCCCGACTTCGAGGTCATCGTGGCGGATGATTGCTCGACGGATAAGACGATGGAGGTGATCCAATCGGTGCTCAACCAGCACCCACGGGCCTCGGTCGTGCGGATGGTGCCCGCCTCCGCCAACCTCGGCATCGCGCAGAACTGGGACCGATCGACAGGGTACGCCCAAGGAGAAATCCTCGTCTGCATGGCCGGCGACGATGTCTCGCGCCCCGATAGGCTGGACAAAGTCGTGGCGGTCTTTGAGGCGGAGGCGGCGGCGCAGGCGGTCGTCAGCCAGGTGCGAGTCATCGATCGGGATGGCCGGACGATCCGGGAAAGGTTCGAGTCAGGAAGCCGCCGGGCCGGACTGTTATGCAGGAATCCCGCGATGAGCGGCTACGCTTTTTGGTCCGATGTCCCGGTGATCGGAGCCTCTGCGGCCTATCGTTCAGGGGTCGTGAGGAATCTCGGCGCTATCGAGCATGCCGCATCGGAAGATAACTCCAGTTTCTACCGAGCGTTGCTCATGGGGGGAGTATGGTATTTGCCCGAAGCCTTGGTGGATTGGCGTTGGCACGGCCGCAACGCATCCAACGGGGCCGGCCATCCCGATGAAGATCCGGCCGTCTCCGTCGCAAGGCATGCCCAGCGGGCGCGTGCGGAGTACGATGCTTGCCGGCAATACCGGGCCGATGCCGCGAAAGTTCATTCGAGCGGCCTGCTCGGGGCCAAAGCCTACGCCTCGGAACTCCGCAGGATCGAGCTCTTGGAGTCGCTCCTGATGCTGGGCTGGAAGTCAGCCGACCCCGCCCAATCATTCCGGTCCGTCCTCGCGAGCGCCCTTCGCCACGTGATCGCTGAGCGCTTTCGCCCCAGGGCATTGGGCTATGCGCTGCGCTCGCTATTGAAGGCCGCTTCTCCGGTACAACTGAGAGCCCTCATCCATCGTCGTTCCCGCTGAGCCCCCCGAAGGCTGATCCGGTCTGCAGGAAAGTCCTGCTCCGGGTGCCCGCAGCGGATCAAGGGTGATCAACCCCGCCTCGTTCCACCCTGTCGTGACGGGGTCCCGGCCCGGCCCGCCGCATCCCTGGCCCGCTGGCCAGATCACGCCGCATCAATCGGGCCAACCGCGTCGCTTGATGCCGGCCTTGCCCATTCCCCAACCCATGCCCGAGCTCGCCACCTTCGCGCTATTCGCTTACCGCCACGAAGCATTCGTGGCGGAGGCCATCCGTTCGGTGGCGAAGCAGACATATCGCCCATTGGAATTGGTCATCACCGACGACGCCTCGCCGGACGAAACTCGCCGGAAGATCGACGAAGCCCTGCGGGACTTCCCGGCCGATATCCCGGTCATCCGCATCGATCATCCGCAGAATCAGGGAATCCCCGGCGTCATCAACGCCGCGGTGCGTCAAGCCTCCGGGCGGGTCATCGTCTTCGGTGCCGGCGATGACGTTTCCGAGCCGGAACGTGTCGCCCGGACCATGCGGGTTTTTGCCGATCCCCGCGTCGCATTTGCCCACACCGCGGTCAGCGTCATCGACGAGGAAGGTGAACTGGTCCGAGGACGGGAAGGGTCGGGCCATCGGGATGCGGAGCTTTCCCTGGTGGGGATGCTGCTGGGCACGGACGCCCCCATCCTCGGCGCCACCTGCGCCTATCGCGTCGATGTGTTCCGCGAATTCGCGGAGTTGCCGCCGCAGATCCTGCGGGAGGATGTCATCCTGCCTATCCGCGGACTGATCCTGGGCGAAGGTCGTTTCATCGCCAGCAAGCTGGTCCGCTACCGTACGCATGCGGGCAATCTGCACAGCCCCGCGCATGCGCAGTCCTCGGCCGAGATGGTCCGGCGCAACCTCAGGTTCGCCGATGACCGGGAGGCATTCTGCGCGCAACTCAGCGCGGACATCGCGAAAGCCCGGGCTGGCGGACGTATCCTGCCGGACGAACTGGACGTTTATCTTCGTCAGGAAGCGGCCTATTCCGCGGTCGAGCAGCGTCTGCTCAGGACCAAGTCTTTGTTTGTTCGGGCCGGGCAAGTCGCGCTTGCCTGGTCGCTTCGCCGGGTCGGTACGGTCAAGGCGATGAAATTATTCACGCTTTTCGTCACCCCTTTCCTTTATGCGCCGGTACTCAAGGCATGGATTCGTCTGAGTGAACGTAAACGTCAGATACGCCATGGTTAAGACACCCACAGAGAAGAGCCAGCTGCCCATGAACGACCTCGCTTTCTCATGGAATGGTCTGCCGCAATATGCGGCCAGGCTTTTGGCGGCCGCAGGGCGGGAATTTGGCCGGTCCTTCCCCGTCATCGGCTCCCGCCCGGCTGTTCCGGTAGGTGGCATGGAGGAAGCGCTCGGCTGGCCCGCGCATTGGCTCGACGCCACGCGCCCCGTTTCATGGCAAGACCTCGGGCTATCTGTGCCCGGAGTCTTTTTCCAATCAGGCTGGGCATACCCGGCATTCAATGCCTTGGGAGACGAAGTCCGCGCCGCCGGCGGCAAGGTGTGCCTCCTGATGGACAATAATTGGCGGGGGGATTTCCGCCAGTGGCTCGGGGCGCCTTGGTTCCGGCTTTGCCAACGCCGCAAGTTCGCCGCCATCCTGGTGCCGGGCAAGTCCGGCCGGAGATTGGCCCGTTGGTACGGCATGGACGAACGGCTGATTCACGAGGGCATGTATGGCGCCGACCCCGCCTTGTTCCACGATGGGCCTCCCCTGGCCGAAAGACCTAAGCGGGTTCTTTTCGTCGGGCAGTACATCGACCGGAAAGGCTGCGTGCCGCTGGCCCGGGCTTTCGCCCGCGTCGCCCACCGGCTCCCGGATTGGGAACTCTGCCTGTATGGGAGCGGACCCTTGCAGTCTGCGATCCCCTCGCACCCGCGCATCAAGGTCCATGGCTTCATCCAGCCGGAGCAACTAGGCTCGCTTTACCGCCAGGCCCGCATCTTCGCCCTCCCTAGTTTCTCGGAGGCGTGGGGCGTGGTCGTCCATGAAGCCGCGCTGTCCGGCTGCCAGCTCCTGCTTTCGGACGCGATCGGTTCGGCGGAAGATTTCGCGACCCCGGCCAATGCCCGGCTGTTCCGTCCCGGCGATGAAGCCGGCCTGGCCGACGCCTTGATCGATCTCGCCACGTCGCCAGACCTTGGGGCGGCGCAGGCCGCTTCGCTCACCGCCGCCGAGAGCCACGGACCGGCGGTCTTCGCTCGCCGGGTCGGGGAGATTATCCGGCAGCTGTCCTGAATCGTCTCGCTCAGGCCTCCGGGCATGCAAGCCGCGCTTTCTGCGCGGCTTTTTTGTGCCCCTTTTAGGTGGTAGCGGTTGGCGGTTAGCGGCTGGGAAAACAAATCTCGCCGCCTGCCACCCGGAGCCGCCACCCGCCACCCGGAACGATTCACCCCGGCCAATCATCCGGTCTCCGGTTTTCCTGTGAGCCCTGCCGATAGCATCCCTTGTCAACGGGCCAACTTGCCAACGAATCAACTCGTTTTGTCTCGTTCCGGCCAACCGGCCAACGGGTCAACGGCTCGACTCATCTTGCGCCTTCGCTTCCTGGCCCGCACAATCTACCCGATGCCCCGCCTCTTGGCCTTCAACTGCCTCCTGCTGCTCGCCGTCACCTTGCGCGCGGGCGGATTATTCGAGGCTGGTGCCTGGGCTCCGGTCGTACTCCCGGCGACGCCGGAGACGGAGGAATGGTACGCCGCCCAGACCTTGCTCGATTGGTGCGAGCGCGTCACCGGCGTCCGCCCGGAACTGATCGCGGAGCAACCTGGGGTCGCCTTGCCCGCCCGCGGGCTCTTCGTCGGTCGCACCGCCGCGTGGCAGGCGTTGCGGCGCCCGCTACCCGACGTGGAGGGCGACCTGCTGGTACGCGACGTCGAAGGCGAGGCGGTCTTCCTGCTCGGGACGAATCCGCTCGCGACCCGCGCCGCGGTCGGCCGGTTCTGCGAGCAAGCGCTCGGCGTCTGTTTCGCTTTTCCCGGCCCGCGAGGCGCCGATTGGGTCATGCGGTCGTCGGTGGGCGTGCCTGCCGCCGAACGTTGCCGCCCGGCCTTCGCGTGGCGCGAGATCTCCGGCCTGTCCAACGAGCTCTCCCAGGAATGGGCCTATAACGTCGGCTACGGCAAAGCCCCGGAGTTTTCGCACGGCTTCTTCCGCGCCTTCAACCAGGAGGTCTTCGCCGATTTCCTGGAAGATTTCGCGAACTACCGCCGCCGGGAGGATCCTCACGAACAAACCGCCAACGCCTCCCCCCGGCCCCGCTGGACGGCCGAGCGCAAGGCGCAGATCGATCCGCGCCGTCCGCGCTTCGACCCTTTCGTGCGGAAATATTCCAGGACGGACCCCTTCTTCGAGGCTTCCCCGTTTTATGATGAAGAGTGGTGGGATGGGGATGTTTGGCCGCGGCCGAAGCCCGACTTCAACGGGTACGATCCGATGCCGCGCCTCAAGGTCCCGTCGGCGGTGGAAATTGGCGCGCGCTACACCCGCGAGTGGTTCCACCAGCACCCCGGTGCGTTCAGCGTGCCGTTCGGCGTCAATGACACCTTGCACTTCCTCGGTTCCCCGCCGTCCGAGGGTTGGTATCGCGACCGTCCGGTGCGGACCGATTATGTGATGGGTTACCTCAACGAGGTCGCCCAGTCGTTCTGGGAACCGTCAGGTGACCTTTCCGGCCTGCGCCACGCCATCGGGACGTTGGGCTACCTGCAGACCTTGCGCGCCCCGACGATCCGCCTGCACCCGGCGATCTTCCCCTGGATCTGCGCCGACCGTAGCGCCTACGCCAACCCCGACTTCGCCGCGATGGAATCGGTCAACCTCGCCGCCTGGGTGCGTTCAGGTGTCCGACGGGTCGGCGCTTATGATTATTGGTACGGGGTCGACTACACCGTCCCGCGCGTGTCTTTCCGGGCGCAGGCCGACGCCATCCGCACGGTGCACGCCGCCGGGGTCGTCGGTTGGTACGCCGAGCTGGCCCCGCTCTGGGCCTTCGACGCCCCGAAGGCTTGGTTGGGCGCGAAGCTCCTGCAGGATCCCGGTCAGGATGCGGAGGCCCTGCTCGCGACCTGGTTCGCCGCGGCCTACGGTCCCGCGGCCGTGGAGATGCGTGCGGCTTACCGTGTCCTCGAGGGCGCGTGGGAACGCGACGCGCGCGCCGGGGGGCTCGACCAGTGGATCCGCCATTTTCGTACAGAGGGGTCGACCTTCGTGCTCACCTCGGCGGAGCTCGCCGCGGTCTCCGCGCGGGTCGAGGCCGCGCGTCGCCTCCTCGCGGCCCAGGATAAGCCCACTTTCCGGCTCGCGAACCAACGCTGGCGCTTCGAGCAGTTCGCCGAGGCCTGGGCCTTGAGTTGTACCTTCCGCGGTGTTGTCGCGACCCGTCGCGCCGCCGATCCGGCCAACGCCGCCGAAGCCGTCGCCCAGCTCAGCGCCTTATCCGCCGCCGAGTCCGCCTACCGACGGGCGGAGTCCACCTTCAACACCGCGTGGGGGGCGTATGGACAGCCCGTCGCCTGGAGCCGTTTCGCCGCCACCAATCCTCGCCCCGAGTGGCTCGACGCCGCCATGCCCTACGGTTTCGCGCGGGTGGCCGGACCTACGCGACGGGCGCTCGCCACCTGGGCCGCCGGCGACACGCTCGGCAACGGCGCCGTGCTCTGGAGGCTCGCCCAATTGCCGGAAGACCGCGAACGTCGCCAAGCGCGCATGGAGCACACCAAGGACCGTAATCACGACGGCGCTTACTTCATCGGCGAACTTAGCCCGAGTCGGCGTAACCAGGTGAACGGGCGTCCGGAGGATGAGTCGACCAACTACAACGCCCATATCCTCGCCCCGGCCGGAAAGATCAAAGGGGTTCCCTACACGAATAGAGGAGATGTCGGCAGCGGTTGGAGCGACCGCCTCGTCCCCGGCTTCATCCTGGATTTTCAAGTGGAGCTGGATGCGGCGAAGACCCGCGACCCCGAAGCCAAGGCTCGGCTGGTGCTGACTTTCACCGACGGGAAAAAGACGCGGACGATCGCGCAGGAATGCCGCCCGACCGGCGGACGCTTGGTGGTGGAAGTTCCCGACGGCTTCGACTGGGGTGTTGCTGGTCAACCCGACGACTGGCGCGGGGAAATCAGGTATTCGCTCCGGTATGAACTAACCTTCGAGAAGGAGGTTGCGGTCAAGGAGATCGACCTTGTGCTGTGGAGCCCTCGCCGCTGAGCCATGGTCAAGCGCCTCTTCGACATCTTCTTCGCCCTCGGCTGGCTCGTGCTCTTCACCCCGCTCATGCTGGTCGTCGCCGGACTCGTCCGCCTGAAACTGGGCTCCCCGGTGCTCTTCATCCAGGAACGCCCCGGGCTGCGCGGGCGGCCCTTCCGCATGGTGAAATTCCGCACCATGACCGACGAGCGCGGCCCCGATGGGCAGCTCCTGCCCGACGAGGTGCGTCTCACCGCCTTCGGGAAATTCCTCCGCGCCTCCACCCTCGACGAGTTTCCCGAGATGTGGAACGTGCTCGTCGGCGACATGAGCGTCGTCGGCCCGCGCCCGCTCCTGATGCGCTACCTCCCGCGTTACGACGCCTTCCAGGCCCGGCGCATGGAAGTGAAGCCCGGCGTCACCGGCTGGGCCCAGGTCAACGGCCGTAACGCCCTCAGCTGGGAGCAGAAGTTCGCCTACGACGTCTGGTACGTCGACCACCGCACCCTCTGGCTCGACCTGAAGATCGTGGTCCTGACCTTCTTCAAGGTCTTCGCGCGCTCCGGCATCAACTCGGACAAAGCGGCGACGATGGAGGAGTTTTGGGGAACGGACAGAAGTTGATCCGTTGACCGGTTGGCCCGTTGGCCAGACGCCCGATGTCAGGATGCGGAAGACCTGAGGCGTTCCTGCCGCATTCGAATGAGGCCACCGAGCAATCTGGCCACCTCGGACCGTTGCTCGACAAGAAGCCGATGCGATTCTTCGTCAATCCAGCCAAGGTCGTAACCGACGCCCAGCTGCGTTTCCAATTCGCTCAGCGAGCCTCTTGCGATCAATAGAAAGCGCAATGACTCCTTGTTGGTCCCACGGTCGTTACCTTCGGCGATATTCGATGGGACGGAAAGGGCGGCGCGACCAAGCTGATCGCAGTAGGCGTGGCGACGGGCAAGTTTTTCGGTATCCGTTAACCGGTAGATATTAACCGCCAGGGCCCTGGACTTTTTCCAGACAAGGAGGTCGCGAAAGGTGAAAGGCCCGTCATCCGGTGAGCGCGTATCCATAGGCTTCATGCGATGATAGTACCTCCGCTCTTCGAGGATATTCACGACCATACAATTGAAGGATTTGCCTCTTCTCCGAACTGAAGCCTACCACTGATCGCCGTATCTTCCGGCCCCTTCTTTTCTGGCCAACGGGCCAACCAATCAACTGATCAACTCATTTTCACGCCCAACGGCCGCAGGACCGGATCGCGGGCCAACGGCAGTTCGACCGGTACGCCGCCATCCTGCGCGGATTGATAGAGGGCGAGGATGAGCTCGACGGCCTTGCGGCCTTCGGCGCCGTCGACGGCGGGCGCGCGGCCGGCGCGGATCGCTTCGATCGCGTCGACGAGGTTGAAGCGATGCCAACCGTGGCTGATCGCCTTGGGGTCGGCCGCGCCGGCGCCACCGGTCTCCGCCGCGGAAGCGAGGAACCCGGCGTCGGCGGGCAGGGGAGGGTCGAACTCGAAGGACGTGAGCTTGTCGTCGCGCAGCACCGCCGCACCCTGGGTGCCGTGGATACGGATCTCGGCGGGGAAGCCGGTGGCCGACCAGCAGGCCGTGGAGCCCGCCAGCGTGGCGCGGGCGCCATTGGCGAATTCGATCCAGCCGACGGCGATGTCCTCGACCTCGATGCCGGCGTGCGCGACCAACCCGAGGGTGGCCGAGACACGTTTGACCGGACCGAGGAACCAGAGGAGCAGGTCGATGGTGTGGATGCCTTGGTTCATCAAGGCCCCGCCCCCGTCGAGCGCGTAAGTGCCGCGCCAGGCGGCGGAGTCGTAATAGGCCTGGGTCCGCCACCAAGGGATGAGGGCCGAGGCCAGTGTCACCGGACCGAAGCGGCCCGCGTCGAGGGCGGCCTTCAGCGCGATCGACCCACGCACGTAGCGCCGGGGCAGGATTCCGGCGACCGTCACACCGGCGGCGCGCGCGGCAGCGATCAGTTCGTCGCATTTCGCCAAGGTGACCTCCAGCGGCTTCTCGACGACCACGTGCTTGCCTGCGCGGATACAGGCGAGGGCCGGGGCGAGGGGGTCGCCGCTCGGGGTGCACAGGCAGACGACGTCGACCGCGGGGTCGGCCAGGAGCGCCTCCGGCGTCGCCGCGACGGCGCACCCATGGGTGGCGGCGAAGGTGGCGGCCTTCGCGGCGGTGCGG
>JACCEA010870317.1_pt1 | contig 12446 bp, 8 predicted proteins | sample 7449851 | NCBI WGS metagenome assembly JACCEA01 (sample SAMN15323453, study PRJNA562643) | freshwater metagenome | isolation source: river surface water | place: USA:Blue River Watershed | collected 2017-08-18 | reverse complement strand
TAATGCCCGGGTGATGCACGACTTATGGACGGGCACATCGGTGGATCTTTATAGAAGATTCTATCATTTCAATCTTCACCCTCACCCCAACTGGCTATCGCACCTCATTCTCGCGGGTCTCATGTTTGTAGTGAATGGGTTAACTGCTGAGAAGTTGCTGTTGACTGGTTATGTGTTGCTGATGGTCACCGGCATGTACCGTTTACTAAGGCAGGTAGCAGGCCGGCCCACCTACTGGCCATTGGTATTGTTCCTGTTCATTTTTCACAACCTTGTGGCGCAGGGGTTCTACAATTTTTCCTACAGCATAGGCTTCTTCTGCTTGCTGGTGGGGGAGTGGATAAAATATCTCGGCGATAAGGACCGTAAGCGCCTTGCCTCATTTTTTGTGTTGCTGCTGCTTACTTATTTCTCGCACCCTGTAGCATTCATACTCGGGGGCGTCACCTGTGGAGCGCTTGCAATTTCGCATGCCGTGGCAGAGAAGGGTAGTGCCGCCGGGCGAACATTGATGCGCATATTGGTGGTGCTGGGGTTGTGTAATATTCCTCTTTTATTGCTGTTTGCCGGTTTCGCCAACAGGCAGCACAGTGGTCACGGCCCACATCTGCAGTTTGTGCCCGGACGGTTCCTGGAACTGGTGCGGTTTGAGTATCTGGTAAACTATGACCACCGCGAAGTGTTGGTGGCCGCAATATCGGGTATTGTGTTCTGTTGGGTGTTTATAGTGGCATTGCTTCGTCGGGCGCAGGCCGGAAAGACGGTCCACAGGTTCGATGGCTTTTTTATGGCATTCCTTTTTACCATATCTCTGTTCCCTGTGGTTTCCAACCTCATGTTGGGTGGCGGGGCACTGGTGGCACGTCTGGGTTTGTTTGCAATGTTGTTTATGGCGCTGTGTGTTGCCTACATGCCCGTTCGCGACAAGGTGCTGAATATTGCCGGGCTTCTCCTGTTTTCCTACAGTAGCGTGCTTGCCGTAGTGCGCATGAATATTAACCTGGAAGGATCTGACGCTATTGCCGATCATTTGACGGTGGGCAGATACATCAGACCTGGTTCTGTGGTCCTGCCGCTTCATTTTGCCACGTTCGGTAAAAAGGAAGGCGGGGAAATGATAACCGACAAGAATAATACATTCGCTCATGAGGGTCAGTATCTGGCAATGGCAAAGCCGGTTGTAGTGCTGGATAATTATGAAGCTAATACCAACTATTTCCCCCTGAAGTGGCATGACAGCGTTAATCCGCACAAGCACCTGAGCCGTAAACGAGGCATAGAGGGAGTGCCACCAAGTGCTGCCATAAACGAGTACAGGGTGAAAAATGGTGTGGCCATAGATTATGTGGTTACTATTTGTTTTGACTCGTCCATGCTGAAAGACCCTGATGTGGCTGAATTGATGAACGAGGTAGCGGGCGGATACCATATTATATATGCATCACCTGCCCGACAGGCGGTATTGTGGCAGCGGAAGTAGCTATACTGCTTGATGGTCAGCCAGATAGGCGTGGGTTTAACTGGATGAATGTTTTGGATTTAAAAATAAATAATTTGTTGGGGGTGAAGTGTTAATAACATTAGAATGTTGGTGTGGCAAAAAGCCCGAATACTTTTGACATTTTAAATACATACCCTTACCTTTGCGCAAAATTTCACAGACCTAATTAATATAATAACTCATACTTATGCCAAACGTTGGTAAGATCAAACAGATTATCGGGCCGGTGGTGGACGTTTATTTTGGTGGCGATAACAAGCTTCCTGAAATATTTAACGCGCTGGAACTGACCCGTGAAAACGGTGATAAACTGGTACTTGAAGTACAGCAGCACCTTGGTGAAGACAGTGTTCGCGCAGTAGCGATGGACGGTACTGAAGGCCTGGTGCGCGGTACTGCAGTGGTTGATACCGGTAAAGCGATCGCTATGCCCATCGGCGAGCAGATCAACGGTCGTCTTTTCAACGTAACAGGTGACGCTATCGACGGTCTTCCTGCTCCTGATAAGACAAACGGTCGTCCGATACACGCAAAGCCGCCTAAGTTTGAGAATCTGAGTACAGCGTCTGAGATCCTGTTCACGGGTATCAAAGTTATCGACCTTATCGAACCGTATGCAAAAGGTGGTAAGATCGGTCTGTTCGGTGGTGCCGGTGTGGGAAAAACGGTATTGATCCAGGAGCTTATCAACAACATCGCGAAAGCTTATGCCGGTCTTTCGGTGTTTGCAGGTGTGGGTGAGCGTACACGTGAGGGTAATGACCTTATGCGTGAAATGATCGAGGCAGGTATCGTGAAATATGGTGATAAATTCATCCATAGCATGGAAGCCGGCGGTTGGGATCTGAGCGCTGTGGACATGAATGGTCTGAAAGAAAGTAAAGCAACATTCGTGTTCGGTCAGATGAACGAACCGCCGGGAGCGCGTGCGCGTGTGGCGTTGTCGGGTCTTACTATCGCTGAATATTTCCGTGATGGTGATGGCACAGGCAAGGGCAAGGACATACTGTTCTTCGTAGATAACATCTTCCGTTTCACTCAGGCAGGTTCTGAGGTGTCAGCACTTCTGGGTCGTATGCCATCGGCCGTGGGTTACCAGCCTACACTGGCTACAGAAATGGGTCTGATGCAAGAGCGTATCACTTCAACCAAGAATGGTTCGATCACATCCGTTCAGGCGGTTTACGTACCTGCGGATGACCTTACCGATCCGGCTCCGGCGACTACGTTCGCTCACCTTGACGCGACAACCGTACTGGATCGTAAGATCGCCGACCTTGGTATTTATCCTGCGGTGAACCCGCTTGAGTCTACTTCACGTATCCTTTCTCCGGCTATTGTTGGTGATGCTCACTATAACTGCGCTAACCGTGTAAAACTGATCCTTCAGCGCTACAAGGAACTGCAGGACATCATCGCCATCCTTGGTATGGATGAATTGAGCGAGGAAGACAAAATGACGGTGGCACGTGCACGTAAAGTGCAGCGCTTCCTGTCGCAGCCATTCCACGTTGCGGAAGCGTTCACCGGTCTGAAAGGTGTACTCGTTCCGATCGAAGAAACGATCCGTGGTTTCAATATGATCATGGATGGTGAAGTGGATGAGTATCCTGAAGCAGCGTTCAACCTGGTTGGTAGCATTGATGACGCTATCGCGAAAGGTAAGAAGCTGATGGAGCAGGCTAAAAACTAATACAAATCAGCACGTACAAAATGAACTTAGAAATATTAACACCTGAGCATAAGGTTTTCAGCGGCAAAGTTTACGGGATACAGCTTCCCGGCACTCATGGTTCGTTCGAGATACTTGAAAAGCACGCACCCATGATCTCTTCATTGGGTAAGGGCAAAATGAAAGTGATCAAGGACAAGAGCCAGGGCAACACTGAAACTTACGAGATCACTGCAGGTTTTGTGGAAGTGCTGAACAACAATGTCAGCGTACTTATTGAAGACGCAACTGCGCTTGACTAAAAGCTCGACTATTGATTTTTGAAAATGCCGGGTATTGCCCGGCATTTTCTATTTTTGTTTAAAGACAATTATCTCCATGAAAAAAATGCTCTTCGCAGCATCGATGCTTACGATGGTTTCTTTCCCTGTTGTTGCGCAGTTCTCACTAGGCGTAATAGGTGGTTTTCACAAGACAAAAGGTTTTATCAGGATCAATGATAGCAATCCGATGGAAATAGGCCGATCGGAGGGTCTCAGTCCCAGCATCGGTGCCATCGCAGACATTGATCTCGGGAAGGAATTCAGTTTACAGCCCGCAATCGTCTTTTCTGATGATGGTTTTCTGAAGGGAATCAAGAATTCAACTAAAATTGTCACTATACCACTTCCAGTTATTGAACCTCAGATATGTATAGTAACAAAGCACTCTATGAATGATAGGCTTCGATTCACATTTGGGGCAGGAGGTTATGTGTCTGAAAATGTCCACCCTTATGATGTGGTATACTTTGACGATAAAGGAAATATTGCCACTACACTGAGGTGGCGGCGGCGTCCCAATTTTGGTGTAATGGCAAATGTGGGAGTAGAATTAAACAAAAGAGTGTTTATCAGAGCCGATATCCGGAGAATTCTCACCAGCATATTTACATTAGAAAATACAGATCCCAATACCCCGAAGTTTTCTTTTTATGCAGCCTACTATAAGTTTGGCCTTAGCGCCGGATATCTGTTCAGGACCGGTAAGAAGGCTCCGAAGCCCGAATTGAAATCGTAATCGGGTGCGGACAAATTGTATCGGTACTATTCGCGGTTTGGGTTGTAAAGCGATTATTGTTCGCAGATGTCGGACAACTCGCTTACCTTTGTAATACTCAAAAGTTGAAGTGAGAGGACGCTTAGTTAAGATATCGGGTGTTTTCCTGTTTTTGGTGTTCCTTGCGGGGATCATCCCTCGGGAGTATGTGCACGAGGCGTTCTTTGATCATGAGGATGATGTGCACCCCATTTACAAGAAGGGGGAGATGGTCATTACCAAGGCGCACAATCACTGCTCGTTCCTTAGTTTTGAGTTTGCTCCCTTTTTGCCGGCGGAAGTAACTGTTTTTTCTTTTCATGAGACGGTAGTTCATCACGAACACTATTCTTCCTTTTACGAGTCCTATTGCCCGCCTGTATCGGGTGTGCGTCTTTTGCGCGGACCGCCCGCATATGTTTCTATCTGATCAAACCGGCCATCGGCCTGAAGGAAACATATTTCTCACTGAATTACTATTGTAATGCGTAGCATGCTGTGCGTGCTGACGTGTTTATGGTTTTGGAATGCGGATGCGCAATCTTGTTCCATTTCCATAAAACTGTCAGTAGTTGAAACGCACAATTTTGAACCGGTGTACCCGGCATTAGTACATATTGATCCCATCGACACTTCGCTAGAGACGGATGAGACCGGCACAGTGCAGCTGGGAAAGTTGTGTGCAGGCACCTATATAGTGCGTGTTGTGGCTGCCGGATATACGCCGCAGGTCGATACCTTGAGGGTCACCGGCGACAAGACCTTCCGAATCAAGGTAAGCCTCGCCGAGCATGAGCTGTCTGAAGTGTCCATCAAGGACGAACGCAGGCACACGATCCGTCAGGTACGCGAGCAGATGGATGAGGCCGAATTGAAAGCCGCCAGTGGTAAAGGTCTTGCAGATATGCTGCAGGCGGTGAATGGTGTAAGCGTATTGAGTAATGGCGCCACGATAGCCAAGCCGGTGATACATGGCATGCACAGCAACCGCATTGTGATGGTGAATAATGGCATCAAGCAGGAAGACCAGCAATGGGGTGGAGAGCATGCGCCCAATATAGACCCTGCCATAGCCGGAAAGATAACCGTGGTGAAAGGTGCTGCAGGTGTGCGGTATGGTACAGATGCTATTGGTGGTGTGGTGCTGGTAGAGCCTTCTCCGCTACGCAACAAGGCGGGGTGGGATGGCAGTCTGGATCTATCGGCATTTTCCAATAATCGCATGGGCGTAATGTCGGGTATGGTGCAGCACAACTTCAAGTCTATCCCGGCCCTGGCGTTCAGGGTGCAAGGGTCTTACAAGAAAGGCGGCAACTATCGTATTCCCGGTTACTGGGTAGCCAATACGGGTGTTACTGAGGCAGATCTTTCTTCGACAGTAGCCTACAGAAAACTGCACTATGGCGGCGAGGTGTATTACAGCCATTTCAGCACCGATCTCGGTGTCTATCGCGGCAGCCATACAGGCAATCAGGCCGATCTGGAAAATGCGATCAACAGTCCGGTGCCATTGGTAGAGTCCGGATTTACCTACTCCTTAGAACGGCCGCGTCAGCACGTCACGCACGATCTGGCAAAGGCCAGTGTATATGCAGATACGCGAATGGGGATGTGGCATGTGGACTATGGTTTCCAGCACAACTTCCGTCAGGAGTATGATGTGCTGCGCAAGGAGAACGGTAAGGCGCAGTTGAACCTCACGCTGAACACACATACGCTGAATGCGCATCTGGACCACAAACCCTTGCTGGGACTGGAGGGACAGTTGGGAATAGACGGTACCTATCAGACCAACTACTTCAGAGATGGTGATCGTTTGTTCATACCGCTCTACACTGCTGCCGGTGCCGGTAGTTACCTCATTGAGCGGCTGAAGCGTGATAAGTGGGATATTGAGGCAGGACTGCGATATGACTATAAATGGTATGGTGTGAAGAACCCCGAGGGCAATGACCAACATCTGGTTTACTATTCATTCAACTATAGTAATGCCTCGGGTACAGTGGGTTTCCACAAGCAACAGTCCGACAGGTTCGATTGGCAGATCATATTTGGTAATGCATGGCGTGCGCCGCAGGCAAGTGAGCTCTTTAGCGCAGGCCTGCATCATGGCGCGGCACGCGTGGAGATCGGAAATAAATATCTGAGGCCGGAAAGGGCTTATAGCATGAACGGAGAGGCCAAGTATGCGGCGGGAAAAAGTGTGCTGTTCGACCTGTCTTTGTATAGCCAGCTCATCAATGATTTTATCTACCTGCAACCCGGTGCCAACCTGTTGACGATAAGGGGGTATTTCAAAACCTTCAACTACACGCAGACCAACGCCTGGCTGAATGGTGTCGACTTCGCGGCGACAGCAAACATCACCGAACGACTGACAACTACGCTGAAAGCATCGGTACTAAGGGCGATTGACCGTTCGAAGAACGACTGGCTGATCCTTATGCCTGCCGACAGGTTGAATGGAGAAGTGCGCTATACGGTATCGTTAAGCCCCACAGTGAAAGATTTTTATGTGGAAGCAAATGCGCGCTATGTTTTTAATCAGACCCGTATACCGGCAAATTTTGATCAGATAGATTATCCGCGTGCGCCGGCAGATTACTTTGTTGCAGGTGCCGGCACAGGATGCGTTATTAAAACCGGAAAGCAGACCTTTCGTGTGAGTGCAACAGTAACCAATTTATTTAACGTGAAGTACCGCGACTACCTTGATGTATTCCGCTATTTCATAGATCAACCCGGAACCAATGTCGTTCTGCGAATTGGAGTTCCCATTAATCAATCTTAAAAAAACAAACAATGAAAAAAATAGCATTAGTATCTGCAGTTTCAATTATGGCAATCAGCATGACAATGACTTCATGCAAAAAGAAGGAAGATCCTAAGCCCGATGAGCAGGAGCTTATCACCACGCTGAAACTGAGTGTAACCGGGACCGGTGGTTTCGCAAAAACTTTCGTGTACAAGGTGGAGAACGGCTTTGGCGGCACTACATCCGGAACAGTACAGATCGATACAATTAAGTTGCCGGCGGCACAGACCTATTCAATGACGGCAGAGGTGTTGAACGAAAAAGCAAGCCCTGTAGTGAATATCACAGATGAGGTGATTGCAGAGAAAGATGAACACTTGTTGTTGTACATTTCTACGCCTTCATCAGGTGCGGGCTCATTGACTTTTTCAAACGGTAGCAAGGACAGCAAGAATCTGCCGTTCAATCAGACCATCACGGTGGCCAGTGGTGCAGCGGGTAGTGGTAAGTTGCAGGTGAATCTGATACACGCACCATCTGACAAGACGGCTACCACCACCTCAGGTGTGGGAGGTGAGACCGATGTTGAAGCAACGTTCCCTGTGCTGATACAGTGATAAGAGGGGAGTATGATGATGATAAGATAGCGAAAGGCGCCTGTTGAGGGCGCCTTTCATTTTTATTGATTCGGTTTGATCGTTTAGTTGTTTGCCTTAATGAGTTTTAGGAAGTCATCAAATAAATAGCGTGAATCGTGCGGGCCCGGTGTAGCTTCAGGGTGGTACTGTACCGAGAATGCAGGCCTGTCGTTCATTTTGATGCCTTCAATAGATCCGTCATTCAGATTGATGTGAGTGACGGTCACGTTGGCACAATTTTTTACCGCTTCAGGGTCCACGCCAAAACCGTGGTTCTGTGTGGTTATCTCAGACAGATTGGTCTGAAGGTTTTTTACAGGATGGTTCAGACCACGATGGCCATGGTGCATCTTGAAGGTACGGATTCCATTGGCCAGTGCCAGCAGCTGATGACCCAGACAAATACCGAAAACGGGTTTGTTGGTATCGAGGATGTCTTTTACTGTCTTTACGGCATAATCCATAGATGCAGGGTCGCCGGGACCATTTGATATGAAGTAGCCATGAGGCTGGAATGCGTTCAACTCTTCAATTGACGCCTTTGCAGGGAACACTTTCAGGTACATACCGCGCACTGCAAGGTTCTGCAGGATGTTGATCTTCACTCCGAAGTCAAGTACAGCTACCCTGTAAGCCGAGTTAGGGTCGCCTACGTTGTAGGCTTCCTTAGTAGATATTTGTGACGATAACTCAAGACCTGCCATGTCAGGCACATTAGCCAGAGCAGCTTCAAGCGCCTCCTGACTTTCGTGTTCTGTAGAAATGACACAGTTCATTGCACCCATGCTGCGCACATGTTGCACAAGCGCACGGGTATCCACATCATATATGGCAACAATGTTGTTCTTGATCAGGTAATTCTCCAGGCTGTCATCGGCCACCATACGAGAGTAGCGGTTGGTGATGTTCTTGCAGATAAGGCCGCTGATCTTTACGGATGAGCTTTCTACATCCTCATTTTTTACGCCATAGTTGCCTATGTAAGCTGTATTCATTATCAAAACCTGCCCGGTGTAAGAAGGGTCGGTGAACACCTCCTGGTAACCGGTCATTCCGGTATTGAAACAGATCTCGCCACCGGCGGTTCCTTTAGCGCCAAAAGCCTTACCTGCAAAGCGGGTGCCATCCTGCAGAAGCAGCCAGGCCGGAGTATGTACGTGTGTATTAGTCATTTTGAAAAAACAAACTGTGCAAAGGTAACGTTTACACAGCCAACACACAAAAGAAAAAGAGCAAAAGACGGTAGATGTCCTTCGCTCTGTGGATTATGTCAGAATATGTAGCTCGGATGGTAGATTATTCATATTTCACCCATTTCTGTGTGGTAGTGCCGGTCTGCGTGCGGATGCATACTGTGTACATACCTGCAGGAAGCTCGCTCACATTGAGTTGGAATACGTTTTGTCCCGCCATCAGATGTTTGGTAGCAGGATAGAGTACCGATCCGTTTATGGATATTATGTAGATGTCCGCTGTTTCTTCTGTGGCAACATCTACCACAAGGTTCAGTTCGTTGCGTACCGGGTTAGGGAATACCTCAGCTTTTACCGACGTTTTGCTGTTTTGTACCAAAGTAGGGATAACGGGGAAGGTAACGGTAGCCGTATCCGAAATGCCTATACCCAGATTGTAGTAAGAGCCGGATGGAGTGGACTGCAGTTTCACCGGGCGAACCATGTAGTATTTGAGCCCGTTTGTGCCCACAGTATCGCTCCAGGAAGTGCCGGTTACCATAGGAGAGATCTTCGACCAATATCCGAATGCGCTATCAGCGCGGTACAGGTAGTAACCTATAACAGCAGCATCCGGCGAAGCGGTCCACGTGAGGTTAGCACCGTGTCCTGCCACGGGTGTCGCGTTCAGGTTAGATGCCTGTTTTATGTAGTCGGTACGGAGGGTGAGGTCACCAAGGAGGGCTATGTGTACACCGGCAGCTGCATAGTTGGCCGGGTAGTAGAGCGAACCACCATTGTTGTTGGTGAGAAGTGCGCCATAGCCAATATGTTCCCCAAGTGTCATGTGATGTAGGAACCAGTTAGGACGACCTGCCCAGCATGCAGGTAGGGCCGGCGTATCTGCGCACAGCGGTGCGCGAAGGAAGTTGTCGGTCGTGTTCCAGTCGCCGAAGTAGCTGCCGAACATTACAGTAAAGATGCTATGCACTGCGCCTGCGCTGGCGAAGTTCCCTGTATTGCCGATGCCACCGGCACTAGTATAAGAACCACCGCCGCAACCATATGCCCACTGGTAGGATGTGTCAGAAAGGGTTGATATAAATGGCTTGTTGAAAATGCTGTCCCTGCCCACCATTGGTGTAAAATTGCGCCAGGCATTAGCCGCAAAAGCCTCACCACTGAATGCGCCGAAATTGTCGCTTACGAGTGCTTTTTTACGCACTGCCAGAGAGTCCATTTTGTAGGCATGGTCTTTGTTCAGGTAGCGGCGCATCATTTGCACTTCGGTAGCCGAAAATGCCGGCATATTGTTGAAGTCGATGCGGCTAACCTGCAGCTGGGCATATGTTCCTAATACCGATTGGTCCCACTTGCCGTCACCGGGGATGTTCCGGTTAGCTGCTGCAGATGCGGTACTGTTGTTGACGGAAACATCGGTCCATGTGCCTGTAATGGAACCATAGTAAATATCGGCAGGCCATGCACCCAGATGGTCGGGGTGAGCATCTGGGTTCAGTTCTCCACTATATGGTACAGCAAGGTGTCCTACAATAAGCACTGCTTTTACATTCGGAATATTGGTGTAGTCGTTTCTGATTATAGTTTTGATTGCAGTGTCTTTCAGCGACCTCGAAAGGTCGTGGCGTATCACCTGCCACCCGTCGCCGTTTATATCTCCGGCAAGGCGTGCCAGTTCGGTTGAGCATGAATCGGTGAAGGTGCTGTCCACCAGCATGATGAGCGCACCGCGTACATGAATGGACGGAGCCTTGATGCCTGCAAAAATGTAGCCCGTGGGTGTGGCAGCCAATGTGGTGCTTGAAGCTGCAACCATATATTCATAAGCCGAGTCAACAATAACAGAATTATCTGTATAGCTGGTGTCTCCTGTAGTGATAGTAGATATAGCAGTACCCCAGGTGGTTGCGGTTTTTGCCTTTTTGAAAACGTTGTAAACCGGCGTGCCATACGGGATCTTTCGCCATTTTAAATTGATGGAGGGTGGACTTACTTGGGTTGTGGCACTGAGCTGAATGGCATAGTCCTGAGCGGTTTGTGCATGAGTAGCTGATAATGAACACATTAATACTACTGCCGATAAGATACGTTTCATTGTTTGGCTCTATATATATGGTACTAAGTTATGACTATTATATCGTTAAGCAAACATTCGGAATTCAGACCAATCTTATTGCATGTCTATCTGTGATTTTTCTAAAAGAAAAGCCCCGCATACATACGGATGCGGGGCTTTGCCAAAGGTAGTTATGTAATTAATTGTGCTTCGATGACAGCATGTTTTTTGCTTCAATGCTGAGCGTAGCATGCGGCACAGCACGAAGGCGTGCTTTGTCAATGAGCTTGCCTGTCACGCGGCAAACACCGTATGTTTTGTTCTCAATGCGCACAAGTGCTTTCTCCAGGTGGTTCATAAACTGGATCTGACGGCTGGCCAACTGAGCAAGCTGTTCGCGCTCCATAGCTCCGCTGCCGTCTTCCATATTCATGAAGCGGTTTTCTGTATCTTCTGTGCCTGCTTCGTCTTTGCGGGTGATCAGGCCCTGCAGATAGTGCAGTTCTTTACGCGCAGCATCCAAACGGGTCACAATGATCTGTTTGAATTCAGCCAGTTCCTCATCGCTATAGCGATAAACGGTGCTCTGCTGGGGCAGTTCCGGTTCATCAAGGATAGAACGGTATGTTTCTGCCTGGTAAGAAGGAGAGGCCACATTTGTCTCCTTCATTTTTGATTTATTTTCCAGCTTGCGGTGTGCAATGATAACCGTAGGCTTCTTTTCAATTGGGCGTGCGGCAGGTGTAGCGGTCGGTTTTGGCGTGGGCGCTACGGGTTTCACTGGCAGTGCTTTTGCCGGAATACCTTTTTTAGCCATCGGTTTAGCCGCAGGTTTAGCTACCGGCTTGGCCACGGTTGCAGGTGTTGCCTTTTTTGCAGGTGCCGGAGCTACCTTTACAGGAGCAGGCGCCGCTTTTTTCGCAGGCGCCGCTTTCGGTGCACTTTTGGCAGCCGGAGCAGGTTTAGCAGCAACTGCTTTCTTAGCTACAGGAGCTGCTTTCTTAGCTGGTGGAGCCGCCTTTTTAACGGCAACAGCTTTTTTCGCCGGCTCTGCTTTTTTTGCAGGTGCCGGTTTCTTAGCGGAAGTTGGTTTTGTCGCCTTTTCTGCAGGCTTGCTTGTCTTCTTGTTCACAGTCTGTTGGTTATGATTTGTTGCTGATTTTTTCTTTGGATCGGACTTTGGAGCAGATACGTTCTTTTTAGCCTGTGGTTTTTTTAACTGTGGCTTAGCCGGTGCAGGTTTTGATGCAGCCTTTTTTACAGGCGCTGGCTTTGCCTTTACCGGTGCAGCTTTTTTTGCTGCTGGTTTAGTCACCACGTTCTTTTTCGCCACGGGTTTCAACGGTGCTTTCTTAGTTATGGGCTTCGACTTGGAAGGGGCAGCTTTTTTCACTGCAACAGCAGCTTTTTTTGCCACTGGTTTGTTCTTTGAGCTATTTGCAGGCGTTGCCGCCTTCTTGTTCTTGATAGCCATAACTTATATGGTTTTTGAGATGAGTATTTTGAGTATTACATCGTTTATCTCTATTTCAGTCCCATTATCTAATTCCGTTG
>JACCEA010148563.1_pt1 | contig 12446 bp, 10 predicted proteins | sample 7449851 | NCBI WGS metagenome assembly JACCEA01 (sample SAMN15323453, study PRJNA562643) | freshwater metagenome | isolation source: river surface water | place: USA:Blue River Watershed | collected 2017-08-18 | reverse complement strand
ATGTTTGATAGTAACTGCACGTGTTTCTGGATTTTGACTATGTTCTGTGTAAGTAGAAAGACTAGATTTTTCATTTAAAGATACATTGTAATAAACCCAACCAATAGGCTTATTTTTGTATTTTTTAAGTTCAGTTTCAAAATCTTTCCGATCTTCTTGATCAGTCATGTCATAACAAGCAGGATCTAAAGTCATATTAAAAGACATAATAGGGTAACCATTCACACTACTGTGAACAGAAGCTAAAGAATTATACTCTTCTAGAGTGAAAATTGGACGATACAAAGTAGCTGAATCACCGCTTAAAAAATCACGTGCAAATGAAAAATCAAGAACAATTGTATTTTTAGTAGCAGTTTCACTGCGAGTAAAAGCAACAGTCAATGGTTGTAAAGTTTCATTAACTGAATCAAAAAAGAATGCTTCTGTTTTAAAGAATAATTGATCTGCTTTAACATCAGGTTTAATGTTAACAATGTCTGTAACATCTTGACAAGTGAATGTAGGGTTTGTATTTAACTCTTTTACCAAGATAGTAAGAATATCAATTGTAAACTCACTGAAACGATTAGTAAAAGTTAAAATTTCATTTAATTTGGTTTTATCAACTAAATGATCTTCACAGTACTCTTTAATAACGTCTTGTGTAATAGGACCAAATGCAATGTTATAATATACACGCCCAGGACGGTTAAAGAAATAAGGAAATTTTTCATTGTTAAGAGGAGCATTCATAGTTAATAAAAACAACTTATGAGAGTTATATGCACCATCTAACAAAGTAAGCAATTGATCACGTTTTTTTTGTTCTGAATAAACTTTTTCAAATTCATCAATGAATACGATACAAGGTTGATTAATGTTTTGTAACCATGTATTTAAACTAGGGCCAGCATAATCTTGCCCAATTACAATTGTAGGGATGTCACGTTCTAAAGCTTTAATACAAATTTCTTTAGTGCATAACGTATTATGTGTAACAATATAGTCATCAGTCACATATAATTTTTCAGGACTATCAATAGAAATACATTGAGCTTCTTTAGTACCTACATACTCTACAGATTTAATACGAAGTTTAAAATTAGCGGAGTATTGATGATTATCGTTACAACGTCCTAGATGACGAGGAAGACTGAAAAAAATACTAGGAGTAGCATGACGTACAGATAAAATATAAGCTAAACGACCTACACGTTTTTCATCTTTGTATGTAAAAGTTGGAATTTTAGTGCCAATTTTACAGATGCCTCCAATACTCCTAACTAAATATTGAACTTGTTTAGCTAGAACTTCTGAAGTAGTACAAAAACTAACAGAAGATTGAGAATCTATAGTTCCATCAGTATCAAATAAACCTTGAAGAAGTTCAATTGTTTGGTTATAAGATAGATTTAAATATTCAACTGGAATTTCTTTTTCGTGAGAATATTTTCCATCTATATTCAAATCACTTAGAAGCTTTTTTAGATTGTTTTTCTGTGTGTTACTTACAATGCTATATGCATACTTATTAGACAACTTATTTAATACACAATCATATTCTTTTACAAGTGTTGACATTTTATTAGCAATGAAAACATCAGCTGTTGTAAAACTAATAGTAGTATTTGTCAAACCACCATCACCAATCAAAGCTCCCAATAAATAAGGACGTACAGGAACTTCAATGTTTTGTGTATTTACATTAGGAGTAAAGACAGGGATATGTATACCAGCTTTATTTTTACCTGACGTTGTTAAATCTAAAGAACGAATAATTTCTTTAGTATCTACAGTACGAAAAACATTTTTAGATGTTTGTTTGACTTGTTTTCCATTTACTTTTTTAACGCGCCATTGAGCTTTAGTAATGTTCCATAAATGGTCTTCACAACATTCAGTAGAACGTCCATCTTGAAAAGTAATTTTATAAATATCTTTAATACCTTGTGGAAACACACCTAAAATCTTAGAGTCTCTCCCTAAGTGATCTGTAATAGTGTCTCCAACTTTTAAAGACCCCATAGTAACAAAACCATTAGGAGTTAAAACTTTCGCATCTAATGGTTGTGCTTTTCCAGAACCTTTTAAACCAGCTAATGCAGCTGTAGTAGGACGAGTTGTTTCTTTTAAAAAGTTATTTAAAATAATATCAGAATACTTGTTATTATTTCCATAAATTTTAGCAGGCAATGTAAAATTATTAATACGTTTTAAAAAGAAACCACCTGGAATACTATCAGGATCAAAACCTAATGTATACGTTCCAGCTGGGATTGTAGTGATTGTAGGGATATCTGATGGAGTTTGATAAACAAAGCTACCAGTGTCAACAAATAATGTCATAGTAAAGCTCTCATGATGTTTTGAAATGAAGTGTGAAAATTAATTAAAAATTAATTAAAAAGTTAAGAAGTTTTTGTCCATAATGTTTAATGTTTGTAAACAAAGAGACGAGGGTAAAACAATTATTAAAGAATACAACAAATGCCATTATACAAGCCAACCTAAAATACTACCAAGTGGTGCAATAATAATACCAATACATTGAAAAATAAACATATTAGTGACTTCATCATCAGTTGACAAATTATTAACAATGTTAACAATGTTTAAAACATATCCAGCAATAAAAGCAACCCACAACAATACAATTAATAGTCCAATTAAAGTAAAAGAACTACGTTTACTTGAGTTAATAACTTTCATTTTTTATCCTTTAAAAACATAGATAAATTAGATGCTAGAATTGAAGTAGAAACTGAAACTAATTCTAAGTTGTCTATGCTGATATGCTTAAATAAAGAATTAGAAGAGTTAATTTTTAACCAATTAATAGCTTCTAAAAGTTCTTTAAAATGAATAACATTTGAACATAGTAAATTATCAAAATAAAATTCTTTATTTTGATAACAAACTAATTGTTTACTTACTTTATGTTGAAAAGCATAAAGCATTTCAATCTCCTAAAGCTTCTTGTTTAAGTTGTTTAGCAATTTCACGAGTAATATCTTTTTCATATTTAATATTAATTAAATCATGATAATAAAGAGAAGCTTGACACCAACTAATCCAAGCAAGAGTACTAGTTAATGGTCTATAGTTTGATTCAAGCATTTTGTTAAGCATCCATAAAATATGTGCTAAAGCTAAAGAACCGTTTTCATATTTAATAGGTTTAACATGTGGACGAGCAGTTTGAATGAGTTGGATATAACGATTGATAAGAGTTAAATATGTTTCTTCTGTAGGAAGGGATGTATCTGTTAATACAGGAATAGATTGTTTTGTCATACACTAAATCTCCATAGAGAGCAATTAATAGCGTTGTTAAAGGATGTAATGATTATATTATAATGTATGTTCATAACAACATTGACATATCACTATAAGATAATTATCACATTAAAGGAGGGAGTAGAGATGCTCTCTTTAACTATAAGTAGTAAAGCATCTCTGTGTATTTCACATAACGTAAGCGATTGCTCTGAGGCTTATCACCAGAGTTATTTTAGGACTCGTATAAGAAACAAGAAAGACAAGGTTTCTTAAACTACTAGAAGTTGTAGATTATTATCTACTTCCACTAAGAATATTATTAAAACAACATAACATTCTATAAATCAATTATTTTAAACAGTATACATATTAGTATATTGTTACATAATCAATATGCCCATCTCATGTATAGATAGTATAGTATAATTTAGTTACTAAATAGGGTTTGATTATATCAAATCCTGTAGTTATCTCGAACTAAAAAAAGATAGCTATGAACCACATCATAACAGTAAATATCAAGAGCAAAACATTACAACTAAAGTTAATTGGAATGAGATATTACTGTTATGAGTTGGAATCTTACCAACCTAATACAATTGTATTAGCGTTTTCGGGCTATCACTTATTCTGTTTTGCTACTCTCAACAGAATGTTTATGTTGTTTTAAATAGTTAGGTACATTTAAACTTTCAACATGTTTATGCACAATTTTAAGGTCTGACAAAGGTACTAAACCTAATGCTAAAGCTAATGGCATTGAATCACAGTTTTCTAAAAGAAAATGACGGCCATTGTACAGATCAGCTGCTTCTTTAGTCAAACGTTTAGCTTCTTTGTTATGGAAACGGATTTGTTTTAAAAGCATGTTTTCTTTATCAATACAAGCTTCCATTAAATCTACTGCCATCTCACCTAAACTTTCTTCACTTTTTTTAATACGTTCAGAAAGAGTCTTTTTTAAACTTTTAATTAAAGGAGTATCAGACTCTTTAATAGTTACTGACATATCGCTTAAAGATACTTTATCTTTTTGACGAATATCTGTAATTTGTTCCATTACAATATTTTTAAAAGCAATTAATACTTTACTGACACTGTTCATTTTTTGTTTCCTTTATGTTTAAAAACTTTTCACACACTTTTGTTTTTCTTTTCATTCCTTTTAGAAAAATACTCTTGAGATACATCAGTAATTAGCTGCATTGTATACATATTCATTTGATCTTCGATTTGATCTAAACTATTTTTAACTAACTCAAGACCACATTGATTGATAATTTTATGTCGATTTGATATCAACTCATAAAGAGCTGTTTTATTTTGTGCTTTTTCAAATTCAACATAGCATTCTGCAGTAAAACAAATTAAATCTGTTTTATCATTTCTTAAAACAGCAGCTATATATTTATTCTTAATAAACAATTCAACATATGCAAAAAACTTTTCTAATGAAACAGCTATATGTTTTAAACAATTGTATATGGTATTTAAACTAGGTAAACTTTCAGTGTAACTGTTGTAAATATATCTTTGAGCAGTACGTTTAGAAACACCAATACTTTCACCTAAAGCAGCAGGATCAACTCTATAAGCTTTAAGAAAAACGGAAAGAAGATAAGCACTAGTAGTATTAATATCATAATACTTATCAGTGTATTGATCTATTCCTAGTTTATATAAATGTTTCATAACATACTTCTCAAATAACAATAGTAGTTAAACAATTAACACTTTAAGTTAATTTGTTTACGTTTAATTTGTTTATCATGAAACTCTTGGCATTCAGTACAAAATTCTACACCACCTTGAGCTTGACGTTGACTAGAAATTTCATCTCCACAATCTTCGCAATTAGTACGAGAAGGTATTAAAGAGTTAATTTTGTTTTGATTAACAATGTCTTTAGCTAACTCGTTTGCATCTTCGACAATTACTTTATCTAACCAATCTGCCATTTTTCATTTCTCCTTTAGAAACAGCACATATAGAAACAATTAAGATTTACTTTTAACCATCTCTCACATTTTCTTGTTTTCCTTTATATTTCTATTTCAGCTAATCCATTATCGAACACTTTAAGATATCCAAGACGTTCCATATATGTTACTTCTGTGTCATTTTCTAATAATGGTATATTAAACTCTTTTTCTAATTTAGATTTTTGACATTGATATCTTGTATAGTATTTAAGACTAGATTTAACCCAATAATACCTTGGTGCAATAATTCTATAATTAGTATAAGAGTTAAGCGTATTACCTCCAGTAGCTAATGTAATTTGATAAACAATATCAATACCCTTATAAACAGATTTAATATGTTTAATTAATTTAGATAGACCACCAACAACGCAATAGTCTTTTAAAGTACAAACTCTATGTACTTTAGTCTTCCATTGTTTAGTATTTTGTTCATATTGTTCTCCAACAGTAATACACATTACTAATGTTTCTATTTCGTTTATAACAGCATATAAACCAAATGCTTTACTGTTTTTAAAACTAACACCATAACCTTCTAAATGATTTTGCTCTATCATTTGTCTAGCTTTAGAAACTTTAATTTCTTTTAAAACACATTTACGTCCATATAGTTTAATACTTTTACCACATAAGTATTTAATCTTTGCTTTATAGATTTCTTGTTTATTTTTAACAATCCATAAAAAATCATAAACAGATAAAAGAGTTACATTATTATCTTTACATAATTTCCATTTATTATAGTGATACATATGATGTTTGTATCCTTTCTTATTAAAAGCAGATACATAGTCAGAAGTAGAAGAATGATGCCATATACTACCATTATACTCAATAGCTACTTTTAAGTGTGGTATGTATATATCTAATTCTTGTCCATTCATCCATCGAGGTCTATGATTCTTCTTAATTTGTTTAGAATCAATACCAATCTCTAATAGATATTTATATACATTATTCTCTTCTTCACTACTGCTACTTTCTCTTCCACAATCGGGACAACCATAAACAGAACGTAAAAAAGAATTCTTAAAAACATCATTATATCCATGCTCAATGCAACCAATAGTAAATTTATCATTACAACCAGTATATTTAAACAAACTATAATCTATGTGAGGATGTTTTTCTTTACATTCAATTAATACTTCTTCTTCTGTCTTAGGATTAGAACTATCACTACATTTAGGACAACCATGTTGACTATGTCTTAATGAATGTATATCTGTTTCAAATTCAGTATGAACATAACAACCTAATTTAAACTTCTTTACACTCTTGTACTTCCCAAATTCAAAATCTTCTGGAAGATAAATATAATCTTGATGAATACCTATAAGTTCTAATAACTCATCTGTTCTTTCTTTAGTGTTATGTAGTCCTACAGCATCATGAGCACAAACACTACAACCATATTTAGCATCTTTAATTGTCTCATATAATGTTTCTTTCTGTTCTCCATGTAAACTACAATTAAACCACACATACTTACGTCTTATATTATCATTACCTAATATATAGTCTATTTTAGTAACAGTTATATTTTCTAGTCTTCTCTCTATATCTGTTTTATTCTGTTCTTTATCTTCTTCTAATTTCTTATCTGCTTGTAATAATTTCTGTCTACTTTGATATTCTTTAAGACACTCTAGACATCCTCCAACTTCTTCTGGAGATTTAATTAAATTATTGTATACCATTCCATAACTAATATTATGACGAGTACAATATACTTCTATCTTTCCTTTATGACTATTCACATATATAGAGTTACCATAGTCAATATGTTTATGTTTCTGTCTTAATACTTCTATCTTTTGTTTCTTTTCTTCTTCTGTTACTAATTTAGGCATCTATATGCTCCTGTATTAAGTTGTATTCAATTATTTATTATTTTTAATATCATATGTCATATTATTCTAACATCTCTTAAAACGCAAATAAAGAGAATTTAAAGATATTAATTTACACTATTCATCTAACTCATTTGACTAACGAAACGTTTCAAATAAACGCTATTCAAAACAGCTGATTATCCGTTCTAAAATTTTAAGGGAAAAAACAATAGTATAATTAAAAAATTTTCACTGGGCTCACTCTTTAACAAAAAATCTAAATAAAAAAGTTGTTTTGACAAAGCTCATGTTAAAAGAATAAAAGAAACAAAAATAACAGATGTTAAAATAAAACATCAAGTTAAATTGTAATAATTTTTTAAAACAACAACAATACAACAATGAAAGATAAAACAAAGATGAGGGGTGTTTGAAAAATACTCCTGCAGGAAATAACATTAATGTATGAAAGATTTCACACAGTTATTACGGGATATCTTTGACTACAAAAAAGGGAATTAAAATTGAGAGGGATATATATAAATACGTAGTTATACGTAAATATATATTTAGATAAGCATTGTCATTTTTATAATAGCTTGAGAAGGGTTTAAGACAGCTAAGTACATTAGCTAGCAGAATAGATAAATTTAATTTAGAAAAAAAAGAAACAACAGTAGTATTATTATAATTAAAAAGTATAGGATTTAAAGATTGAAAAAACATGAAAGCATCCAGCTTGAAATGTTAATGTTTAACTAACAGTAATTTATATCTCCAGAATTACTATTAATTTCATAGTTGTAAATTAATAAACAAATAATAAAACAACACATTTAACTGTTTTTCATTTCGAACAAAAAATATAAAAGATGTCTTCATAAAAACATCTAACTTAAATATTATTCTTATTAATTTAATATTTTTTATAAATAAAAAAACAAAAATCCCTAACATAAGTGATTGTTAGGGATTATAAAAATAAATTAAAACTACTTTTTAGAATTTTCATATTGTCCTAAAATTTGATTTTTATCTATAACAATAATACCTGGAAATAATCGAGTATTTTTAGGGTATTGATACAGTTGTTTTAGATATTTCTTTATTTCGTGTATATTAGTTATAGGACAAAGAGTTAAATCAACTTCATATAAAACTAAATCACAACATTGTGGGTTAAATCGTTCACGAATGTATAAACTATCTTCACCATAAACAAATCGTTTTTCAATATGTTTAATAAGAATTTCGTTTGTCATTCGATAATCTTGTAAAGCAAAATATAAACGAGTCACATCGCCATTTTCATTTCTTTCAGGTACTGTAAAATCTTCATAAATACCTAAAAAAGTTTTAATGCATGGACTATCAATTTGAGGTCTAGTTGAATCAAGCTCTAACATTTTTTTCCAATATAACTCTTTCTCTTCTTGAGTAAGATAATGAGAAACATTTGGATCAAAACCAAAAGCTTGTTTAAAATTAATATAATTTAAAGACATAATAAATTCTCCTAAAAATAAATATAAAAATACAGAGGATTTAAATCCTCCGTATAATTATATTTTAAAACAAATGATATTTTAGAAATCTAGAGTTAAGCCTCCATTTGAATCTCTTTGAATACCATCATTTTTATCGTTACTATTAGCAGTTAAAATTGTAGCGTTGTTTAAAGAATTGTACAAACTCTGTTGTCCTAATTCTTTAATACGTTTTTCTATATCAAACAAAGGTTTAACAAGTGAACCAAAATAAGTATATTCTTGAATTTGATCTTCCCAATATTCAAGAACTTCAGGTTCTTTTGGTAACTTACCTTTATTATATTTAGAAATAAAGTTTTGACATGCTACTAGTAACGAATTGTCATAGTTAGCATATTCAATTACATCTAACAATTTAGAAATTAGAATTTTATTTAAACCAAATTCATACTCTAACTCCTTTTTAACTAGGTCAATGAATTCAGGTTTTGTGATGTTCTTTAAATAGTACATCTGAAACCCTGCTGTACCTCCTGAAAAATGCTTAATCCCTTCGACAACACGTTCTTGAATTAAGCGAATGTACATAAACGATAAGAGATTAATTTCAAAATCAGTTAATTTAAACTTCATTTGACTAATTACTTTACCATTTTTATCAAGAACTTTACCGTTGTTTTTATCAAACAAGGCGTTATACATTTGGAATAATAGTTTAACCAACCAACCATCAATAGTTGAAGGTCCAATTGCTGATTTAGAAGAACTTGAATTGATCAAATACTGAGGATAATTATCTGGCTTTTGGCCAGTAAAATCAAATTTATTACTAACTGTATACAACTGGTAAATTGGTTTACCATCTATATTTAGTTTTTCATTCGATTTAAATTCATTTAAAGCATATTTTTCAAGCCATTCTGTTTCCTCTTTTGGAATAGTAGAGATAATAAGATCTTTAAGTAATTTCTGTCCTACAGGATTTAAAACAGAGATAGGTGCTAAATCTCCATCTGAATCTGCTTTAGCTTGTAATACAGTTTCAGGATTCATGATTAAAAGATCTTTATTAAAGTAGTCGTCTAAATATGTATCAAGATCAATATTATGATACACATTTAAATAAGCACGGAAGTGTTCAATAGACCACATTTTACGTACCATTACCTGACTGTTCCAAAGCATAGGGTTACGCATAAAGATTCCTAAAGGAACATCATCTAATGCTTCGTTTAACAATTGTTTACAGCTTTGACGGCTACTATTATCTCGAACTTCTGAACATAGTTTTAGTACATCTACATGATTAACATCTGCAGATGGGTTAAAAACATGAGTGAATCCAGATTGTTTTAAAGCTTTGTTATAAAGATGTTTATTAGTGACAAGAATAACATCATTTGGCACTAAACTATCTACAACTTGTTTCAATGAAAAACCAGGAATACGTGGTTTAATAAATGATTGAACAAACATATGTGACATTGAAGGAGAAGAATACAATACACCTTTAACGTTAGATAAGTATGCACTATGTAAACTTGTTCTTTCATTATCTTTAGTTTTATTAAAGATCCAATGTAAGTTTGGATTAGGATCTTTAATGTTCATGTCCATGTTTTGTTCAGTTCTTCCTAAAATAGCTAAAATAATTTTAGAAATAGTAAACAAAATTTCATGATAAGTGTATTCTCCTGAAGGCAAAAGATTAACAAAATAATTAAGTGTTTTAGCACTAGGGATACGAATTAAAGGTCCTTTATGTTTTGTTAAATCAATATAGAATCCTTTATTCCATTCTTCATCTAATAATCGAGAACGAGATTTAAAAGATGAAGTACGAACACGAAATAGATCTTCATTAATATTGAACATCTTTTTACGTATATTTTCTACAGAATAAATTGGTAATTGTTCATCTGCACGTAATGCACCATTTTCATCTTTAAGAATTTTAAAAAACTCTTTAGAGATTTCTACTTTATCTTCTTCAAGGTATGTAGAGAAAATGTGTTCATACAGTTCTGGGTGGTTTTGTTTAATAATCCAACCAGCTTCAAAACTAAATGATTGTGGTTTAAATTTGGCATAAGTACTACCTAATTCAGTGTACATAATATCAATTAAACCAATATGACATTTAACAGCATTACCATTTGCATCAATGTAAACAAAAGGCGGTAAACTATCAGCAGCTGCTTGAATTTCTTTTGGATCACGAGTATTAAGAATATTCTTATACTCTCCATTTCTCCCTTTAGAGTTTGGAATATAAAAACCTAATTTAACAGCTAATGCAGCTTGAGCAAGAACAATTGTATTTTCACCAGCTTTAACAGCGTTCATACCAGTTACAATATCAACTGATAATTTTTGACAACCTTTAAGATCGTCACTGTTAATAGAAGTAAACGTATCGTATTCTTTACTATCAATATAACGTCCTAGTCTACCATCATTACCTTTACGTTTTGACAGATATTGTTCGAACGTTAATTGATTATTGTTTTTATCTTTTGGTGCAAAAACAATAAAGCCATTATCAGGTTTAATTTTAGTAACACCTTTAAGACCTGAATAACTTACAAGTCTAGCATTACCAGCCCATTTAACACCTTTAATTTTAATGTAATATGTACCAGCTGTTGCATTTGGTTCTAGTTCTAAAATTTCAATAGAACGATATTCTTTAAGAACATGTTCATTTCCATCTAAATCTAAACCAATAACAAATGGTTCTCCATTAGGTGTATATGTTTTACCTTGTTCAATATAGATATCTTCAGCATTAGTACTAAAATCTAAATTAAACGATTCTGTTACAATAACTTCTGTTTTAGCAATATTACTGCTTGCTTCAGATTCACCACAAATAAAACGTTTTGTTTTCAAATCCATCGGATGAAATACAACAATAGCTTGTCTTGTCGTATTATCTAGATTTGATACAATTCCATTGTCAAAATGACAAAGTTGTTGGAAATAACTAAATTGTGGTTTCTGTAATGTAACAGCATTACTGAGGATGTGCGTTTTAAAACGAGCAGGTACATTTTGTTTTGGTGGAAAAATAGTATCAAAACAGTTATTTGCTTGATTAAAATAGTAACCTGGAGCTCGGAATAAAATAGCAGATGACGCACTTAATGTAACCTTATTACTTTTAGACATGGATGTTTCAGAAGTTGGTAATAAATAAATACCAATATCTTTAAAAATCATTTTCCAATAATATTCGGAAATTCCATTATTATCTAGAAAATCACCGATAGATTTTTCACTACCGTATTCATGAACACGACTAGTAATAATAGCATATGTGTTTTCAATTTTAGTTAAAGCATTGTGAGTGTTAGGTTTAACCCACTCAATAAATTTACTAAGACGTTTATTAATATCTGTACGTAGTAAACTAACATATACTTTACGATCTGGACGTTCTGCTAGTTTTCGAGCAAATAAAGCTAAACGATGTTGAATAATCAAATATAACATTTGATTCACATTTAAGATTTGTTTATTATCTTTATGTGTTTTATCAAAATAACGTTTACCAGTTTTTACAGTACTTGTCTCTAATAAAAACAAAGGTGTTTCTACATCAGCTTCTAAACTGTTGTATAAAGATTTATTAATAACTACTTCATCGTTACCTTTAAATTCAGCATTTTTGAATTTTAAAATTAACTTTTTATTGGTAGAAATTGTATCGTCTATGTGACAAGTAACAATATCATCATAACCAATTGGAAGTAATAAATGTAAATTTTCGTCCTTTAAATAACGTAGAAGATTAGGAAGTTCTTCTACTTTTATTGGACGTTTACGATTAGCAGACGTAATAACAGGCATATTTAAGCTAACCATTCGTTTCT
>JACCEA010302091.1_pt1 | contig 12448 bp, 14 predicted proteins | sample 7449851 | NCBI WGS metagenome assembly JACCEA01 (sample SAMN15323453, study PRJNA562643) | freshwater metagenome | isolation source: river surface water | place: USA:Blue River Watershed | collected 2017-08-18 | reverse complement strand
GCGCGAGAAGGCCTTCAAGGCCCACGGGCCCCTGTGTGGCGGCAACCGGAGCGTGCTGGCGTCGATGGTGGGGTCGCCCTACCTGCCGCCGGCCGAGGGCGGCATCCTGTTCCTGGAGGACGTGAACGAGCACCCCTACCGGGTCGAGCGCATGCTCACCACGCTGCTGCACGCCGGCCTCCTGGGCCGGCAGAAGGCGATCCTGCTGGGGCAGTTCACCAACTACAAGGCGGTCCCCCACGACAAGGGCTTCAAGCTGCAGACCGTGGTCGACTGGCTGCGCACGCAGGTGAAGGCGCCGGTGTTCACCGGGCTGCCGTTCGGCCATGTGCAGACCAAGGTGCTGCTGCCGGTGGGCGCGCAGGTGGACCTGGTGGTGGAGGGGCGCGACGCCCTGGTGCTGTGGGGGCACGCGCACTGAGCGGCGCGCGCCGGTCGCGCGGTCAGGCCGCGCAGATCAGGCCGCGCCGTCGATGCGGCGGTGGTGGCGGGCGTAGAGGCTGTCGGGCAACAGGCCGCGGAACAGCTCGGTGATGGGCTCGAGCTGCTCCCGGGCCCGGGCCTCGCCGTGCAAGGTGGCCAGGGCGCCCATGAGGTCGCTGCGGGCGTACCACAGGGCGTGGATGTCGGCGGCGAAGCGCACCCGGCGGGTGAACGCGGGGTGCTCGGCCTGGCCGTTTTCTCCCAGGAGGTCGAGCATGGCGTGGCGGATCAGGTCCATGCGTTGCTGCACGGTTTCCGTCGAGGCGGGGTCGGCCGTATGGCCGAGCAAGGCGTAGATGCTGCTTCTGAGGTTGGGCTTCATCCAGCGCATGAAGGCATCCTTTGAGTCGATTCCAAACTTCTGGCTTCTCCTATAAGGCAGAGCGTATGCAAAGGTACGCTCATCCGCAAGCCGAGTGTGTGGAGAACACCACAAAAATCCTCATTCGCATCAACGGTTTGGTAACCAAACGTGATCCAGCCCCTGAGGTTCGACCGTGCCGTCGGCCGGGGCGGGTCAGGCGGGCTGCATCGGAGGCTGGGTCGGGGTCGGGTCCTGGGCTGGCACCTCGACCTGGGGGCGCAGGCGCTCCACATCCGCCGGCCGGCACAAGGCCGTGCCCGGCGCGCTCAGGGCGGCGGCGCCGGCGGCCATGGCGGTACGCAGGGCCTGGGCCCAGTCGGCCTGGGTGTCGTGGGCCCAGAGCAGGCCGGCCAGGAAGCTGTCGCCGGCGCCGATGGTGCTGAGGACCGGCACGGCCAGCGCCGGCGCCAGCCAGGTGCCGGCCGGCGTGGCGAGGAGGGCACCTTGGTCTCCCAGGGAGAGCGCGACGGCCTGGGCGCGGCCGCGGGTGACGAGGTCCTGCGCCGCCTCGCGCCGGGCCTGGTGTGTGTCCAGGCTGCGGCCGGTGAGGTCGCCCAGCTCGCGCAGGCTGGGCTTGACCAGCCAGACGCCTTCTTCCAGCGCGGCTGCGAGGGGGGGCCCCGAGCTGTCCAGCACCAGGAGGCTGCCGCGCTCCCGGGCCAGCCGGGCGAGGCGGGCATAGAAGTCCACCGGCACCCCGGGGGGCAGGCTGCCGCTGGCCACCAGGTAGCGGGGCGCCTGCGGCAACTCGCGCAGGCGTTGCAGCGCGGCCTCCCACTCGGCGGGCTGCAGTTGCGGTCCGGGCAGGACGAAGCGCAGTTCCTCGCCACTGTCACGTGCGCGCACCGTGAAGCTCTCCCGCGTTTCGCCAGCGATGGGCAGGTACAGGCTCTTCACACCCTCGGCCACCACGAGCTGGCTCAACCGTTCACCCGTGGGCCCGCCGGTCGGGTAGAGCGCGACGACATCGGCGCCAAAACGGTGCAGCACCCGGGCCACGTTGATGCCGCCGCCACCCGGGTGCACGGCCGGGGCGTCGCACCGCAGCTTGTGCGAGGGCGCAATGCGGTCGACGGCGGTGGAGACGTCCAGCGCGGGGTTGAGGGTGAGGGTGAGGAAACGGGCCATGGCCCGATTTTGCGCGCAGGGGCGATGGCCCGGTGTCGCCCGTGGGCGGGCGCGCCACCTGTGAGGAAGGCACGGTTCGGTCGGTTTCCTCGGGCGGCGGGCTCAGTGATTACCCGCAATCGGGCCCCCGTGCGGCACGGACCTGCCTATCCTGCGCAGGCCGCCCGGTTGCGGGGGCGTCCATCCACACAGGGAGACAAGCCATGATGAGCATCGTTCGGAATCTTGCGGGTCATGTCCCCGCGGGCGTGGCGGGCCAGGGCCTGGCCCGTCTGGGCCAGCAGTCGTCGGCCGCGATGTCCTCGCGGTCCTGGGTCGTGCAGGACAACACGCCCTTCATGACCTCCACGACCCCGTTGTCACGCCGCAAGGTGGTGGAGGTCCCCAAGCCGGCTGAAGGCCTGGAGGAAGGCGGCGCGTTGCCTGCGCAGACGAAGGCTGCGGCGAACCGTTGGCCCGTCGCGAAGAAGCCCGGCGACACCACCGAGGACGGTACGGCGGCGGATCGAACCTTGCCCCCGACAGATTCCCAGGGTGTGAAGTCCGAATGAGCAGGACGCGGGAGGCGGTGGGCGTCGGCTGCCTCCATGTGAAATTTGACATAATGCACATCGTATTGTTTTTAGATGGGGCAAAGAGGCGGGTTGATTCAGCCGCCGCGGCCCGGCCACGGGCTTTGACGGGACGGCCCCGAGCCCGCGGTTGCGCCCCGGGCTTACCAGGTTCCCACGGGCTGCCGCCGCCGGATCGCCGCAGCAATCAAGCCGGCCACCGGCTCCCGCCCCGCGCCCAACGCAAAGTCCTGCGCCGACATCCGCTGCTGGTTCCGGATCGTGGGGTCGGCGCCTGCCTCCAGCAGCAGCTTGACCGCCTCCTCGGACCCATAACGCGCCGCCATCATCAGCGGCGTCGTGCCGTTCGGTGACTCGGCATCGATGTAGGCATGGGCGTCCAGCAGCAGCCGGACCACCTCCACGTTGCCGCCCGTGGCCGCGTAATGCAGTGGCGTCCAGCCCGGCTTGTTCACGTCGGCTTCCCGGGCCAGCAGGCGCCGCACCATGGCGACCTGGCCCTTGAGCGCCGCCATCATCAGGGGCGTTTCGTCGTCCAGGTTGCGCACGTCGACCTGGGTGGCCGGCGCCTCGACCAGCACGCCCGCCACGCCCAGCGAGGCCTCACGCAAGGCCAGGTACAGGCCGTGCTGGCCCTGCGGGCTGCGCGTGTTGGGGTCGAACCCGCGCTCGAGCAGCTGGCGCACGGTGCGCGGATCGTCGCGGTTGATGGCGACAAAAAAATCCTCGTAGGATCCCGCAAAGGCGGAAGAAAAACCAATGGCGACAATAAGATGAGCAAATAACCTAAAGTAAATTCTCATCAGCTTGGACCTCAAACCTCAAGTCGATTCGCAGGTTTTGTCAGGTGGCGGAGGTGGCCCGTACACCCGTGAACAGCCGCTCGAAGTTCGCGCTGGTGGCCTCGCCCACGGCCTCGCCGGTCAGGCCGCGCAGCTGCCCGATCTGCGCCGCCACGTACGGGACGTAGGACGGGTTGTTGGTCTTGCCCCGGTACGGCACCGGCGCCAGGTACGGGCTGTCGGTCTCGATCAGGATGCGGTCCAGGGGCACGAAGGCGGCCACCTCGCGCAGGTCGGCCGCCGTCTTGAAGGTCAGGATGCCCGAGAAGGAGATGTAGAAGCCCAGGTCCAGCGCCGCCCGGGCGACCTCGGCCGTCTCGGTGAAGCAGTGGAAGACGCCGCCGGCGCTGCCTGTGCAGCCGTCCTCGCCCTCCTCCTTCAGGATGGCCAAGGTGTCGGCCGAGGCGGCCCGGGTGTGGATGATCAGCGGCTTGGCCACCTGCCGGGCCGCGCGGATGTGCGTGCGGAAGCGCTTGCGCTGCCATTCCATGTCGGCCACCGTGCGTCCGCCCTTGCGCTCGTCCATCTGGTAGTAGTCCAGCCCGGTCTCGCCGATGGCGACCACGCGCGGCAGGGCCGAACGGGTGACCAGGTCCTCCAGCGTGGGCTCCTGCACGCCCTCGTTGTCCGGGTGGACGCCGACCGAGGCCCAGAAGTTGTCGTATTGCATCGCCAGCGCATGCACGCGGGGAAACTCCTCCAGCGTGGTGCTGATGCACAGGGCGCGGTCCACCTTGGCGGCGGTCATGGCCTCGCGGATGGCGGGCAGCTGCGTGTGCAGCTCGGGGAAATCCAGGTGGCAGTGGGAATCGACGTACATGCGGACAAACCAGAAACAGCGCCCCACCCTCGCGGCGGGACCTGCGGATTGTCCTTCAAATGGTCTGGGTCGGCCGGTCGGACGCCAGGTGGCTGCCGAGGATCTCTTCGATCTTGTGCTTGAGGAGGCGGGATTTCTCGTCCGCCGGGAACCGGATGCCCACGCCCTGGGCCCGGTTGGCCGCCGCGCGGGCCGGCGTGACCCAGGCCACCTTGCCGGCGATGGGGTAGCGCTGCGGGTCGTCCGGCAGGGACAGCAGCACGTACACGTCGTCACCGAGCTTGTAGTCGCGCGCGGTGGGGATGAACACGCCGCCGTCCGTGAACAAGGGAATATAGGCCGCGTACAGGGCGGCCTTTTCCTTGATGGCCAGCTGGATGACGCTGGGGCGGGGCGTGGTCGGGGTCGGGTTGCTCATTTATGAGGCGTTTCGTCCCGAGTGTAGGGCCTGCCGGGCCCGGGTCACAAGCGATTCCAGCAGCAGGCCGGCATTGAAGGGGTGCTCGACCGTGCGCATCGTGGCGGCCAACTCACGCCACCAGGCGGCGAGCTGGCTTTCGGGCACCGGTGCGGGCAGGTCCGCCGGCAGGAAAAAGCGCGGCGCCGCGCCGGCGCGCACGGCCAGCAGGTCGTGGCAGATCTTCTGCAGCGCATCGACCGCCTCGGCCGGGGTGAAGCTGCCGATGGCCGCGACGTCGCCGCGGGCCACGGCCTTGGGCAGCAGGCTCCACTGGCGGGCGTTGAAGCCGGCGCGGGCGCGCCGCAGCGCGTCTTCCGGGCGGCCGCCGGCTGCCCGCAGCAGGACCGCGGCATCCTCGGCCGGCACCTCGTGCGCGTGCAGCCAGTCCAGCGATTCCGCTGGCGCGGGCCAGGCCAGGGTGCGTGCCATGCAGCGGCTGCGGATGGTGGGCAGCAGCTGGTGCGAGGCCTCGCTGGCCAGGATGAAGCGCACCTCGCCCACCGGCTCCTCCAGCGTCTTGAGCAGGGTGTTGGCGGTGATGGCGTTCATGCGCTCGGCGGGGTAGACCACCACCACCTTGCCCCGGCCCCGGGCGCTGGTGCGCTGGGAGAACTCGACGGCGTCGCGCATGGCGTCGACGCGGATCTCCTTGCTGGGCTTGCGGGCCTTGTCGTCGATGTCCTTCTGCGCCTTCTCGGACAGCGGCCAGCCCAGCTCCAGCATCGCCGTCTCGGGCATGAGGAAGCACAGGTCGGCATGGGTGCGCACGTCGATGGCGTGGCAGCTCGCGCAGTGGCCGCAGGCGCCGGCGGGCGTGGGCGCCTCGCACAGCCAGGCACGGGCCAGGCCCAGGGCGAGCGCGTACTGGCCCAGGCCCGAGGGCCCCTGCAGCAGCAGCGCATGGTGAGGCTGCGCGAGCAGGTCGCCCAGCTGGCGGGTGATCCAGGGAGCGGTCGTCACGGCCACCACCTCACAGCCAGCCTCGCTGGACGACAGCCTGGCGCACCGCGGCCCACACGGCCTCGCGCGGCTGTGCGGCGTCGATGCGGGCGAAGCGGGCCGGGTCGGCCTTGGCGCGGCGCTGGTAGCCCTGGTGCACGGCGCGGAAGAACGCGACGGGCTGGGACTCGAACTTGTCCGGCACCCGCGCGCCCGCCAGCCGCTCGGCGGCGATGGCCGGGTCCAGCTCGAACAGGATCGTCAGGTCGGGTTGGCGCAGCGCGCCCCCTGCCCTGCCCTGCACCATCGCCTCCAGCTGTGAGAGCACCTCCCAGTCGAAGCCGCGCCCGCCGCCCTGGTAGGCGAAGGTGGCGTCGGTGAAGCGGTCGCAGACCACCACCTGGCCGGCGGCCAATGCCGGTTCGATGACCTGCTGCAGGTGGTCCCGGCGGGCGGCGAACATCAGCAGCGCCTCGGTCAGCGGGTCCATGGGCGCGGTCAGGGCCAGGGCACGCAGCTGTTCGGCCAGCGGCGTGCCGCCGGGTTCGCGGGTGGAGACCACCGTGCGGCCGGCCGCGGCCAGCGCATCGACCAGGGCCTGGATGTGCGTGGACTTGCCGGCACCGTCGATGCCCTCGAAGCTGATGAAGAGTCCGGGTGGGGTCATGGGCGTCCGCGCTGGTATTTGTTGACGGCCCGGTTGTGTTCTTCCAGGGACGCGCTGAAGTGGCTGGAGCCGTCGCCGCGCGCCACGAAATACAGCGCGCCGCTGGCGGCCGGTTGCACCGCGGCCAGCAGCGAGGCCTTGCCCGGCATGGCGATGGGCGTGGGCGGCAGGCCGCGGCGGGTGTAGGTATTCCAGGGCGTGTCGGCCAGCAGGTCGGCCTTGCGCAGGTTGCCGTCGAAGGCCTTGCCCAGGCCGTAGATCACCGTGGGGTCGGTCTGCAAGGGCATGCCGATGCGCAGGCGGTTGTTGAAGACGGCGGAGACCATCGGCCGGTCCGCCGCCTTACCGGTTTCCTTCTCGACGATGCTGGCCAGGATCAGCGCCTGCTCGGGGTTGGCGGCCATGGCCTGCGGCGCGCGCTGGCCCCAGGCGGCGGCCAGGTGCTGGTCCATCGCGCGCAGGGCGCGGCGGTAGACGGACAGGTCGCTGCTGCCCTTGCTGAAGGTGTAGGTGTCGGGGAAGAAACGGCCCTCGGGGTGCTGGCCCTCTCGGCCGAGCTGGCGCATGAGGGCCTCGTCGGTCAGGGCCTCGGTGTCGTGCCTGAGGTCCGGCTCCTTGGCAATGGCGGCGCGGAACTGGCGGAAGGTCCAGCCCTCGATGAGGGTGACGGCGCGCAGCGCCTCGTCGCCGCGGGCCAGCTTGGCCAGCAGGGCGCGGGGGGTGATGCCGGCGTCGAGCTCGTAGCTGCCGGCCTTGATCTGGCGGGCCTGCTGGGAGACGCGGAACCACAGGAACAGCAGGTCCGGCGAGACATCGACACCCGCGGCGCGCACGGCCTGGGCCACCTCGCGGGGGCGCGTGCCCGGCTCGATGGACAGGTCCACCACCGGCGTGGCCAGGGCCATCGGCTGGTGGATCCACCACAGCAGGCTGCCGCCGAGGGCCGCCAGGGTCAGGAAGCCGGCGAGCAGGAGTTTGAGCAGGAAGCGGCGCACCAGGGATTCGTCCGATTCGTCCCCAAGGGACATCCGTGAAACAACGGGGGATGATAATTCAGCGATGACCGCAACCCTCGAAGGCGCCGCCCCCCTGCCCCACCTGGGCGTGATCCGGGCACTGGGCGAAGACGCCGGCACATTCCTCCACAGCCAGCTCACCCACGATTTCCTGCTGCTGCCGGCCGGCCAGGCCCGGCTGGCGGCGTTCTGCAACGCCAAGGGGCGGATGCAGGCGAGCTTCATCGCCGTGCGGCTGGCGGCCGACGACATCGCCCTGGTCGTCAGCCGCGACCTGCTGGAGCAGACGCTCAAGCGGCTGTCGATGTTCGTGCTGCGCGCCAAGGTGAAGCTGTCCGATGCCTCGGCCGATTTCGAGCTGCGCGGGCTGGCAGGTGGGGCCGTGCAGGCCGCCGCGGGCGGCTCGCTGGTGCCCTGGCAGCACGTGGTGCGCGAGGCCGGCGCCTCGGCCGTGCATGTCGTGGGCCTGTACCCGGCCGACAGCCAGCCGCGCGCGTTGTGGCTGGCCCCGGCGGGCAGCCCGCTGCCCGAGGCGGCAGCGATGGACGCCGCCCTGTGGCCATGGGGCGAGGTGCGCAGCGGCGTGGCCACCCTGAGCCTGCCGGTGTTCGAGGCCTTCGTGCCCCAGATGCTCAATTACGAGTCCGTGGGCGGCGTGAACTTCAAGAAGGGCTGCTACCCCGGCCAGGAAGTGGTGGCGCGCAGCCAGTTCCGGGGCACCCTCAAGCGCCGCGCGACGCGCGCGCATTCGGCCGGTGAACTCGCTGCGGGGATGGAGGTGTTCCATTCCGGGGACCCGTCCCAGCCCAGCGGCCAGGTGGCCCAGGCCGCGCCCGCGCCGGGCGGCGGCTGGGAGGCCATCGTCTCGCTGCAGCTCACGGCCATGGAGGGCGGCTCGCTGGCCGCCGGCGCGCCGGACGGGCCGGCGCTGGTTCTGGGCGGGCTGCCCTACGAGTTGCTGGCCGACATCTGAGCGGCGCGCGGGCGGCAGGCCGCGTTACAGCGGCGCCACCATCTCCACGTGCGGGATGCCCACCTCGTCGAAGGGCTCGCCCCTCACCTGGAAACCCAGTTCAAGGTAGAACGACTGCGCCGAGCGCTGCGCATGCAGCATCACCTCACGGTCGCCGCGCGCGCGGGCGGCGTCCATCAGTGCCTGCATCACCGCCCGGCCGACGCCGGTGCGCCGGGCCGGGGCCAGCACCGCCACGCGACCTATCTTCGCCACGCCCGGGCCGCCTCGCAGCAGCCGTCCGGTGGCCAGGGCCTGGCCGTCTGCGCCGTGGACCACGGCATGGAGCGCGGTGGCGTCGTCCTCGTCCCACTCCAGCTCCTTCGGGATGCCCTGCTCCTCGATGAAGACGCGGGCGCGGACCTCACCAGCCTCGGGGCCGAGCTCGGCCCAGGTGCCGGTGCGGATTCGCAGGGGACCGGGGTGGACCCTCGGGGCCGGCGCAGCGCAGGGTGTGGAAGGGGGCGTAGGGTGGGACATGCGGCAGGTTGGGGGTCGGTGATTCAGGGGGCCAGGGCCTCGGCCAGCGCGCGGGCGGCGTCCGCGTGGGCCTGCCTCGCCTCGGGGATGGCACGGCCCATCTTGATGAATTCATGCACCACGCCGTGGTACAGCTCCAGGTCCACGCGCACGCCGGCGGCGCGCAGCTTGTCGGCATAGGCCAGGCCCTCGTCAACCAGCGGGTCGCACTCGGCCAGGCACAGCCACACGGGGGCGACGCCTTCCACGTCCGGCGCGTTGAGCGGGGCGAAGCGCCAGTCGTCGCGTTCGTGGTCGGCGATGTACTGGGCGAAGAAGTAGTCGATCAGCGTTTCGTCCAGCAGCAGGCCCTCGCGGTAATGCAGGCGCGAGGGCAGCTCGCCCCGGGCGGCCGTGCCGGGGTAGACCAGCAGCTGCAGGGCCAGCGGCAGGCCGGCGTCCCGGGCGTACAGGGCGCAGACGGTGGCCAGGGTGCCGCCAGCGCTGTCGCCGCCCACCGCGAAAGGGCCGGCGCGCAGTCCCAGGGTGGACGCATGGGCGGCCAGCCACTGGACGGCGTCCCAGCTGTCATGGACGGCGGTGGGGAACCGGTGCTCGGGCGCGAGGCGGTAGTCCAGCGACACCACGGCGCAGCCGCTGCGGCGGGCCAGCTCGCGGCACAGCGTGTCGTGGGTGGCGATGCTGCCCACGGTGAAACCGCCGCCGTGGAAGTACAGCAGCCAGGGCGGTGAAACCCGCTCCGCCCCGCCCTGCCCTTCGGCGTCCACGTAGAGCCGTGCCGGCAGCGCATGCCCGTCGCGCGCGGGGATGCTGAGGTCCTCCACGCGGGCCAGGGCCGGCTTGGGGATCTCCAGCACGCCGGCGCCCACCTCGTAGGCGGCGCGGGCCTGGGCGGGCGGCAGGGTGTGCAGCGGGGGCTTGCCCGCGCGGCCCATGCGTTCGAGCACGGAGCGCATCGCGGGCGTGAGTCGCGGATGTGGCATGTGTGGGCGTGAAAACCGTGGCATCGTAACCGCGATGCGGGCCTTTGCCCGCGCATCCCCGCAGGAGGTTCGGCAGTCCATGGCATTGATCTATTACGTGACCCAGGTGCAACTCGATTTCGGCGCGGTGAAGCTGCTGAAGCAGGAGTGCGAGCGGGTGGGCATCACCCGCCCGCTGGTGGTGACCGACGCGGGCGTGCGCGCCGCCGGGGTGCTGCAGCGCGCGCTGGACGCGCTGGCCGGCCTGGAAGTGGCGGTGTACGACCAGACGCCCTCCAACCCCACCGAGGCCGCCGTGCGCGCTGCCGCCGCGATGTACAAGTCCCAGCGCTGCGACGGCCTGGTGGCCGTGGGCGGCGGCTCCGCCATCGACTGCGCCAAGGGCGTGGCGATCGCCGCCACGCATGAGGGCCCGCTGGTGCGCTACGCCACCATCGAGGGCGGCTCCCCGCGCATCACCGACCAGGTGGCCCCGCTGATCGCCGTGCCCACCACGGCCGGCACGGGCAGCGAGGTGGCGCGCGGCGCCATCCTCATCGTCGACGACGGCCGCAAGCTGGGCTTCCACGCCTGGCACATCGTGCCCAAGGCCGCGATCTGCGACCCCGAACTGACGCTGGGCCTGCCCGCCGGCCTCACGGCAGCCACCGGCATGGACGCGATCGCGCACTGCATGGAAACCTTCATGGCCGCCGCCTTCAACCCGCCCGCCGACGGCATCGCGCTGGACGGCCTGGCGCGCGGCTGGGCCCACATCGAGCGCGCCACGCGCAACGGCGGCGACCGCGAGGCGCGGCTGAACCTCATGAGCGCGTCCATGCAGGGCGCCATGGCCTTCCAGAAGGGCCTGGGCTGCGTGCACTCCCTGTCGCACAGCCTGGGTGGCGCGGACCCGCGCCTGCACCACGGCACGCTCAACGCCATGTTCCTGCCGGCGGTGGTGCGGTTCAATGCGTCCGCCGAGTCGGTGGCGAAGGACCGGCGCCTCGAGCGCATGGCGCAGGCCATGGGCCTGGGCTCGGCCAGCGACATCCCGCTGGCGATCCAGGACATGAATGCGCGGCTCGGGCTGCCCACCGGCCTGGGCGCCATGGGCGTGACGCCCGGGATGTTCCCGCGCGTGATCGAGGGCGCGCTGGCCGACCACTGCCACAAGACCAACCCGCGGCTGGCCTCGGCGCAGGATTACGAGGCGATGCTGGCCGAGTCGCTCTGAGCAGGCTGGCCGGCCGGGGTGGCCCGGGCCGGGCGGGGCAGCAGCCGCCGGCCCGCCTGCCGCAGCGGCCGCTCGAACCACCGCTCGCTGGCCATGGCCAGCGCCGCGGACAGGGCCACGCCGGCCAGCAGCACGGCCACCCGCAGGGCCAGGGGCAGCTCGCCGATGTCCAGCCCGGTCAGGCGTGGCAACACGAACCAGGTGAACCCGAAGAACACCATGGGGTGCAGCAGGTAGGTCCCGTAGGTGATGTCGCCCAGCCACCGCGCCCAGGGCTGCGCCCTCGCCGGCACGCGCACGCGCCCGCTGGCCCAGACCGCGCCCGCCGCCGCCAGCGGCAGCAGCGCGCCGCGCCAGCCCGTGAGCTCCTCGCCTGCCACCGGCGGCGCCAGGGCCAGCAGCAACGCCGCCATGCCCGCCCAGGTGGCCAGGCCCGCGCGCCAGGACAGGCCGGCGCCCGCCGCCTCCCTCGCCCTTCCGGTCCCCTGCGGCATCGCCCACACGCGCTGCGCATGGCCGATCACGCAGCCGCCCAGGAAATAGGCGCCGAAGGCCGGCACCTGGTGGTAGGCCACGGTGCTGGCCGCCAGGCCGTGCGTGCCCACGGTGCGGGCGATCCACCAGGCCTGCACCCCCGCCACGGCGGCCAGCGCCGCCCACTTGAGGGCGGGCCGGGGCAGCAGCCAGGCGATGGCGGGCATGGCCAGGTAGAACATGAACTCGATGCCCAGCGACCAGCCGCCGATGGCGATGGCCCACACGCCCGGGTCATGCAGGCCGAAGGCGAAGGTGGCGTTGAGCAGCAGGCGCCAGCCCAGGGCATCGACCCAGCCGCCGTTGCGCGCCGCCAGCAGGGCCAGGAAGCCCGCGCACACCAGCAGGTACAGCGGCGCCAGCCGCATCCAGCGCACGGCCAGGAACCCGGCAACGCCGCGCCAGCTGCCGAAGGCCTGCGGCCCGTACACATAGGCCATGCTGGCGCCCGACAGCAAGAAGAACAGGTACACGCCGTAGGTGCCCAGTGTGGACAGGTGGGCGACCTCCTGCCAGGACAGGTAGTGGTAGGCCGCGACCGACAGCGCGCACAGCCCGCGCAGCAGGTCCCACCCCAGGACGCGGGGCGCAACGGCCAGCGGGCCGGCCGGCGGCGCCATGGGCGCTCCCGGGCCGTTCACAGCGGCTCCAGCCGCGCCGGGTCGGGCCGCTCCAGCCACTGCGCGAATTCATCCGCCAGCTGCTGGCTGGCGGATACCGCCGCCGTCCACACCTGGGCCCGCAGGCGCGCGCCCGGGCCGTAGCCGTAGTGGATGAAGTCCCGGCGATCCGGCAGCTTGCCGTTGGGCAGGGTCGCCACCCAGGCGGGGTCGGGCGCGAGCACCAGCATGCCGTCCAGCGCCGGGGTGCTGCGGTGCCGCCAGCGCAGGCCCTTGTCCAGCCAGCCGGGCACCACGGCTTGCTGGAAGTGG
>JACCEA010909591.1_pt1 | contig 12452 bp, 10 predicted proteins | sample 7449851 | NCBI WGS metagenome assembly JACCEA01 (sample SAMN15323453, study PRJNA562643) | freshwater metagenome | isolation source: river surface water | place: USA:Blue River Watershed | collected 2017-08-18 | reverse complement strand
TCTGGTGTCCTTGGGCAGGCAGTAGCCACCATACCCAAAGGAAGGGTTGTTGTAGTGATTGCCGATGCGCGGATCGAGACACACGCCCTCAATGATCTGCCGGGAGGCGAGGCTGTGCGAGGCGGCGTAAGTGTCCAGCTCATTGAAATACGCCACCCGCATGGCGAGGTAGGTGTTGGAGAAGAGTTTTATGGCTTCTGCCTCCGTGGAATCGGTGAGAAGCACCGGGATATCTTTCTTGATGGCGCCACGTTGCAGCAATTGGGCGAATCGCTCGGCTCTTTCCGATTGTTCTCCGACGATGATGCGGGAGGGATGAAGATTGTCGTGCAGCGCCTTTCCTTCACGCAAAAATTCCGGCGAGAAGACCAGTTTTTCACAGGCAAATTCGCGGCGAATCCTTTCCGTATACCCGACCGGCACCGTCGACTTGATAATCATGACTGCGTGCGGATTGATTTGCATGACATCACGGATGACTGCTTCGATGCTGGTGGTATTGAAGCAGTCGGTGGAGGGGTCGTAATCGGTAGGCGTCGATATGATGACGTACTCGGCGTCGGAATATGCCTCGTGCTTGTCCAATGTGGCGCGCAGTTGCAGAGGTTTTTCTGTCAGGTAATGCTCGATGTCATCATCCCGCACGACACTCTTGCGCGCGTTGGTCAGGGCGACCTTCTCAGGGACGATGTCGAGTGCTACCACGTCATTGTGCTGCGCGAGAAGCACGGCATTGGAAAGACCGACATATCCTATTCCCGCAACGGCAATTCGCGTCATCTTTCCTCGCTGGAGTGACACCCGTAGGTTAGCTTCGGGTGTCACTCTAGCGAGCCGTCATGACGCGCTGATGGCGGGAATTTTACAGTTGCGTGAACTGCTTATTCTGCCATGACTTGTCGCAGCGCCTCGGCATCGCGCCAGCGGCCGCCCACCAGGCGCAGAAGAAACGCGGCGGCGATGGCGACGATCAATACACAGAATACGATCCACGATGCCTGCGGACCAAAGTCCCACACGCGGATGACGAGGTATTGAATCACGAGCATGATCCAATGCAGCGCTGTGGAGGTGTACATCACCCAACGCGTATCACCGGCCCCGCGCAACACTCCGCCACAGACTTGAATAGTGGCATCGGCCATGGTGTAGCAGGAGAGCCCCACCATCATGAAGGCCGCCAGGAGTCGGATCTCCGAAAAATCCCCGGTTGGCGGCGCGAACACCTCCACCAGTGGAAAGCGGAAGACGATGTAGATCAGACCCAGCACAGCCGAGTAGCCGATGCCGATGACAAACCCCGCGGTGATAACCTCGTTGGCCTTGTCCATATTGCGCGCCCCCACCGAACGACCAATCAGACTGACGAGTCCGATATTCAGGCCGATCATGGGAACGAACGACAGCATGTCCCAATTGAAGACGATGGCCGCCGACGCGCCATGCACTACCCCGTACGATTGGAACATCAACAGAAAAAGGTTAAAGGCCGCCACGTTCAGGAACAGCTCGAGTCCCGAAGGCAATCCCAGGCGCAGGTAGCGCCGCACAATCGCAAGGTCCACGCGGAACGATGCCAACACCTGAAACTTCTCGCGGTTGTGCCGCGCCAGATAGAACACGCCGAACAAGGCCAGCGAAAACAGTGAAGAAATCACCGTGCTCCACCCGGCTCCGCTGATGCCCATGGCTGGAAGGCCGAACTTTCCGAATGCCATGGCCCAACACAAAGGAGCGTTCAACAGCAGCCCGGCGACATCGCACACCATCACCACCCGCGTGCGACCGATTCCTGCAAAGTAGGAGGCCAGGCACGCCTTCAAGAGAGTGATGACCGCGCCGAGCATCAGGATTCGATAATAGGTGCTTTCCAGCTCTACTACCTGCGGGTCGTGGTCCATCGCCGCGAAAATGCGCGCGACGTATACCGCGATCAGCATCAACAATGGCAGACAGAGGATGGACATCAGCGTGCCCTGCGTCACCACCCGCGAGCACTTGGCGAGCTCCCCGGCACCCAGATACTGAGCGACCAAGGCATTCGCGTAAGAGATGACGCCCGAGAAAAAGCACACCGAGAAGAACGTCGCCACACTGCCGCCCAGGGCCGCCGCCATGTGTGCCGGGTCAATCTGCGACATGAAATAGCGGTCGGTGAATGTCATGACCGCGAAGGCGCCCTGCGACACGACCATCGGCAGCGCGATGCCAAAGAGAGTGCGCAGCGTCGCGCTGTTGAAATGGAAGCGGTATGACATGGGCGCTATCGAGATGACGGGGGAAATGGGCGAGCATGGTACGGCATCATGTGGAGCGAAACAATCGACATGCCAGTCCCGCACTCAGCAGCATAGCTTGTCTGCGGAACTGGTTTACACTAGGTGACAATAAAAAGCCGAGTGAAAAAAGAGCTGCATGAAACTGCCATGGATTGATCTGACCACGTTAGTGCTTTACCTGCTGTGTGTACTGTCCATCGGGATGTATTTTTCCCGCCGCAATAAATCCACCGAAGACTACTTCCTTGGTGGTCGGCAATTTGCCGGCTGGGTCATTGGATTCAGTCTGGTCGGCACCTCCATCAGCAGTGTGACGTTTCTCGCCTATCCTGCGGATGCGTTCAAGACGGCGTGGTTGCGCTATCTACCGAATCTGATGCTGCCACTCACAGCCATCATTGCTGTCACCGTCTTCATTCCGATCTATCGCCGCTATTCCCTGACGACGGCTTACGAGTACCTGGAATTGCGTTACGGTCCCGGCGTCAGAGTGTATGGCGCCATGACTTTCATTTTTGCGCAGCTGGTGCGTATCAGCACGATTCTGTATCTGCTCTCGCTGTTGATCCAGGAGGTGAGCGGACTGGACAGCCTCTGGAGCGTCTTGATCGCCGGTGGCTTTGTGGCGATCTACACGATCATTGGCGGAATCGAAGCGGTGATATGGACCGATGTGATGCAGACCATCGTGTTGGTGCTGGGGAGCATCGTCATGCTGGTGGTGATCGTGCAGTTGCTGCCGGGCGGCCTGGGTCAGATTTTTGAGGTGGCGCTTGAGCAAGACAAATTGTCATTCGCAGACTGGAGCCAGGGCGAGTCCATTCCTCTGGCCTGGGATCTCTCGCTGCTCAACAAGACTGGCACCATGATGCTGATTCTCGGTCTGACCAACTGGCTCACGGAATACGCCACCAATCAAAATGTCATTCAGCGCTATGTCGCCGCGCGCAGCGAGCGCGAGGCACGCAAGGCCGTGTGGTTCTGCGTGCTCAGCAGCCTGCCGATCTGGGCGTTTTACATGTTTCTGGGCACTGCGTTGTATGTGTTCTATGTGCAGTTCCCTTCAACGGAAACCGCCGAGATGCTGAATGGTACGCGCAAGGCAGAAGAGATATTGCCTTGGTTCATCCTGCGTGAAATGCCAGCGGGGTTGACGGGCATCGTGATAGCCGCTGCGCTCGCCGCAGCGATGTCATCGCTGGACAGCAGCATCAACGCCATTTCAACGGTTGGCATCAACGATATTTATCGTCGCTTTCTGCGGCCCGCCGCCGGTGACAAACACTACCTCAAGGTGGCATATGGCATCTCTTCAGTCAGCAGCGTGCTGATGATCGCAGGGGCAATTTATATTCTGCGCGCAGAGACGCAAACTCTGCAGGACTACGGCACCATTCTGGTGTCTCTATTTGGCGGTGGTCTGCTCGGCTTGTACCTGATTGCGTTCATCACGGATAAATGCGGCGGCCTCATTCCATGGGTCGGAATCGCGGCCACGCTGCTGTTCACGGGTTGGACCATCGCCGTCAGCAACGGCTGGCTGGATGTCACCCCGCCGTTCGATCTCTACTACACAACCATCATCGCCAATGTCGTGATGGTTGCAGGGATTCTGCTGGCGTTGCTAGGCAGAAAAATTTTGCGAAAAGCCGGTTGAATATCATCCGCTGGTCTGTCGATATGCGGGATAATGCAATTTCCGAAGATACCAGGAGCTGAACAATGTCGAATTTTAAATTGCCAAGACTAATTGCCAATACCCTTAGGTGTGCCACGATCGTATGTGCGGTTGCCTCGGTCCCTGCCTTCGCGCAGGTGGCCGATGCTCATGCTCACGACGTCGATCACAATCAGCACGATGCACATTCAGGACACGAAACTCAAAACGCCACGCTCAGTCTCAATCAAGGCGAACGCTGGCAGACTGATGAGCCGCTGCGCAAGGGGATGCTGGAAATTCGTCAAGCCGTCGAAAAAGCCGGCACCGATTCCGGCACTGGGGAACTCAGTGCACAGCAGGCTGAAGAGCTGACGCTGGCGCTTGATGGGAGCGTCGACTTCATCATCGAGCAGTGCAAACTGGAGCCTGAGGCCGATGCCAATCTGCACGTCATTCTTGCGGAAATTCTGAGCGTGTCCGGTGCGCTCAAGAGTGAGCCACATGCAGAGGATGCGTTGGCGAGAATTCACGGTGCGCTCGAAAATTACGCGCACTATTTCAATCACCCAGACTGGGCTGCAGCACATGAGCATTGAGCCGTTGTGGCGCCTGCGCCACTGTGCATGGCCTGCGTTTGCCGCACTGCTTTTTACGACAGCGGCTCTCGCGCAGGAGCAACAGGATCTGACGATTCTGGGCTCGACGGCGAACTGGCCGACGGGCCGCGTCACGTTTGTCTCTGAGACCGATGTCGAAGGTCTGCGCATCCGGCACACGCGTGTCGATGATGAGAGCTGTGGCACTAGAGATTTTCTGGAGATCAATGGCCCGCTGGGTTCAGGCACTCAGACCGTGATTGAACCGTTCCTCAGCGCCATGCAACCCTGTGGAGGCGGCGGCTCACGAGGCACCGTGATTTTGAGTTCGGGTGGTGGCGCGATGACCGATGGCTACGGGTTGGGAACGCTGTTGACGCAATACGGTGTCGCTGCGGCGCTGGTCCAGGGCCAGGTCTGCGCGTCGGCCTGCGTTGCCGCATTTCTCGGAGGAAGTCCACGTTACATGCTCGAGAGCGCATGGCTGGTTCTGCAATCACCCGCCCGGCGCCCCGGCGTCGGGATTGACTGCGAGAACACGCAGGAAGTCACCGCACTGAAGGACTATTTTATTGCGCGGCTCGGGAGTCAGAACGGTGGCCTGCTGCACGAACGTGCCATGAGCAACTGTTCGGCTGCGCGCGGGTGGACGATTCAGCCGCAGGATGCAGTGGCGCTAGGCATTATCGAAGCCGACAACGCTCCCTTCACGCAGCAGCTCGCGGATCGTTCGTTGAATTTCATGGCGGATAATGCCGCGAGGTCGGGCGTCATCACCACTGCGTCAGGTTTGCAATACGAGGTCATCAGCCGCAGTGCGAACACCGATGCGCAAGGTCCGACGGCGACCAGCAGGGTGACGGTGAATTACCATGGCACCTTTGTCGATGGTCGCGTATTTGACAGCTCGGTTGAGCGCGGTCGACCTGCCACGTTTCCTCTCAATCAGGTCATTCGTGGTTGGACCGAGGGGCTGCAATTGATGCGGCCGGGAGACAAGTTCCGCTTCTTCATTCCGCCGGAACTTGCCTATGGCGAAGCGGGGAGGGGCCCCGTGCCCGCCAATACACCGCTGATCTTCGAGATCGAGCTGCTGGAGATTGGCGGGGCAAACTAGGGGTTGCGGTTGGCAGAGGTTACGGGTTGGCCGGGCACTCTGCCTTCGAGAAAGTCAGCTCGCCGATGTGTTTGCCACTCTTGAAGTCGTATTGATAATTGACGGTGTCCACGCCGTTCAGAATCGGGACCAGGTTCGGCCCTGTGCACCATGTGCCGATCATGCTGGGGCGCAATCTCTCCAGATTGTCCTGGGTAATGTCGTTGCCATCGGCGATCACATTTTCGTAGACGATCTGGATGGTGTTGTTCTCTTTCGCCACACAGGTTGTGTTTATCCAGGTGGTGACGTTGTCCAGCTCCATGGGCAATTCCTTGTTGAGTTCAGCCGTCTTGTCGTTGCATTCCGTCATGGTGTATTCGGCGCTGAAACCAACTTGAGGGCAGGCAAGGATCATGAGCGAGAGTGCGGGCAACAGAATTCGCATGGGTAATCTCCTTCTTCAAACGTGGTTAAAAATACTGTGGAGTGGCGATGCCCTCTCACTTCGATTGTAATGCCAGGCAGCGCTCATTCCAAAGTGTCCGAAATTGCTCCACCTGCTGAGCACGCGCCTCCTGAGTGGGAGGCACGGGCTGGCCATAGGCCATGTCGATCATGGCCTGTGCCCAGCTCAGGAGTGCCGGATTATCGTTCAACTCTCCATTCATTTTGTTGATCATCAGCATGATATCGGCATTCATCTGTCGGCTGGTGATGACGCTTGCGGCGAGCTCCGGCACTTCAGTGCAGCTTTCCAGAGGTGTTTGCGCAAGCGCCGAGCTGGTCAGTCCAATGGACAATGCAGCGATAATCGAAAGTCTCATAGCGGTTTCCTCACGTGGTTCCCAAGCTGAAGAGCGGGCGAATTATTGGCGATTCTCCGAATTAAAACCACCTCGAATTTGCAATCCTGCCCCCTTCAAGCCGCGGTCTCCAGTTCGGGTCAGACGATCATGAACTGCCCCATCATGCCGTGATCCTCATGCTCCAGGATGTGACAGTGGAACATGTAAGGCAGCATGGGATCCCCGGGGCCGGTGAATCTGGCGATCACCTTGACCCTGCCGTGGGGAGGAACATTCACCGTATCTTTGAATCCGCGCTCAGACGGCAGAGGCGGCATGCCGTTGCGCTCCAGAATCTGAAAATGCACTTTGTGGATGTGAAACGGATGAATCATAGGAGTCTCATTGGCGATCTCCCAGATCTCCGTAGTGCCTGCAAGAATGGTGGCTTCAATGAAGTTCATGTCCATTTTGCGACCATTGATCTTGTGGGTTCCTCCGCCCCAACCACCAAATTCCTTGCGGCTGCGCGGACCGCCCCCCAGGCCGCCACCGTTGCCCCGGCCTTCGCCCATCTGGAGCAATATCGGACGGGTTATGGTGGCCGCACTTGCCGGAATCCAGTCGATGTGTGCAAGCCGTCCAGGCAATGCAAGCGGTTCCGACGGTGACTGTTCGGATGACTGCCCGGATGGCTGCAGCGTCAGGATATCGAAGGCTTGTCGATCCATTTCCATGAGCAATTGCGTGAACAAACCGTAATACGGAATGTTGGAGGCGGGGACAGGGACGTTGATCAGTTTGAACGGCTCAGTGCCGCGCGTATCGACAATAATCTCGGCGCGCTCACCCGGAGTCAGGACCAGTTGCGTCAGCTCTACGGGTTCCTCCATCAGTCCACAATCAGTGGCGATCTGCCAGAAGCTTTGACCGTTGCTCAGGGCGAGCGTGAAATTGCGCGCGTTGGCGCCGTTCAGCAATCTGAGGCGCGTGCGGCCGGTGCGGGCATGGAATAACGGATTGAGCGTACCGTTGACCAGTATCGTATTGCCACGAACCCCGATCATGTGGTCTTCCATACGATGCGGGTACACCATATTGCCATCGCGATCGAAGATGCGATCCTGAAGGATTACCGGGATATCATCGACGCCGTATTCTGACGGGAGATCCAGTTGGTCACTGCTGTCATCAGCGACGATCAGCATGCCGGCCAGACCCTTGTATACCTGCGGGCCGCTCATATGCATGGCGTGAGAGTGGTACCAGCAGCTCGCTGCCGGTTGCTTGACCTGGAATTCTGCCGTCCAGGTGCCGCCGGGCATAATCTGCTGATGTGGGCCGCCGTCAGCCCTGGCCGGCACATTCATGCCGTGCCAGTGCAGCACACTGGTCTCGTCCAGATTATTGGTGACGCGAATACGGACCTTGTCACCGTCGCGCATGCGCAGCGTGGGGCCGAGGTAGCTGCCGTTGATGCCCCAGGTGGAGGTGTCAACATCCTGGTAGAAGCGAGTCAGTCCCTGTTGCAGCGTGAGCGAGAAATTGCGCTCTCCGCCCTTCAGCGCCCCATCAACATCCCCTTCAAGCAACGGGGGAATTTTCAAGGTCTGCCCACGTGCCGGTGCAAGCGCAGCCATTGCGCCCAACGCGTTGGGCGCAGCGACAATCATGCTGCAGGCGAGCAGGGACTTCAGTGTGTCACGACGTGTTGTCAATACTTCAGTCTCTATCGGCTTGCCTGTCTACTGAGACAGTTTGGTTCTCACAGCAGGCTCCAGGCCGGTCAGCCCCCAGGACTTGCCGGTGGTAATGGCCGATTCCAGCGCTTCGCCATTGGCGCTCGCGGTCAGCGCACGCAGGGCGCCAACGCGGTTGCTGCTCGCGCAGTGCACCAGCAGTGGCTGACCATTCAAGCTGTTCAACAGATCATCCAGCTTTTTCGCATTGTCGCTGGTCACACCGTCGGCGCCGGCCACTGGAATGGAGTGATATTCCATGCCAAGGGATTTGACCAGGGCTTCCTCGTCGAACTCCTGCTCGCTGGTGGGGCGCAGGTTGATGATGTGTTTGACGCCGGAGCTGGCCAGCAGCTGCAGTTGTTCCTGGGTGGGTTGTCCGCTGGCGAGGACGTTCTCTGCCGGCGTGCTCAGGTTCATGATCTCGGCGCTGGAGATTGCGGCGGTATCGACTTGTTGCGCAGTGGCAAACGCTGCCAGCAGCGAGAATGCGGCGATGACAAAGAGGCGGGCGATCTGGCTGGCTCTCGCAGCGGCGGCTGCCGCCAATGGGTTGAGAATCTGGTGCATGAGAACTCCTTGTTGAGGGGCTGATTGGTGGGGCTTGCGTTGACGCGATAATCTGCCAGAAAGTGGAGCCGAGTGCATTCAAAATTTGGAATTCAAACTACTTTGCTCAGGGTGAGTTCGATACACTGAGTGCCTTGATTTTTCTGCATGTTGGCGATTATCCGGAGAGAATACTGGTGAAAATAACAACTAAAAAAACCTTCAAGGCACGGCAGCTGGTCGGCGCGGGGCTCGTGAGTCTCTGTACTGTCTGCGCCACTGTTTGTGCTCCCGTGTGGGCCCAGTACGGCGTGACCGACGGGGAATGGCGGCACTATGCCGGTGATGCAGGGTCGACCAAATACAGCGCGCTGGATCAGATCAATGCCGACAATTTCGATCAACTGCAAACCGCCTGGCGCTGGCAGTCCCTGGACGGCGGCCTGAATCTTGAGGGTATCGACTACGACGTTTCCTTTGGACGTATGCAGGGCACGCCGCTCATGGTGGACGGAGTGCTGTACATGATCACGTCCCTGAATCAGGTCGCGGCAATCGATGCGGTGAGCGGTCAGACTCTGTGGAGCTTCAACCCGGAGGCCTATCTGAGTGGTTCCGCAGTCGGCGCACTGGGGTTTCACCAGCGCGGGGTGGCGTATTGGGAAGATGGCGAGCAGAAGCGGATTCTGTTCAGCACCAATGATGGCTTTGTGTATTCGTTGAAAGCCGAAGACGGTTCGATTGACACCAGCTTTGCCGACGGCAGAGTGGATCTGACCGACGGCATTCCTCGCGCCGTGCGCGACGAGCTGGACTGGCAGGGCGCTCAGCCATTGGGCGCGGTGTCGCCTCCCATCGTGGTGGGCGACATTCTGGTGGTGTCCCAGATTACCTCGAACCGGGAGCGCTACGTCGAGCGGCCGCCACTGTGGATTCGAGGCTACAACATCCGCACCGGTGAAGTAGCCTGGACTTTCCATACGATTCCCCTGGAAGGCGAGTTTGGCAATGACACCTGGGAAAACGATTCCTGGCGCACTGCAGGCAATGGCGGTGTGTGGTCGATGATGACGGCCGACCTGGAACTGGGCTATATCTATCTGCCGATGGAAGCCGCCACTAATGATTTCTATGGAGGGCACCGTCCCGGCGACAACCTGTTCAGCGAGAGCATCGTCTGTCTGGACGCGCGCACCGGTGAACGCGTCTGGCATTTTCAGATGGTCCACCATGGCGTCTGGGATTTCGATAGTCCCGCCGCACCGAACCTCATCGATATCAACGTCGATGGGCGCGTCATCAAGGCCGTCGCGCAGGTGACCAAACAAGGCTTCACCTATGTCTTCGATCGCGTGACCGGCGAGCCAGTGTGGCCCATCAACGAATTGCCGGTGCCGCAGGAAGCATTGCCGGGTGAACGTCTCTCGCCCACTCAGCCTTTCCCCTCCAAGCCGCCCGCTTTTGCCCGGCAGGGGATGTCGAAGGATTTTCTGATCGATTTCACGCCGGAGTTGCGCGCGGAAGCCGAAGCGATCCTGGAGAACTACACCTATGGTCCTCTGTTCACGGCGCCGACCGAGACGATCGAGGGCGGCCACCGTGGCACCATCATACTGCCGGGCGCGGGTGGCGGAGCCAACTGGTCGGGGGCGGGTGTCGATCCGGAGACAGGGATCCTCTACGTGCCGTCGAGCGACAGCCCGAACGCCCCGCTGATCACCACGCTGGAGTCCAACGAATCCAATTTCAATTATCTGCGGCTGTCCAATCAGGCGGTGCGTGGTCCGCGCGGCCTGCCCATTCTGAAGCCGCCGTATTCCACGATTACTGCCATCGACATGAACAAGGGCGAGATCCTGTGGCAGCAGATCAACGGCGATGACTTTGCGCCGGTTACCAATCACCCGGACCTCGCGGGTGTCGATCTGCCACCACTGGGCGGCGGTGGACGACAACCCGTGCTGGTGACCTCGACGCTGCTGATCCACGCGCAATCCAGGCTTGATGGGGCGGTGCTGGTGGCTCGCGACAAGATGACGGGTGAGGAGTTGAAAACCATTCCGCTGCCCGCCAACGGCATCGGCGCGCCGATGACTTACTCGGTCAATGGCAAACAGTACATTGCGCTGACTGTGCTGGTGAACCCGGTGCCGGAGCTGATGGTGTTTGCGTTGCCGTAAGGAAGAAAAACCCCGCCAGGTGCGGCGGGGTTTTGGGTGTGCAGACAAGTACGTGCAGTCCAGCGGGTACGCCGTGGGAGCGTGCCTGCACGCGACTGAATCTTCCGCGAAACTGATCGCGTGCAGGCACGCTCCCACAGGGTGAGGGTGAGCCCTACATGTCACCGGTTCCCTTGGTGACCAGTTTCTGCAAGCGCCAGTTCACCAGCTCTCCCACCCAGATCTCGTCTTCTGATGGACACGCGATCGCGTGAATCCACCCGAACTCCCCAAGGCCACGACCAGGCTGGCCGTAGACACCCAGGATTTCTCCCTGCAACGACACCTTGTAGATGCGGCTGGGGTACAGGTCGCCCACAAACAGCACAGGGTTCGGCCCGGGCGTCATGCACAGCGCATCGGGTGCGCCGGGTGCAAGTGAGCCGCGCGTGCCAGTGGGGTTCTCATTGCCGTACGTGACTTTGCCACGGCTGGTATCCACGGGCACATCAATGGTGAATTCGCGTATGTAATTGCCCTCGGTGTCCAGCACCTGGATGCGGCGATTGCCGCGATCCGCGACATAGATTTCATCATCCGGCGACACCGCGAGTCCGTGCGGCGTATCAAACTGCCCGGGGCCGCTGCCCAACGATCCCCAGCTGGCCACCCACTCCCCTTTGGCATTGACCTTCGCCACACGAGAATTGATATAACCATCGCTGAAATAAGAGTTGCCCTGGGAATCCCACGCGACATCCGTGGGCTGGTTGAACTCGTTGTCCCGATGCACAGGGAGGGGATTGCGCGGGTTGATTCCCTCCGGAACCTCCATGTGCACGCCCATGCGTTCCATCATTCTGGCCATAACACTTTCGTAGTCCGGTGGTACCTGCAGATGGGACGCTTCCGCTTTTCTGCCAAACACCCAGTCTACGTGGCCTTCGGGGTTGAAACGCAGAATCATGTTGGAGCCTTTGTCCACAACCCAGATGTTGTCCTGTGGATCGATCCGTACCGCGTGGGCATAGGACCAGGCGTGCAGATTCTTGCCGATCTCACGTACGTAATTGCCTTCGGCATCGAATTCAAGCAGTTGCGCTGCCGAGGCCATGTAGGCCGGGCCAATGGAATTGCCCCGCGAGAACACGAAGACATGACCCTGGGAATTCACCGCTACACCGGCGAGTTCACCAAAGTGCATGTCCGCTGGGATTTTCAAGGGATTTGGTACTGATTCGAAGGGCATTTCGGGGACTGTCTGTGCTTGCAGGGAGGTGGAGCTGAGGCCGAGCAATATGGCCGTTAACAGGACACGTTTCATGGGGACTACCTCTAATGGGTATTACATGGATTTGGATCACCGATGTGCACATAAGATGTTCTGGGGAAGTGCCCGAGCATACTTCTCCTCGTGCCAGGCATTGTCAAGCCGCTGCTCAGACAAACATATCAAAACTGCCGAAATCGCCGTTGAGGATGCTGGTGGTGTCCCGCTGTCCCAGCCAGCCCTGCATCATCGTCTGATAGACACGGCGGAAATCAGTCGTGTAGGCCAGATTGTCGCCCTCAGTGAGAGCGGTCAG
>JACCEA010716913.1_pt1 | contig 12455 bp, 12 predicted proteins | sample 7449851 | NCBI WGS metagenome assembly JACCEA01 (sample SAMN15323453, study PRJNA562643) | freshwater metagenome | isolation source: river surface water | place: USA:Blue River Watershed | collected 2017-08-18 | reverse complement strand
TTCGTGCCTTCGTAGATCATGTTGATGCGCGCGTCGCGGACGAACTGCTCCATGCCCCACTCGTGGATGTAGCCGTGGCCGCCGTACACCTGCAGGCAGTGGCTCGTTGCGATCCAGCCGTTGTCGGTGATGAAGGCCTTGATGATGGGCGTCAGCAGGGCCAGCTCGGCCTCGGCGTCCTTCTTCTCGTCCTCGTCGTCGCTGTAGAAGGCCTTGTCCAGTTGCAGCACCGTGTAGGCCTGCAGCATGCGCGCACCTTCGGCGAAGGCGCGGGCCGTGAGCAGCATCTTGCGCACGTCGGGGTGGTGAATGATCGGGTCGGCCGGCTTGTCCGGGGCCTTGGGGCCGCTCAAGGCGCGCATTTGCAGGCGGTCCTTGGCGTAGGTCACGGCGTTCTGGTACGCCACTTCCGTCAGGCCCAGCGACTGGTTGCCCACGCCCAAGCGCGCGGCGTTCATCATCACGAACATGGCCTGCAAGCCCTTGTGCGGCTGGCCCACCAGGGTGCCCACGGCGCCGTCCAGGGTCATCTGGCAGGTGCTGTTGCCGTGGATGCCCATCTTGTGCTCGAGGCCCGAGCAGAAGATGGCGTTGCGCTCACCGATGCTGCCGTCGGCATTCACGTTGAACTTCGGCACCAGGAAAAGCGAGATGCCCTTGCTGCCCTGCGGGGCGTCCGGCAGGCGGGCCAACACCAGGTGGACGATGTTCTCAACAAAGTTGTGCTCGCCGGCCGAGATGAAGATCTTCTGGCCCGTGATCTTGTAGCTGCCGTCGGCCTGGGGCTCGGCCTTGGTGCGCAGCATGCCCAAGTCGGTGCCGCAGTGCGGCTCGGTCAGGCACATGGTGCCGGTCCACTCGCCGGTCGTCAGCTTGGGCAGGTAGAGCTTCTTCTGCTCGTCGGTGCCGTGGGCGTGCAGGCACTCGTAGGCGCCGTGGCTCAGGCCCGGGTACATGGTCCAGGCCTGGTTGGCGCTGTTCAGCATCTCGTAGAAGAACTGGTTCACCGTGAACGGCAGGCCCTGGCCACCGTAGGCCGGATCGCAACTCAGCGCGGGCCAGCCGCCTTCCACGTACTGCTGGTAGGCCTCCTTGAAGCCCTTGGGCGTTTGCACCTCGTGGGTGTCACGGTTCAGTTGGCAGCCTTCGCTGTCGCCGCTGAGGTTCAGCGGGGCGATGACCTGCGAGCAGAACTTGCCGCCCTCTTCCAACACGGCGTTGATCGTGTCGGCGTCGATGTCCTGGTGGGCGGGCAGCATCTTCAGCTCGTCGACGACGTTGAAGAGCTCGTGCAGCACGAACTGCATGTCGCGGAGCGGCGGGTTGTACGTGGGCATCGAGGTCTCCTTGGAACGGGGGGTACAGCGGGAAAGAAACGATCAACGGGCCGTCGGGCCCGAACGGGTGGCCCGGGGCTTGCGCACCTTGGGGGCCTGCTCGGCCTCGCGGCCGGCCGGGGTCAGGTCGGGGGCCACGACGCGGTCGAAGCCGCGCCGCGCGTGCTCCAGCGCCCCGGCGCTGCGCAGGAAGCGCGCGTCGTGGTGCAAGGACAGGATCAGGCCGTGCAGTTCGAACAGCACCTGGTCGATGGGGGCGTCGGCCCGCAAGTGGCCTTCGTCCACGGCCAGGCGGATGGCCTTGTGAAGCGCCGCGTGCCAGGCCTTGACCATGGTCACCAAGGCGTCCCGCACGGGGCCTGGGCGGTCGTCGAACTCGACGGCGCCGCTGATGTAAATGCAGCCGCTCTCCAGCTCCACGGCCACTTGGCGGACCCAGTGCTCGAACAGGGCGCGCAATCGGGGCAGGCCGCGGGGCTCGCGCAGGGCCGAGAAGAACACCTCTTCCTCGAAGCGGCGGTGGTACTCGGCCACCACAGCGATCTGCAGCTCTTCGCGGGACCCGAAGTGGGCGAACACGCCCGACTTGCTCATGCCGGTCTGGTCGGCCAGGGCGCCGATGGACAGGCCTTCCAAGCCCATGTGCGAGGCCTGGGCCAGGGCCGCTTCCAAGATGGTGGCCCGCGTCAGCTGGCCCTTTTGCAGGGCCGACTTGGCCGGCGCACGTCCCCCGGCCGCGCGGGGCGCGGCAAGGGCGGGGGCGAGGGCGGGAGAGCGGGCCATGGCGGGGGCGTGTCAGGAAGTCGAAATAAAACGAACGGTCGTTCTATTTTTTGCCGCATTCGACCGCCACGGCAAGCCCAAATCCCTGCGATGCGTAGGGAAGCGCTTCTAAACCCACTACGGGTAAGCCCCCGAAGCGCTGCTTTTCCGTGCAATCCCCCACGGTTCACGAGGGCGTCACCGGGGAAGGTTTAAGCTCGGACCTCAAGGAGGGCTCCCCCTTGGACGTGCTGCAGCTCGACATTTCCGGCCGGCCTCAGGCTTGGATCAGCGCCAAAGAAGCGGCGGTGATGGTGGCCTGCGACGCCATCGCGTGGACCCTCGGTGAGCCGTGCGCCGTCCTCCGAGGCGGCATCCAGCGCGTCACGGGACGGCAGTCCGTCATCGAGGTGCACCCCATCGTGGCCGCCCGCGGCGCCATTCCCACGCGCGCCTGGCGGCAGGCACCCGCGCTGACCAACCCCAAGCTATTCGCCCGCGACCGGCACGTGTGCGCCTACTGCGCCAAGGCCTTCGGCGAGGACGACCTGACGCGCGAGCACATCGTGCCCACGTCCCGGGGCGGGGCCGACAGCTGGATGAACTGCATCACCGCCTGCCGCAGTTGCAACGCCCACAAAGGCAACCGCCTGTGCCACGAAATGGGCATGGACTTGGCCTACCTGCCCTACGTGCCCAGCTTGCACGAGGACATGATCTTGCGCGGCCGCCGCATCCTGGCCGACCAGATGGAATTCCTGCTGGCCAGCGTGCCGCGCAACAGCCGCCTGCGAACCTGAACGGGTCAACCCGGGCGCGACGTGCCGCGTTGCCCGGGCTGATCGCCTGAAAGGTTCGCCATGCACAAGCTTCTCCTCGCCACCGTGGTGGCCGCCGGCCTGGTCGGCTGCGCGACGCACGACCCGAACGTCCGCCACCGCGCCGACAGCCAACGCCTGGCGCAGGTGCAAGAGGGCACCGTGGTCAGCGTGCGCAGCGTGCGGCTGGAAGGCCGCGACAGCGGGGTGGGCGGCGCCCTGGGCATGGTGGGCGGCGCGGTGGCGGGCAGCCACGTTGGCGGTCAGCGCGAGGCGCCGGTGTTTGCCTTCTTGGGCGCCGTGCTCGGGGGCGTGATCGGCCACGCGGTCGAGCGCGATGCCGGCCGCGCCGACGCCCTGGAAATGATCATCCAGTTGCGCAACGGCGAGCGGGTGGCCGTGGTGCAAGCCCAAGGCCAGGAAGACTTCCGCCCCGGGGACGCCGTGATGATCATCAGCCAAGGGCGCAGTGCGCGCGTCAGCCGAGCGCTGCCGCCGGTGCCGCCTTCGGCCACCCGCGGCACGAACGAGCCCGAGGGCTCAACTCCCCGCTGACAACTGGCCCTTGGCGCCCGGGTGTTGCCCGAGCACCTCGGCCAACCAGGCCAATTCGGTGGCCAACAAGGTGTGCAAGGTGTGCGGCGGGTTGGCCACGAACATGTGGCTGCCCAACAGGCCGAAGCCGCCGTCTTGCGGAGCGACCACGCTCAAGGAGGCGTCCAGCCAGCCCTTCTTGGCCACGCCCTTGACCGCGTTGCGCAATCGCTGCGGCAGTTGTTGGGCGTCCAAGAGCTGAACCTGGGGAATCCAGACCGCAATGACCGCGTCGGGGAACTTGGCCAGCGCCTCGCGCACGGTGCTCAGAACCCGACCGTAGTCGGTTTTCATCTCGTAGGGCGGGTCGATCAGCACCAGGCCGCGGCGCGTGGGCGGCGGCAGCAGGGCGTTGAGTCCGGCAAAGCCGTCGCTCAGGTGCACCTTCACCCCTTTGGTCCCGGCCATGAGCTTTTCAAGCGCTCGCAGGTCGGTGGGGTGCATCTCGAACGCGTGCAACTCGTCCTGCGGTCGCAGCATTTGCCGGATCAGCGACGGCGAGCCCGGCACGTTCTTCAGCACCCCGGGGCCGTTGAAGACCTCGACCTGGTCCAGGTAAGCCGCCACCCCCGGTGGCAGGTCGGTCCTCTCCCACAGGCGGCCGATGCCGTCCAACCACTCGAGCTTCTTGTTGGCCGCTTCGGTGCGCAAGGAGTAGGCCCCGGCCCCGGCGTGCGTGTCGATGACGCGAAAGCCCTTGTCCTTCTGCCCCAGGTGCTGCAGCAGTTGAACGAGGACCAGGTGCTTGAGCACGTCGGCGTGGTTGCCGGCGTGGAAGGCGTGACGGTAAGCAAACATCGGCGGACTCTACTCGGGCAAGGCCCCCAAGGCCTGGGCGCAGCGCAGCAATTCGTGCCCGGCGGGCACTCGGCGGTTTTGGCCTGCCACGGCGCTCAAGGGCACGTGCACACAACGGTCGCCTTGCAAGGCCACCGTGACGCCAAATTGCCCCTCCACCACCGCCTGGGCCGCGGCCACGCCAAACCGGGTCGCCAACACGCGGTCGAAGGCGGTGGGCGCGCCACCCCGCTGCAGGTGGCCCAGCACGGTGGCGCGCACTTCCACGTCGGGCCACCGCCCCCCCAGCGCGTGCACCAAGGCGTTGCCAACGCCGCCCAGCCGGCTCACACCGTCGGGCAGCTGCTGCCACAGTTGCGCCCCATCGCCCAGGCCCGCGCCTTCGGCCACGCAAACCAAGCCATGGCCTTGGCGGGCCACGCAGGCTTCCAGGCGCCGGGCCAGGGCTTCGAGGTCGAAGGGCTGCTCCGGGATCACGATCGCGTCGGCCCCGCCCGCCAGCCCACCCTCCAGCGCAATCCAGCCGGCGTCGCGGCCCATGGTCTCGACCACCATGATGCGGTGGTGGCTGGCCGCCGTGGTCTTGAGTCGGTTGAGCGCATCGGCCACCACCGCCACGGCCGAATCGAAGCCGAAGCTGCGCTCGTTGCCAGCGATGTCGTTGTCGATGGTCTTGGGCACCCCCACCACGGGCAGGCCGAGCTCGGCGAAGCGGGCGGCCAAGGTCAAAGTGCCGTCGCCCCCGATGGCCACCAGGCAATTCAAACCGGCACGCTGGGCCACGGCCAGGGCCTCGGCCGAGGCGTCGCGGCCTTGGTAGTCGAAGGGGTTGGCGCGGTTGTGGGTGCCCAGCAGGGTGCCCCCTTCGTCGAGCAGGTCGCGCACCTGCTCGGGCAGCACGGGGCGCAGGTGTCCCTCCACGAGGCCCAAAAAGCCACGCTCCACCCCCAGGACCTCGACGCGCGGGTCGTGCTGAACGAGGGCCAGCGTCACCGCGCGGATCACCGCATTCAAGCCGGGGCAATCGCCCCCTCCGGTCAGAACCCCCACGCGCATGCCAGCGTCCTCTCGTTGTCGACAACCCCCAGTTTCGTCGCCCGCCACGGGGGGTTCGTCGGCGCAACGCCGGGCTCGTCGGCCCGGAGGTGCGCGGTGGCGGCGCGATCCCTAGGCTTCATTCCGTCCCTTCACTCGCAGTTTGGAGTTCACCATGCGCCGCATCACCTGTTTCGCCGCCGTCGCCACCCTGCTGAGCGCCACCGCTGTGGCGCAAGCCCAAAGCACGCCCTTGCGCGACGACATCCTGGCCCAATGCCCGGCCCTGGGCGAACAACTGCCCGAGTTGCTGGCCAGCACCAAGCAACAGGTGGACCGTCAAGGCAGCGTGCAATTGGAGCTGCGCGTCTCGCCCCAGGGCCAGCTGAGCGTGGAGCGGCTGGACGGCACCCGCGCCTACTTGCTCGCCACCCGTCAAGCCGTGCAGGCTTTGCAATGCCCGACCGCAGCCGCCGAGCGCTACAGCCTGACCGTGCGCTTTGCCGACGACACGCCCCCCAAGGCCGCCACCGTCCGCCAGCTCGCGGCCCTGTGAGCGCCCTGCCCAAGGCGCGCTAAGGTGCGCGCCTGATGCTCGGCCCCATGCTTTTTCCCGCGGCCCTGCGGCGCACCGACGCGCCGCCGGCCGCGTTGCTGTTGCTCCTGCTCGCCACCAGCGGGCAGGTGCCCGGTGCCGTTCAATGCTTGGCCAGCAGCGACGCAGCCCCCTGGCCCTGCCTCGCCGATCAACTGCCAGGCTGGGCCATCAACGTTGCCTCCCTGCTCGTGACCCTGCTCGGCGTGCTCGTGGCGCGCCGCTGGTTGCACCGCCCGGAGGCGGGCTGGGGGCGCTCGATGGCACTCCAAACGATTGCTGTGGCCGGGGCCACCTTGGTGTTCAAGGGCGCCATCAGTGGCGCGCTCTGGCAGTCCTGGCCCCCGCTCTACCTCGTCCAACTTTTGGTCACGCAAGCCCTGTGCTTGGTGCTGGCGCTGGACTTCCTGCTGCGCGGCCGCGAGCAGGCGGCCAGCGCCGCCCGCCTGCATGGCGATCCCAGCGCGCGGCAGCGGGAGCTGGCAGAGGCCCGCCTGCAGCTGTTGCAGGCCCAGGTCGAGCCCCACTTCCTGTTCAACACACTGGCCCACCTGCGCCGCCTCGCCCAAACCGACCCGGCTGAAGCGCGCGCCATGCTGGCCGACCTGCTGCGCTACCTCCAAGAGGCCCTGCCCAGCCTGCGCAGCGACCGCACCACCCTGGGCAGCGAACTGACCCTCGTCAGCGCCTACCTCGCCCTGCACCAGCGACGCCTGGGACAGGCCCGGCTTCGTTGGCACATGGACGTCGCCCCCGGGGTGCGCGGCATTGCCGTGCCCGCCAACAGCCTCCTGACCTTGGTGGAGAACGCGCTCAAGCACGGCATCGCGCCGCTGGTCGGCGGGGGCGACGTGCAGGTGACGGCCGCACTCGACGGCGAGCAGCTGGTGCTCACCGTGGCCGACACCGGCCGCGGCATGGGCGCGAGCAGCGGGCACGGCACGGGGCTGGCCACCTTGCGCGCACGCCTCCACGCCCAGCACGGGGATGCCGCCTCCTTGACCCTCCACCTGAACCAACCGCAGGGGCTCGTGGCCACCTTGCGGCTGCCGCGATGACCCCGCCCGCTACGCCCTTGCAATGGGGCTGGGCACAGGCCCGGTGGGCCTTGTTCATCGGCGCGGGCACCTTGTTCGCGAACGGCACGCCTTTCGGCAACGACCCCGGCGCCGGTTGGTTCAACGCCTTGGTCTACAACGTCTTGCAATTCGGCGTGCCGCTGGTGCTCGCGGTCCAACTGGCCGATGCCGCCGTCGACGCCCGGCGCGCGCCGCCCATGCTGGCCTACGGATTGGCGACGCTGGGCACGGTCGTGCTCGGCGTGTGGGGCGTGGCCCCTGCCCTGTGGCCCTTGCTGGGCAAGGCGCCCTGGTGGACCTCGCTCAACGACTGGGTGCTGGCCGCCACCACCCTGGGCTGGCACGCCTTGGGCGTGGCCGTGTACGCGCAGCGGCGCTTCAGCCAACGGGCGCAGCGCCGCCTGGAGCAGGCGCAGCGCGCGCAGCAAGCGCACGAGCAGGCCCTGGCCGCAACGCGCTTGTTGGCCCTGCAAGCCCGGGTCGAGCCGCTGCTGCTGTTCGAGCGCTTGCAGCGCATCGACGGCGAGTTGCGCGACCGGCCCGAGCGCGCCCGGCACCGCCTGGCCGCGCTGATCGCCCTGCTGCGCGCGCAGCAGCCCCACCTGGACGCCGCGCGCTCCACCTTGGGCCGGGAGTTGGAGGCCGTGGATGCCTACGCCCGGCTGCAAAGCCAAGACGGCCACCACACCGAGCGACTGCACCTGGCCCCACTCGAGGCCTGGAGCGAGCATCCCATCGCGCCCCTGGTGCTGCTGCCCTTGGTGCGCCCGCTCTTGGCCCTGCCGGGGCTGTGGCAGCTCACCCCCACCCCCAGTGCTCCGGGGCAGTTGGCCTTGCGCCTCCAGGGCCTGGGGCCCGACCCCGACACGGCCTTCCATGCCGCCGCCCAGGTGCCGCTGGCCGTGCTCAACGAACGGCTGCAAGCGGTGCATGGGCCGGGAGCGGCGCTGGTGCTGGACCGCGACGGACCCCTGCCCGCCTTCGTGCTGCAATGGCCGCAAGAGACCCCGACGCCATGACCCGCATCCTGATTGCCGAAGACGAGCCTCTGCTGGCCGCGGAGATCCGAGAAGAACTGCTGCGCTTGTGGCCCGAGGCCGAGGTCGTCGCCTTGGTGCACGATGGCCACGCCGCCTTGCAAGCCTTGGAGCGGGAGCGCCCCGCCGTGTGCTTCCTGGACGTGCAAATGCCCGGGCTGTCCGGCCTGGAGGTGGCCCGCTTGGCAGCGGGCCGCGCGCACATCGTGTTCATCACGGCCTTCGATCAGTACGCGGTCCAGGCCTTCGACGAAGGTGCCTTGGGCTACCTCGTCAAGCCGCTGGACGTCGTCAAGCTGGCGCGGACCCTGGCGCGTGTGAAAGAGCGCCTGGACCAGCCCCCCGCCGACCTCGGTCGCCTGGTGGAGCGGCTGCAGGCCACCCCCAGCGTGGAGCCCCTGCGCTGGATCACGGTGCAACGCGGTCGCGAGTTGCAACTCATCACGGTGGACGACGTCGTGTACTTCCGCGCCGATCACAAGTACGTGGCCGTGGTCACGGCCGACAGCGAGGCCTTGATTTCACTGCCACTGAAGGAACTGGCAGCGCGCCTCGACGGGGAGCGCTTCTGGCAAGTGCACCGCAGCACCATCGTCAACGTGCAAGCGATCAAGTCGGTCAGCCGCAGCCTGAGCGGCAAGCTCAGCATCGCCCTCAAGAGCCGGCCCGAATCGCTCGAAGTCAGCCCCACTTACGCGCACCGCTTCAAGCAGCTCTAGCCCGCCGCCCGTCAGGCATCGCGGCACACGCGTGCCCAAAAAAAAAGGCACCCCGCAGGGTGCCTCGCATCGTGGCGCATCGCCCCGACTGCCAAGGCCCCTCAGGGGCCATGGCAGCGAAGGCTTCGGGCCTCAGGCCGTTTTGCGACGGCGCGAAGCGCCCATGCCCACCAAGCCCAAGCCCGCCAGCGCGAGGCTGCCAGGCAGGGACACCGGATCGGGCTGGTTGTCGGCGGCACCGGCCGGCAGGTCGATGGCGATCATCACGCAGGCCAAGCAGTCGCTCGACACGCCGGACGTGATGTTCAGGTTGTTCAGACCCGGGTTCAGCAAGCTCGTGACCGAGAAGTCGCGGATGTCCCAAAGGCCGCCGCTGAAGTTGCCCGGGCCGTTGGGCACCGTGTTGCCATCGAACAGGCCACCGGCCGCGCCGATGGTGTTGCCATTGGCGATGACGGCAGCGTCCGCGAAGGCTTGGCCGTCGGCCACGTGGAACTGCGCGCTGGCCGAGCCCGAGCTGTAGTTGATGTTGTTCAGCGTGATGTTCCAGCCGTCGGCGTCGTACGGATTCGAGATGTTCGAATCGTTGCCGTTGAACATGACCACGTCGCGGTTGTTGCTGCTGTTGCCATCGTCGAAGAAGACGATCAGCGACACGCCGTTGACATTGATGCGGTTGCTGTCTTTGGTGAAGTTGGCCAGCGAGTAGTCGCCGCTGCCGGTCACCAGGCTGGTGACATTCGCACGGTAGGCCAAGCTGTTCTCATAGCCCCAGCAGTTGTCGCTGGAAATGCCCAGGAAGCTGCCGACGATGTCGGTGCCATTGAAGTTGACGCTGGAATTGGCCGTCGCAGCGCTGGTCGCTGCAGCGTTGCTCGGGCCATGCCAGAAGAGGTAGGCCTCTTTGACGGTGCCAGTCACCCCCGTCAAGCTGACCGTACCGGTGCCGTTGTCGCGCATGCCGCCGTACCCGGCGGACTTGAAGTCCGTGTTGAACACGGTCTTGAAGAAGGTCAGGTCGGTGGCCTGGGCGGTGCCGGCCAGGCCCATGGCCAAGCCCGCGGCCAGCGCGGCGAGTTTGGTGCGGGAAACGATGGATTTCACATTGGCTCCTTCGGTAAAGGGGTGGGGGGGTTGAAACAGAACCTCCTCGGGCAAGAATCGCACCGCGGCCATCAATTCCTCATCGATCAATAACTTGGAGGTTGAAACATTTATTAACATCCTGTTTTGTCAAACGGAGCGACACCCCAAATATTGGGGGGTTTCTGAAACTCCAAGGGCGCCATCCCCAGTTTTAGGAATCCAATCTGCGGATGCGCTTTTCGATTCACCCTGGTCTGCGCGCCACCGCGCTGTCCCTTGCCCTCGCTGCGACCTGGTCCGCCCCCCTTCCGGGGCTCGCCGCTCCCGTGACCGCCCCGAGTGCCGCGCCGCCGGCCAGCGCCGTGCCCGCGGGTCGCGAGCCCGAGCTGGCCGAAGCGGTGACCCACCTGCAAGCCCAGCAATGGGACCGCGCCGAGGACGCGTTTCGGCGGCTTTTGCAACGGGTGCCCCAGCACCCCCGGGCCTTGATGGGCCTGGGCGAATTGGCCCAGCAACGCGGGCAGCCCGCCGAAGCCGGCCGCCATTTGCAGCAGGCCGCACAGGTTGCCCCCCAAGACCTGGCGGTGCAACTGGCTTGGGCCCGCTGGCTCGTGACGCAGGGCCGCTTCGCCGAGGCCGAACCGGTGTTTCGGGCCGTGCCCGAACGCCACCCATTGGCCTACACGGCACAGCGTGAACTCGGCGACCTGTTCCTGCACGGCCTCAAGAAGCCCGAACCCGCCTTGCGCGCCTACCAACGGGCCGCCCAACTGCAACCCCGCGCCGCTGCGGCGCGCTTTGGCATCGCCATGGCCTTGCTGGCGCAAGACAAAAAGGACGCCGCGCTCGTGGAGTTGCAGGCTGCCGCCAAGCTGGCCCCCAAGGACCCCGCGCTGCCCCACATGGCCGGTCGTGTGCTCGCCAGCCAGCAACAACTCAAGGCCGCGGCCCAACAGTTCTCCCAAGCCTTGGCGCTGGACCCCCAGTTCTTGCCTGCGCTGAGCGACCGCGCCGACGTGCTGGCAGAGTTGCGCGACGACAAGGCCGCGCTGGCCGACCTGACGCGGCTGACCCAGTTGCAAGCCGACAACCCCACGGCCTGGGTCAAGCGGGGCATGGTGGCGCAACGTTCGGGCCGCCTCGACGACGCCCGCAACAGTTACACCCAGGCCTTGAAACTGAACGACGGCTTGGCGGTGGCGCACAACAACCTCGCCTCGATGGCGCTGGAACGCCAAGAGCCGCCGGCCCAAGCCCTGGCCTCGGCGCAGCGGGCGGTGGCCCTGGCACCCCAGGTGCCGCAGTTCCAAAGCACCTTGGGCTGGGCACTGTGGCGCAGCGGGCAAACCGGGCCGGCCTTGGCGGCCCTGGAAAAGGCGGCCCAGTTGGGACCGGGCCTGCCGGAAATCCAAGCCCGCCTGGGCGAGTTGCACGAAGCGATGGGCCAGAAGGCGCAGGCCAAGGCGGCGTACCAAAAGGCCCTGGCCTCCGGCAGCGACTTCCCCCAGGCAACCGCGGTTCGGCGCCGGCTGGCGGCCTTGCCCTGAGCCGCCATGGGCACGGCGCGGCACTTTCGCCCCTTGCCCTGGCTGGCGCAACGCCCACTGCGGACGCTGGGCCTCATGACGCTGGCCTTCCTGGTGTCGGGGGCACTGAGCGTCGACCTGGTTCGCTTGCTCAGCGCCAACCTCGCTTTCATCGCCGAGCACGGCTGGCTCGCCATCCAAGACGACGCACTGTGGCAACTTGGGGGCCTGGTGCTGCGCGCTTGGGCCGCGACCCTGGGCTACTTGCTGTTCAAGCTGTGCGAACAGGCCCTGCTGCAGTGCTTGGGGCGGCGCGACTGAGCGCCGCCGCGCCTCACTTGCCCACGTTGACCAAGGGCTGCGCCCCGCCGCCCAAGAGCACCGTGTTGCCTTGCTTGCTGGCAATGGCCAGGGCCGTGTCGCGCTGAAGCTCGGCCAGCTTGATCTCCTTCAGCGCGGGCGTGAGCGACGCACTGAGGATCTGGTTGGCCTTGGCCTGGCCTTCGGCCTCGACGATCAGGCGCTCGGCCTCGGCCTTGGCCAACTCCACCTCTTTGCGCTTCTTTTCGATGGCCTGGTCGGTTTCGGCGCGCTGGCGGATGGCGGCCTCGATGGCCGGGTCGGTCAGCAGGTTGCGCACGTTCACCGCCGTGACCACGAACGCGCCCTTGTCGTTCGCATCCAGCTCTTGCTGCAGGCCGGCACGCACCATCTCCGACAGCTCGGTGCGCTTGGTGTGCATGGTGGTGGCATCGAGCTGCGCCACGGCCTTGTAGACGCTTTCGCGGGCCTCGCGCGACACGCGGCTGTACGCAATGACCAAGTCTTTGGTGCCGCCGCTGGACACCACGTCCTTGTGGCGCACCACATCGCCTTGGTACTTCGTGTAGAGACCCGGCACGGCCGCGGGGTTGACCTTGAAGTAGATGTCGATGTCGACGTCCTTCATGGTCAGGTTGTCGCGGCTCTTGGGCGTCATGTCGTTGAGCTGGAAGCTCACCTCTTTGGCGCTGAACTCGTCCACCGTCTTGAACAGCGTGAAGTACACGCCCGGCGGCAGCGGCTCGGG
>JACCEA011345636.1_pt1 | contig 12458 bp, 2 predicted proteins | sample 7449851 | NCBI WGS metagenome assembly JACCEA01 (sample SAMN15323453, study PRJNA562643) | freshwater metagenome | isolation source: river surface water | place: USA:Blue River Watershed | collected 2017-08-18 | reverse complement strand
CATCAAAATCACCATCGTGTCCGTGAGTGTGTTCGTCTGCTTCATCAAATGGATGATCGTCTTCATGATCGTGATGTGCACCACCTTTAGTTGGTTTAGGTCTGAACTTTGGTGATAGGAATGCAGTTGAATCTCTACTCTCTGTCGTACCAACACCAAGATTATGTTGACTACCACTTCAACTGGATGCTAAAGGAGCTAAATTAGGCGACCCTTTGGCAACTTTACGTGAAGAGTAAGAGTTTTGATCTTTATTATTCGCATCAACATCATCATCTTGTATCTCTTCAAAGATAATATTATGACGTAAATCATATGGTTGTTTACTTGCACAATAAACATAGACAATCAATGCAAAGGCACCGAATATCAGTATAGTTATCGCAATATATGCTTGTTCCTGATCAAACAATTGAATCAAATAGAAAAACATATAACCCATTAAACAAGTGAATACTATATGCATAATAAGATCTTGTAATAACGATGGCATAGAGACATAATACATTAATGTTTTAGTTGGTAAATTACAAACACCTGATGCAAATTCTCTTACTAACGCTGGAGTGTAAAAGTTATATGGTAGAGTAGGTGAAGTTGTACGATAGGAGGAAATAATCTTAGCAACTTTTAAATTTGCATATTCAACCGCTAAACGTGATGAGACAAAGATAAACTTTGCAGCATTGAATGAAGAGATATTCAAATATGCATTGTTTTGTTCAATGTCACTAACACGTTTACTTCCACGATGATTGTCTTTATTATAATGCATCAATGTCTCTATCAATGTCTCTTTAATATGATCGATTTCACGTGATGCAGTCAATGGAATCAATACATGTTGTATCAATACTGATACCGATGCTGTGAAGATCATATCAAGGACTAAATAAGCAGCAAATGAACGTGCCCATGCTTGTTCCAAGTCTTTATCTTTACGAACCGCAAACCACAGTGTAAAGAACAACATGCCAATGTTCAACGACCATAGGAATGTCCATGCAAGGGTCTTTGTAATGCCATACACAGGACGAAGAGTTAAACAATGCATTTCACGTGAATTCTTACGATTTACAATAAAAGCATTCGTTTTACTCATTAAATCTAATTGAAACCAATAGAGTAAACGTATCGATTTCATACGATCATTCAAACCATTCAACTTATTCTTTGATGCTTCTAAAAAGTGGTTTTGAATAGCATAACGAACATCTGCTTGTACACGTAAGGCAACTGGTATCGTCTCATTGAAATGACACCATGGTACGGTCACAGACACATTCGTAGGGAATTTCTTCTCATCACCACGAAAGTGTCCATCAATATTTAATCCCCAATGAACATCAAACGTACGACGTTCTTCTGCAGTTAAATCAGAACGATAATGTAATAATTCTAATGATAAATGTTGATATTCACTTTGGGCAGCGACATAGACATCGACCATATCAACCGTAGGACGTGTAGTTGGAACTTCATCAGCAGAACTTTTACTATCATTGTGTTCATTGTTAAGTAGATCGACATGACTCAATCCAACTGCAGAGTTGGTTGTTGTCATTACACCACCAGCAGCAGCATTTGGACCATCATTGAGTAATTGTTGATCGCGATCGGGATAAAAGTAATCCACAGAAGGTTCAACAAGTTGATTTGGACCATCTTTTTCCCATGTTGGTGCAGCAAGAATATCACGTACAATCATATTATTAACAATATAAAAACATGGATACGTGACTAATGCAGCAAAGACAGCAACAACCAATAGAATACGTTCCATACTCTCTGGATGTTGATATTTGCAGGAGTCAGTATCACCATCCCAATAACACATTGCTTGTCCAGTCAAATAGGAAGAGGATTGTTCAGCACAATCAGTAGAAGTCTCATATCCATTACATTCTTCTTTACCACTTGTCTCTGTATAATGAAAAGTAAATGATAAAACAAAGAAAATCATCATTAAATTAGTAAATAAAGCAAATACACGTAATGGACGTGTAAATGATTCATCAAAGTGAAAGATAACATTCAACCAACGATGTTCATGTACTAATTCAGTCAAAATACGCAACATGAAGGATTTGGAACTCAAAATCTTTGGTAATGCTTCATCCGCCATAGCAAGGATATCCTCTGTTTCATGTGCTTTAGCACTTGGTACACGATAGACTAAAGTACGCGGATCACGCTTTCTCTTTCTCAATGGTGCAACTTTTGTTTCAGATGTATTCGCCGTACCTTCTGTTATATATGGTGCTTTACCTGTACCAAAAATACCTTCTAAATAAGCCGAACGGGAATGTAAGAAATTAAACTTTGAAGTATAATATGAATGACGATCTTTCTGATCCCACATGAAGGCATAGTATAATATGATAATTGTGGAGAGGAACAATACACTGACAGTAACATACACTTCAAAACCGTTCACAGCATCATCGACTTCACTGATTAATTCAATAGAATATTCAACACCCGTTGTCGATGACTCCAACATATTGGCAAATGATGATGAGACTTCACCACTTGGAATACTGCCAGATAAACGACGACGTGTAGCATTTGCACTATCATAATCAGTGTAAAGAGGACATCTACAGGTGATATTCGTTGCACTAAAGCTTTCAATCGAACAACCAACATCACGTACATCAATCCCATAGATTGCATCACATTCTTGAGTATATGATGTTAATGGGCAAATTGTAGTGATAATCGATGCAGTACCATTGCAAGTAACATTGAAAGTTTCGGTAGCAGAGCATTCAACAAGGTAAGTGTTGTAATCACCACTCTCGCACGTAGTATCCATTCTAGTTGGTGTCGCTGAGTCATTCACAGAATATGTGCGTTGAATAACAAAGCTGGCATAACAAGAATCAGTATCAAAACATGGATACTCAGAAAAAAACATTGAGAATACATCAGAGTTAACCGTATTGTTAGAGTTTACTGATGATTCATATTGCGCTTTCGAGAGAATAACGGAAGTTACAGTTAATTCACTCTCACCAGAAGAAGAACATGTTGGAATTGTGAATGTACTTGGATCCAAACCACTTGCAATCTCTGCAGCAGTTTGTGGCATTGAAATCGTCACATTCGCATCACATGAACTACTTGACAAAGTGGAATTAGCATAATCAGACACATCAAACTTTTCAACATAGATACGGAAACCATCTTTCACAAATTCAACAGGATCTTGTCCTGGTACTAAGTTACCAGAGACATAATCAGCATAAGTCTTCAACGAATTCTTCGTTTGTACAACAGTGACATTGACATCACTCGATTCACTCAAACGTCTTCTAAATTCAGAAGCTTGTGCATTCATTTCAGTTGCTTTGGTTAAAGAGCGCAACGCTAGAATGATATTACTAATTTCCGAGTTTGTTGCACCAACAGACTTGGCAGAATCCAATAAAGTAGACAAAATAGACGTCAAAATGGTCACAAGATCCTCTGAAATCTCTTCAGGATTTTGACTAACTTCTACAATTGTTGCTAACCAAGTACGGAATGAATCGGCTGTCACATCTTCTTTACCCAACGAACTTTGAAATGCAGAGAATAACTGTTTGCGTTGATCACGTTTAGTTTCAATGTCACTATCACTACGACTACATGTCAAACTATAGGTATAGCCGTCATTGCAATCACAGGCAGCATAACAATCAACTTCACCTTCATAACATGTATCAATTTCTTCATCATTTTGTAACAAATAAAAGCGACATTCACCATTACCAGAGCAATCATCACCACAGGTCTTAAGAGTAGTCGTGACAGTGACATCACTGATATCGGTATAGCACATCGTATTGGCATCACCTTTATCACCAATATAATCATCACTACGGCATGGACCACATGTTTGGGCAGTACGATAACACTCCATACGATTCAATTTGGTACAATTTGGTGCTAACGTACAATTAACCATATTGAGTAAATAGTGGGATAATGCAACATTTTGTTTGATATCGTCAATATCCGCTGTAGCAATACTGGAATAGGTTGATTCCACAAAGTCAGAAATATCACTATCAGAGATGGCACTATTTTCCTCGATAATATTGCTATCATAGACAGTAATAGAAGCATCATAAGCATCATAGATATATGCCAAAGTTATTAAGACATAATCATTTACTTTCAAACCAGCAGCAAGTTGTTTCTCAGCATAGGAAGTCTCTGAACGAACACGAATCATCACATTTTGTTCACCAGCAGATTGATATCCAAACAAATATGTCAATGGAAGATCTTCATCAATCCAACGTTCACATAAGAAAGTGAATGTTGTATCCATAGCAGTACCTGACTCAGGTGTAACAGTGAAATAACCAGGGGTTGGTTCCGCGTTAACTTTGATTGTAATGGAAGAGGATGCGGATTGACCTGGTGATTGCAAATATGCAGACAAATAGAATGTATAAGACACTCCTGCAGTCAATACATTCGCTGGTAATGCGAGATACACATATGATGTTACAGTCGCAGTAGCATTACTAGAAGCAGCAGAATAAAACTTCTTAATTGGAGTCAATGAACTTGCGGACAAATCAACCAACGAAGAAGTAGCTGAATCCAATGAATAGTTCATCGTTGCCGATAATGAAGCAGGAGAGAGGATAGTCCCAGTAATTGTCAAAGTATCATCCGCATTAATCTTGTTCAATACAGTGGCATCACTAAATGATGATGTATATGACAATGAAATCACAGGAGACAATGTTGGCAATACATACACAGTGATGGCTACAGTGTCAGAACGAGAGAAACTGGAGTCATAGATTGTCAAAGTTACTTGAGTGGTGATAACAGTGTCGTCAGCAGAGGATAACAAATCGTCGCGTGCATATAGCTTCAAGGCGGAGGTATAGCCCGACAACAAGTCGCCAGTATCAACTTCTTCGGTGAAGACTGTAGTACAATTGGAGATCAAATTAGGAGAAGTTTCCAAACATGACCAATAGAATTGTAATCCAGCATCGACACCAGTAAGACTTGAGATATCCTCATCATAAGAAGAAGAGGCATCGATGGTCAAAGAAGAACCACGTTGTACACTGTATGTTGAGGATGACTTCGACAAGACAATATTGACATCGCCTGGAGTAACATACACTTGAACACTGGTTGAACTCGATGTACCAGTTGAAGAAGCAGTGGCAGTAACTTTCATGGTGTACATAGTATTTACTGCCAAGGAGTATGCAGAGAGAACGAATCTTGAAGGATTCTTACCAGTCGAGGTTAACGCAGTTTGCAATGCAGTTCCGATGTAAGTTGCCCAAGTGTATGAGATTGTATCCGACGATGAACAAGTAGAAGGCATTGAGCCCTTGGAAACAATGGACAACGCATCCGACTTCTTCGTGGTGCGAAGACTTGAACCCGAAATGGTAATGAGTGGAACAGCATTGGCAACAACTGAGACACGCTTATTGGAAGATGAACACTTGCCCAAGAAATTGCATAAAGTTACTTGGAAGTTATATGCCAATCCAGCAGTAAAGTATGATGATTCGAGAGTCAATGGCGACGAAGCAACAAAGTTACTGGTTAAGTATGAATTCAACGAGGTGACTGATTGAGAGGTACCAGTGGAATCCATGGCAGTTGCAACAATGGATACATTACTCCATGAACGACCACCATTGCCAGACGAAGAACCCGCATCCAATGTTAAAGTAGCACAAGAACCCATGGTGGAAGGCATCGAGAGCGAAACCGTTGGCGAGATCGAACTAGAGGACTTACCAACTGTTACACTCTTAGTGACTGCCTTTGGCCAGGATGATTGGGTAGTGCAAGTCCCAGAACTCTTTGGGCATTTCGCACGCAGGGAAGTAGTATTCAACAAAGTGAGGGAATTCGCTGGAGCAAGACATGAATCACCCGTTGACACATATGCGTTGATCGTAGCCGAATCAACCCAATAACAAGTTGAAGCCGACGCACAACTAAAGGAGAAGATAGAGCTGCAAGTGAATGCATTGGCAAGTCCACCCTTATCAGTATCCTTGTCAAATGCAACTTGAACATAGGAACCATCACTACTGAATGTTGCTGAGGACAAAACAGGTGCAGGCAATGGCGATTCAGAACTCAAAACAGAAAAGATCAACATGTCAGAGAATGAAGAGGAATACGTCGACAGACCACCAGAATAAGTGATCGAGTAATCATCCGCATTTGTTCCAACCAAGGCAACGGTGATACCATATGTTCCCGTTGGTAATTTCAACAATGAAGCAGATGAAGAAATTTTACTAACACCTTTACCGCCAACAACAGTCATACTTGCAGGAGAGAATGGATTGGATGCATATTGACTTGAAGTTAATGCCGAGGTATCAATCGAATACAAAGTGTATACTGAATACAAATTGGTTTGTGGCGATGCACTAACTTGTTGAGTCAAGAAATTCAATACATTCACTTCCTCTAAAATAGAGGAAGCTGAGATGGACACAATGAAATCACGGCAACAAGCAGTAGTAACATTTACTTGTGTGGACAATGTGGTAGTCAAAGTTGACTTCAAACCGAATGTAGACAATGTAACAAAGAACAAGCTATAGTCAGTTGCAGCCAAAAGACCATTGATTGTTACTGTGTAATTACCGGTGTCTGAGTTGTACGTTGCTGGATGGTTCTGTAATATCACCGACTCCACTGATGAAGGAGAAGCTGGTGAAGCAAAATGACGATAGATACCAACATACAATGAGCCTGAATCAGACAAGGTAGTTGCAATAGTCACACTTGTTGAAGTAGCAGACGTAATATAGACATCCGTAATATCGGGAATACCTGGGAAATTGCCATAGCCGACTGACAAGGAGCGAATTACATAAGATGAAAACGAAGTGGCAGTTGAACCACAAGGAGCAATGCGGAGACTGTCGGAGGTTTCAGTGCAAGGATTGGAGCAACCTACACAAACTGCTACACCAGCGGTACAGTTTTGAACAACCCATGTTTGAGATGATGAACACATAATACTCGTGGCAGTGGAAGAAGGAGACAAAATGGTACTTACTATCAACTGAGCAGCGGTATCATTGGAACATAGAGTAGTGGAGCTACTGACGGATGCATCTAATGTGGATGATTCAATCAACTGAATACTGGATGGAAGGTAAGAAGTCTTCGCAACCGTCAGATCAGTAGTGATAAAATTCTTCCATGTGGAGCAACTACCTGAAATAACCTTACTGTTGGCGACATCACGCAATTCACTATAGGAAGCACGGTAAACAACATCAGAGGAGTCTGAACTTCCAATGGAAGATTTTACAGTGGTAAAATATTGCTCCCAATAATATTGAGTCGAATATGTAGGAGCAGCCGTTGGTGCTACTGTTGGCTTATCTGTTTCGCCGACAGCCAATGATGGGGCGATCGAAGGTCTCACCGTTGGTTTGGCAGTTGGTAATCTTGTTGGAAAACGAGATGGACTTAACGTAGGACTTGGGCTAGGCACGGGTGATGGTGCAAAGGTTGGAGCCGATGTAGTAGGAGCAACAGTTGGAAGAGCAGAAGGGGATAAAGTAGGGACCTCAGATGGAGCAGCCGATGGAGCAAAAGTTGGAGTAACGCTTGGAACTTGGGTTGAAACCACGGTTGGGCCCTGCGTTGGACCTGCTGTTGGAATTGTGGAGGGGATCGCAGTGGGTACCACAGTGGGGCTCGCAGTTGGAGCAGCACTTGGTCTCGTCGTCGGTGACATCGTCGGCACGGCGGATGGAGTGACGGTGGGAGAAACCGACGGTGAAAAGGTTGTTGGAGCAGCAGTTGGGGTATTTGAGGGGCTCCATGTTGGAAATGTAGTCGGTGCCACTGTTGGAATGACAGTGGGAGTACCAGTTGGAATAAGAGTAGGTGGGACCGTTGGAACCTCTGATGGAGGAACGCTCGGTGCAGCTGTTGGTTCATCCGTTGGCATCGTTGTTGGCATAGTCGTTGGTGCTACTGTTGGGATATCAGTTGCTGCATAGGATGGAGGAACAGTTGGTATCTCCGATGGTGTATTGGTTGCCTCTTCGGTTGGGAAAAAAGATGGTTCACTCGTTTCCTCATAAGTTGGTGAAAATGTTGGAAAGTCTGTAGTCGTTATTTCCTGAGTGGGTTCAGCTGTCGGAGCTTCTGATGGTGCTATAAATTCTACAGAAAATGTATCAATTAAATTTGACAGAAGATTGTCATTTCGAAGTCGACTTGAAGCAGATTCTGATGCTACACTGATTTTGACGCCACGATCAACATGTTCTTTAGTCTCAGATTCAGAAGAACCAAGCAATTCAAGCTTTAAGTTATTAAGATCAATCATTGGTTCATCTTTAAACTGGAGATTGTTTTGTGCTGTATTGTGGACCAGATGACCGGTCAACCACTGACCTGAGACATGGACCATACAGAGCACAAGAGCCACCAATGAACAGATCCATCGATTCCACATGGTCTGTAATTTGATGCAACTACAAAATAGGAAGAAAATGTGTTGGTGAGCACTTGGAACAAATGAAGAACTCAAAGTTGGAGACTTACCGTGAGTCGAATCTTGTCAAATACTCGCAAGTATTATCTAAAAACTGATTAAATCGATTGCCTTGATTGGCAAGATGTAGAAGGAAGACGAAAAATTAGTCTCGTTTCACTTAAATGCGGTAAGGGTTCGCTCAACGTAAGATTGTTGGCTTTCGCTTGACCGTTCACTCAAATTCACAATCAATTTCAAAGCTCTTTCCAAGCTTGAAAAGACGATAAGAAAAACAATATCTTGTTCAATGTAATGAGAATACTTGTTAGGTTCTTCTCAAATACAAACAAAACTCTTGATTAAAATGAACAATTGATCGAAACAAAATTTGTGAAGGGTTGTTGGAATTGCTTGTTGGCAGTTGAGATTCTCTTCTGCAGAGGCGCCGTAAACCAGCAACTTTCCTTCTTCGAAACAACGAAGTTTGGAAAACTTGCATCACAAAACATGAGTTTATTTGAATTTGTTAGGCCAAAACTGGAAATATACGAGTTTTTATCCTCCCGTCGAAATTTTCGTTTGGAAGAACGTTCGTACGGACAACTTTGGTGGCCCAGAACAAAGTTTGGTGACGCACTTACCAACTACTGTTACATCTTATAGATTCTTGAAGAATTTCCCATCTCTTTCGCTTTTGTTCAACAAATAAACACAGCTAACTTCATGAAATGATGCTTATGATAACAAAGTGGTTGCAGTCGCCCTATGATATTGGAGATTTTGATTTTTAATTTAAGTTGCAACATCACACAAACTGCACACATTCACTTGCAAGGCGTTGGTTAATAAAAGCAAAGCAAAGTTATGATAAACAAAAATAAAACAAACAAAGCAAAAAAATTCTTATTAGTTAACAAGCACAAAATGAACTAGTCACCAAAGCTGTGTTCGTCATACGGTACAAATATTAAGAAATGGCACAATCATTTTTCTTACCGTAAAACCTATGATCAGCATGAATCTGGATTAACTCATGCTAAAATAACTTAGCTTACGAAATAAGAAATGATGGCACCAGTTCACTCCATGAAACTTAGCCGATGTGTTTATCCATGATAATAAAATAATAACGCAAACTTAATCAAATCACGAAACGTAAGCTCGTTTAAGCTGCTCGAATAAACAAACAAACAAGCAAACAACACACATCACATCTTAAATAAGAACTATTTCAAAAGCAATTGTTGGATGATCAATACCTTCAAAATATCTCAAACATAATTGATTTCCGAGGCATCAAATAGAAAATTCCGCTGTGTATGCAAACGACACACTACATCATCAATTGTTAAGATATAGGTTAGTGTAATACCAATACTCTTCATTAAACAAATAATCACCACTTGACAGTGGCATCCCTAGGGATGAAACTGCTTACTTTAAAATTAATAACTTCCCATTATAATACAATAACAACTAAACAACACGATACATATGGTCACCAAGAAAGGTGTGAAATTATCGTACTAATAATACTCGTAAAGCAAACAATCTAGGGGAGAAAATGGTTTGCATTGCGAATTTATGGAGGGAAGGAACATTTGAAGAAAGAGAAAAACAGGGCACACTAAATATTGCACAACACTAAAATAATAAGCACTACCTACATTTAAATTAATATAGAATTTCCTACAAACTGAACACTTTTCTTAATTCACATAAAAATAATGAACATCAATTTTTGTTTTTGCAAGTTTTTAGTATAACAGACTTTAACGGAATGAAGTACCTTTTTTGTATTTGAAGAGTAACGTCTATTCATCTCCAAATGATTTAAAACTTTGTAAAGACTCGCTGTGGCTGTGATGTGACAAGGAACGTGATTTCAAAGATCCAGTCCGATGTTCATCATCTGACTCACTTCGACTTGCACTACCTTCTCCATCACTTTCACTATCGGGATGTCCATGCGAACTATGTTTCCCAGAAGAGCATGATTCCAAATCAATATCTTGATCTTCCTTAATCGCTGGACATGGTCGAATCATCACACCTCCTTCATCCTCACTACTCTCCCCGTCATTTTCGCTTTCGTGTTCTTGTTTACCTTTCTTTAACAATCCTAAACCTACTTGGATTGATTGTCGACGATGACTTGTTAAATTCTGCAATTGTGCATGATGGAGCGGACCATCATCGTCATCCTCCGAGTGTAATTGATCTTGATTCACTTGCACTGGAACTACTTGTGATAATTTCCCTGGTCCAGATTCATTTTTCTTTAGATCCTCTTCTACTTGATTTGAATCTTTATTTGTCACACCTAATAATTTCATCATTTCAATCTTGCTGTGACTTTGAGACGATTTAACAATAAAATGCACAATGGCTGCGGCAATGATTGTGGGAATAGCTACTAGCACAGGATAGATCTGATACAATTGTAAGTGAGCAAGAATCGTATATCCCAACACTACTGTAGAAGCAATTTGCATAAACATGTCTTGTAAATGAACAGGAAATGTCAAAAAATTGGTAATGAAATAAGCAATAACCAACGTAGCTGCACGATTGATTGACGCAAATTTCTTGCTGTAGGACTTCGTCACTTCTTTAGACACATGCAAATACGATTGACGCGGCCATGGTGTTTGATAGGCAGCTATGATCTTCGAGACACGCAATTCGGGATATTTCTTGGCTAAACGGTAAGAAACAAACAAGTATTGAGCAGCATTAAAATCGAGAGGGCTCTTCACTAATTCTACCGACATATCTCCATCGGCATTGTCTTTCCCTTCATGACCAAAGTCATTGGTCGTTGCAGAATGCAGCTTCTTATTGTATTGTACAATCGTATCGATCAACTTCATTTTGATTTTCTTCACATCTTTCATCAATAGTGAGGGAACAAACACATTCATGACCAACACAGTCACTGAACTAACCATAATGATCTCCATCACCAACCACATTGCAAATGACTTGGCCCACGCTGCTTGATGATGTGTATCTCGCGATACTCCAAACAAGAAAATATAAAAAAGCATCCCGAAATTCATAATGAACAAAAGAACCCAACAAGCATATTTTAATTCTTGACTATATGGTTTTTGTGTAATTTCTTCTCTACGGTCATGAGATTCAAGCACTTGACCACTCAATCCTGCCATTAGATCCTTCTGAAAATAAAACAATATTCGTTTGCTTTTATCCTTATCAGAGAGTTCTTGTGCATCAAATCGTTCTAATTCCTTTTCTGTAGTGACAATGACATGTTGAATATCCAATTTGATTCGGTCAGCAATAGGTATATATGCTTGAGTTTTCCTATCATGATAAACTTTCTGAAAAAACTGTTTTGGAACAAGACTTTTTCTGTGTCCCGTTGACTCATGTTCAATCGATTTCTTCATGTCCTTATCGATGAATTCTCCTTTATCATCTAAACCCCAGAGTTCTGTTGGAACAAGATAAAATTATTGTGTCGCAAATTGAAATCACATAGAAAACTTACGATCAATTTCTTTTCGTTCGGAATCTGAAATTACTTGTCGATATCCTTGAAGACCATTCATCATTTCAATAAATTCGCTTTGAGCCTTGGAGATTGCTTTATTTAAATGTTCGTCATTATGATTGAAAAATAATGAACTCTGCAATCTGCCAATTCTTCGTCGGAACATTGGTTGCCCAGTTGCAATTGAACTTGCCGAAGGAACAACACCCACAGCATTTCCTATTTTGTTATCTACCACAGCATTGCCCTCGTTGAAAGAATTTACGTGGAGCGTTGGTGCTGCAAGAACTGTTTGGATCATCCAGTCGGTTGCAACAGCGAATGGGGTACTCAATACAGCCGACAATATTGCGATGAATATCACAACTTTCACATCGTTATCTGGTTGTATGTATTGGCAACTTTCATCATCAGCAAGCCAGTAACACTTCGAAGAAT
>JACCEA010737707.1_pt1 | contig 12459 bp, 11 predicted proteins | sample 7449851 | NCBI WGS metagenome assembly JACCEA01 (sample SAMN15323453, study PRJNA562643) | freshwater metagenome | isolation source: river surface water | place: USA:Blue River Watershed | collected 2017-08-18 | reverse complement strand
CCATATATTGTATTATAACATAAGGCCTGATAAGAGGGTCTCCACATTCCAACAATCACTGCTAATACGTTGCTCATTCATTGAATCTTCACATCCTAAAGTGGTACAATAATCGGAAACTAGTCTTGGTATTTTCTCTCGCAAGAAGATCGGATGACTCCTAGGGACTTTGATAATCGGGATAGACAAAAGTACCCTGGATCAGATGAAGTGGCACATCGATTGAGAGGGGATTCGATAGATAGCAGTGATTCAAATGAACCAGAGACTATCGAGGAACCCTCGGATGATGAAGAGGATTTAGTACCCGGAAATCTCAATTCTAGTAGGGACTCTTCACCTTTAAAGCGAAGTAGAGAAGAATTTGGTCCTATAAACTTTGAAACAATTGCAGTTGGAAAGCAATATGATGTGTTAGATTCATCCAATCGTTGGTGTGAAGCTGAGGTAGTTACAAGTGGTGTCTGAATGATGTTTTGCGGTATTAACGTGTATTTAAATTAGGTTGTCAAAATTGACCATGAAGGGCGCCGAGCCTACGTCAGTTATATATATTGGTCCAGCAAGTTTGATGAATGGATTATTGATATCGAAGGGAGATTCGCTTATTTGCATGAACACACTTACCAAGAAGGTGGTGACCTAAAAGTTGGGCAACGAATTGAAGTCATAGATGAGCAAAATAAGTGGTTAGAAGCATATGTGATCGAAGCAAACGACTTGCAGGTATTCATTTCTTATGATTTCTTCTATATTGTGTAATGCTTATGAGTTTTTGAAAACCAAAGGTGAAAATACATTTTAAAGGCTTTCACGCTAAATTTGACGAATGGATTGATCGCACATCCAAGGAAAGAATTCGACCATATGGACGTGGTAAATATCTTTTTCAGCGCAAGCAAAATGCGGTGCAGTGGAGTGCTCGTCCATATGTCCTACCTATGGATCCTGGTGCGACTATTCAGCATTCGTTTGAATTGATTACTGACTATTCTATGGCTGAGAATAAGGAGAATCGATGTAATCGGGATTCACGAGGTCAAACTGGTTCTTCAAGTCGCGTGCGATATATAGGTGCCGATAATCGCGAACGCAAAATTGCAAATAACTCAACTCAATTCATTCGCTACCAAGCTGGATTGTTGAGGCAAAATCTTCAACTTGTTACGGTTAGTGGTGACGGGAATTGCTTGTTTCGAGCAGTATCCCATCAAATTTACGGGGATGAAGAATTTCATGGGTTAGTCCGCCAAAAGTGCATGGACTATATGGAATCTGAGGCTGAATTTTTTAGTCAGTTTATCGTTGGCGGAAAAGAAACATTTCACCTCTATTTACAAGCAAAACGTATGAATGGATGCTGGGGTGATGATCCTGAGATTGAGGCGATGTGTGAAATATACAATCGCCCTGCAGAGATTTGGGCATATGATGGTAATCAAGGAGCTCGTAAGCTCCGAACATTTCATGAATCGGTTGGAATGACAAGTATGCGAAGAGTTCCAACCACTTCATCTCATTCACTTCCCACGACTTCACTATTGATGCGCTTGAGTTACTACGGTGGTGGCCATTACGACAGCATTGTGGAAGACAGATTGATTCAACTTCCTGTATCCAAACGTCCTGGCGAAATCGAAGACGCCGCAATACAACGTTCTCGCAACCGCTGGCTGCTGGCACACAATCAGCTATCCGTGGAAAGTGTGCGTCAAATGACAGATATTGCTGCTACGGAACAAGCCGCATTGGATGTAGCATTACAAGAAAGCCGTCGCCTACAAATGCGTTCAGAATATGATGATTTGGAGACTTCTTTAATGCTCTCCATTCAAGACTTTAATTTCCCCGCTCCTTCAGGTTTTTTAAATGGTCAATTATCCGGTAATAGTTCACAATATATTTCAACGAAAGCATCTCCCTCACCGAATGAAATGGCGCGTCTTGCAGCACAAGATAATATTCTTGAAAGTGTTCAACAGCAAAGTGAAAATGAATATATTGAATCTGTTTTGGTCAGTAGCCTTGTGGATGAGACAAAACATTGTGGTCAAGACGAGGAATTGGTTCTGCAACATGCAATTTTGCAATCCCAGTTAGAAGATAATGGGGGTTCTGTCAAACCCATGGTTGACCAAGATATGCAGTTGGCATTAGAGCTATCCAATCTCTCTCCTGATGAAGCATTGCAATTGGCTTTGAAGCAATCCATTGCTGATTCCTCATTGCCTGCTGCTACAACACGCACAGCTGATCCCGTGTTATCCAATCCAACAACCCCAATTCAAGCTCAGTGCATAAGCGAGGGAAATACAAGTGAGAGTATGACCGAAGAAGAAATGTTGCAGCTAGCTTTGGCAGCATCTTTGCAGGCCCCTCATAGTAATGGTGGTAACAACGCTGGCAATGGAGTTGGAATGTTTAATGCCGGATACTTTGTGGAGGAGGAATATGATGAAGATTTGATGTTGGCAATTCAAGCATCATTGTCTAAGTAGGAAAAATATTCGTGTCTTAGAATTACAGCATTGCGAAGAATTGTTGATAATGTTGAATCTGATTTACCTCCACAGGCTAAACGACGATTATGTTGTATGATTGTACAAGCTGTAAATAATTTTTAAAGCAGTAAGTTTCAGTGGAATAAAGATGATTCCGATAAATTTTTATATAATATTTTAATCGTTTCTTAAAAGTTATAATCACAAAGCGCAGCGCAATATCAAATTTTAATTTTTCCATTGGTGACTACTAAATCTTTTAAATAATGAAAAATAGGTTGATACATCATAGGCGACCAACAAAAATGAGTACAATCACGTAGATGACCGTTGGGATGTTCTGACCAGAGTGGGATAGTGAGATTATAGAATCGTAAAATTTTTACATTGAATAAGTTATTCTTCAATATTACATCTTCCACAATTCTATTCCTCCAATCTGCTTGCGGTGAAGTATCTTGCAAAGGGACGCAACCAAATTGAAGACTCGTTGAAAATTTCGAACCGGGCCAGTAGCCATTGGGAGTAGCAAAATGCTGGGCGGTAGTTTCTCGCCACACAATATTAATTTTATGCTGAGGATGATCGATGGTCACAGATTGTAAATACTTTAACATCGTCTCTACCTGATCGTGGTAATCTACTTTTGTAAACCCTTTAACTGGATTATCTATGTAATGAAGTCCCATGTTGACCAAAACTATCAAATGCCGGTGATTCTTCACTGCGTCAGCCAAGGTGGTTTTCACACTATTCATTGCTGCATTTGGCACACGATCATATCGACCATTGACCAAATGATAAACTGGCAAAAATTTCGCTGTTGCAACTGACGATATACCTTCAAACTGAATGGTTCTTGTCTCATCCGTATTGGTGAATTGATTAGGGTCTTTCCACACCCCTTCTCGTTCTAGTTCACATGCAATTGCTCCAAAGAACTGTTGCATTACCGAGTCACCTATCATTAATAGCATTCCGCTATCTTTTGCAAGCTGGAAGAAAAAGTCACGCAAGACCAAATCGTCAGGTTGGTCATATTCTTTAATAATATTCTTCAGATTTTGTCGTTTACTAAATGGAATATCAGTAGGATCACAATACTCTGAACGTGAGGGCCAGGTATTTCCAATGCGGCATCGAACAGGGGCCAATGGAATGGACTTGCTTGAAGTGTCGTGTTCTATTTTTCGAATACAGTCTTCTGTGATATCCTTGATTGTCAAGTTGCGACTATCAAGCATAAGACAATGATCAAATGGTTGAAACCATTTGGATAGATGAGAGGACTCCACCCATTCAACTTCTAGCTTCGACCAAGATTCAGTAAGGAAGATAAACAACACACCCAACCATAGAAAGGAAAATTGATCGAACCATAGTCGGCTCATCTTGTTCTCTCAACGAGCGACTTCTTTTCTATCTGGTTTGGATGATGAATTCCAAATTGGGAATGTGCTTTTGTGTACAATATGAATATGTGCTCGGCGTCTGTCTGCTGCTGCTGCTCTGCGGCCTGCTGCGTGCGTGTGGCCTGCGCCTGCTGCTGGGCTGCTGTTGCTGCCCCCTGCTGCTGCTGCTGCTGCGCGAGCGTGCCAAAAATTCTAACAACCACCCCACATTAGCCTTACTTCTATATATAGGAAGTATTATATAGCTGATTGGAATTCCAGCAGCGATTCCAAATTGGAATTGTTGTGAATGCTCAATTCAAGTATAGTGACAGTTTTAGTGTAGTGGTCATGTGTGATGGTTCATTCATTACAAATGTCAGCCATGAATATATCCCGTGAGAGCAAGCGTTACGAAGCTCAGGGAAGCATTGATTTGAATCCTTTGATGCGATTGAAAGAGGCTTTGGAAGGGGCACAAAAGAACACACATAGAATTTTGACCAAGTTGGATCGATTTGAAAAGCGTTTGGAGGACCTACACAGTAAAATGAAGCCAGTCCAAGAAACTACTGACCGATATTCTAAAGCTAAAGAAAATATCACAGCAACATTGCAGGAAGTTGGTAAAACTTATGAATATTTCCGCATCACAAGTAGTTGTGAGCCAGTAATTAAGCAAGGATTGTTGGAGGATAACCGCACTGAATACTTTGAAGCCTTAACAAAATTGTCAAACGCTAAAGCATTCTTTGAAACTCATCGGGATATCAGGTCTGCTACGTCAGTGCTACATAATATTGATACACTCTTTCAGGTATTAAATGCAGAAATACTTTTCCTTGGTCAATATAAACTTTTGTTTTTGTCAGCAAGCGGTAGGGACATGCACTGCAGAATTTGAACAGTTGCTGAATACCGCATCCAAGAGCGTAGTTCTCAACGGCTCGCAATATGAAATAGAAAATCCACTGACCACAGTTGTGCAAGAGAACATTAAATCGTTATGTGATGCTTTTGGTAAATTTGAGAACCACTTTTATCTCTACGAAATATCCTTTGACCCATTATTTGATAGATGCTTGTAATTATACTGGCCATTACCAAACGTATCAATCATTGCGCATTGGAAGAATGAAGGCTGAGTTAAAGGAGCTTGAGACGATGCATTCGCAGCAGTGGACAAGTTCCTACAATGAAGATCCATATCAAAAAGGAACTCACCCATTTAAAGAGTTTTATATGCTAGCATATTGGCAAGTGAAAAGTGAATATCAATTGTGGGGTTCAACCCTTCCAACTTGCGAGAACAGCTTGCAAGCATTCGTAGCAATTTGTGACGCATCACTTGGTGAACTTAATCGAGTATTGAGCCCTATCTTGTCCGAGGATGTTGCGAGGGTAAAGGTCGGAACAGTTAATCCGCTCATACGGCACAGCAAGATGCTATTGTTACGATTAGATGTTTTGGACATGTTTTTGCTTCGGTACGAAGACTTCAGGTACAAGGAAGAAACCTTTGGATAATAACGCACAACTCATCACAAATTATTTTCACATTAGAGATCTTTTTCATCCAGATGCTCGACATGAGAGTACGGCATCTTTGGGATTAAAGGAAGTGAGACAGAAGCTAATTGAATCATGTTTGAAAGGAGTACAATATATTTTGACGGTACAACTTACTCTCCTATTCCTCAATCTTTTGCTTCCATAACATTTTACATAATATGGTAGGCCAAATTATCTGATGGGTTTCAAGTTGAAGTGGGGAAGAAGACAAGCAGCTACGATATGCAAGACTTCGTAGCGTGTGATCAGCATCCAATAACTGGCAATATCATATATGGTTGTAAGGAATTAGGATCCTATGCTTCCATTTATCGGAAGATGATCGATTTGGCTAACATGCACAATCTCAATACCTCTGCAAATTTTGTCCCATCAGATGTTGATGAGGTTATTTGTGGTATTGTGGAGAATTTGATAGTTGCATTAGAGGCGCGAGCTGAGCATTACGATGACAGTCTTGCTCATAAAGCAGCTAGAAGGTCGATTATTGAAGTACGCTTACCTTTGAAAACTGCTTCCAAATTTATTTATTTTACTGCTGTGCATTTATTAGAATTCAAAATCACATTCTTTGTATGAAGCTGAAGATAGAGGGGCTGAGAATTGCATTTTATCAGCGAGAAAACACTTGTTTTTAGTAAACAATTTTTATCCACTCATCAATTTTGCAAAGGAGAAACGTAAAGATCTCACTGAAGGCGACCGAGGATCCAGTAACAATAAGGTAGTCAGAAATAAGGTGTCTATGAGCAATAGAATAATGCATGTTGTATCGTTACAGAGGTCTTTTGGTAGAGGATCTATTAGCACCACTCAGAGAGTTTCCGCGATATTGGAAAAGGTTGATGCCAGGTTGGTTTTCGGAATTCTATTGTTTGCTATTTTTTCATTCTTCGTAACTTCTCAGATTGAATGTGGAGATATCTCTATTTTGTGAAACAATTGCGATGTCAATGGGACTGAGTGGTCAAGATATGACTGAATTTAATTCTGCATTTGAAAAGGATAAGAGTGGCCAACATAGAATCCTGAAGGCGAAGTTTGCGGTAAGATTGAACGTGCTGAAGCAACTTATCATTTATAGCATTTTCTTCTGTAAGATTTTTAATTCAGGACTGGATGCTTTGTTGGCACAGCAAGGAGAATGGCGAGTTTCCTCCTCTATGCTTAGAGAAACGCTGTCACAAAACTTACTCTCCAAAGTAGTTCAAATTTATGCACACTTTTTTGCTACGTATTCCACTGTGAAGTTTTCAAAAAAGCACATGGGTGAATACCTGAAGTATACTCCAGCCCAACTTGAAAATTACCTTCGAAATTTCTTTGGTCGAACATGAGAATTAATAGTGTGTATAGCTTTTAGGATAGCTAATCAAATCCAATATTCTTGTTACAAACGTATGCGTATGGATTAGGGATATTGGAAACAATTCTCTTGATTACATATATAAACCATACTTCTATTGGTCTTATTGTGAGTATGTATTATTAACTGTTTCTATCCTTTCACTGTCCGTTACGCGCCCTTGCGCCTCGCCTGGGCGCTGACTAGGCTCGCCTATAATACAATAATACAATACAATAAAACTAAAGTCTAAACCAGTATTCATCCACTTGGTGTCGATCGCAGTATTTATGAACGAAATGGAGATAGATCATATTCCCGATGATGACGAGCTTGCTGGGCTCCCAGAATCGCAACGCATTGTAACTAAAATTTTGGAGGTAGGTTTGTCTTTCTTTTATGCAACCCACTAAAGAAAAAAAAAAATTAAAGAATATTTATCATATTTAGTACGATATTCTTGATCCAGTTTGGTTTCAAGTTCTTAGAAATCATCCAGAATTGCAAGTTCGTTCAGACGGAAAGCAAGTTGAATTGTCCAGAAACCATAATCTTCGATATCATATCAACTCAGTTTCGAACATTAGTCTCGATGACTATCACAGTGATATTCAGTCCATTGACGAATTCATCACAACGATTGATTTAAATGGAAACTTTTCTGTGAAAAATATAACTGATTTACATCGATATCCGGAGGCGGTACTGTCCCTTCGACAGGGTAACCCTGTTTCTTGTCCGCAAGCCTCATTACCCCCTTTACCAGGTGCGCCTGTTGCAGCAACAGCACCTCCGTCAGTGTCAGAGCCATTTCCAGCCTCTCATTTTATCACCAAAGCACTTTTTATTGATTCTTGTAGTAGTTTAGCAATCGATGAAACAACTGAAGGAAAGTTATTTCGCAAAGGAAGGCAAGTGGTGTTGGGTCTCGATTTGGTAGTGGAAGCTATTTCACCTGATGCCATCGCAGCTGCACAAAAGGCAGCAAAAGGCAAAAAAGATGCCCCACCAATTGATTTGAAACCAAAGAAAACTTTGAAATATCGCGTGATTATTATCGATTTGTTTGCAAATTTGCTTGGGCAAGTGAAAATTGAAAAAGTGCACGATTTTTATCTTGACGGAGCGGAAACTGATTATGAACAACTAGATATAAATTTTGCTTTGCACAATTTTATAAATATGGATATTGCTGAAGATGGACGATTATTAAGTATTGTAGTCAATACGAGCAGTGTATCTCTTTGTCAAATATATGATACAGCAGAGCCCAAGCAGTTCAGCCAAGGAAACAAAAGCGAAGATACACCCATTTCTCCGCGTACACAAGCAGCAGTCACAACATTACTTGCTCCGGCATTAGTTAGTTACTGGAGACAGGCACGTTCAGATGGGGATGATCGTAGCACTGCTTTGGTAAAGCGGCTTTTGATTGTAACAGAGAAGGACTTCCTATTGAGGAATCGTTTTGAGAAGTATGTTACCGATGCACAACGAGCCGCCCATGCTCAAGCACTAGCAGAATTGGAGGCATCCAAACCAAAGCCCAGCATTTTGAAGAAAGATGACCCTCCTCCTGAGCCAGTACCTCCAGCAAAGGGGACTGCAGCGGGAAAGGGAGCACCCGTCGTAGTTTCAGCACCGCCAATTTCTCCTAGGAGTGCCGCTCCGCTTTTTGTTGCTCTTCGCAAAGATTTCTATCCCAGCATTAGAATTCTAGCGATTATAAATGCAATTCCTCTGGTAGTTATTTATAGATTGGCTGTGAAACCAGAGGAACCTCCCAAGCCAATCGATCCCAAGGCTAAACCCGCAGATAAAAGCAAAGGTGCGGTTGAAACTCCCTTTTATCCTCATATGCTATGCCCTTGTGTACCATATGAAGAACAACGTTGGCGTTTGACAGACACAATCACAGCGTGGTCATTTTTTGGGAGTAAGTATTCCAGAGAATATATTGCTTTTGGTACGTTGGATGGAGTTTTAAGCATTTGGGATGTTCGACGCAATCAAATTGTAGCATCATTAGGCCGGCACCCAGCATCCATTACTTCTATCTCTGCAATATATGACAACTATAGTTCATGTGCAAATGTTTTATCTGGTTCTTTAGATGGAACAGTAACATTATATTCAAATCGACCAGGTGGTAACAATTCTGGTTCAAATGAAACTGGGGAAGACAACGCGCTACTTGATTATTTTTATGTTCCAACTCCATTATTCTCCATGAAGTTGATCAATTATCGATATGATGCTCATAAATATGCGGTTGTACAAACAAAGATCCTGATTGTGAAAAATAGCACCATAAACGACAGCATAAGTAATTCTGGTGATGGTGCCGACACATACCTGAAGCGTTATCTTGGCTTAGTACAGTACACCAATGGAGTGACTGGAATTTACGATTGTTCAAACTTGCAACCAATGGCATCGTTGGCAAGGGACGAAAAATTGAATTATGAACCTCAGCCTTCGTTGTTCATTGCAAGTGATACAGTTCCAAAGCGTAGATATATTTTCATTGATCCTGAGCCAGATCCCGCTCTAGTGGAACCTGTACCAATTCCAGCCAAGGGAAAGGGTCCAGCTGTACCTGAACCTGTGGCTGAGCCGGCGGCAGAAGAACCCAAACAAGAAGTGATGGAAAAAGAAAAAGTGGCTGATCGCTTTCCTGAAGTGGAAGTGCTAAAGACTTTGATCAACCAAGGTTGTAATCTCGAAGCTTTTGCCCACATCAATGCCATGAGTGTTGCCGCAAATTCCTTACTAACGATCAATGAAAGAGTTGAAAATCCTGTGATTTCAGTATTCGACATGATGGATGCGTTGGAGAATCACATTAAGAGAATAAATGAACCAACCGGGTTCCAATTCAATATTTCTCCGCAATTGGCAGGTACCTCGAAAAGGGCACCAAGTATAACCGCCAGTAATGTATCTAAAGTTTCCCGTGTCAAGGGAATCCCTTCCACATCTGGTAGCACTACTTTTAAAGCATTACCAAAGTTAACCGAAGAATTACTTCAGGAGCACGATCAACATTATGACTCGGTCTTACGAAAACCAAGTGGATGGTCTTCATTCGAAGCAAAAATAAAAAAATCTGAACTGATGGATTACGACCCTCAAGTTCTGGTAAAACAGGAATTGCTTGAACTGAAGAAGGAGAGAATAGCAGGAAAATTAAAACTCAATAAAACAATAAATGCATTGATATCAGTAATAGGAGAGAAGTCTAACTGAAGCTGCAACGATTTTCTCATGTGTGCATGTGGTAAATTGAGATATGCAAATTATTAAAGTTAATTACAATTGACAATGGCGACCAATTTGGGTATTAAGTGTAAGCAAATTTATCTTAAGTAAACAGAAACTTTGAGTTCTATATCAATTTAATAGCGTTATGAGATGTATCTGGAGATTCGTTGACTGTGAACGCCGGCATGCTCTTCAATGGCACGTTGTAATTCTGATTGTAACAACTTTAAATTGGCATAATCACATTGCAAATGATGGGATTGATAGCGTTTGGTATCATCAGAAGTGGCATTGTTTATCAAATCAAGACGCAGTTGAAAAGTGGGTTCAGTTGTTACCAATAAGCTGCGTTTTGCTACTTCTACTTCAAGTCGCCACGCTAGGTTACTATATGACATAGTGTCAAGACCAAGTGGACCTTTCAGCCGATTTAATCGTCGTTTACCATCAGCGAATCCTTTGGAAAAGACATTTACAATACTTTCATTCATGCCCACTTGAAGAAGTATTTGTGGTAACATTGTTACTTCCTTGACGATATATTTAGTACACTCCCTGCGATTAAATAGGTAACAAACTTTACTTCAATAACCTCAACCAATGAACTAACCAAAGTAACGCAGATATCGCAGTGCAAAGACGGCTTATTTTTCCTGGATTGGCTCCCAGCTGCTCGCACAGATCACGTAGTGGGTCACTGATGTCATTCCCTTCCAGCACCTCCATCGACAAGTCCATGATCTTCACTTGACTGGATCCATCCAACTCAGCTAGAACATTTGCTTGCTCGATGAGGCCTTGATCAAGATTCAGCAATTGTGACGCCATTCTATCTTTCTTGTTGTTGGGGATAAAAGAATTATGGATTTCGGCGGAGGGCAGAAGCAGCAGTAGCAGCAGCAGCAGCGCAGAGCAGCAGCAGCGCCGGCCGGCGGAGCCTGCAATCTACTATTATATAGAGGGAGCAGCAGCGGCGCCAGCAGGCGCCAGCAGCATATGAAGCACTGGTAATATAAAAATAAACATTTCTATGTATAACGCTGTAATCGACAATGATTCACCAATTTGTCAGTTACAGCAGGAATGCTATAATAATCACAATAATCCAGAAAACTATTACTAGTCCGGCCATGATGGATATTTGGGATTTGGGATGCTTGGATTGGAAAAAATTATCTAGTATTAACTAATTAGTTTTTCTTCTGTTGTATGGTACATAAGGCATTGCCTTCTTGCTCATATTCAACTTGACCGTAAAGATGTCAACAGAAACAGTGGAGGTGGACTTGGATGCCTTTCGGATGATTCGGCTGGAAAAGTTCCTTCGAAGAATTGACGGTATAGCTCTTGCAATTTCTAAAAACATGATACAAAATGGTCATTTTCAGCAAAGTCAAGAATATGCGTTTTCGGAATTGTATAATGCATTGCGCCCATATCAGCGAGGCGGGGTTGAGTGGATGCTATCGCTTCACCGTAATGGGGCAAACGGCATACTGGCAGATGAAATGGGTTTAGGCAAAACAATACAAGTCATCGCCTTTTTGGTACGTCTAAGCAAGGAATATGGAATTAATGGACCCCATGTAATAGTTGGGCCGATGTCGGTTATTGAAAATTGGGGTGCAGAAATCAAAAAATTTGCTGAATTGGACATTGATTGCCATATACATTATGGTAGTGACAAGGAGTCAAGAGAAAACAAACTCAATCAATTCAAGAAGAAGAAACTGCATCAACAAAAAACAATAGAGAAATCGAAGAGCAATTCAAATTGTATTGGTAGTGATAAATTATGTAGAACAGGAGGAACAGTTGATCTCAGCTTGAAGAAATCACCTCACATCTCTGTGATCATTACAACATATGAACTTGCAATCAGAGATATTAACTTCTTTAAAAAGAAATTCAACGATTGGAATGGTGGAATTCAATACTTAGTAGTTGATGAGGCTCATCGCATTAAGAATCGACACTCAATATTGTACAAGAAACTCTCAGAACTTAACGTTCAACACTCAATGCTCCTCACTGGAACTCCGTTGCAAAACAACATCCAAGAGTTGTGGTCATTATTGTCCTTCATATTACCAGGATTGTTCCATAGTAATAGTGATTTTCAGCAGTGGTTCAATCGTCCATTTGAAGGGAACAGCAATGCTCCGTCTATCGAAATGAAGGTCGCAAAAGATGCTTCTTGTTGCTCCCCTGCCACGTCATCGTCTGGTGCCGAGAAAAAGGTGATTTATCGACTGCTAGTAAGTAATCAAGTTGAAAACACTTCTTCTTTGACTAGCGATCAGCGTTTGATAATCATTCAGTCTTTACATCGCGTTCTAAAACCATTTTTCTTGCGGAGAGTTAAGTCTGAAGTTGCTATAGATCT
>JACCEA011224522.1_pt1 | contig 12464 bp, 6 predicted proteins | sample 7449851 | NCBI WGS metagenome assembly JACCEA01 (sample SAMN15323453, study PRJNA562643) | freshwater metagenome | isolation source: river surface water | place: USA:Blue River Watershed | collected 2017-08-18 | reverse complement strand
TTTGCAACTAGTGGTGAATTAGTGAGTGTTTGGGATGAAACTCGTTCTCAACCACTACATTCTTATAAATGGGGGGCTGATTCTGTATTATCGGTGAAGTTCAATCCTGCAGAGGCCTGTTTGCTGGCTTCAACTGGCAATGACCGTGGTATATGTCTTTATGATTTAAGAGCATCACAACCAATGAGGAAGTTTGTTTTGCCCATGAATTCTAACAAAGTTGTATGGAACCCAATGGAACCCATGAACTTCATATTAGCGAATGAAGACTATAACATCTACACTTTTGATATGCGAAATTTGAGTAAATCGCTGATGATTCACAAGGACCATGTAGGTGCAGTTATGGATGTTGCATTTTCTCCGTCTGGAAGAGAGTTTGTTTCGGGCAGTTATGATCGAACTGTGCGAATATTCAATGTTGAAAGTGGACGCAGTCGTGAAGTGTACCACACTAAACGAATGCAAAGAGTTTTCTGTGTTTCTTTCACCGCAGATGCAGAATTTGTTCTTTCTGGCAGTGATGATACGAATATCAGAATATGGAAAGCACAAGCCTCAAAATCTTTGGGTGTTGATAATGCTAGAGCAGAAAGAAAGAAAAAATATTTGGGTGCGTTGCAGAAGCGATATGCTCATATGCCGGAAGTAAGACGAATCTCCCACGACAAGAAACTTCCAAAATCTGTTAAAAAAGCGAAATCGTTGATGCATGATCAAAAGATATCGAGTTACAGAAAAATGGAAAATCGAAAAGCCCATAGCAAAGCTGGTGCAGTAGTCTTGAAGCCTGAGAAAGAGAGAGCCATACTAAAAGAGTTCGAATAAAATTATCGATAAGTTGGTAATAGTTTGTATAAAGTAGAAGTTATTGTTGTGACATAGAAATCTCTTTTTGTAAAAATTGTCATCTAAGTTAACTAGCAGTGTCATATTAAAATTAATTATGGTGGAGGTATTGAGATCTTCTTCGCCAATAACAAATGCTGCAAACATCTCCTCAAAAATTCAACGTCTTCCACAGCATCATGGGGATTTGGAAGATCTTCTCCTAATGAATAGTTAACCAATTCCTTCAAACTTGGCTTTTTAGGTTTACCAGCTTTGTCCACCAAACCTATGATTTGGGTTGACATATTCATGGAACATAATTCCTTTTTGTCCTTCAATGCCTGCAATTCCGCGAACAATCCATATCGAAATAATTCGCTCTTAAAAATATTCATATCGAACTCCACATTGTGAGCAATAATCCAACGGGCTTTCCCAATCACGGAGATAACATTTTGGGCAACTTCAACAAATGACATGCCAGTTGATGCAGACAAAGACTCCGTTATACCATGAAATTGTGAATTATTTATTGGAAACCCATCAGTTTTAACAATATAACTGCCACTTTCAACTTTTTCAAAAGTTTCCTTATGACATAGAGCGTAAGCGATCCGAACAATTCTAGACGAATCGTAGTTAATCAGATCAGTGTAATCAACGTAACGACCTTTTGTACTCAGTGGGAGTCCATTAGTGTCCAGATCTATAATTACAATATTATCATCAGTAGAGGGGTTGACTCTCGCAACTTTCGGTTGTTGCTTCTTCGGCTGATGCTGTTGCTCCATGGAAAATGATGACACCTCAGACTTCATAGGGCACCACTTTTCAAAAGCACCCGCATTTAGTGCTCCACCAAGTATGTACCATTTTTGTTCATTTGGATCCCACAATGCTCCCATCGATTTTGCTTTCATTCGTTCGACGAAAGGAACATTTAAGTAAATTCTTGTCCATTTTTTGAATCTATCTTCACATGCACCATCCATGATATACCATGCTTTACTATCCTTGTCCCATTTTCCACCCAACGCTTTCACTTCATCTTTATCACTGAATGGAACATGCAAGAATTTCTTTCCAACTTCCTTTCCCATGCTATCATTTGTGATAGAGCGAATTGCAGTTGGAACAAGACCAACCATCCATTTTCTATTCAGATTTGAGTAACTTCTCGTTCGAAACGCACTTCCTGTAGCAAACATTATTATTGTCAACAGGCACCAATAATTCATTCAACGACTAAAGCTAAACTAGGAAACGCGCAACAGTTGTAGGATTTTCACTTCACAATAGAATGTAAAACAATTTAAAAAATAAAACTGACTGGTGGTTAAAGCCGCCTAATTAAGAAGACTTTAAAGAGCGGCAGACAATTCAATAGATGGAGATGGCAATTAGCATCTTGGTGCAAAATTCTAGATTAGTAAATCACACATGCTCATGGGAAATTCTAGGTTGACCTCGATTATACCACCCACCAAGATTTCCCCTATCACTGGGTATATTCCATATTAAGTGGGGGCTGGTCGAGACTGAAAAACGACAACTTCGAGGGATTGATAATTAACAAATGATTAAAGCATATCTAGAATTCTATATTTACTTCTTGCCCAAACGTCCGCCTCGCAATAATATATAGAATATGGTTGTATAAGGCTACCTATTCTGTCCACGTTGCATTTAAATTCCGAATAATGAAGGTGAACTTGGTAGATAATTCATCCAGAGTAGAATCTGAATAAGGGCGAGAGTGACATGACCTTTTTTTGAAGTACTCTTCCACTGATTCAGTTGCTAAATGTGTGCTGTATAGCAGAAGTGGCTTCCTCTACACAGAAATAACGTTAGATTATTAACACCACATCATCATTGAAATTACCTTGCAATCTAGTTTGGGGTAAGATTTTTGTAACTGAGCAATGAATTTCATGGAATGTGCACAACAGACAGAATGTGCATTGTAAGGCAACGTGGCGACCAAATCTGCTCGTGATAGTATGAGAATTGTATGAACATAAAATCCTTTTCCTTACCAGTTAAGCATAGCACTGCTGGATACGTTGAAATCGAAGAAACAATATTTTTGTGAATGTTGTGGAGTGGTGATATATCAAGCAATCTATTAAATTCAGATTCCGATTCTTCATAACACCCAAACTCTTGATACCAAAATGACCTTTTCCAAGATAGATCATGTTTAAGTGGATTGAGAATGTGATGTTTCATAAGGTCAAATATGCCATCTTCAATGACCGCAGCATTAAACATCATTGGAAATTGCGCAATTGCAGCACCTATAATAGACCCGTTATGAGCACCTCCATACAATGCAATTTGTGCGAATGTGGTAAAATTATGTTTCACTAAATATTTTATCACATACATTAAATCGTTGATAGCTTCTTCTTTCCTCTCCCCCATACCACTTGAGGCCCACGATTTTCCAAAAACTCCCGAGCCTTGCAAATTAGCAACCACCACGATACCTTTGCAATGATACGCAAATAAGGCGAAGGGCAAAGAAAATGTTGGAGTAACAGATATTCCAAATCCGCTGTTCACATAAATTATACAAGGTCGAGGAATGCGTGGGTCAAAACTTGACTGCCTTGAGCTCCCATTGGGATGTTTGGATATCGATTCTTCCTCTTTCATATTTAGTAGATCAGCCTTATCTAGAGCAATTAGATTTTCATCTTCATCTGTATTCAAAATATTTCTCAACCCAAATTTTAATATTGGCACTACTATATCTTTTTTTGTTTCTACAAATTCCTGCTGAATCTCAAATTTATATTTATCAATTCCAGGTATTTCTGTAGAATTTACTTGACTGAAAGATATTTCGATAGCGCCAGTGTACGGATCACGATCTATGAGTGCACGATATATGGAACTTGGATCGGAAAAATCAGAATATTGATAAAATATTTCAGATGAGTAAAAATTACAATTAGGGCCACTAATAGTGCCATGAGATGGATGGGGCAGATCTGCAACAGGAATTTGAGATTCAAGAACCAAATCTTGAGTGAGATCATATAGAAGGACTTCATGGGAGGCATTCTTCGCATATTTCAGAACAAGAACCGTGTGAGCAGCAATATATCCACTTTCCAAAAAAACCCCATCGTTACGTTGAGGGATCCAATCCAGACAGGATTTCCAAGACTGAAGGCATTTATATGCTTCACGATTCATGCCCCCCTTTGAAAAACTATGGACTGCTTGCTGAGTGATTTCTTGTGCAAGATAAATTTGGTCATCATGCGTTAGATCAGGCAAAGTTATTCGAACCACCCGAAAATTTGGAGCCCTATAGTTAGTGCGAAACCAAAATTCGTCTTCAATGTTGGAAATATAGTCAAACCGATGCATAAAGGTATCAATCAAACGAACGCATTGACCAAGTGAGCCAACGTGTTCGCCATCAAATTTCGCGAGATCATAGTAATATACTTTATTACCAATAAATAAATTTGACGTGTTCTCTGGAATGACTGATCCCCATGCAGATGACGATGATGCCTCTTCCTTTCTCTGAAATAATTCCAATAGCAAATAATGCCCATCTGATGTTACTTGGACATTAGCGACTATGCTGTGGAGCTTGCTGAGTGTCTCAAAAACCACAAGATCCTCCGCAGCATTTTTTCCCAATTTATGAAACATAATTCTATTTGCAAAAATTGATTCTGGAGATTCTAATTCCACAACAGTAGTATAAAAGAATCCAGTTCTACTCTCAACCCAAGCTACATTTGTATAATCGACAATAGCTCCACTTATGATATCATCCGATAAATCATTCCCAGAAACCAAATCGCGCACTCCAATATGCATTGCCTTGGAATCTGAACCAAAAGTGAAACCATACGCAAGACGATATCCGTCAACGCTTATCCACGTTCCATGTACTGTTAACATGCCAGCCAGTGGGTCATCGTCAAATGCTTTTCCTTCAATTGAAAGGCTGCCAATTTCTTTATCATTAATTCTCAATGTATTGGGATCGAACACCAACCTAGCTTCCACGTTGAGATCTTTAGTAGCAAATAATGAGAACTGGGGCAATTCTGGCCGCAACCGTTTAAAAAAAAAGTAAGTGCCTCCTAAATTTATTGGGTTTTCAATACTTTCGTAATTTTGAGTTGCCAAGAAACGGGATGAAAATTTTTGATAAATGCCATAGCTTTCGCTCTGCTCCATGTAATCTTGAGTAATTTGCTGTTGTATTTCTAAATATTCACGAGTTGAAGGGTGTTGGCTATCTTCTAAACATTGAAATGGATCCGTCACAGACTTGCTAAATTTAGTAATTTTGCCATCAACAGTTCCACGAGTTTCAGCAATCATGGGCAATCCTTGTTGATCTCGTTGAATAACTAATGACCAAGACTTAATAGGATCACAATGATCATCCCGGTTACGATCCTGATAATTGGTATTTGAGTTAATGTGACAAATTTGAGACAGTATGTAATTTCTCGCCAATGTCACAATCTCAGTTAAAAGAGGGTGAGGCTGGCCACTTTCTTCATCATATAGATAATACAACCCAAGAACAATAAAGGAACACAACACTGCAAGACTTAGCATGCTCATTAGTATTTCAAAAATTAATCCCATTGTGTATTTGCACAATCCTAACCAGATGTGAACTAAATACTAATTAATTATTAATTTCTTTGCTTTTCAGCGCCACTGCACCCTTTTAGAGATCTGCTGGGCGCCCTATCATATTGTGTACTACTGCGCACGCCGCAGCAGGCAGGCGCAATATGTACGAATACCAGATAGAAGTATTATACAACATTGCTATTCGCAGCAACCGTAGATATTCTATCTCTTGCGCTTTCTCCGTTTGGTGGAGATGAATATGAGGTCTATACACAAAAAATACACCGGCTATCAATCTTAATTAAGATAGTACTCACTGTAGAGCAACCGAGAAAATGTTATGGGACCTAAGAAACTCGTTCTAGTGCAAAGTTGCACCAATGGACCATTACGGTAAGATACCAGTCCTGCACGCCATATAGAATATGCCTTAGCACTTAAATAGAAAAGTTACCAAACGAAATATGAACTAACAGCGATTCTCATCAAAATACAACATTGATCTGCAAAAGGAAAGGAAGTTAATAGAGGATTTGCTGTATGTACAGTAGGATCGCTAACTGGAGGAAAAAGAACACCAAAGAGAATGGCGACTCTAAGAAAGTTTTCTACGTAGCCATATACAATATGGCGAGAGAAAACTGACAAGAGCACTGCTGCTACGACGCGCCAATAGCACAATCGAGCAGGAGGCAGCAGCGCCGCAGCAGCCAGCAGTTGCTGTCGACAGCAGAAGCTACTTTTTGAAGAAACCCAAAACGCGATTCAAGCGTTTCGGAGTTTTCAAGTGAAACCGCTTGCCCGTTGCGGCTCATGAAAATTAAATGTGATACTACCACAACATTTTGTTTCTCAAGTTCAATCCTAATATTATTTATCACCGCTAATTCTGTTTCGCATTGTTACTTAATGATGAAAATGGACAGTCCTGGTGGCAGTCCTTCAACCACTCAAAATATGAGTGCAAGCAATTCCGGAGCGCCAAAAGTGGAGTCTTTTGTTGATGAGCATGAAGCATTTGCTGCTTCTCGTGTTTCTCAATATGTTTATGTTCCAACCAAAGATTTGTATTTCCAAACTTTAGACCAACATGCTGATACGCTAGAGGGTGACGTCAAACCCCCTCTAGTGTTGGTTGGCGAAGAGGGTAGTGGGAAAAGTGCACTTCTTGCAAACTGGGTGGCAAAACGACGAGAGCATAAACATCGAGACGAGTTCTTATTTCAGCATTTTGTAGGCTGCACGACTCAAAGTTTGGAGGTAAGTCATGTCCTGCCAATAATGATTTCTAATTAAGATCATTTTTCCTCCTCAGCTATCAGCCACACTCTTTCGATTAGAAACCGCATTGAAAGTTTTCTTTCAACTTCGTGAGATGAAAGTTCCTGATACTGAAGTTGAATTGAGGTGGAGCTTAAATCGATTTTTAGAAGCTGCGTCAAAAAAGCATTCTCCAGCACGTATCGTGATCATAATTGATGGAGTACATAGGTTACAAAGCGAAGGGACACCAGATGGAACATTGTACTGGCTCCCCACAGAGCTTCCTCCTTGTGTCAGATTCATTGTTTCAACTGTACAATACGAAAGAAATCCTAAAAGTAAAAAAGAGAACAGTTTGCACCAAACATACGTAGAGTTAAATCGTCGTCAGTGTCCTGTGCTTAAGATTGAACCTCTGGGTGCCCCTACTCGTCAGAGCATCATAAATGTCTTCATCAACTTATATTCAGGCAGTTTGGAGATTGGAGAAGCTCAGTTGTTTAAAATTGTTTCAGCACCGTCCTCTTCTCAGCCCATGTATTTGCGCTCATTGCTACAAGCGCTTCGGCTTGCTTCAACATTAACCACCCTTTCAACGGATGAATTGTTGGATAAATTTGTATCATGTCAGTCTGCTCATGACTTAATTGAAAAGAGTTTGAATATATATGTTCAAGGTGTTCATCAACGTACTATTCACCAAGAACAGATGCTTTTAGCAGGTGCTAATGGTGGTGTCATCACAGATAGCTTTGTTACTTCGTCCCATAGTGATATCATTGATGATGACAACTATTTTGCAGAATTATTGGGTAACATAATGTCGGTTGTCTATGTCTCGCGGAGTGGGCTGACAGAAGACGAAATTTGGGGAATTCTCGGAATGATGTGCAAAGTGGATGTGTCCGAAGAGCAGAAAGAGCGGTTGATGTTGATTTTGAAAGATTTTACGATGGTTGTAAACAATATGTATTCATTTTCTCATGAAATTTATCGTGAAGTTGTATATGCAAAATATATTTCGTCGCGCAATCGCTGTATTCAGCTGCACAACTATCTGGCAAGGTTTTTCGGGCAGCTGCCTCCTTGCGATCGCAAATTAGTTTCCCTACCATATCACTTGGAAATGAAAGGTTCATGGAGTAAAGTGAAGAATTGTCTCACAGACATTGAGATGTTCCAACTTTGGTGGACCCCAAAATTTAAAAGTGATTTTTTGAAATTTTGGTCCTCCTTGACTCGTATCCAAGGTGAACCGCAAAATCGCAGTAGCAACAATACTAACGGTAAGCGAGGCCCTGGAAGCTCCTCAAATGCTAATATATCTGGAGAAAACTCGTTGGAGAACAATAGTCATAATCATTCTTTGCAGAGACCCTCATATGATATTGTAGAGGAATATGTAAAGAGTTTAGATGAATATCGCAATAAAAAGAAGCCGAGCGACGAGGTAGTGGCTGGTATTATTCTGGAAATTGGTGATTTCTTGTTGGAATTCGCAACGCTTGGATATGAGCGTGATGCAGATGTTCCTCCGTCGATTCATCCCAAGGTCTTGAATGAAGACTTGAAATCACTCGGTGTGCCATATATTGAGATTGATGAAGATGGGCGCAGCTCTCTTGTGTATCCTGAGATTCTTCATTCTCTGTGTAATAAGCAAAAATCAGCTGAGGATGGTCCCACAGTTGATGCCCCTACGAAAGCGATTGAAGATGTCCCATTATGTACTAACTATTTCTACCACCGTTGGATGTGGATTCAATTTCCCCATGTAGCACTGGGGAATTGCAGTGACTCTAGATTCAAGGAAGGTATTGTTCAAAAACAACAAGAAACGTTTGATACCCAAGCCAAATTAAAGAAAGGTAATGATCCAAATGCATCTGGATCCATTGCAAAAGAAAGTTTATCAGCAGATGAAAAGCGAAAGCGAAAGCAACTTGCTATTTTGTCGGCTTCCTTAAACCGACCGATTGGTGGAGGAACGGGCGGTTTGGGATCTGGTGGATCTACTGGTTCGACTGATAAACAAGAAATGTCGAAAAGCTGGAACTCAGATAATTTTAAGTTGCCAGAAATTAAATTTAACCGGAAGGCTGCTCGTTCAATACCTCGTGTTACTCATGTTGAAGATGAAGCCAAAGCTGCCGCTTCGAAAGTTATGCAACGCATGATGTCATTGCAAGACAATATTCAAAATTACCGGGAGGAATATGACTTTGTTATACAGATGAAAGGTATATTGTCCCGTAGACTTCAAGATTTAAAAGATGGTTTAGTTGATTTAGAGAGAACAGCTGAGTCATGTACTCAATTCGATGGTGCACTGGAAGAAGCGATTGTGCGAGAAGAAGAAGCTGCAAAAAAGTATGAAAAGGTTAAGATATATAACAAAAATTTGGAAGAACTTAGTGTTATGTGTGATCGCCACCCTGCGAATGTGCCTGCTTTGATTACGGAGTTACAAGACAAAATAGAACTGGACAACTATTTGTTGGCAGAAATAAAAAAACGCTTGTGGGAACAACGATTTGAAAAGCAAGCGCACATGATATCCTTCCGGCAAATGAAGAGTCTTGTTGCCGAGGCAGTTGAAATGCACAACAAATTATTGGAGTATCGTTATTCATTGCGTAAGGATTTGACTCAGCAAGCCATTGAAGATGAGAAAGCTTTGCAACTTTCTAACAGTAAAACTAGACTCAGAAAAGATCAAAGCTCGTCGCGATTGTCTTCTAAAGGCCAAGATAATTCCGATAAAAATCAACTAACTGATGCAGAATTGAAAGAGCTGGAAGCACAACGCCGAGCTCAAGCCTGGGAAGAAACCTGGAGTAATATTTCATCTAGAACGGGAATTATCGAACCAGAAGCTTTTTTCCAGCGAATGAATAATGCGTAAGTTACAATATTGTATCAATTCGATAATTGCCATAATTATTTCTTAAATTAGGGCCAATTTAGAAAAGCAAATAAACACCATTAAAAAGACCAGTGAAAGTCGGCTTGAAATGCTAAAAAAAGAAGTTGTATCTGTTGAGAGTGAACTTGAAGAAGTTCGTTATGAAGCTTCTTTTGCAGGAGTTCAGTCAAGCAAAGAACACAAGAAACAATTGGCGGAAAAGCAACAAAAACTGCGGCAGATAAAAGAGAAAGCCGAGAGCATGGAACAATTGGAGCAGAAAGTTGTCGCCGGACTAGCTCATATTAGTGACATTTTGTTTATTCCTAAAAGTGATGACGATGCTCCAGTCGTAAACCTTATTCGAGATATTGAAGCGGTTCTGGATGTGCTTATTAACGAAAGGGAAAAGCAAGTTCAGCAACAGCAGGGCGGAGGTTCAGCTGGGGGACCGCGAGATACAACGTCCTCTGCGGTAAGTGTTAATCTGCCTGTAACCATTTTTGTTTTAATGATATCTTTCCGTTTCAGATGCCAGAAACTCATGTCAATCGCTCACCAGAGCTGGATTTTGCAATTGCTAAACACGAATCACCAAAGGTGCGACTTCCCCGGAAACTTCCTTCTAAACCGGGCACTGACACGGAGGAGAGCAATGTTAACAAGTATAATCGATCGCTTCTTTTGTATACAGCTTCCAAAGATACAAGTAGCAATCATGAGGATGATGATAATGAAGATGAAGGGACGTGGGATCGAAATTTCGTTAAGAGTCAATCTTTGAATTGCCTACGAATTGAAGCAAAGAAGGGTGCGAAGTTGGCCAAATCAGTCTCAACTGCAACCACATAAATAGATAACTAGTGATTGTTTTCATGTTGCTAATTAAAAATCTGTTGTCATAACATGGTTTCATCTTAAGCACCTATTTGTTAATGAATCAAAATGCTCTACTGGCGGCATTAAGAAATTTTTAGACATCACCGTTACAGTAATTTCGATTCCAGAGTGACAAGTCTTTCTCCACGTGATGCAAAATTTATTGACTTTTTTCGTCCAAACTTGATTATACGTTGGCGACACCAAACGCTTTTTGAAACTATTTCTTTCTCGTGATGGTTTTGGAAATTGAGGTAACAGACAAGCTCTGCTTCTTGCCTCCTTTGGAATGGTTTCTACTATACTCATATTTTCATGACTAATGTCAGTTCTCGTGAAACAAATAGAGAAGTACATGGCGAGCATGGGGTGGCAAAATCATGCTTGGTTGCAAGGATGGTGATCAAATCAACCATATCACCATATCCGAACCCGTACGCTATTCCCAGTCCAGTATTTCCGTCCTTCTTGAACATGGAGCAATTACTAATTGATTATGCATTATCGCCATAAATAGGTCCCTTTTCTGGTCATGGTGATAAATTAGCGCCTCATTTGAGAATCCACCATTTCTGGTTTGCAGCTAAGGACTGCCAAACAGAAAAATTTGGTTGAGTTGAGATGTGGAAACTGTATTATCTGTTACGCATATCGAAACACTCCCACGCAATAATTCATCGAGTTACCCATTTCTCAAGCAAGTCAGTATTGTATTGTATAATACTTACAATACTACAATAAAAGGAGCGCTTGTTGGTGTTGTACCGGTCCGCCCAGTCTTGCTGCTGCGGCGCTCTGTGGGTTCTGCTGGCTCTCTCTGCTCTCTCTGCTCTTCTATCTCTGCTCGCTTGCGGCCCGAAGCCCGAAGCACAGTACAACAGCAGTACAATGACAATATGGATATAAATTATTGCACGTTGCACAATATTTTAATACTCTGTTGTTGTTTGGTTGGTGCATAAAGTATACTGCCCCACAATATCCAACATGTCCTTCCTGCTTTGCGGCAAGCATGATGAAATAAGAAAGCTAGGATACTATTTGATTCATTTTAACAGTCTTCTGAATGAAAAGTAAGACTTGATTATTATTACATACGAATACAACTCACGTGGTAAATGCACTGAAGGGATCTGGAGGAATGGAAAGAGGAAAATCAATCCTCTTATAAAATAACTTTTGAAAATAAATATTATGTTGCAGACTTGTTAATGGTTTTGATTCCAAACTGCACTGACATCAATATTACCAACTTTGAAGGGATTGTACTTGTATATTCAGCGGATAATGTAAGGTCTTGGATAAACATGTTTGTTGACCAAACCTTAGTGTTGTTGCACCTAGATATTTGATGTTCTACATATTGGTGAAAATGCAAATGATGCTGAAGTTGGACTACGTTTGCTAGTTAATTTTCATCATAAACAGGATAAGATTATCTTACCGAGCGAGAAGGATATGATGTGGGCAATTGATCATGGGTTTGAATATATTGAAATATTTGAAGATAATCTGTATGATAGTAAGATCAATATTTCGAAACTAACTTCAAAGTGTTGAAAACTTCTGTTTAAACTTAATTCAGGCAATCTGGAGCGTGATAAAGTTGGTTTACCACGATTGATCGAGGCTTTGGAGTCACACATGTGGTCTACCGTACGAAGAAAGGAAAAGAGTTGTAATTACCAAGATCGTTTTAAAAATCCATCTGATTGCGAATATCGTGTAGTTGATGCGAACCCGGAGCTGCAAGCTGATTGTACAATCAACAATTTAGAAGGATTGGGTGTTGATGCGAACCCTAATACTGTCGATTTTAATGGAGATGAAAATATTTTTGAAGGTTTCGAAGATTTGATGGCTCAGGTTAGAACAATGAAAGATAATTGTGTTTGATAGATAGTAATAGTTGCTTTCAAGGCTCATTTACTTCGTGGACAAGCAGTAAGTGGCGAGTTAT
>JACCEA010288648.1_pt1 | contig 12464 bp, 9 predicted proteins | sample 7449851 | NCBI WGS metagenome assembly JACCEA01 (sample SAMN15323453, study PRJNA562643) | freshwater metagenome | isolation source: river surface water | place: USA:Blue River Watershed | collected 2017-08-18 | reverse complement strand
CATCTTGGTCAGAAATTTGATTGTTGGAAAGATTTAGATATACTAAAGTACGATTATAATGTAGGGATTTTAGAAGAAGCTGAGCAGGATATCGGCGTAAATAATTGAAGCTCATATTTAATGCAGCTAAAGTTTGATTTTTTTGGAGCAATTCACTCCATGCCAATGATGCTTGAGACTAAAAATATATTTTCAATAAATAATATATCTAACAACAATGTTTATCTTACCTCCTCTGTGCCAATACGATTGGACGAAATATGAAATTCTCGTATGGTGTCATTTCTACTCAAAGCTCCCGCTATTTTCCCTGATAATTCATCTCCTACATTGCAATTACTCATGTCAATATACTCCAATACGCATTTAGTGCTACTGTGCACAGAGGATGTAACAGAATTCTCAAATAGATTTGTCCCCACAGATTGATGCATTGTTCTCTCTTCTTCTGTGTTCTTCACGGATTCAATATAATTGCAAAGGACCGCAGAAGTTTGCCGATTTGCATCATTCTCGGAAAAGTCAAGATATTGCAGCTGAGCGAATCCAAATGCTGCTTGCAGAATAACACTGAGCGTTATGTCATTAAGTCGGTTATTTTTAAGTTTCAAAATTTGCAGATGGGGGCAATATTGTAGAGCAACAGCAAGACATTGGCCACGATCTGGACCGATTCCACGATTGCTCAAGTCCAGACTGAGAATTTTACTGTTTTGAACAATAAGAACATCGTCATCCACTAAAGACATTAGGGGATGACGCTGCCGATAATCCTTAACTGGATCCACTCCATTTGAAGTTTGACTGTTAGTATTTAGGTGCAAGGTGCTTATAGAATTCTGCACGACGCAACAATTAAATTCGTCCAATTCGTCTTCCAGGCTATTTTCATGATTGACCATACATCTTTTCGAATCAACACTTTCTGAAGGATATAAAAGAATATCACGGCGTAGTGATTCCACAAAAAGTACATAATCAGGTGTGACAGTTTTTAAAGGATTGTTCGGTCTCAAAGCTCCACTCTTGCTGCGATATAAATTCTCGATAGACCTCCTCTGCTTATCCAAAATTAGTTGACGCATGCGATGAGATTCAAACTCTCCGCCACCAATGGCTTTGAGAACACTTGGAGCTGTCGAAGGCCTATTTGCTGTAATGAGCGAAATTTTTGAGGACTGCTTGAGATAAGGGGCGGAATAAACTGATGCTTCAAAATCTTCCAAAAGACGTGCGACTGACATTATTTCATTATTTTGGTTGCTCGCAACACTAGTTTGTCCCGCGCTTCCATTGCTAATTACACTCAAGGATTTCAGCTGACCAGAATAATAAGGGTCAATGGATTGAAGCGCTGCTTCTCCTTTGTCAATGTCATCCTCTTCAGTTTCTAGTAATTCAACATCCACATATTTTTCTCGTTGAGGATCCAATTCAGCTCTTGGAAGAATCATAGGTATGCAACTGAGGGTTTTATCAACTTGAAACACTTCAATCCTTTAGTGGAATACGAATATTTCATAAGGATATCGTGAAATAGATGGTGATTCAACTTACTTTGCGGTGCGATCAATCAAAAGCTTCTGCTTATCTTCTTTTAGAAACCACTTCGTATCAAAATCTTTCTCGCATTGCTCTTTCAATACTTGGGGATTAGCTGACAATTTCCCGTTGCTTACGACAACGTCCAATTTTCTGGGAGTTCCTTGGTTGCTGGTGCTGGACTGCGCTGTGTCTAACCGCCCACCGTAGACTTGAACTGTGACATTATCATCAAAAAATTGAGAAATACTTTTTGCAGCGGAAGTCAAAAAGGGCTGTTTGTCCTTTTTCTTTCTTTCCTTGTTTCCGGTTTCAATAGGTTTTCCTTTATTACATGAACTCGAGGGCCTCTCAAGGGGCTTATTAAAGCTGCTGTGGACAACTTTCATAGTAGTATCATATCATATTTTTGAGAAATGGGTTGTTGTAACTACAATTGCTGTTTGTTTGTAACTCCAACTACAAAAAAAGTCTGTTGTGAGTTGCGTACGTACCAGTACCTGGTTCGTTCCATAATCAAAATTGAGTGTAAATCAGGCTCCAGATTGGATCCATATGACTATACCATAGATTGGTAAGTAATTATAAAATAACTGCGTGATTGATGGAATGAAAGCACATCCCACATCATCATAATATTCGAAAATGTTCGTTGTGCGTTTGTGCAGTGACAATGTGTAGAACTGTAATGGAAAGGCAAAAATCGTGTGGCAATTTTACCTTTCTATGTTTGTCATTAAATTTTACATTTGTTTCTTTTCTCTGATTTCAAAACCATGAATTGTTCGAACCGTATTTTGCAAAAATCCGCTAAAACAATTTTAACAAGTATGTAGTACTTATCCAACTCATTGGATATTCAGCAATCGTTCACACCAATGTTTTGATTAAAAATAACCTTACTAATTAGGTTAAATGCGTGAGACTTGTGCAAGATTGCATTATCATCAAGGTGCATATGCATCCTTTGAAATTCACATCATCAAATTTTGAGTTTATCTCAAAATCAACATTTTTGATTGTCCCATTGATGTTTCTTCGCAAGTTCTTGCAGATTAAACTTTGTGGATAGTGAAAGCAATTTGTGCGCGTCTTCTTGGTACGTAACTGCTCTTGATCAGCGAAGAGAATATATTGTTTTCAACTTTGAGATGGACAAGTGCAAAATGTGTTTTAGGTAGATGCGTACATTTGCTTTCATAATAGCAGCAGAGTACTTGGTTCCCCGTTACACGTTAGCTTCTCGTTCGGTTATATGCATACATTCTACTCGGACTCTTACCATTGCTTGTTTTTTGAGCTTTTCCTGCAGGGTACATACAATTGTGCGGAGCAATCACGCATTGTTAACCCTGATAAAAGAAGCCCGGTCGGTCTGATTTGGTATAATTATAGAAGGATTGAATCAATATGGCTTGAATTTATATTTAAGTGTGCATATTGTATATATCGTGAGGAAGTAGTTATTCCTAATCTACTGTGTAAAGATGAAGTAGTCTAAAACAATACTGCAGTCTTCAAAGTCTATTTATATACCAACAACCAAGTCATTTTGCAAATTATTACTCACGTACCAACACATTGTATGTACAGCAAAGTTAATGAGCTTCCACTGAAGCGACAACCAACGTAACTTATCATAATGGAAGTACTTATATTCATAATGAAAATATTCACAATACCTATCGATGACCATCGGAACAAGAACCAGAATCGAGCAATTTTTTCCGTAGCGATTGAATGTGTTCTTCCAAAGCCTCTATTGTTTGTTGTACTTTATTTGTGAAAAGTTTCTTGCGGTCTCTGGTCAGCTTTGCATGCATTCGATTCCGTTCTCTTCTGCGAGAAAAATTACTTGTCAGGAAAAATAAAACGAAACAAATTCATGGTGTTATCCTTACTTAATATCTGCTTCGCATGAGAGTTTAACATCCGACTCATCATTTGTGCAGTCAGTTGCATATTCATCTTTGCTATGCCGCAAATCATCTTCTCCTATGCTAGCATCAGTGTGATCATTTTGGGAGTCAGCAGCTGTTAGGGAATGATCATCATACTGACTTATTCCTTCATCATCTCCAACATTCAATTCCTTGCAAGAGATTTTGACAGCAAATGATGAAGAAGGGGAGGGAGCTTGTCGCCCAACAAAAGTAGAGCAAATCTTTGTGACGTGGCTGGCACTCTTGTCCTTACCTGTGGAGGGACCAGCCGATGCGGCCTCAATGCGGACCTTCTGACGAAGTTGATCAATAATGTTACCTTTGGGTATCATCATCCCGATGGACTGATCTACATCAGATCCACTAACAACAGCTGCTTTTTTGGATGAATGGCTATCATCGCTCAATGCCAACAGTATATTGGCAGTACTCTTTTCTTCAACTAGTTGTTCAAGTCGTGCACTCTAAGGATACAATGATTAAACCGATGTTAGAACACAAATAAGAATTTATTCACCTCTCTTTGTAGGTCCAAAAGTCGCAATTTCATTGTTTCCATCATTTCTTTTTTTCTGAGCCTTGTTCGCTTTGCGTGTGCACGATTTCTCTCCCTATTTTTTTCAGCCTTTTGTTCTGCTGATAAAGATGTTGATTGATGCTGGTCAACTTGAATATCGTGGGTGGTGCAAGAGAAATTATGTAACTTCGGTAAGGACAGTATTCCCCCTTGTTCCATGTGCATTCTTAATAACTGCGCTTCCAATATGTTATTTTGAAGGAAGATGCTATTGCAATTATTATTAGTCACAGTAAACGCAGCTGCTGTAGTTCCATCGTTATTGACAGGAAATGGAATGAATGGCATATTATTTGGATTAGGTGCTTGCTGATGGGAAAGATTTATTCCATCAGCTGACAATAATGCATGGAGGTTTCGTTTACTCATCTCAGCAATAATATCTGAGATTAGCTCTGATTTTGCAATCAAGTCAAGGAAGCATTGATTATACTACTTCTATACGCGGTAAGTGTGATCAAGAAACAAGGCACGTGCACCATACGTTATATTATTTTGAGATGCAAATGTTTTCCAACGTTTCAAGTTGAGAATTTGATGACTCATCAATTCAACTGTGAATTTGGAATTGTGGTATGATGACGTGCGTTGATCTTTTGCATCACATTCATACAGTAGTTGAGGGTTTTCAACAAAAGTGGTTTTAAACCTGTTTATAGGTATGATGTGCCAAAAGAAACTCCCACTCTCTAGAGTGGGGGTTTTTATTTATGTCCCAAGTAAGTATTGAGGTGACGTCACACAAGGTCGGCGCAAGACAAAATAAAAACGAACGCTTATCGGCCGTTTTCTTCAATTCAAGAATATTTTCGCGACTCGCCCGCCACTGCTGCATTGGGTATTGCAAAAAATTTTTTTTAATTCGTTGCTTATTAACAAGACATGTTGCTTAATCCATGAATCATTACCTAGTGATATCAAAACCATATTATATTTTGGAGGATGATTGCAAATGTCGATTTGATAATCTCCGTAGTTATTGTCTTCTTGATGGTAAGGCTTGTCATTGCCACATTACTTTGCCTAATCCATTTGATCAAAGGTCCGGATGCAATCAAAGTATCAAGTTAACTTCAGAATAATAAGCGGTGTTAAATGCTTTATATCAAAACAATTTAGCGATTTCGTTCGAGCAGCAGCGGTGTATGGCAGTTTCAACAAAAAGAAGGATGCCAATGATGAAATTCCTGTCGACTACTACTTAACACAGCTAAACCTATCAATGGTCCAATTCGGGCCAACTGTAGAGTGTGAGACTATTCTGAAGATGCAACCATTCTTTAAAATTGTTGAAACTATTATGCCATTAGTATTCGGCTTTAGTGTTTCACATGTTGTTTTGAGCATTGTCCATTGTGGAACACCTACCCTAGAATCAACCGGCTGGGTTTCTACTATAACGTTTGTATCTCATTTGTTGATTGTACAAATGCTCATTCAGATGGTTTTTCTGACTGGTTTTCACACTACTGAAATGAAAATTGGTCTAGCATATAGCATATTGGTTACATTAGTGATGGTACTATTGAGTTATCGTGGAGTCTCTTTGATTGCTTCGAATACTCTTATTGACATAGGTTTACATATAAATAGTTTGTTGATGCAACTTTCTTCCACTGCACCAACTGTCCCAATGGAAATCATGACTCACATTGTCAAATGTCTGTTTGTCTTGATTTTGGCGACTTTTTCATTCGCAGTAATAATACCTGCATTTAGATTCACCCAAACACTGGTGAAGATGTCATTGGGGAAAAAATCAGAAAGAGGAAGTAAAGGATGGTTGTCATTTCTTTGGCTTGACTTTCTCTATCCAGTGCTAATTGTTCTAGTTTTTTCACCTGCCTTCATCAAATATATGAATTGTTCATCTACTCTTTCTGGAAACTTTCAAAGCTGTGCTGTGTATACATGGAGAAATGAAAATGTTTTGGTATTGCTGGAAACAACCGTAATTTGTGGTTACGTTGCGATACGCTTTATTGCTGTGAGGAAGCATTTGCAAAGTTTTATGGATTTCTCAGTCGAGACTGTCTCGCACATTATTATGACCCAGGATGAGGTAATTCGACATGCGCTGCGCAGCGTCATTGAGGTATTTTGGATGAATGTGTTTGTTTCATATTTACCTATATTTCATTTTTTGCGTTTTACAGCTGCGATCAAGATATCTAATATCTGCCTTTGCTCAATACTTGAGTGTACCCTTAATTTTTTGGTCATTGGTAATTCTGTTGGTGCGATCGAAGCCATTGGGTACAGGTAAACGTTATTCTTTCCTTATATTATTTAAAATACTTGAATCAAACCATCTTACACCAGGAATTTGTGCATCCATAAGGACGATGGCGAATTTGGACAATACCCCACTATACGATGCAGCACAGCTCGTACTATCTCACAATACCACTCAATTGGCGATGGAGAAATCTTCTTCGCCGTACCTAGAAATTGCATTTTGGAGAGCCATGGGCGCCATTGAAAAGGTATCCAAGGATGATGAAAAGCTACCAGCTGGTGCATTGATGTTCAAGCAGTTTGTAATAAAAATTTGTGAAATCCTACCATTGCCGGTAATCCCTGCAGCATCGTTGTTGGAGAGCTTAATATTTCATTTTGCATTGATATGGATCGGAATTAATATTTTAGCGTTGCTCATTTGGTTAATTTGCCCTGCATCCATTTGGTCGACAGTTTCAACTCCTAAATATACCAACTAATTGACAGATTTCAATGGATTATTTCTCTAATTTAAGTTTCATCTAATGAAATAAAAACCTCTTTGTTTGTTTTATTGGTGTTGCTAAAATTTTTCTTTGATTTTCCCAATCATGAATTATCTGCTCTGTTACATCCCACAATCGTGCACCTAGTAACCTGGCAGACTCACGTGAAGTCAATTCCATCATTTCTCCACTTGGGGGAACCACGAAAGTTTGAAGATTCCACAAAAATTTGTGGAAGCTAAAGTGCTCTGCGGATGAACCCTTCGCAAATGGCAGTTCATTTGCTTCCGGATAACCCGATAAATGCATTCCTAAATGAGTTTCGCGATGATCCATCAAATCATGAGCATTCAACATTTCATCGATAAAGGAACTCGGAATATATGAATCATCAATAATTGCATGTAAAATAACCAAGCCACCATCATCTGAACCTCTAGTAAAAGATGGGCTGTACTTTAAGATTGGCGCTATATTGGTACTAACGGTGCCAGGATGCAGAGAAGCCGTCACCAATCGTCGGTAGTGCTTAGGAAATATGTTGTACAGTGAAGAATTGACATGCTCATCAAAGCGTCTTTGAAGTTCTTGTGCGTGTAGTACGTTTGACAGTTTTGCCCGAGCATACCCATTAGTGTTTGGACACGCATTTAATGGACAACAGCTGATTAATTCGAATGGCCCATAAAGAGGACAATTGTTTGTAATTTCTCCTTTTAAGTCACCATCCCCTGTATCAGAAAAAAGAGAAGGATGAAAATTTCCCGTCACATATGCGGCTGAAGCAACATTAATAACTTTTGCTGCCTTAGCAATATTTTCACCTTTGATAGGCTTGGTTAACAATTTTAGGAGCCATTTGGTCAAAGCAAAGTGCCCGACATGCATTGCACCGAATGACTCCTCTAAACCTTGTTTGGTGGTCGTTCCCATTGAAGCAACCATTCCCGCATTGTTTACCAAATAATCTAATCGATCGTAATGTCGTTCAAATTCCTCCACAAATAATTTAACACTCCCTAAATCATTTAGGTCGAGATGCATTGGTCGTATCAAGTTTGATTTGGAAGGATAAATAGATCGGATCTCATTTACTGCATTGCTACATTTGTCCATGGATCTGCAGCCAATCACAACGTAACAGTTGGATGCAACGAGATGCTTTGCAACTGAAAACCCCGTTCCAGAATTGCCACCTGTTACAATTGCAACATGATTTTCTAGATTTCGATATTGAATAAGACTCCTCAAATTGTAGTCGATAGTAGTTTTCAATTGAAAGACTATCAACACTGTCAACCCAATCCTCCTTAAAAGTAGAGACACCGTCTTTGGTGGCCTCAAAAATAGTGTAAGGATAGACACCAACGAAATGATGACTAAGAATATATTCAATGGATTTTGAGTAGTTGCGTCAATTATTTCCAATGCACGCAAAGCGAAGAAGTAAACGATGCATCCTGCAAAAGACCCTGCAAAAATATTGTAACTCAAAGAGTTCATTCCTCGCGAAGTCACCAAGTTTAGGCCACTAAGATTCTTACAATATGGAATAGGGATATGGAATACAAAAAGCTTTTGTCACCAAATTCCGAATGATTCCAGATTGCTTTGCATGGTTTTGATTGTTTGTGCCAAAATTGTCTGTTAAATTAGTGGCGAATGCTTCAAACGGTTTTACGGAAGTATTTTTGAAATACCAAATACTGTAAACCATTTTTAAATATTGTAATAATAGCATACCTATGCAATATAATACAATACCAATACCAAAACCACAGCCATAAAAAATATTTATTGATTCTCTTCACTATTGTTTATTCCAGAGGACAAAACTTGATAGTCACACCACTGGAACATTGGTTGTAAGAAAATGCCAACCGATGATGAACGAATTCATTTTCTGCTTGAAAATATAATCATTTTGAGTAAAGGAAGTGAACGGCAATCTCTTGAATCTCAATTATTTAGTTCCACACCAGTTAGAGACTTTTTGGAAGATCCCAGGTGAGACATTAATTTTATTGATTCAATTCTCTGACGTAGCGATGGCAGGGTACTTTCTCTTTTAGTTGCGATACAAGACAATGGAGATTGCACATTTTCAACCAACTTGGGTGATTCAAAGTTGGCTGGAGGGAATATCTTTGATGTTTTATTTGTAAAACGCAATCCCGATCCTTTGTCTCCTCAGAACATCAAGGATAATGTTGACATACACACTCTCAAAGGTACTCCATTGTCAAACTTTTTGACGACTTTAAAAGGAGTATGGTGCCCAGTTTTATTGGAAAATGCTGAGTTGAGTGACAGTATTCCACCAAGAGTGAAGCAATTGTTGGCAGAATTGGAATCAAATCTCTCGGCATCTATTCAGTCCAGTGATGCGAAAACTCATGGAGCTGATATTAAGTTGATATTAGATATTAAGACTCCATTGGATGAGATTAACTTCTGGTCACGCTTAAAAGAAGATCGTAGATCACAGTATCGCAACCTTGCTAAATCAGTGGACCAAGAGCTAGCCCAATTGAATCCATTTGCAGATGTATCGAACATGGACAATGGTGCACTGGGAGAACTTGTGGACGTAACTTTAGATATTTTGAACAACGTTTGGAATATTGAAAGTCCGGAGGGACATTCTTACCCACAGGAGCGCATGGTCAATTTATTTGACTGTATTGGGCGAGTAATTTTTCTTCATATTCAAACTATTCTAGTAAATACAGATCTTTGGAATAACTTCAATAGTAAAGTTCGCAGCAAGATTCAATCTTGTATTGGTGTTTTGGAGCGATGGTGTGATGTTCCTCAAAGATTGACTGGAAAATTCTGGTCAAACGCTCGTCATAAATGGAAGGGTCATCCTCACGAAGATTTACTGACGAAAGCATATGTAAAGAGATTGACTCAAGTGGTAGGGATCCTTACTCTCTCTGGTGAATTGACAAGTATCTTATCGGTTTCTGAGCGCGCTGGATTTAATTTGGATCGCATTTATGATCCGCTGAAAAGTATGAATCCTATTTTCTACAATCCTTATACTGAGCCTAACTGGAATAGAGCGGTGAAAGAATTTGAGAGACTGATTGATCCCGTAGAGAATGCAGTTGCAACCAAATTTAAGCGGGATATTTCCCCGCTTTTGGATAATGGATCTCTGTTGTTGGATCAATTTCAGAAATACAAGAATTTACTGCAACGACCTAATCTGCGCAGGGCGTTGCAATCTGAAAGAGAGGCATTGATGTCCCTACTTAAAGAAAAAATTAAACAAATGGAAACTATTGTTGATCGGGATGATATCCTTGGAGGAGGAAGCGAGGATGATAATGCAAAATCTAGAAATGCCGCCATCGTCGCAGGATCAAAAGTAACATCTCCTTTAATTGTTGGGATAGTTCGATTGCGTCAGTTAAATACTAAAGCAGCAGAAATTCTCCAATCAAGTCGATTATTATTGGAAGATTTGGATGGATTTCCAAAGTTTAGCAATCTGTGCGAATCGTTTATAATGAAAGTTCGCCAAGAAGAAGATTCCAAGTATGAAGGATGGTTGAATGACGTAACTCAGCGTTACCAGGACGGTGATGAATCACTTCGTTTGCAAGGCTCACTTCTTGGTTGGAAGGATGGAATATTGGTCGTCAACTTTCCAGAAAGCCTTATCCGATTCCTGCGAGAATATAGACAACTTGATGAGTTGAGCTTTGATGTACCGAAGCCATCGAGTGGAAAACGTAAAACAATTGGAGATTGTGCAGTTGATGCAGAAAAGTTTGTTCGCTATGGTATGCTACTCAAGAAAACAGCAAATTTTTACAACAGCATTTCCGAGCAGATAATTGATGTGCAAGAGCAATTGTTGCTCGGCTCCTTGCAATCATTCGGAAACTTGGTCTCTTCATCTTCGACATCGAAAGGAAAAAATGATTTGAGTTGGAGTAATCCTTCAGAATGCGAATCTTTCATTCGAACATTACAGGAAGCTGCGGAAAAATTATCCTCTGAAAATCGGTCATTGAGAAAAGTTCACGAATGGCTTTGTGCTCAAACAGTTGGCTTAATGAGTATTGAATTACACCGTCAAGGTGAACTGTGGAAATCAAAGTGGCGTGCTATGAAAGAGAAAATGATCAGCATCAAGGCAAAGTATAATGAGAAGGACACAAAGTTGTGGGTTTTGCATTGGGATCACCAGATATATAAAGCTTTGGAGGCGAGTTACCAAATGGGTCTCGAATGCGTAAATGAAAGTATTACTGAGATTAAGGTAGAGTTAGTTTTTGCCAACAAATTTCTGGATTTTAAACCTCCGTTAGAGCAAATCCGCCAAAGCTATTATCGGGAACTTAAAAAGTTTATTAATATCCCTTACTCCTTCGAAGGATTTGGTAGCAATAGTCAAATCTTCAAAAAGATGGGACCTAGAAATGCGAAACGACTTGTACAAGTGTACGTCAAGGCTGAACACTTGTTTGAGAAGTTATCTCAAGTTTTGGAAAAGTACTCGGATTGGACATTGCTTGCTCAGGTTGATTTACATTCTTACATGGAAGTCAATGTCAAAACATCTGAGGAATATATTTCAAATTTCAAAATGCTTCGTGTGAGAAGAAAGGACGTGGATAAGCTACCAGATTCTGAGAAAATTGACTGTGTATCCGTTAGTTTGGTTCCTTTCAAAAGCTTCTTGGATGATTTGCTGTTGAGGGCGGGAGATGTTTTACTAATAAATTTAAGAAGGAGTTTGATTGAGGAATTCAAGGAGGTTGATCAATATCTTGAGAGTGCTGCGGAAAAACTGAATTCCAAGCCAAGAACTGTTGATGAAATAGGGGAAGCGAAGAAACAATGGAAAGAAATTGACGCTAAACGAGGTCAGATGATGAGCACCTCCAAAAATTGTGTCGACAAAAAGAAGCTACTTCTGCAGTATGCTCCAGGTACAGCTATTGACATTAGTGAAATTACTTCGAAGATGGCCAATCTTGATGGTGAAGGTGGCCGCTGGGATGATTTTGATATTGCTATGGAAGCTCACAACGATATTATTGAAGCTCAGAAAGAGGTTCTTCGGGGTTTCCTCGAGGAAGAAGAGATCGCTATAAACGTCGACATTGAAAAGTTTTCAACCAAATGGAAGCAATTGAAGCCAACGGATACAAAATCATGGGACCCCAAGGATTTGCAAAAGGTTTTTGATGCTCTGGATGATTGGAAACGTCAATTTGCAGATATTGAGGCGAGAACCGCGAAACATGCAGATGCTAGGATTGCGTTTGGAATGAAATCAGGTAGGTTTGAAGGTTTGGAGCCCCTGCAGCATGATTTGATCCACACGAGCAAGTCTTGGGATATGTTGAAAGTGTATCTACAGGAGGAAAGGAAATACAGTGATGAAGATTGGATAAGCTTCACTGACATTTATGTTCTACAAGATTTTGCAGTAAAATGGGCAGATCAGCTAAAGTCATCATTCAGCAAAGGTTCGTACGATTCCGTTGCTGAATACATTGTGACCAAAGTTGAGAGAATAAAAAAGAGTATTCCAGCTTTGAAGTATTGTAAAAGTGACGCTTTTAAGGAAGACCACTGGACGGAATTATTGCAGGGCAAGCTTCAGCTACCAAAGGAATTGCGTGCCGAAAAGTTGAAGGTCGAACATTTTTT
>JACCEA011000332.1_pt1 | contig 12466 bp, 14 predicted proteins | sample 7449851 | NCBI WGS metagenome assembly JACCEA01 (sample SAMN15323453, study PRJNA562643) | freshwater metagenome | isolation source: river surface water | place: USA:Blue River Watershed | collected 2017-08-18 | reverse complement strand
GGAGAATTTGACGAATTATTAAGCTTATACGCAAATAAAAAGTCTATGACTGTATATCGTGGTCTTAATTTTGAGACAAAAGAAAAATATGATAAATTTATTAGTAATATCCAAGATGGAAATATTAATATTAAAAATATTAGTTCTTGGACGCCGCATAAAAAGACGGCTGAACAATTTGTTGTGACTAGACCGAGTTATATGGAATTCATGGATAGTGAAAATATGAAATTAATAGCGACGGCTAGAAAAAATCATGAACATGTCGTTGGATATAGAGGCGTTATATTAGAAACTACGATTAAAGCTGGTATTGCAATTGACGTGACTCGGTCTAAATTTGCTAAAGAAAGTGAAGTTATATTACCTTCAGGATCGTATAAAATAAGCGTAACTGAAATATTAAAAAATTCAGATCGATTCTCTGAATTCTCTAGTTTAAAAGACGCTATAGAAAGTGCTATAAAAGAACATAATGATGACAACACAAGCTTATTAGATCATATTATTAAATTTCATCATGAAAAATTTACAGATGAAGAAAAATCATTATTAGGAAAATATTTTTTAGTTAATGCTGAAGTCGGCGGCGGAATTGACGTAGAAGAGCCTAATCCTAAAAGTTATTTGCGAGATAATAAAGAAGGGGCGATTAATATATATATGACATATGATCATATAGCGTCATCATATAAACACATATTTTTACAAGACGATATAGAAAAATATTATAAAAAATATGCATCCGTGTTATCTAAATTATATAAAGATTTAAAGGCTGCCAGCGATAGATTACCTGAAGCTAACGTTATCAATAGATCAAACGCTAGTTTTAAAAATATTATATCTCACACAGGGCAAGACGATTTATATAGAAAAATTAATGCTATTATTGGCAAAAAATTAGTAAAATTAACTGGCGACGACGTAACTAAAAATATTAATAAATTAAGTGGTAAAGAACAACGAGATGCAATAGATAAATTGCAAAAAGATTTATTAAAAGCGTTATCGTCTTTCTAACCGATGAATTGAAATAAATAAATGGCAAATTTGCCATTTATTTATTTCTTAATAATATAAAAATTATATATGTATATACAATTAAGAAAAATAATCTACCATATCAAAGTCTTTTGGTTCAATGCCCATTAAAGAGTCGCGAACGTATCATCCAACTAGAATTAGATTATATGATTCAATTATAGTAACTAACTGTCGTACTTCGTATGGAATGTTCATTGTATAACCATTATCTAAAAGTGTATTTAAAAAGGGCCACAAGGCCATCGTTATTACACATTAAATGAGTAAGTTGAAATATTTGGTTCAATACAAATTAATTTTTCCCAAATTTCCCCAACATCGCCATCATATTGGCCAACTATTTCATATTTAACACCACATTGATTAGACCATTCACCATTTCCAGAAACAAACGGATGATATTCATGTAAAGTAAGTGTACCATCTTTTTCTAATGATAGATAACAATAATTATCTTCTGCGAATTCAGGTAATTCAATATTACCAACTGAATCATTAATAATTAGGGTAATAACAAGACGAGGTTTAAGTTTAGCTGTAATCATTTTAAGTACTCCACATCTGGATTAGTATAGATCTATTATATACTAATCCAGATGCGTTGTATATACACTAAATAAATAACTGAATAGGATACAAACATGAGCTTTAAAAATTTTTTATTAGAATCAGCTAATAAAACAGAATTTAACAGCTATTTGATAATGAGTTAGTCAAAACTACCAAAAGATCATGACGAACACAAAGATGCGTTAAAAAATTTTGACAATAATGTAAATGATGTTATTAAGTTGCTAAAGTCAAAGGATTTAACTGCTGGTGATAACTATACTGCAGATGATCTATATATTTAAATACCATCCTGAATAATTGCTTTTTTTGATTAACGGTTTTATATCGTTAACACTTCCAACAAACACATTATTAAAAATAATACCATCCGTTTTATAAATTACAATTACATCAGCTATACCGTATTCTAAAAATGGATATAAATTCATATAATTATTTTTATTATGTCTATCGGTGTTCACAGTAATCCATTTCGAATTAGATTGATGTGTTTTAACTTCAATTCTAGTATTATAAAATTCAAAACCTGCTAATACATCGAAAGAATATGTATATGGATCGTCATAATCAATATCAAAATTGGTATTATAACCGTTTAATATTTCTGCAACTTTTTGTTCAGCGGTTTGCGCAATAGTACATTTTTTTAAAACATATTGATATTCTTGTTCTCTATTTTTAGATAAAGAATATTGTATAGTAGAATTAATTTTATCTATAGACGTTTGATTTAAAATTACATCGCTAGAATTAAATGATTTTATTGAAGACAGTTTAGATATTGTTTTAAACATGATTTATTTCCTATAAAAGATTAATGAGTTTAAACTTAATATTATGTCGTGTATAAAAAAATAATAGGATCAAATAATGATCCTATTAAAATTTATTTTAAATACTACACGCACCAGATGCGCAACCGACGTCTTCGCTTGCATTTAAATCTATTGATTTAGATGTTTTAGAATTTTGATAATATTTTGTTTTTAATCCATATTTATGGCGACGGATATAACTTTTTAGCATTTCAGTAACTGTTACTGTATCTGTACCTTCAATACGGCGATAAAAGTCACTAGAAATTCCTTGGTCACACCATTTTTGAAGAATCGCATAAACGTCAATCATATGATTCGTATCAATATCCCACGCGATTTCATATTTATCTTTTAGTTTAGTTGATTCAGGAACAACGTATGAAAACGATAATGTTTCATTAGATTTATTTAGATAATAATCGCGAATCGGATAAACGCTATTAGTAGTTCCGCCTGAAACAGATGAGCTTTCGGCAGGAGGGATACATATACAAACACTAAAACCCATACCGTTATTATCTTTAATTTCTTGGGCTAATTTATTCCAATCGCGTTTATTTTCAACGGTAACTAATTCGTCAACATTTTTATTATATGAATCAAGCAATGTATAACCAGATGGCCATTTAGTTTTATACATCCATGGCGCATTTCCGTATTCTTTACCAATTTTTAATGATGCATTATAAAGATGCCACGCATGCGTTTCGGCTAATTCGTGAATAAAGTTTTTACCTTCTTGACTAGAATATTTTAAACCTTTTTTAGCCATTAAATGTGCCAGACCAACGATACCTACACCAGCTGACATGCGTGATTTAGCGCTTTGTTCTAAATTTTTAAATACGTACTCTGAATTTAAAATACCATATCGAATCATTTTTAATACGCGATATGCAGTTTTAGCATATTCATCATCGTTTTTAATATTAGAAACAATAATACCGCCGATATTACATAATGCGATTTCTGGAGCTACTGATCGTTCAACTATTTTAGTAACGATAATGTTATTATCAATTACATCGTTTAAGCGAAGGTCTTTAGATAAAATTTCTCCACGTTGAGTATTAATATTATCAAACGAATATAAATGATGTAATTGATTATTTTGGTCTTTAAATTCGATGAAGTTTAAATCTTCTTTATAATCATCGTAAAGTTCTTCAACCGAATTAAATCCACCTGTTGGCAAAGCAATTTCCGCGCAATTATGAACTAAAATATTATTAGCAAAAAAACAAGAAGTTTGTTCAACGGAAATGTCGTATACAGGCAATTTATTAACTAATTCAATTTTAACCGATACAACGTGAGAACTTTTATTACTGCCATTCTCAATGATCACCAGTGATTCGCCAGGAACAATATTTTTAGCTTCAATATAGCCTACACGCGATGAATACACTTTATGATCAGGCGTACACTTAATGACGTTTCCTAAATTATCAGTGATTTCATAAATCGAATCTGTAAATTTAGTTTGCCCAGCATCAGTAATTAAAGAATATGCTACAGCTTTATATTCAATATCATATGATGATACATAATAACGATCATTCGTTTTAAATTTATCTATAAATGATTCAATCGTAGATGTATATTCTGTTCCTTCTTCATCTACATATTCGATAATTGTATCACCAGTAACACACAAATTACTTGAATAAATTTTATCTTTAAAAGGCGTATGTGAATTTAAATGATCCGTAAAATGTTCATAATGACGACCTGTTTCAAATGATTCCGTTAATGCATTTTTTACAATGCTTCTAGCGTTCATCATTTTACGAGGTTTATCGGATTTTAAAAAATCTTCATATAATTCTTCAAAATAATCTTGATCTCCAGAATAAATCGCTTCATATAATTCTGGAGCGTCATAATACGAAAATAATGCAATATCTTTATTTGCAGCGGCCATTTTAACGACGAAACGGTTTGAACCAAAAGAATAATCCGACCCACGTATTTGTTTAGCTAGCGGAGTCATAGGATTTTTTAATGGAGTAAGTGTTTCGATTTCAGGATCAAATGCGTTATAATAACAGGTACCTGCGCCACCACGACCATTTTGAAGATTTGCGCTTAATGCACCAACATAAGCACGAATATAAGGTAATTTTCCTTGATGTTCGATTACGCCACCACGAACAGGATCGCCTAACGAACGGCTTTTTAGATGATAGCCAATACCTGCAGACATAACAGTCATCATATATGCGATGTGATCGCCTGCAGCCAATGATTTAGCTGTGTCGCGCGTTGTATATATACAGCAGCTTGCGAATCCAGATAATTTAGTTCCAAGATTTACATAATAAGGAGTAGGAACGTTAATTTTGTGTTTTGAAAATTCGTCGTAGTATTCTTTTACTTCAGATAAACGAATACTTTCTGGTTCATGTTCCGCAGCGGCCATTGCCATGCGCATATATGTAAATTGTGAAGTTTCATATTCAATTTTATCTGCTTTATTTTGTAAAGCATATTTTTTACGGTTTTGATGTAATGAATAATGAGGATATTTCATATTACGAGAATGATCGATAATTTTTTCAATCTTTTCATAATCTGAATCCGAATAATTTAATTTACGCATTAAACCGTCATCAAACATTCGTGTATGAACTTCTTTTACGGTTGGATAAGTATCCGATTTATGAATTTCTCTGATTAGTAATGCTGCATATAAACGACCTGCCATGAGATTATATTCCCATGTGTTTTTCCCGATACAGTATTGAATTAAAGTTTCTTGTAGCACTTTAGATGAGCACGTTTCCGGTAAAGTGCTAACTGTGTGGAGAACTACTTCTGACCAATTTACCTGATTTCCTAATTTTTCGGAAGCCCAATTTGCCCATCCATTTAGTTTTTCTGCGGAGAATAGTTCGGTAGAGCCATTACGTTTAATAATATGCTTAATCATTTATTAATATCTCGAAATTTTATTTAGTAATTTAATTTAATTGTTTAATGTCATCGATTATATTTGTTAATCGAATACTGATTTTTTTTAAAAGACGAACATCGTTTTTTGAAACTTGATTAAGAATGGCGTAAGCAAGATCAGATGTTTGTTTATTTAGTTTTTCATAATATTCTTCAAATTCTGGTGACAATTGGGGATTAGGTGGACCTTCGTTCATTACGTTACCATTTATCTAAGGGACATGTAGATTGTTCATATTTTACTTTATTTGGAATATAACATCCACATTTTTGACATATATTAAAAGTTTTGTTATTTTCTGGACATATATTACAAATAGCGATTCTTTCTTTAGAAAGTTCAGAAGATGTTTTTTTAACCGTTCCGGATAATGTGTCTTTAACTACATCAAAAATAGAGTATGCCATTTTAAAATAAAATTGTGATTGATTTTTTTATTTATTGTGTTTTTTAAGCGTTATATTTTCTTTACGCTCAATAAATTCAATAATTTGTTGAGGAATATCTCTAGTTTCTGCAATATAATCTAAAGTATATCTAATAAATTTAGAATGTGTTAAACCATAATTATATAATACTTTTTTAGATTCTTCTTTAGTATCTAATTCTATTCTTATATTAATAACAGATTCTTTGCGTGGATTCGTTGGATCTTCATAATTGTATTCTCGTTTCATGGTTAAATAGCCTCTAATTAAAATGATTGAAAAAAATCTATACAGCGTTGATCAACTATAACATCTTCCATTAAAATATCCTTTGACAGAATTAACCCTTTTAAACTTTTAGCGCGGGATAACGCCACATACAACATACCTGGGGCAAAAGCACCTCTATCCATATCAATATATAATTTTTCAATCGTTGCAGACTGAGATTTATGAATAGTAATACTCCATGCTAGTTTTAAAGGTATTTGTACGAATGAACCTGATACTTTAGTTTTTCCGTCTTTATTTGGTAATGAAAACTCTTCCCATAATTCAGAAGTTATATTTTCAATTTTACCATTGCCAAAATCAACTTTCACAGATTCATCATTTAAAGCTAAAACTTTTCCTATTTGTCCATTTACCAATCCAAGTTTTTTATTATTTTTACATATCATAACTTGGGCTCCGACCTTTAATGATAAAGTTTGAGGAACAATACAATTATTAGTATTAAATTTACCTGACACTTTACCAAAATACGTTTTAATAGGTAAATTAATTTCATCCAATTTACGCTTATTCGTTATATCCGAAATATCGTTATATGGAGTAATTTGAATATAATCTTGCGGAATATTTTTTGATTTATTAGTTACTTTATTTAAAACATTAATTGTATTTTCAATGTTTTTGCCAATTCTAATATTGTTTAATACTTTAATAAAAATTTCGTCTTTTTGTCTCATTACATTATCAAATTTAATTACGTCTAATTCTTTTTTTTGAATTAAGCTTTGAATAACCATAGAATCGAAAAATAATTCAGATTTATATTTTTTAAAATCATATTTATTATCTACAATAGGCGGTAATTGAAATAAATCGCCTACTAATAATATATGTACACCGCCAAACGGTTTAAATATTCCACGGTTCATTCTTAAAAAATCATCTAAAGCATCTAATAAATTAGATGAAACCATAGATATTTCATCTATTATAATAAGATTTAAATTACATAAAAATTGACGCTGAACATTTGGCAACCTTTTAATATCAGATTTGTTTATATAATATGGAGGTAATTTACAAACGGAATGTATTGTTTTACCTCCAATATTAAGAGCTGCAATTCCAGTAGGAGCCAATAATAATGTATTACGTATTTTATTTTTAATATAATTAATAAATGTAGATTTACCAGATCCAGCATTACCAAAAATTACGGTAACTGGATTTTTTTTTAAAGATTCAATCGCTAATTTATATTCAGGCAAAATGACAAAATTATCATTCATTTAATTCATGTTCCTTTATTTCTCGATATTGAATATTAGCTTCAATTAATTTATATGTTGACAGTTTAAACGATTCATTCCAATTATCAACGTTTTTTGTATTACAATATACGACACGAACAACACCGGCTTGAATTAAACCAGATGTACAATAAGAACATGGAGGTAAACCATACACATATACGGTAGATCCAGCTAATGAAATTCCATTGTCAACCGCGTTATAAATAACGTTCATTTCGGCATGGATAATTAAATCATATTTTAATTTTCGTATATATAAACGATAATCGTCTTTTATTTTACGTGGAAAACCATTATATCCTTGAGATAATACAACTTGATTATTCTCTGATATAGCAATTGCGCCGATTTTAGTGGAAGGATCTTTTGACCAAGTTGAAATTTCTTTTGCTAATTTCATATAACGAATATCAATATCATTATATCCACGTAAATGCGTTTTGCCTCGCTGATAATAAGATACTAAATTTTCTAAATCATGCTCAGATATTAAATCCAAATGTTCAAGAAGAATATCGTCTTGCATTTGTTTTAATATATCTGAATCAATATTATTCAACAATGTGTTCATAATTTTAATATTTAATAAATAATCATTAAAATTATTTTAAACATGTTTAATATAAATGTAAATACATTTTACAAAATATTTTAAATATGTGAATTCGCTTATTAAATAATTGGAGAGATATATAATGAATTTTTCTGAATTTTTAAACGAATCAACACGACAAGTAAATGATCAAATTTTAAAATCTATTACTGTTGGAGAATTACTTCAAAAATATAAAAACGGCGATGAATTAACTGTGCTAATCGATTTATTATCTTTCTAAAACGACATTTTATATAATTTCAATATAATTTATATAAAGCAAAGCTAAAATATATTTTATTGATCAACTTTTAAATAATCCAAAAATATTTGCTCATTTGTTTGAACCATGTACATCGTTTCAAAACCGAGTAGATTTAGACGCGATTTAGTCAATGTCAGTATTATTAAAAAATGCGAGGATAATAAATATGATTTTACTGAAGAATATAAAAAACAATACAATACAATATAAAATAAAAAAAGAATCCCGTGGGATTCTTTTTTATTATTAGTATTTTAATTTTCTTTTAATTTTAGTTAAACTTGGCGCTTGCCAACCTTCAGGTTTAACTAAATCAATTGAAAATGATCCACGTTTACTTAATGGTCCAACGGTTTTATTCATATTCGCTTCAACTACCATATTATAATACGGTTTTAAAATTTCAATTGGTTCATATTGTTTTAATGCATGAATACAATATGCAACAATTTGATTTAATATATAAATATCGTTTCTAGTTTTAGAATCAAATTGTTCAATTAAAAAAGATAATGTATCTTTAATAACTAAATCATTATAACTTTCTTTGTTATTAATATGTATAAGTTTTTTAATATATAATTTTGAAAAATGATCAGAAATAGAATTTACATTAATCGTTTTATAACGTTCTAGAGTATCAATAATATTGTTCATTCTATATGATGTACCAACAGAAAATATTAATAAATCAACTAGAGCGTCAACTTTTTCGTCGTGATCATTATTATCGCAAGCCAAAATAAATTCGTTTAATTCTTCGTTTAAACAAGTAATACGAAATTCTCGTTCTTCTTCAGTATATTCAATTTCTTCAGGGCTTAAACTAAATTTAATATATGTTTTAATAGGTCCTTCAAATACAGTTCTTTCAAAATCTAAATTGTTTGTATTTTTATCGATTATACGAAATAATTTAATTACTTCAGATATATTATTCAATTTCAATTCTCTGTTATGTTTTGACGTTATATTTATTATATCTTATCTAAATAAAAAAAGAACTAATTAATTAGTTCTTTTTAAATTGCGCGAATAATTAAGTAATTATTCATAAAGCCGCGCTATTGAGCTAGTATTAATAGCTTCTCTAACTATAACATCGGCTTTTTCTAATAAATTGAACATAAAATTTGGATCATCTCGAGGTGTATCACATTCTACGTCAATATTAATGCTTCCAAAATAACCAACCGCGTAATCGATATTATAAGTAGCCATAGAAATATCCATATAAATTTAATTAAAATAAATTATATCATATAAATTTGGAGTTCCTATCATAATTTTTGTTTCTATTGATGAACCGATTTTTCTCGAATAAAAATAATCGGCTAAATCAGGATAATCAGTTTTATATTTTTCAGATCCTTCTAAAATTTCATCGTCATGTAATAATTGTTTTACATCATCTATAGAAATCGCATATTTTTTTAATAATTCAACTCCTAAAAATTTTATAGCAAATCTTAACGCATTAGATGAAGCTTCCATATAAGATCTAGATAGTTCATTTTTCAAGATGTCTTTTAACTTTAAAATACCATCTCTAGATCCATCTGTAGCCATTGCAACGGCTTTTCTGCCGTTTTTATCTTTATATAAAATAATCGTGACAATTTTGCCTTTAACTTTTGCGATTTTCCAAAACGGCATATTTTTAACCATGTCATCGGCGGAATTAAACCCGTTGCCTTTAATTCCGCCGATGTCTTTATATGCCTTTTGAAGTAACTCATATACTTCGTCTTTATACTCATTACGAGAAATTACGTCTTTTGTATTAGTAAATAAATTTAAATACTTTTCGTTTAAAAATTCTGTAAATTTCATTCGTCATTAATTATTACTTTCTCAACAAGTGATTCTTTATCAATTCATTAAATCTCATTATATTTCATTTACCAAAAAGCACAAATATTTTTCTATTAAATAGATTTATATATTAATAAATTAACTATTTTATGAAGACGATCAAATTACCAATCGAATATTCAAATAAAGATGATTTAAATATCATCTCTGAGTATACTCGTCTTCAAAATAATGTAATCAGAATAGCTTATAATCGCTTTAGAGAAGGTCTTTCAGAAAAAGAAATTAGAAATTATCTGAAAAACATGAACCTATATTCGGAATCGATCACTATAGATTCCTGGTTCATTCAGTCTGGTATCTATAAAGCAAAAGAAATGTACAAAAAAGATCTAGAAGCCTCTAAATCTTCTGGTATCTTCCGTAAAAGAATATTCGGTTCAAAACACAATCTTATTAAAAGATCTAAAGGATTAATTTCTAAAGAAGAATTTAAAAATAATAGAATCCTTCCTCTTCTAATCATAGGTGAAGCGCCTAAGAAAGGAAACAGAAAATTTAACTTTACTAATACTTCTATAATTGAATTTAAACCTTATAAAAATTGTAAAATAAATATTCAATTTCCAAAACTAAGAAAAAATTTAAAATCGGAACTAGAATCCCTTATTAAATTCTCTAATTCTAATGAACTTCCTTACCAAATTCAATTATCGAATAAATTTATTTGGATTACATTTGATAATTTAAAATTAGAAGATTTAGAAAAAGAAAATACTTATTCTCCAATAAAGAATCGTTATTGTGGAATTGACTTAAATCCTAATTTTATCGGTTTTTCAGTAAAAGATCCTATTTCAGATAAAATTATTCATACCGAACAAATTGTTTTGAAAAATTTAACTGGAAAGAATGCTTGTCCCGATAAATTAAATCATGAAACAATAGAAATATTTCATTATATTGGAAGAAAATTAAAATCTCTTCAAGCGGAATATGTATTTTTAGAAGATTTAAATTTTAAGAATGGAAATAAAGGTATTGGAAAGAGATTTAATAGATTAACTATTAACCAATGGAACAGAAATTTACCATTTGAGATTTTATCTAAATATTTTAAGAATAAATTATTTAAAGTAAATGCCGCTTACAGCAGCACGATTGGTAATTGTTTATATAATTATCCAGATCCTATTAATGCTTCTCTAGAGATAGGAAGAAGAGGATTTGATGTAATAATTTTAAAGAAAAAGAATAAAGAAGACACATCTAGTTTTTATCCGGAATTTAATTTGTTGAAAATGAGAGAGGAGATACGGAATCAAACCGCTCATTTAGAATTAAACAACTGGAAAGAATTACACGTCTTCTTAAAAAACTCTAAAATGAGATATAGAGTTTCATTAGATGAGTCACCTCATCCAATGATTTGTAGAAAATTTTATAGTCAGAGAAGTAGAGTTATATGTAATATAATTCTATGTAATGAATTTATAAAAGTTTAATGCTTTTATATAAAATTTTTATCTTAACCCTATAGGTATATTTAATAATTCATTAATGGCATCGTTAATTTCACCAGGATAGCATGATCTGTGTTTAGCGTGTTTAAAATATTGTTTATGATAATTTTCATTATTAATAAAATTTGCATCACTTACTTGTAATATTTCATCTTTTTCATGAATAAATAATATTGCTTCTTTAGCCGTTTGATTAAATGAAAAATCAAATTCATTAATATTTGAAATTTTATCTTTTAAATAAAAATCAGGCTTTAGACATGGAGCAATTAATAAACATTTTAAATTATATTTTGATGCATAATGATTTGCAAACCATCCGCCAAACGAATGACCAACTAAAATAACTGTATCATATAAATGAATTGCGCTTTCAACTATTTTATCATATATTTTAAATACTAATTCTAAATCTTTTGCGTAATCAACGGAAACACAAAACTTATTTTTGTGTTTTATGCAAGTGAATTTATCGGTTAAAGCCGATGATTCAAAACCGTGAAAAAATATAATCAATTCTGATTTAAACATAAAAAAACGCCATAATTTAATTAAAATAATTATATCAAATTATGGCGGTTTTGTATATACAAATTATTAAATTTATCGACTTAAAATATCTCGCGTAATATCAATTTCATGACGAATAATGATTAATTTATGAAGATATAAAGACGCTTGTATCCATGAAATCCACGCCGATTCTGTAGTAAGCGATACAAAATTAGATTCTTTCATTTTGTATAGCATCCATAAAATATGTGACAATTCTAATGAACCATCTTTATTTTTTTCAGGTTTAATATCAGGCTTTGTTAATTCAATTAATTGAATATAGCGGTTTATTAAAATAGAATTGTTATCATGCATCATACTAAACTCACTTTGGTTATTAGTCT
>JACCEA010427706.1_pt1 | contig 12466 bp, 10 predicted proteins | sample 7449851 | NCBI WGS metagenome assembly JACCEA01 (sample SAMN15323453, study PRJNA562643) | freshwater metagenome | isolation source: river surface water | place: USA:Blue River Watershed | collected 2017-08-18 | reverse complement strand
GGAAAGAAGGCGAAGGCGACGATGCCAAAGAAATCGTGGAGCCCGCTATCATTAATCAAACCAAACCCATCTGGGCCCAAAAACCCAGCGAGTTAACCGATGAAGATTACTTGAACTTCTACGAAGTACTGTTTCCCTTCCATGAAAAACCCCTATTCTGGATTCATTTGAATGTAGACTTTCCTTTCAATCTAACTGGAGTACTTTATTTCCCGAAATTTAAAGCCGATTTCGATCCGAATAAAAATAAAATCCGTTTATTCAGCAACCAGGTTTTTATTACCGACTCCGTAGAGGAAATTGTTCCTGATTTTATGCGCCTGTTGCACGGGGTAATCGATTCACCGGATATTCCATTGAATGTATCCCGATCTTTCTTGCAAACCGATGGAAACGTAAAGAAAATTACGGCCCACATCACCAAGAAAATATCCGATAAACTGGCGGAACTGTTTAAAAATGATCGACCAGGATTTGAAGAAAAGTGGGCTGATCTGGATTTGTTCGTGAAATACGGCATGTTAACCGAAGAGAAATTTTCTGAAAAAGCCAAAGATTTCTTTTTGGTGAAAGACCAAGATGGAAAACTATTCGATTGGACTTCCTACGAAAATTTGATTTCTGGAAATCAGACCGATAAAGACGGCAATAAAATCGTGTTGTATTTTGCTAATCGAGATCAACAAATTAACGCCATCGAACAAGCCATTGCTCGCTCCTACTCCATGTTGGAATTAGGGCATGCCATCGATCCTCACTGGATTGGCAATTTGGAACAGAAATTAGAGAAGATCCGATTCAAACGAATTGATTCAGAACCCATCGATAAGATCATCAGCAAAGATGAAGTGATTCCAAGCTTATTGAACGAGGAAGAATCCAAGGCCGTTAAAGAAAAAGTAGAAAAACTTTTGGAAGAAGATAAAAGCTTGGTGGTTAAAACAGAGGCTTGCGGTTTGGATGTTCATCCGATTACCATCACTATGAATGAGTTCATGCGACGCATGCACGATATGGAGGCTTTGGGAGGAAAATCCATGTTCGGAAATATGCCATTGATGCATGATGTGGTGATCAATACCGCCCATCCCTTGGTTAAAAAGGTGATGGAAATGCCCGAAGAAAATCAGGAAAATTCTTGGAAATACTTGGTTGATGTGGCGAAACTATCGCAAGGCATGCTTCGTGGAAAGGAATTAAATCAGTTCATTCAGCATGCCTTAGATAAGATTTAATCTTTTCGATACCACTTTAACAACTGTTCCATTTGTTGGTGAATGTTGTGGTGGGTTTCAACAAAAGTCCTGGCTTCCTCGGCCAGGGCTTTTTTCTTTTCAACAGGCCAGGAGAGATAATCCTCCAACCTTTCACGCAAATTGGTGGTGGTCGCCTGAATAACAGGAACAAGGCTTAGGCCATCGGGCAAATACCGGGATTCGATATAAACAACGACCGGAATTCCCATGGCCATCATTTCTACGGCTACCTTTCCATACCAACCGATGATCAATTGATCGAATCCGAGGTTTCCACGATTCATGGCCTGCATGGGAGTAGAATTTCCTTCGATCAACTCCAGTGGAATTTGGATTTGTTGGGCGGCAACTTCAAAAAACTGAGTTCCCTTCAATTTTTTTCGGGTTGGCGCATGAATGGCCAATGGAGATGAGAAATCCCGATGAATAAAAGGCCATTCGGAAACATCAATCACTTGGGGAATCCATTGGGCTCGGGGAGAGATTCCTAATAAATCAGGAGTAGAAACCAAAATAACGTCGGCATATTTCTCCCACGATTTAGCCCATTTAATTCGATTGGAAGATAAATGTTCGGGCTCTACTTCGAACTGTTTTTCGCCGGATAAATATCGATAATGATCTGGATTGACCAACTCAGATCCCCGAAAATGAACCACAATTTTTTTTCTGAGCAATTTCAACAACCACAGGTCAAGATGATGGAATCGCCAAATAGATACCAAGGATACTCCATAAAAAAAGTGAAAAGCATCGAAATGGAAAATTGCATACAGGGCGAAGCAAAGTCGACGAAAATCTAACCAAATCCCTCTTTGTTGAAAGTTGTATTCATTGGAGAAAAAACGAACGTCTTTGCCAATGTTTACAGAAATGGCCTCATGACCATGTTGCCGAGCTTCTCGAGCATACAGGGCCATTTGATTTCCAACCTCATGTCCAAAATAGAGAATCTTCATTTCTTCTTTGAAGGTAAGGTCAAAAGTTCAAAAATCTGATTTTGAGAGGGTGATCCTCCAAAAAATAGCGCCTGGTTCTTAGCGTTTAAAGCAAAATGCCTTGGCTGTACTTCACTATTTTTTAATGTGATTATTTTTCTTTTTTTCCATTGTAGCAGTTGAATTTCGCTTTTATTTCGTTTTTCATTCCATCCCGAAAGCAACAATTGATCGGCTTGTACAAAGGCCATTACTGCCTTATTGGAATTGTTTTTTTCGTTGGTTGTAATTCCGACATAAATTTTGGACAATTCCCTAGTTTTTTCTAAATCTCCAACCAAAATTGAATCTTGGAACCAAAAAGCGATCAAACCCGAGGAGGAATGAACGGAATAATTGAAATTACCCGTCCGCTTTTCCATACCACCAGGCAAGGGAATAAATTTTACTTGTTGGTTAGAAAGTTCAAAAATCAAAAGTCGATGATCGGCTTTTGCCCGGCAACAAAGGAGAATTTTATTACCGTATCGGAGAAGACTTTCACCATTACAAATTTTAAAAATGGAATCGAGTTGTGTTTTCCAAGGCTGTTCTAGGTTTTTCGTTTGTTGATCGTAGGCCCACACTTCGTAACCGATTCGATCTCGGTCGTTTTTGCCAAGGAAAAAAGACACAGTGCCCATTTCTACTAAGGAAATAAAATACTTGGGAAACGAGTTTTTAGAAACAATAAAATTCAAAGAGTCACCATCGAAAAGCGCGATTTTTGATGGATAACCGGCCATGATAAGCTGTTCCGTTCCTCCCATGGCATAAGTAGAAACAGCATCGTTTCGAAATGAAAATGAAGAAGAATTAACGGTCGAATCGAGAAAAAAGACATCTTGGTATTTTCCACTGGTACCTACCCATCCCCATTTCGGATGATGAAACACAAATTCCATTTTTTGCAAATCAACTGGAATTGAAAAATAAAAAGTTCCTGTTTTTCCGTCTACTGCATAGGTACAGCTTCCTTTTTCCCGATCCAAGGATAATTTTTTGATCAATTTGGTTGATTTTGCCTGAATTGGCAGAGGCAATTCCTCAAAATCCTCCGGGAAACGAACAGTTCCATCCGTGATGGCATTTCCTTGCTCATCAAAAAATTTCCATTCTACTTTTTTCTCGACATTCCTTACCCGAACCGCAATTTTTTCATCCCCATTTTTAGATTTAAGGATGATGGATGGGGTTAATTCTTTTCCCAGAAAAACGGTATATTTTCGATTCCCCTCTCGATTTTGGTAATAAACGTAATAACCACCATTCTTATCATCCCTGTAATTCATGGCCCAACCCAACGGGGTAACCACCGAATAAAAACTGGTTCTTCGAACATTTTTAACCCCATTCAGAAATTCGGCTTGCCCAAGATTTTCAATTTTCCCAGTTACGGGATTAAACCGAAAAAACCAGCCTTTGGGGGTTGCTGTTCCATAATACCAACCGTCGTTTTCCTTCCTCCAATGAAAACTCATGTTGTCAAAAACTCGATTTTCACCTTGGGTGAAAAATTGGAGGTTGGCCGAATCTTTGCCAGCTTTCAGTTTCCAAATGAGCATAGGTTGTCGATTCAATCCAAAAAAAGCATCCTCGGTAGAATCGTATTTGGGGGGATCCAAAACCCCATCAATCATGTCAAAAACCTGTACTTTTTTTGATTCAACCTGAAAATAAACCATGGGATTGTTTTTTCCAACAATCGAATTACCTCTCCGATACCCAATAAAAATATGGGTTTTACCCCATTTATCTGTCAGAATGGTTTGATATTGTAACGTGATGCCATAAGTAGCATTGGGAATAGTTTTCCAAGATTGCCCATGGGAATGAAAGGTTAAGATGAAAAGAAAACCAAGAAGGACTCTTCTACTTAACCAATTCATGACTGCTTTTTGCTTTCGAGCCAAAAACCCCCAATCCACCCTGAATATTGGAAATAATTCTTACCGGTTCCGAAAACGGATTATTTCCAACTTCTTCCTGCAACCTTAAACTACGCTCGTGGTTAAACAACTCTTTCGAATATCGGATTAAAACTAAATTTACCGAAATCGACATGTTGTGGTAAAAACTTGGATAATGAAGTTTGAAAGTTTTGGTTTGACCATTAAAAAAAGCATCGGAAAAAAATGGCTGATCCAAATTAAATCCCAACGAATTTTTCGACGGTCCAAATGCACCTTTATCGGTAAATTCATTAATGGTTAAATCATTAGAATAAAACGAAAGGGTTATGGGAAATGGGGTAAATGAATCTTGAACTTGCAATTGAAGCTGATAGAAATCGTTGCTGCCTGATGGATCGGAAATTTCAAATGTGCATTCCGTGAAGAAATCCTGATCCACGAAAGTTGCCGAGTCGGTTCGAACAATATTGGCCAAAGGAATGGGTGAAACGCAACTAGCTGTGGCCGAAACTGTTTCCGTGTTGGCTGCTGACACCTCCAATTGATAGGTTGAACCCGGATTGGGCTTGATTCCCGGCAGGGTGAAAAAATAGAGGGTATCGGAAGTCGGATTCCATCCCCCGCCAAACGACAATTCCTTTTCAATAACCCAACCCGAGAGCGGGGCTCCGTTTTCTTTCAAGGAAATCGAAGCATTGGAAATGGACGTAACGGGAGTAACCACTCCGATCGAAGGCCCCGATTTACCTACCAAGATTCGCCAATTCGAATCGGTTGAAAAGGGAGCGCTAACCACCAATTTAGGTGCTTCGTCGGGAATATTGAGGTCGATAATTTTGGTGCACGAAAACGAAGCAAATAGAACGAAGATTAAAAAAACTCTATTCATGGCTTAAAATTTAAATCCGTAAGAAATCGACGGAATGATGGGGAATAAACTCACCTGATTAACCGTTCGAGACGGATTTCCCCATCGATCGAAATTGGATATATAAATGAAGTAAGGATTCAATCGGCTGTAGGCATTGTAAATGCTGATGTTAATTGTTTCTTCGCCCCATTTACGCTTTTTGGTTTTATTCATTCCCAAATCCATGCGATGGTAGGGCGGCATTCGGTAACTATTTCGTTGCCCGTAATCGTAATATCCATTCACTCCACCCCACTGTCCGGGCAAATTGAAGGTATTTCGAGGGAACGACATGGCATTTCCAGTGCCATAGACCCAGGTAAAGGAAACCGTTAAATTTTCTCGCAACTCGTAGCTAGCCACCACCGACAGGTCGTGCCTGCGGTCGTATCGATAAGGATATTTCAATCCGTCGTTTAAATTTTCAAATTGTCTCCAGGTCCAACTCAACGTATATCCTACCCAACCAGAAAGTTTACCGGATTTTTTCTGCAAGAATAACTCCGAACCATAACTCCAACCTTTTCCACCAGTTTCCACCTTGTTTTGCCAATCGGAACTACCCAAAAAACTCTCTCCTTCTTTGTATTCTATGAGGTTCGACATGGTTTTGTAATATCCTTCCAAGCTCAATTCAAACTCATTATTCTTCAATCCTTTTGCAAATCCGGTTGCCCATTGGTTCGACATCATGGGAGCTACTTTATCGGTGGCAGGCAACCACAAATCGGTGGGCAAAGAAATTCCGGAGTTACTTAAGAGATGAATGTACTGTTGCATCTTTGCATAAGATGCCTTCCAGGCGATGTTTTGAGGCAATAAATATCGCATAGAAACCCTCGGTTGTAAACTGTGGTACCATTTTTCATTCACAAAAAACGTGGAAAAATGAAGGCCATAGGCCACATTCAATTTCGAATTTACCTTCCATTCATCTTCTGCATATACAAATGACTCCACTCCATTGATCGGAGCCGATGGAGAAAGGGTTGTATCAAATTGAGTTACGCCATCGCTGTATTTTTGAGTAATCGCATCCGGTTTAAAACGGTGGTGAATGGAATTCAATCCAAACTTTACGCTATGGTCGGGATTGGGAGCGTAATCAAAATCCATTTTTGCTGCAAAATCTCGAATTCCTGAAAAATAACGGAGGTCAAATTCCTCGGTAACGAGCCGTTGCCCGTTAAATCGCTTCGTATAACTATTGGCCGAAACCTCGTATCGATATCGACTGTAGGTGGTGGTAAGATTTGAAAATAATTTGGGAGAAAATTGATGATTCCAACGTACAGCCGACATCGAGTTTCCCCATGCCAAGCCAAATTTAAATTGCTCTTCGTATTGGAAACCTTGGGTTTTAGAAGAAGCGTAGAATTTATCATCGCCGTTGTAGGTGCTGAGGTAAATGCGATCCTTGGGCGAAATTTCCCAGTTAACCTTAGCATTTAAATCGTAAAAGTAGTATCCACCTGTTCCCTGACCTTGAGTGGCAATCGAAATAATGGGTGCCGCTAGAATATCGATGTAGGTCCTTCGGGCCGAAACAATGTAGGAAGCTTTATTTTTTAAAATGGGCCCTTCCAACGTTAGTTTGGAAGATACCAAACCGATGCTTCCTTCCCCATGAAATTCTTTGTTGTTCCCTTCTTTCATTTGAATATCTAAAACAGAACTCAATCGACCTCCATAACGAGCCGGATATCCGCCTTTAGTAAGCTGAACACTTTTCAATGCATCGGCATTGAACACGCTAAAGAAGCCAAACAGGTGGCTAACGTTGTACAAGGGAACTCCATCCAATAAAATCAAATTTTGATCGGGGCCACCACCGCGAACATACATTCCAGTAGAACCCTCGCCCCCACTATGTACACCCGGCGTTAGCTGCAATACCTTGATGACATCGACTTCGCCCATGAAGGCAGGAATTTTTTTGATTTGAGCCACGGGAATATCGATGGTACTCATTTGAGTTCGTTGTTCAATGGCAGCATCCGCAGTGATATCCACTCCGGAAAGGGTTTCCCCTACGCCAAGTTCAACATTCCACACCTCATTTTTCCCTGCAGTAAAAGAACGAATCTCTGATTTATATCCAATGCATGAAACCTTTAATACGGCCTTTCCAGCTGGAAGGGTTAGGGAATAAAAGCCGAAATTGTTGGTATAAATCCCTTTTTTACTCACCGTATCGAACACCGAAACAAAAGGCAAACGTTCCCCCGATTTTTGATCAGTAACATAACCGGAGAGGGTCATTTTTTGTTGGGCGAAAAGAGCAAAAGGAAAGAAGCAAAAGAGTAGAAAAAACTTATTCATGCAATTTTTTTTCAAGCATTTGGATGGCAAAGTGATATCCCGCAAATCCCAATCCGGAAATACAACCGATGCAGGAAGACGCGGTGATGAGGTTATGTCGGAAAGACTCTCGTTGAAAAACGTTCGACAAATGAACTTCTATGGCTGGCCCATTCATCATGCGAAGGGCATCTGCCAACGCAACACTGCTATGGGCCAATCCGCCTGGATTGATGACCCACGCTTGAACGTTGGTACGATGATCGTGAAGAAAATCGATCAGTTCCCCTTCGTGATTGCTTTGAAAAAACAAGAAATCGTGCTGGGGGAAGAATTGCTTGATCTCTTTTTCCAAATCAAGCAAGGTTTTGGATCCGTAAATTTCGGGTTCGCGAACGCCTAACAACTGAAGATTAGGACCATGGAGAATTCCAACAAGCATAGGGCAAAGATAAGACGAAACCACAGGCAATTGTTTGCCAAAAAAGGAACGGAAGAAGGGAAAAATTTCGTATCTTGTGCCCGATTTTTTTGGTATCATTTACCCTCCATTCTTTTATGAAACTTGTTGAATACAAATTTGATTTACCCGAACATTTAATCGCATCTGAACCTGTTTCCCGTGGGGAAGGACGAATGATGGTGATTGATCGGAAGACGAAAACCATTACCCATAAAAAAGTGAAAGACATCTTGGATTATTTCGACGAGGGCGATGCATTTGTTTTTAACAACACCAAGGTTTTTCCAGCTCGAATGTACGGAAACAAGGAAAAAACCGGCGCCATGATTGAGGTTTTTCTTCTTCGAGAATTGAATAAAAAGATGCGTCTTTGGGACGTATTGGTAGATCCTGCTCGAAAAATTCGTGTTGGCAACAAGCTTTATTTTGGAGAAGACAATGAGTTGGTGGCCGAGGTCATCGACAATACCACTAGCCGCGGACGAACCATTCGCTTCATTTTCGAAGGCACCGACGAAGAACTTCGCGATGTTTTGTACACCATGGGCGAAACTCCAGTTCCTCCTGTAATCGGTCGCGGAACGAACGAAAACGATGAAGAAGATTATCAAACTGTTTTTGCGAAACACGTTGGAGCTGTTGCCGCTCCTTCAGCTGGATTGCATTTCGACAAACCTTTGTTGAAGCGCTTGGAGCTCAAGGGCATTGAAGCGGGTGAAATTACTTTACATGCCGGACTCGGCGGACTTCGCATGGTGGAAGTAGAAGATCTCACCAAGCACAAACCCGAATCGGAAAGTTACGAAATCAATCCAGAAACCTGCGATTTAGTGAATAACGCCCTTGAAGGCAAAAAGCGCATTTTAGCCGTTGGAGGCACCGTTTTGCGAACGCTAGAATCTTCGGTTTCGGCTAACAATCGCCTCAAACCAGCACAAGGATGGACCGATAAATACATCATTCCACCTTACAACTTTCAAATTGCAAACGCTTTTTTCACGGGATTCCATTTGCCCCAAACCACGCTGTTGATGATGGCGACTGCCTTCGGTGGATATGATTTGGTGATGGAAGCCTATAAATTGGCCATTCAAGAGGAATACCGTTTCTCCGTTTACGGCGATTCCATGTTAATTCTATGATGATGAAAAATACAGCACTGACTTCAGTACATACCGCATTGGGTGCCAAAATGGTTCCTTTCGCGGGTTACAATATGCCCGTTTCCTACGAAGGAATTATCCAAGAACACCATACCGTTCGAAATGACGTTGGCGTTTTCGATGTTTCCCACATGGGCGAATTCCTGTTGGAAGGCGAAGGAGCTTTGGATTTGATCCAAAAAGTAACCTCCAACGATGCATCGGTTCTTTTCGATGGGAAAGTTCAATATTCCTGCATGCCCAACGGCAAAGGCGGAATCGTAGATGATCTTTTGGTTTACCGCATGTCGGCCACCAAATACTTGTTGGTGGTAAATGCTTCCAACATCGAAAAAGATTGGAACTGGATTTCTTCCCACAATTCATTCGGGGTGAAGATGACCAATATCAGCGACGACATGTCGTTACTTGCCGTTCAAGGACCCAAGGCTGCCCAGGCGTTACAGTCGTTAACCCAAATCGATTTGGGCAGCATGGAATACTACAGTTTTCAGATTGGCACCTTTGCCGGTGTGAACGATATCATTGTGTCGGCAACCGGATACACCGGCGCTGGCGGATTCGAAATCTACTTTCCAAACGCCGTTGCAGAACAAATGTGGAATGCCATTTTCGAAGCAGGTAACGATTTCGGCATCAAGCCCATCGGCTTGGGAGCTCGAGATACCTTGCGCTTGGAAATGGGATTTTGCCTGTACGGAAACGACATCAACGACGAAACTTCTCCGCTGGAAGCGGGGCTGGGTTGGATCACCAAATTCACCAAAGACTTCATCGATAAAGACTTTTTATTGAAGCAGAAGGAAGCCGGTTTAACGCGCAAACTCGTTGGATTTGAAATGATCGACCGCGGAATTGCGCGTCAACATTGCATCGTTAAAGATGAAAACGGAAATGAAATTGGCGAAGTTACCTCAGGAACCCAAAGTCCAACTTCGGGAAAAATCATCGGAATGGCGTACGTTGCTACCCCGTTTTCAAAGGTTGGAACAGAAATTTACATGGACATTCGCGGAAAATTGATGAAAGCAACGGTGGCCAAAGCCCCTTTCATCCAAAAATAAATCCGTGGTATGGCCAAGAAATCCGAATTCGATTACGATTTCCAAGAGTCGACCCTTTGGGGGGTAAGCTCGGCCCTCGAGGCATTTCAAGTTTGCATTGAAATCAACAATCACTTGGGATGGGAACTGCATCGACTTTCAGATTTTGAGGTTGATCAAGTGGCCTTCAAACGATTCGGATGGGTGGATCGAGAATCCAGCTACTATCAATTTCTGGTAAAGAATAAACAGCTATCCGATTATTTTCTACCCGAATTAAAGCAGTTTGATTACATCCTTTATATCGAAGCCGATCCAGACTTGGTTCCATTAAAAGAAATCCATACCCAGCTCAAACAACTGAAGAACATTTTTTTCAGTTTGATGGATGTGGATTCGCTCAAACAAAAACAAAATTTAAGTTACTTGCATGCTAACGAATAGAACCAAAATCATTGCCACCTTAGGGCCGGCCTCCTTTGCGCCGCAGGTTTTGCGTGAACTCGTACAAGCCGGCACCAATGTTTTTCGTATCAACTTTTCGCACGTAGATTATTCCATGTTGCAAGAGCTGATTCAAAATATCCGAACCATCGAAGCGGAGGAGAAAAAACACATTTCTATTTTGGGAGATCTGCAAGGACCTAAAATCCGCGTAGGCGTGGTTGAAGGCGAAGGCGTTCTTTTGGAGGATGGAGCCATGACCACAGTAACCACTGAAAACTGTATTTCAAATGCAGAACGCATCTTCATCAATTACGAACCGCTCGCTCGGGAAGCTTCTCCCAAAGAAGAATTTCTCATCGATGACGGGAAGATTAAACTCGAAGTCGTTGCTCGTTTATCGCCCAGCGAACTTCAAATGAAGGTCATTCACGGTGGTGTTTTGAAATCGAAAAAAGGCGTTAATTTGCCCAATACCCCCATTTCATTGCCAGCACTTACCGAAAAAGATCGAAAAGACCTTGATTTTATCCTCACCCATGATTTCAATTGGGTTGCTTTATCCTTTGTGCGTTCGGTGAACGACATGTTGGAATTGAAGAAAATTATTCGCGAACGAGGTGTGGATATTGGTGTGATGGCAAAAATAGAAAAGCCAGCTGCCTTGAAACAATTGGAAGCCATCATTTCCGAGTCCGATGCAGTTATGGTAGCTCGGGGCGACCTGGGGGTTGAAGTTCCCATTGAGGAATTGCCCATGACCCAACGCAGGATCGTAAAATTGTGCATTGCTGCTGCCAAACCGGTCGTAATTGCCACCCAAATGATGGAAAGCATGACGACAGCCTTTCTACCCACCAGAGCTGAAGCCAGCGACGTAGCCCACGGGGTTTTGGAAGGTGCTGATGCCTTAATGTTATCGGGAGAAACTTCGGTTGGATCTCATCCAGCGCGGGTGGTGGATTACATGCGAAAAATCATTGCCCAGGTTGAATTGGCCGATAGCATTTATTACAAAAACTTGGACATTCCGAATGCGGAACTCACTTTTCACAGCGACCTCATTTGTGAAACAGCGGTGAAAATGGCTAAAAAAGTGGAAGCACAAGGACTCATTACCATGACCTTTAGCGGATATACCGCTTTAAGAGCTGCCAGTTACCGACCTAAAACACCGGTTTACTGTTTTACCTCCAATGAAAAATTACTCAAACGAATTCCGCTTTTCTGGGGTGTGCGCGGATTCCGTTTTGAAAATATGGAATCGACCGACGCGGGGATTCAACTTTCTCATGAAATTTTGACCCGAAAAGGGTATCTTAAGGCCGGAGATGTGGTGATCAACCTAGCAAGCATGCCGATTCAAGATCGTCAACGAACCAACACCCTAAAAATTTCTCAAATAACGAATCATGATCAATAACGAAGAAAATAACGAACAACAAATCAGCATCGAGTTATCTGAAGAGATGGCAACAGGATCCTATACCAACCTGGCCATCATTTCGCACTCGCCCACGGAGTTTGTTTTTGATTTCATTCAAATGATGCCCGGTGCTCCCAAAGCCAAAGTTAGAAGTCGAGTGTTGATGCACCCGATGCACGCTAAACGATTGCTTATGGCCTTGAATGAAAATATTCAAAAATTCGAAGAGCAATTCGGTGAGATCGATATCCACCAAGGAACTGTTCCCATGAATTTCGGTCCAACTGGAATGGCTTAATATCAACCTAAACGAACGAATATGGGTTGTGGATCTTGCAGTACAGGAAGCTGTTCTCCCGCTGGATGCGGAAGTTCAGGCCGTTGTGGAACGGGCGGTTGCAATCGCCTAAATACCCACGATTGGCTTTCCGAAATCATGTTGCCCCAAGGGGCGAACATTTATCCTTACGCCGAAGTGCGTTTCAAAGGATCGAGAAAAGAATTTTTCAAATACAATCCTCAAGAACTCGATTTATACACGGGCGACTGGGTGATTTGTGAATCAAAATC
>JACCEA011725791.1_pt1 | contig 12467 bp, 13 predicted proteins | sample 7449851 | NCBI WGS metagenome assembly JACCEA01 (sample SAMN15323453, study PRJNA562643) | freshwater metagenome | isolation source: river surface water | place: USA:Blue River Watershed | collected 2017-08-18 | reverse complement strand
CGGCCCTGACCGACGCTGAGAAGGCATTACTTGCCACAGCGAAGGCCAATGCGACCTTCGGTGCACAGGCAGTATCTGCTCTCAACGAGTTCTTTGACGGGCTTCCAGGTGCCGTAGTTGCGACCCGAACTGTCAAGTTCACTGCGAAGGGCTCAGCTCAGTTGACTCTGGGCGGTCTCTACGGACGCACTCCAGATGGTGTTGCGACTCTGACCATCGGTTCAAGCAAATACACCGCTAAGGTAACTGGTGGCGTCGCCACCTTCAAGACCAAGGCACTTACCGCAGGTACCGCCTACACCCTTACTTATGCAACTGACTCAACGATTGTCGGCTTCACCGACAAGGGAAAGATTGCATTCAAGTAAGTCAATCCAAAAAAGAGTGGGACCGCCGCGAGGTGGCCCCACTCTTTTATTTAAGGTTTCAAGTGCTTGACTGACTGCAAACTGACAAACTTGATTGTGCGAATAGCGCACAATTGTTCTCTAATCGAACAATTTGGCTAAACTTGTTCCATGACAAATTCTGCGTTTATCTACGATTACGTTCGCACCCCCTTCGGTCGTTATGGAAAGGGCCTTGCTGACCGCCGCCCCGACGACCTAGCTGCTCTAGTAATTAAAGAACTTGCCAACCGCAATTCCACACTCGATGTAACCCAGGTGGGCGACGTTATTTTAGGTGATGCAAACGGCGCCGGCGAAGACAACAGAAACGTCGCCCGAATGGCAGCACTATTGGCTGGCTTTCCCACGTCAGTTCCCGGCTCAACCGTCAACCGACTTTGCGGTTCAGGCCTTGAGGCAATCATCCAAGGCAGTCGCGCAATCGAGACTGGTGACGCAGATTTGATTATCGCCGGAGGTGTTGAGTCTATGTCTCGAGCACCTTGGGTTATGCAAAAACCTGAAACCGCCTATTCTGCTAAGCACGAGACCCTGCACTCGACAACCTTGGGCTGGCGCATGGTGAATAAAGCAATGGATGACCGTTGGACCATATCGCTTGGCGAAACCGCCGAAATTTTGGCCGATCAATTCGCCATTTCGCGTGATGAGCAGGATGAGTTTGCCGCGCGAAGCCACTCGCTGGCCTCGAATGCCTGGGCAAACGGCACCTTCGACAACCAGATTGTTACGCCTTTGGCAAGCACGTTGGTTCGAGACGAGAGCATTCGAGATGACACCACCGTGGCAACTCTGGCCAACTTGAAGCCGGCCTTTAGAGCAGATGGTTCGGTGACGGCGGGCAACTCGAGCCCACTCAGCGACGGTGCAGCAGCCCTGTTGATTGGCAACGAGAACGCTGGCCTAGGTGCACCAATTGCCAGAATTGTGTCACGCGCCGTTGCTGCAAATGACCCAAACATCTTCGGTATTGCACCTGTCGAGGCCGCAAATCTAGCTTTAACCCGCGCAGGTCTCACCTGGGACGACATCGATTTTGTTGAAATAAACGAGGCATTCGCGTCGCAAGCTTTGGCCTGCATAAAGCTTTGGTCGGGTCTCGACCCAAACAAGGTGAATGTTGACGGCGGAGCGATCGCCATTGGCCACCCACTTGGTGCATCAGGCGCTCGTATTGTTGGCCAGCTAGCTCGTAAGTTGCAGGTCGAAAAGAAGCGCTACGCCTTGGCGGCGATTTGCATCGGTGTCGGTCAGGGCCTAGCCATTGTCATCGAGCGTGCCTAGTTCGGAATGCCAACTCAGTTGGAAAACGAAAAGTCAAACTTTCTAAATTCGCTTGCGAACGGTCTTGCGGTTCTAACGACCTTTGATGCCCAAAGCCCGTCACTGACAATTAGTGAGGTTGCCAGCCGAACTAACCTGACTCGCGCGTCTGCTCGGCGAATTCTGCTTACGCTCGCTGACTTGGGTTTTGTGTCTCAGAGAGGCAGCTCATTCAGCCTTACCCCTCGAGCGCTGTCGATTGGGCACTCCTACCTCAATGCCTCAGGCATCGAAGATGCGGTTGCACACCACGTTGCTGCACTATCTCGCGAACTTCAAGAGTCTGTTTCGGTTGCCGTTCTCGACGGCGATGAAATCGTCTACGTTGCAAGGTCCGCGGCCAAAAAGATCATGCAAGTTCGCATTTCAATAGGTACCAGATTTGCAGCAGCAAGCACCTCGATGGGTCGAGTCATGTTGGCCGCAAAAAGCGATGCGGAGATCGAGAGCATTTTGAGCAATAGACCTCTCGAGCGACTGACTCAAAACACCTTGACCGATAAGGCCGAAGTTCTCGCAGAAATTCAGCGAGTGCGCGGCCAAGGCTATGCCGTCGTGAACCAAGAGCTAGAAGTTGGGCTGAAGTCGATCGCCGTTCCGATTCGAAACGCAAACGGCGTGGCAATCGCAGCGCTCAACGTTGCCGGAGTTGCAACTGAAAACTCTCAGCGAGTCGATCTGAGGATTCTTGAAGCGTTGAAAGACTGCGCATTAAAAATCACAACCGAACTCGGCATGCGACCTGGGTTATAGGTTTCGGCCGCCCGAAATTTCAAGCACGGTTCCGGTCATGTATCGAGACATGTCACTGGCCAAGAACACCACAACATCTGCCACCTCGGTTGGTTCGCCAAATCGTCCCAGCGGAATCTCTGACAAACGTGACTCTTGAACCTTCTCTGGCATGGCATCAAGCATCGGTGAGTTTATTAACCCTGGCTGAATGGCGTTGACGCGCACACCGGCGAAGCCGACCTCTTTTGCTGCAGCTTTAGTCAAGCCAACCATGCCGGCCTTGGCAGCGCTGTAATTGGTTTGCCCCGGGTTTCCAACCTTGCCCGAAATCGACGAAACGTTGATGATCGAACCGCCGCCGTGATCTCGCATCCAGTCGGCAGCCGCACGGGTTCCCAACCAGGCGCCCTTCAGGTGCACGTCAATGACCAAGTCAAAGTCGTCTACGGTCATTTTGCGCATGGTTGCGTCGCGGGCTAAACCGGCGTTGTTAATCCAAACGTCGATAGTCGAAAATGCGGCTGTCGCTTCGGTCACAATTTTGTTGGTGTCAGTCTCGTTGGTCGCATCGGCAACAACAGCAATGGCCCGCGCACCCACGTTGAGCTCTTGCAACATTGCCTCTAGTCGAGGCTTACTCACATCGGTCAACACCAACTTGGCACCCTCTTCAAGAAATCTGATCGCCATAGCTGCACCCAAGGCACCGCCTGCACCTGTAATTACGGCAACTTTTCCATCTAGCAACATAATTTCTCCTTGTGACTTATCCGAAATAGCTGCCGCCGTTGGCGTGCAGGGTTTGGCCGTTTAGCGCCGAGGATTCAGAGCCAATTAGATAGTCGATTACGCTAACCACCTCTTCGCTTTCAAGAAAACGGTTTCCAAGCGTTTGGGCCAAAATCTTGGTGCGGGCGTCAGCGCTCAAACTCTCGGTCATGGGGGTTTCAGTGGCACCCGGCGCAACCGTGTTGATTCGAATATTGTGAGGCGCGAGCTCACGGGCATACGAACGAACCAGACCAAGAAGCGCAGCCTTTGACGCTGAGTAGGCCCCGCGCCCCATGAAGCCGCCGCCATTGAAGGCTGCGATGCTCGCTAGCACGACCATGCTGCCAGCTACCGAGTTGGCAACCATGTTTCGGGCAATCGGCGCCATAACGTTCTGAACGCCGACAACGTTGACCGCTAGGACCTTGGTAAAGTCGGCTGCCGAGATCTCGAGTAGCGGGGTTTGAGAAATGATGCCAGCAGAAACAACTAGGCCGGTAATTGGCGAGAGCCCAGCAATTTTGGCGATCTCAGCCTCGACTTGCGCCGCGTCGGTGACATCGACTCTGGCTGCGGTGTGCCCGTTACCCGGTAACGCATCTAGCGCCTCGCCTAGATTCGGGTTCATATCAAGAAGGTGAACGGTTGCGCCCTCTGAAGCAAACTTGTGGGCGCAGGCTAATCCAATACCTGACGCACCACCTGAAATTACGATGCTGCTTGTTGAGTTCGACATTGGTCTCCTAGATGATGGCAAGTGCGTTGGCTGGACTGCCCACACCACCTGGCATGTTGATTGGCTCGGCGGTTAGCAAAAAGGTGTGTGATCCTCGTGCCTGGCAGGCCTCGGCAAGCTCATCGAGATCCCACAACTCACCGATGGTCAAACCTAGAAGTGGAATCAGAACACGGTGCAGCATGCCAGTGTGGTTAGAGCGCTCTAGTGAACCGTTCTCTTCGGCAGCTGTGCGGATGTTTTCGCGGTTTGCCGGCCAGGCCTCGAGAGCAACGTTGTCTGCTGCTGCCAAAGCGACCTGATTGTTCCAGAGCCACTCGGCAATTGATTCACTTTGAGCAAGACCCGGCGAAACAACGGGCGAAGTAATTTTGGCTTCGCCGCTTCTTACTGCAGCCAACCAACCGGTGCGAAACAACAAGATGTCGCCGGGCTGAATTTCGCTGCCTTGCAAAGCTAGAGCGCCATCGATGTCTTCCACCGAGATTTGCTCGTTGGATGACTGATCAATCGGTTTGCCGATGCTCTTGCGATATCGATCAATATCGATCAAAAGCCCCCGGCCTGAGATTCCTCGCTCTGCAACCCTTTGAATACCAAGATCTGGCTTGCCTGCGACCAGATCGTCTCCCGAGAAGCCGTTATAAAAACCCTTATCCGGGTTGGCAAAGTGCCGCAGGCCATCGATCTGGGTACCCGCCTGAGGAAAAAAGTTGTCGATTCGGTCATCGCGGTGAAATTCATTGAGCCCGAAAACCTCGTGGCTTGGAATCCCGCGGTGTGCAATAAGTGGCGGATTGAAGAAATCCAACGGCAAGTTGAGGTTGATCACTTGCCCGGTCTTCACGCTTTCAAGCGCCGCCAAAACCCTCGCCGGGGTGAGCTGGTTCAGAGTTCCGAGTTGGTCATCTTTTCCGAACACACCCCAAGCGTTGGGATAAATGTCGTCTTTGTCGCGTGGCAAATCCCGATACAGCGGAATTGAGCCCTGCTTCATTGGTTTATTTGTCGCCCGAGGCGTCTTCCATGACCTGGTGAATCTCGATCATGTTGCCTGCTGGGTCGGTCAAGAAGATCTGGTACCAACCCTTGACTGACCAGATGCCCCAGTCGTCATAAGGAATCTTGTTTGCGTCTAGCTGTTCCATGACTTCTTTGATGTTGTCGGTGCGGAACGCGTAGTGACCGCCAATTAGAGGGTTCACTGAGTGACCTTCTAGAAGCGCCAAGTATGGCTGACGCTGAGTGACGTGAATTTGAAGGTTCTCTGGGTCGCCAGCTTCGAAGAACTTCGCAGCGTCGTCCCACTCTGCATCGCCATCGGTCGAACCGCTTGACTCGGTGGCAATCATCTGCGGGCTAGGAATCATCGAAAGGCCAAGAGCATCCTGGTAGAAGCTAACTAGTGAGGCCATGTGGTCTGAAGTTACGTTTACGTGGTGAAGTCTTAGGGTTGCCATTGAGTGTTTCCTTTCGCTTATAGGGAGTTTTTCACAGTATTTACAATCTGTCCAATACCTAATACATAAGGCATTATGTAAGTTTTGCTCATTAATCAATCAGCATTTTGTCTTGTTCTTCGATCACGCGGTTTGGCTTTGGAAATATCGCGTCGGCAACAGACACAACAGCGGCCAGAGCCTGGGAGCCGCTAGCGGCATCCCATGCTATTGCCGATTGCAAGGTGGGCAGCTCACCAATAATCGGCAAATAGGTGACCCCGGGTTGATTGATATTCAAGGTCGAAGAGAACGCGAGAGACACACCTTGGCCAGCGGCAACCATGGCGTGAATCGTGTAAGAGTCTGGTGCCTCTTGAACCACTCGAGGCGTGAATCCTTGATCCCAGCAAACTTTGTTTGTGATTGACCTGAGTGTTGAGCCACTATCGCGGGGAAAAGTGACAAATGGTTGGTCGATTAGATCCGAAATCTTCACAGACTTTTTAGCCGCCAATTCATGCTCGACAGGCAACACACAAACCAAGGTTTCATCTTCGATTGCGCGGTATGAAAGCCCCGGAAGGTTGAACGGCAAGCGCACAAACCCAAGATCGATGTCGCCTCGAGCGATGGCCTCTTGAGCCGCGTTGGCGTAAAGGTTTCCCCGCAGAACTAGCTCGATATTTGGATATCTAGCCTTGACCTCACGTGCCAGCTGCGGAAGAAGGTGTCGGGTGGCTGCGCCGGCAAACCCAATTCGCACCCTGCCATACATTCCCGAACCACTAGCCTTGGCTGCCATTTCGGCATCTTGCATGGCCTCTAGCACCAGTCGCGCGTGGCTCAGGAGCGCCTCGCCTGCTGAGGTTAGTTCGACAGATCTAGTGGTTCGAGCAAAGAGGCTAACCCCCAGTTCTTTTTCAAGGAGCTTGATTTGTTGACTTAGAGGCGGTTGCGCCATGTGCAAACGGTCTGCAGCGCGCCCGAAGTGAAGTTCTTCGGCTACGGCCATGAATAGTCTGAGTTGACGAATTTCCATGACTAAAATCTATCCATAATTTCGTCATAATGCGCAATCAATTAGGTATTGGACATGGCTCAATTTCACAGGAATACTTAGAAACCAGTTAGGCGCAAACGAGTGGAGCAAATTTTGGTCAACCCAAATCTTCGCAAGTCCAAGGTAATGGGCTTGAAAGAAGCAATCTCAAAGTACGTATTCGACGGAGCAACCGTTTCTATTGAGGGGTTCACTCACGCTATTCCGACGGCCGCCGGCCACGAAATAATCCGCCAGGGATTCAAGGACCTCACTCTGGTTCGAATGACAGCCGACATCATTGTTGACCAACTGCTTGCAGCCAACTGCATCTCGACTTTGGTCTCGTCTTTCGTTGGAAACTCATCGGCCGGTTCTTTGGGTGAAATTCGGCGCCGCATCGAAGATTCAAACCCGACGCACCTTGAGTTCAAAGAATATAGCCACTATGGCATGGTCTGTCGCTACCTTGCTGGCGCGCAAAAACTTCCGTTTTATCCACTCAAGTCATACTTTGGCAGTGACCTGCCAACCATCAACGACGAAATTCGCAAGGTCACCTCGCCTTACCCAAACGAAGACGGCACGTTCGACGAAATCTATGTCGTGCCACCGGTTAACCCAGACGTCACCATCGTGCATGCGCAGCGAGCCGACCAGTGGGGCAACATTCAGATGTGGGGTCTCACTGGCCTTCAGGCCGAGGCAGTCTTTGCCGCCGATCATGCAATCGTCACGGTTGAAGAAATTGTTAGCGATGACTTGGTTCGGTCAGACCCAAACCGCACAATCATCCCTTCACACGCGGTCTCAGCAGTGGTCGAGGTTCCTTTTGGAGCTCACCCATCTTTCACTCAGGGCTACTACGATCGCGACAATGACTTCTATCGCGACTGGTCTGCAATCAGCGGCGATAAAGAGCTGCTTGAACAGTGGCTTGAAAAGTGGATTTTTGAGACCACCGACCACAGCCAATATGTCGAGATGATGGGCGAGGCAACTCGTGACCGGCTGAAGGTCGGCGATGCTTTTAGCACTCCAATTAATTACGGTTCAAGAATTCAATAGGAGAAACCATGGAAACCCTAGCTTTTTCAGTTGATGAGTTACTGACTGTCACCGCCGCCCGTGAATTGGCCGGAAAGAATGTTGTGTTTGCGGGAATCGGTCTGCCAACCCTTGCTGTTTCTTTGGCACAAGAGACAACTGCACCAAACATCGAAGTTATTTATGAATCGGGAGTCTGCGGCGCCCACCCTTCAGCGCTGCCAGCAACAATCGCCGATTCAGTGTTGATCACCGACTCTGAGGCTGTGCTTAACCTCGCATCACTATTCGGATACGTTCTTCAAGGCGGTCGAATTGACGTTGGATTTTTGGGCGCAGCTCAAATCGACAAGTTTGGCAATTTGAACTCCTCGGTAATTGGCGAATGGGAAACCCCGAGCAAGCGACTTCCTGGCTCTGGCGGAGCCCACGAAGTGCTGGCAAATGCAAAAGAAACATTCGTCATCATGCGCCGCCACTCAGAGCGTTCTTTTGTAGAAAAGGTCGACTTTGTCACCTCGGCAGCACCCGACATGGCAAGAGCAGCGGGCAGCCGCTCAAAGGCAAAGGGCGTTACTCGCGTCTTCACCCAATTCGGTGTTCTAGCGCGTGAAGATGTTGGCCAAGAGTTGCAGTTGACCGGCATTCACGCTGGCATCGACGTTGACACTGTGATCAAATCCACTGGCTGGAATCTCAAGGTGCACCCAGACCTTGACGTGATTGCCAACCCATCGGCAGAAGAGCTGGAACTACTCAGAACCGAAATCGACCCAACCGGCATGTACCTGCGTTCATAAGAGGCTCAAATGATCATTCAGTCAATCGAAACTATCCCGTATGCCATTGCTTATAAGAAACCGCTGAAGTTCGCGAGCGGCATGGTCAATGTTGCCGACCACGTTCTGGTCAAGGTGACAACCGCAGATGGCGTCGTAGGCTTCGCTGACGCACCTCCCCGTCCATACACCTATGGCGAGACACAAGAGTCAATCGTTGCCGTGATTGAGAAACTTTTCGCGCCTGGAGTTGTGGGCCTAAAACTCACCGACTCAGCGCGCATCCGTGAAATTTTGAATCGCACGATTGGCAACGATGCCGCGAAGGGCGCACTCGACATTGCGATTTGGGATGCCCTCGGAAAAACCCTAGGCCTGCCGGTGCATGAGCTTCTTGGCGGCTACACAAAAGCGCTAAAAGTTTCGCACATGCTCGGTTTTGACGAACCTGGCGTGGTACTTGATGAAGCACTGGAAATGCGTGAAACCTATGGAATCAACGCATTCAAGGTAAAGGTCGGTCGCTCACCGATTGGTCTGGATCTCGAGATCTGCAAGGTTTTGCGCGATGGTCTCGGCCCTGAAGCCGACATCTATGTTGATGCGAATCGCGGTTGGACGTCTACCCAGGCTCTCGCTGCGCTGCCGATTCTTTTAGACGCCGGCGTTTCGACGCTCGAAGAACCCTGCGATGCAAAGGACGCTCTCGGTCGTCGAGAAATCGTAAAGAAATCGTTGATTCCGGTGGTCGGCGACGAGAGTGTTCCGACAATGGGAGATGTGTCACGAGAGTTGCTCTCGGGAGGCTGCACGGCGATCAGCATAAAAACCGCGCGCGGAGGATTTTCGAACGCGACCCGAATTTTGAACCTGTGCGAGGGCATGGGCGTTGAAGTGATGATTGGCAACCAAATTGACACCCAGCTTGGAACCGCGGCATCGCTTGCCTTTGGAGCAGCCAACAAGGCGACCACTAAAAAAGCCGCTGAGCTTTCAAACTATCTAGACATGGCAGATGACTTGGTCGTTAACCCGCTCAAGATTTCAAACGGCGAAATGAGCGTTTCGCCCTTGCCAGGAGTCGGCATTGAATTAGACGAAGCGAAACTTGCCCACTACAGAGTTTGATACTTGACTCGTCGCAGCATCAAAAGCGAAGTGGCGGCTAGCAAATAACTTGCGGCAATAAACAAGGCTAGGTTGGTCGAACTGGTGCCCACCACGAGAGTGATGGTCAGGATTGCCAGAGCTCCGCAGGCCGACGAAACCAAGCCTTGAAGGCCAGCCGAGGTTCCGGCGTTCTTAGCCTGGTTCTGCATCGCAAGTGCCATGCTGTTTGGTGTGACCAAACCAACCGTTGCAAAAGTTAGCAACAGGCCAATTTCTAGAACAACAAAGTTGCCGGGCAACGCCACCGACGAAAGCATTGCAACCGCAGCTGAGATTGCCAACCACATTCCAACTTTGAACGCTCTCACCGTCTTGTACTTTTTTAGAAGTGGCGTATTTAGAGCGCTCGAGGCCAATAAGCCAAGCCCGTTGAACACCAGCAACGCGCTAAAGACCTGAGGGCTCATTTCATAATCCTGTTGAACGGCAAAAGACCCGGTCGAAAGATAGGCAAAAAGCCCGGCGGTTGTAAATCCGTTTGCAACCAACGAAATTCGAAAGTATCTGTCAGAAAGCGCGCTTCCCCAACCTCTCGCAACGGCAAAAGGGGTGAATGTAACTCGGTTTTCTGGCGAGTGAGTCTCTTTCAGGCTCACAAAGGCCCAGAACAAAATAACCAAAGCGACCGCCGCGAGAAAGACAAAAATTCCTCGCCAGTCAGTGAACAGCAAAATTAGACCGCCGATAGCCGGGGCAATAATCGGGGCAATGCTTTTCACCACCATCATCGACGAATAGATTTTGGCCGATTGCTCACCTTTTGTCGTGTCTCGAACCACCGCCATGGCAACTGTCATGGCAGCTGCGCCGGCGAAACCCTGAACAAATCGGAATGCAATCACGGTGTTCAGGTCTGACGCGACTGAAATAATCAGCGAAGCGAAGAAGTAACTAAAAACGGCACCAAGAATAGGTTTGCGACGGCCAACCGAATCACTCAGGGAACCGGCTAGAAACATCCCTGTTGCCATGCCAATCAGATTGACCAAAATAGTCATCTGAATTCCGGCGGCCGAACTCGAGAGATCTTTTGCCATTGCCGGCATTGCCGCTATGTATGTGTCAAAAGTGAACGGCCCAAGCATCTGCAGGCCACCCAGCAGAAGAACCAGAGATTTTTTCAATCGCCGATGTCGGCTAGTGCAGCCTTGACAATCTCAAAAACCTCATCCGGAGCCGTGTTCAGCAAGTCGTGCCCCACAGGCAACGAATAGGTCTTCCAACCCGCGTCTTGGCTTAGGCGGTCGTAAATAACCTCGAATGGGCTGATCATTCCGGGAACACCAAAATACTCTTCGGCATAGACATAAACCTTGGTCGGAACATCGAAAATATCCAGCGAGTAGTTCATCGGTTGCAACTTAGTGGCCAACGGGTGCGGTCGCACATTTGGGCGCATCGCCAAAAACGCCTCATCTGGGTACACGTTCAAACCATCTGTAGCCGAGGCTAGAAAACTCTTGTGCATGTCGGCATCGATGAGATCCCAGAGTCGCTGCCCAGGTTGCGGCAGTGCCGCGTCAAGATAAACCAAACCCGTAACCTTGGCACTGGTGCGGTCTGCAGCGCCAGTGATAACCATGCCGCCATAGCTGTGCCCAACTAGAACGACTTCTTCTAGTTGGTTTTGTTCAATCACGTCGAGAACGTCTTGCACATGGGTGTCTAAGTTGACGACCTTGCGCTCGTTAGACGCAGGGTCTAAACCTGAAGGATGCGGAGCAAATACAGTGTGGCCAAGGGCGCGCAGCTTTGCAGCGATGTCGTCGAAATACCAACCACCGTGGCCGGTGCCGCCGATGAAGATTAGATTTGCCATGGCTAAATTGCCCTTATCTCGTTGGTGAATGGTCTACTCGAAATACTATGGCCGTGACACCGCTCGAATCCATAAAAATTGATACTCATTGAAACGTAGATTGATACCTGATAACAAACCAATACTTGGCGGCTAACCTCGTGCGGCATGCACTCATCAGTTCAAGGCAAAGTCACTATTTAGCGATAGCCTCGGCATCATGAGACACAACATCGATCAACAGATTCAGCGCCTTCGCAACTACAACATTGTTGCCGGTTTTCTTCACCTATTTCAGGCCATCGCCTTTGGCAGCTTCTTGGCTCAGCTCGATAACCAGGTACTTTTTCCAGTAACCGCGGACTACATGGCAGGCCCGCCTGGCTCAGGCCTCACCGAACGCGTAACCGTTTTCGAGATCAATCTAGGTTTCGGCGTGGTGGCGTTCTTGGCACTGTCGGCCTTCTTTCACTTCTTGATCTCGTCGCCGTTATTCTTCAGTCGCTATTCAGCAGGCCTAAAACTGAATCACAACTATTTCAGGTGGGTTGAATACTCACTCAGTTCGTCAGTGATGATTTGGCTAATCTCTCAGCTTTGCGGGCTCAGCGACATCGGGGCCTTGTTCGCCATATTTGGCGTAAACGCATCCATGATTCTGTTCGGGGCGCTTCAAGAAAAGTATGAGACCCCAGGCAACAAGAAGTTCCTGCCTTTCATTATGGGTTCGATGACCGGCGTCGTGCCATGGATCGTGATCTTCATCTACACCTTGCAACCAGGCGGAAGCCACAAGGCAGAGGTGCCAGGCTTCGTCATCGGCATCATTATTTCACTTTTCATCTTCTTCAACACTTTCGCGATCAACCAGGTGCTCCAATATCGCCAGGTCGGAAAATGGGTCAGCTATTTGCAAGGAGAACGCAGTTACATCACGCTGAGTCTGGTGGCCAAGTCAATCTTGGCTTGGCAGGTCTTCTCGGGAGCAATTGTGCCGGTTCTCACTGGAACTAACTAGCCAAAGCTATTAAACAAAGACACCCGCCATTTGGTGGGTGTCTTTGATTGTGTGGCTAGTGAGGGATTCGAACCCCCGAAGGCTGAGCCGGCTGATTTAAGGTTTGTGAAAAGTTGAACCGGTCTAGAAACGGCCGGCTAGAGCGCAAACAAGTGGGGAAAACGCACAATTATTGTGACAATAAGCAATGCAAAGTTGG
>JACCEA012566525.1_pt1 | contig 12468 bp, 8 predicted proteins | sample 7449851 | NCBI WGS metagenome assembly JACCEA01 (sample SAMN15323453, study PRJNA562643) | freshwater metagenome | isolation source: river surface water | place: USA:Blue River Watershed | collected 2017-08-18 | reverse complement strand
ATCAGTAGGCGAAGCTGCAATATCATTTATTGTGGAATAGCTATAAATACCAGCTCCATTTGACACAATCCACGCAAGATCAGCAATACCATTACCATTAAAATCAGCCGCCTGAACTGTACAGCAATATGAAATCGCTGAACTAAGTTGATAATTCTTTCCACTAAAAGTACTTCCAAGAAAATCCATCTTAATATTTTTAGTTTCAATTTGATTCGTAGTCACATTCTTTTGTGTTCTACCCCATTCAAATTGGGTAACATCAAAACAATTCGATTGCGACGTGCATTCTTTAACCGACTGCAAACGCGTTACGTACCCCGCCAAACCACTGCTGGTCGCAAGATCAAATTGATAGCTGCGATGTAATAGCCCCAACAACGAATACGAATTAATTTGGGTGAGCAATTTATTGGTACGGAATTCATAACCGGCTACATATTTTGAGATTGGATCATCGCGATCCCTGTAGATAAACTCGATGTACGCACCAGGATCAGTAGTGGTATTGGGGACAGCAAACGCATAATTAATACGCTTGATACGTAAACCATCTGCAGCCGTACCTTCGTAGGTATATTCAATTGCATTATTGGTAGCGTCTTTATACTGACTCAGCGCCCAAGTCATAGTGGCAGCACCCTGCTCTTTAGCAGTTGCCGCACCACCAAATACTAATCTTGCTCCATCTTCTGCTGTCGCTTCGAAATAATCCGGATTGCCTGGGGTACCACCTTTTGCGGTGTACACAACGCCGTTATCGATTTCAGTTTTGTACTGGCTTTCTGCGGCACCTTGTGTACCGGCTACCAACATTAAACGTTGGGTATCAATACAAAAACGGTCTTCCGCTGACCAAGTGATGGCTTTGTTTACTCCGTCTCGTACCAGTGTTTGTGGGCAGCGTTTAATAACACTTAGTCCACCGATGGAGCCGCCTTTACCCAACAAACCATTAGCGGCCTGGCTGTTATAAAGCGCGGTGATATTGGGCTTAACGCCACCTACTCCATTCGGAGCCAAAATAGGCAAGGTATAAACGGCAGCCCCCAGGCGATCAACATCCAACGAGCCAAGTGTTTGCGTAACCTGCGCAGAAGCTGACAATGAAAACAGCAACGCAACACAAACAACTTGAAGTGATGAACTCAAGCGACCAAAGGAAAAAGCAGACATAGACATGAGAAATGCCATCCATAGAGAAGAAAGAGACAAATGATTGCCCCTGGACCCTGTAATTTCGGAGGGGGTGACGCGGAAGGAACGCATCCCAGCAATTCACCAGAAGCAGGCAAATGCTGTCCTAAAAATGCTGCTATCCAAGGGATTTATTCTGGTGCGCAATTTACCATGGGCGACCGAAAGCGTCCATTTTTCGAGCTGACAGATACTTTTCTGCGAGCCTTAAAAGTTATGGGCAGCCTAAAAAACCACGACCAATAACAACGTAACCGCCATTGTTAAAGGAATACTAAATTTTTTACCTGATCAACAAATAACACCCGAATGAAACCGAAACTCCGCATCCGTCCCTTCAATCAAGGTTTTTTCCAAAGCAAGAAATTCCTGTACGCGAGCAGAAATATCTTTGCCTTCAGCGGCGCGTTTGGCGAGAGTTAAATAGTCTTCGTAGTGGCGGGCTTCGGATTTGAGTAAGGAGAGATAGAATTTTTGTAATTCTTCATCGAGATGGGGAGCGAGTTTGGCGAAGCGTTCGCAGGAGCGGGCTTCGATGATGGCGCCGACGATGAGTGTATCTATATAGCGACCGGGCTCTGAGGTGCGGACGAGTTTGCGCAGTTCGCCAGCATAGTTACCCGGCGTGATTTGATCGTAAGGAACGCCGCGCGCTTCCATGATATCCATTACCTGTTCGTAATGACGCAACTCTTCACGCGCGAGGCGCGACATTTTTTGCATCATGTCGAAATCACCCACGTAGCGAAACATTAATGTTATTGCCGTGGAGGCTGCCTTCTTTTCGCAATTTGCATGATCAAGCAATAATAGTGCTTGATTATCCAATGCATTTTTAATCCAGGCATCGGGAGTTTCGCAGTGAAGAAATTCGTGGATTCGGGCGAGTGCGTTCATAAATATTCAGGAATAACTATTTGTGGTAATTAATTGTTTCGGCAGTAACAAAACACGGAGATATATAGCGCTCGTAGTGCGCACAACTCAAGGCAAAAAAGTCTTTGTCGATATTATCGCGAATAACACCTAGCGACTCCCCCTGCCAGGCCGGCTGTAACTCCAAACCATAAAGGGACAAATCTTGAATCTGGCTGGCACCCGCGCGCAACAAATCAAATACCCAGCAATAGGGATTTTGTTCCGGCTTAAATTGAATTTGCTGGTGCTTAATTTGGGTGAGCAGCAACTTTTCATCATTGATTTGAATCATGTTCTGCACAATCTGCGCAAGAAAATGCTCCAGCCGCTGGGCGATCAATAATTTTTGTTCGTGGGTATAAGAGTTCCAATCGATAACTTCATGGGCAAAACGTTTGCAGCCACGACAGACACTGTCGCCAATGCCGGTGGAGCAAATGCCTACGCAGGGTGTTTTTACAGGTTTTAATACAAGCATAGTTTTTTTAACGCAGCGGGCCGATGACTCGGCCCGCTCAGGTTTACATCTTTTAAAACGGTTAAGAAAAATTTAGTCAGGTGTTCCGACCATTTAATAGGGAGTGCCGGTGATGGCCAAATCAATTTTCCACAGTGCACCGGCACCCGTCAGAAATAATGTTTTTCCGTCGGCACCACCAAACGCAACGTTCGTTAAGTTTGCATCCGTAGTGGCTTGGGCAATCTGCTGACCTTGCGGGTCATATACACGCAACTTGCGCGCGATGTGCTCGGTCAAATAAATATTACCCAAACAGTCAATCGCCATACCATCAGGAATGGTTAAGCCAGTAACGAGATCTGTCCCTTTTTGCGGTACACCATCAACAATCGGATAGGCGCGCAATATACCTTGTTCACCACCGCCATTAACATAAAGCGCACTTTCCGTCGGCGACAATGCGATGCCATTAGGGTTAGTGATGGTGTCGTCGACTAACGTCACCGTACCATCGGTAGCCACCCGATAGACCCCGGTTTTTTCCTGACCGCCAGGTGCCGCATCGCGCTGAAAGGCGGGATCGGTAAAATAAATAGTCCCGTCTTTGGCGACGGCAATATCGTTGGGCGAATTAAATACGTTGCCATTGTATTGCTCTGCGACCGCACTGCGCTCACCGGTTGCCGGGTTAAAGCGCGACAGACCTTTGTATTTGTGAGTACCCGCAATTAGGAAGCCGTTGTTATCGACCGCCAAACCGTTACTACCGGTATCGTCAATTGCTGTTGTCACAGCACCACTGGCATCCAACTTTTGAATACGCGATGGAAATCCGGCACTGAAGGTGAAATCTGAAAAATACAGTGAATCCTTAATCCACACAGGCCCTTCATAAAGACCATCTTCCGTGCGAGTGGTGTTAGCCGCTTCGATACGCACCGGCATTAATTCACCTGAGGGTGCTGTACCACTACAGGTGGCTGCATTTGGAGTTGTATTGGCAGTTGCTGCACTCGCTACCGGGGCTGCTGGAGATTCAACCTGGGCTTGAGTTGCGGGTGTTGCTGCCTCTTGTTTTTGGCCGCAACCAGCTATCACTAATAAGCTGGCCATAAGGCCGGAAATCATGAGGTGATGCTTTTTGGTATTCATAATGTCCTCATCCGGGTGGTCTTTAATTGGGCGCTTGTTGCTGCAGAGTCGTTATTGTTATGTCTGGTTTACCAGACAGCCTCTCACCGCATTGTTTTGATCGACCAAACAGGCACGCCACCTTATCACAAGAGACCGCAAAATCCGAAGCCAGCGAAGCTAATCGCTCCACCATTAACAGGCTTAATTGCTTCAGGTATACTTTGCGCCCGATTTACCGCTCTCTCGCGAGCAACCCAAGAGCGTTTAGTTTTTAACGCCCTTTCGCATCCATGAAGGTCATGGATAGTCTCCTGACGCAGAGATCCTGCAGAGGGAGTAACTCTTACACTAATGAGGATAAAACCGTGCTTGAAGCCTATCGTAAACAGGTCGCAGAACGCGCCGCAGAAGGTATTCCACCAAAACCACTAAACGCAGAACAAGTTGCCGGATTGGTTGAGTTGCTGAAGAATCCCCCCGCTGGTGAAAACGAAGTACTCCTTGATTTGATCACCAACCGCGTTCCGCCCGGCGTTGATGAAGCCGCCTATGTAAAAGCCGCTTTCTTAAGCGCGATACTCAAAAACGAAGCAAGCTCTCCCCTCATTGATAAGCCCCTCGCGATTAAACTGCTCGGTATGATGCTCGGCGGTTACAACATCGAACCTTTGGTAAACCTGCTCGACGACACAACTCTGGCTCCTTTGGCTGCTGAAGAACTCAAACACACCCTGTTGATGTTTGACGCATTCCACGACGTGGAAGAGAAAGTAAAAGCAGGCAATGCGCATGCAAAAGCCTTGATGCAATCCTGGGCTGATGGCGAGTGGTTCACCAGCAAACCAAAAGTTGCAGAAAGCACCAAACTCACCGTATTCAAAGTCACTGGTGAAACCAATACCGATGACCTGTCACCTGCACCTGATGCATGGTCGCGCCCGGATATCCCACTGCACGCACTGGCCATGTTCAAAATGGCACGCGACGGCATTACTCCTGATCAACAAGGCTCAATCGGCCCGATCAAGCAAATCGAAGCACTGAAAACCAAAGGCTTCCCGCTGGTATTCGTCGGTGACGTTGTCGGTACCGGTTCTTCACGTAAATCCGCTACCAACTCTGTGCTCTGGTTCATCGGTGACGACATTCCCGGCGTACCCAACAAGCGCACCGGCGGTGTGTGTATCGGCGGCAAAGTAGCCCCGATTTTCTACAACACCATGGAAGATGCAGGTGCACTGGTATTTGAAGCTCCGGTTGACGACCTGAACATGGGCGATGTGATTGAGATTCGTCCTTACGACGGCAAAATTCTGAACGGCACCACCGGTGCAGTAATCTCTGAATTTGAATTGAAATCCGAAGTACTGCTGGACGAAGTTCAAGCAGGCGGTCGCATTCCATTGATCGTTGGTCGCGGGCTGACCAGCAAAGCGCGCGAATCATTAGGTTTGCCGCCGAGCACTCTGTTCCGCTTGCCACAAGCACCTGCTGACACAGGTAAAGGCTACACTCTGGCTCAGAAGATGGTCGGTAAAGCCTGCGGCACCACCGGAATTCGTCCAGGCACTTACTGTGAACCAAAGATGACTACCGTTGGCTCTCAGGACACCACTGGCCCGATGACTCGTGACGAACTGAAAGATCTGGCTTGTTTGGGCTTCTCTGCCGACCTGACCATGCAGTCATTCTGTCACACCGCTGCTTATCCAAAGCCGGTTGATATCGAAACCCAACACACATTGCCCGACTTCATCATGACTCGTGGCGGCGTTTCGCTGCGTCCAGGCGACGGCATCATCCACTCATGGTTGAACCGTATGTTGCTGCCTGACACCGTAGGTACCGGTGGTGACTCTCACACCCGCTTCCCAATCGGCATCTCCTTCCCAGCCGGTTCTGGCTTGGTTGCCTTCGCAGCAGCTACCGGCGTTATGCCACTGGATATGCCTGAGTCAGTGCTGGTTCGTTTCAAAGGCGAGCTGCAACCAGGTATCACTCTGCGTGACTTGGTAAACGCTATTCCGCTGTACGCTATCAAACAAGGTTTGTTGACCGTAGAAAAGAAAGGCAAAAAGAACATTTTCTCTGGTCGCATCCTGGAAGTAGAAGGCCTGCCAAACCTGAAAGTAGAACAAGCGTTCGAAATTTCTGACGCATCAGCAGAGCGTTCAGCGGCTGGCTGTACTATCAAGCTCGACAAAGAGCCGATCATTGAATACCTGAAATCCAACATCACTATGCTTCGCTGGATGATCGAACAAGGTTACGGTGATGTTCGCACCATTGAACGTCGTGCACGCAAAATGGAAGAGTGGCTGGCTAACCCGGTGTTGATGGAAGCTGATGCTGACGCAGAATACGCAGCGATCATCGACATCGATCTGGCCGACATCAAAGAGCCAATCCTGGCTTGCCCGAACGATCCGGACGATGTGAAAGTATTGTCAGACGTGCAAGGCGCGAAGATTGATGAAGTGTTTATCGGTTCTTGTATGACCAACATTGGTCACTTCCGTGCAGCCGGAAAACTGCTGGCCGCCACCAAAGAAGCGCTGACCACCCGTTTGTGGATCGCCCCACCGACCAAGATGGATGCGCATCAGCTGATGGAAGAAGGCTACTACAGCATTTACGGCGTGAAAGGTGCCCGCACCGAAATGCCAGGTTGCTCGCTGTGCATGGGCAACCAGGCACGCGTTGCGAAAAACTCTACTGTGGTATCTACCTCTACCCGTAACTTCCCTAACCGTTTGGGTGAAGGTGCAGATGTGTATTTGGCCTCTGCTGAGCTGGCGGCAATCGCTGCTATTCTTGGCAAGCTGCCAACGCCAGAGGAATACCTGAGCTACGCGCAGAAGATTGACAGCATGTCGGCCGATATTTACCGTTACCTCAACTTCAATGAAATTGAGGCCTACCAAGACGCGGCCAACGAAGGCAAACGTATTGCAGCGGTAGAGATTCAAACTGTTGCCGTTTAGTAAGGTGCTCTGGTTAAATTTGCCAGACAAAACCTTCGTGTTACAAAAAAAGCCCGCTGCATAGCGGGCTTTTTTTTGCCACAATTTTCACCCTAATTAACCATAACAAAAACCGGCAGGAAACCTTATCGCAACTATACTTCTGGCATAAATACTGCTCCCTCAGAGTAAATTATTCCTTTTCGTCATTTTTTTGGCGATTCATTTTATTGAGGCCTCACTATGGATCAGCTGCAAGAACTTCTTCGTCAGGCAGAACTAAAACAAAAAAGTCTGGAACTGGAAATGGTATTTCAGCGAAACATGGAGTTTTTTCGCCAAGCCGAACCCAATATTTACAACAAATACCACAACTACACACCAACAAAGATAAGAATGATGTTAGCCCCAGAGGGATACGTTAATCTGGTGAACGCCGATTTGAACAATGCACCCGTCTTTAGCAAAGACCCAGTTGCCTTTTGTCAGGAATACGTTAATCAATACAAACTGTTTCCATCTCGCTATCGGGTTCTTGCGCGCACGACCCAAGCATTGGACATAGAGAGCGATGCCCACATCAGCAAAATGAATCCAATGATTGATTATATAAACTCCAAGGAGCTAACCAATACATTGGTGCCGCTCGAGAAAGAAACGCAATTTTTGTTAGTTATGGGCATCGGCTTGGGATATCACATTACGCAACTATTGGAAGTGACCGATATAAAGCACCTTTGCATTATTGAACCACACGAAGATATATTCTACGCCGCGCTCCACACCATTGACTGGCACAAACTGTATGATCATTTCGATCGCCAATATACAACATTTAACCTAATCGTCGGTCAAACTCCCAGTGAATGTTACGAGCAAATAAGAGTCTATTTAAATCAGATCGGTCTTTTTAACGCGGCACGACCCAATAACTTTGACCACCTTAGCAGCCCGGAGATGAAAGCAACTACGTCGATGTTTTTTGAAAAATTGCCTACGCTGATTGGCGCAATGGGCTATTTCGACGATGAGCAGATCAGCCTTTCACACTCTGTCGCGAACTACCGAAACAATACACCCATACTGCGTTCTCATGCCCTACTGACAAACAGCTACATTAATAAACCAGCTTTCGTTATTGCTAATGGACCATCTTTGGACAAAGCAAAAGACTTTCTGTTGGCCAATCGGGACAAAGCAATTATATTTTCCTGTGGAACTGCACTTGGTTCACTCGCAAAGCTTGGGATAAAACCAGATTTCCATATCGAAATGGAACGCACACGCCCCGTTGTGGAATGGATTGAAACGTCTACTACCGAAGAGTTCCGCAAAGACATCATATTACTCGGTTTAAATACTATTCATCCGGATACCTTTGCACTGTTCAATACCGTTGGAATGGGCATGAAAAGCAACGACCTTGGCACTCACTTTATTTGCCAATACATTGGCGAAGATCAGTTTGTGATAAACATGGCTTTATCCAACCCAACCGTCGGCAACACAGGTATGGCATTCGCCGCCGCATTTGGATTTTCAGACATTTATATTTTTGGCATGGATTTCGGTTTCCCTGCAGAAGGAAAACACCACTCGGAATTAAGTAAACACTATGATATCGACGATGAGCATCAAGAAGACCTGCACCTTTACAAACATGACGCAGAAGGGAACATTCTTTTGGATGGAAACTTCGGCAATAAAATTGTTAGTACTTCTGTGTACTCCCATGCACGCCTTGCAGTAGAAACACTCCTCCTGCAAAATAAAAAAATCAGTTGCTACAACACAAGTGAAGGTGTACTTATTAGAGGCAGTAAACCTATACGCTATGAAGACATAGATCTAAGCGGCACGCCGATCATAGATAAAAAGTCTTACTCTCGCAGTCTCTACAACACCCACTTCAACATGAATGGACTAAAGAAAATCCACGATAATGCGGAAGTAATGGAAAAATTCTCTCCCGTATTAGACCTATTTGATCAATTTAGAGTAATTTTCACCAAAGATGCCACCAGCAGAAGTGAGGCATTCCTGATGCTAACCGAGCATCACCACATCGCACTAAACGCAGGGAAAGACAAAATTAGACAGTATGCTTATTCGTTAATTAAAGGCAGTGTTCATTCATTTAACTTTGTATTGGCAAAATCACTCTATAACGGAGCAAGCGAAAAAGAAGGAGTAGAGATCTTCAACCATGCCAAGAGTTACTATCTGGAATTTATGGATCATGCCGAACAAAAACTTCGTAACGAACTCTTAAAACCTGACGCACGCACTCGCAATCTGGCGGAAAAAATAAAAAACCAGCCAAAGTTACATTAACGCCTTCGATCACTGAATTGCAGCTAACAGAATTGACGCAGCAACCAGGCGTCAATTTTTTTATGTGTAGATTGAATGCCAGATAACAGCTTAGAAACAACCTCACTTTCATTTGTCTCGCCCGCCACCAAAGCCATCTGCGCCTTATCAAAGAGCACCGATGAAAAGCCACTTAATGTAACGTCAATCGCAAGATCAGTTAAATTGAGTTCTCGATACAAATGACTAATCTGCGGATAACAAACTAATCCCAATGTCGGCACACCCATTCCTAAAGGGCATACGTTAGCGTGAAAACGCATTGCCAAAACCAGGCTAGCCTGCTGATACAGTGAAAATTGCCTTTCGCCGCCGACGGTTCCTACCAAATATGGCGCAACAGCAACTCGACGACGACGCAAGTTATCCGGTAAAAATTCTATTACTGAAGATATAGGCGCATAATCGCGAAAAATATGCGGAACAAACACGAGGTTCAAATCAGGATTGGCGGTAAGCAGCTGTTCAAGGCAGCCAGCAAACTCTTTAAAAAATCCTTCAGCTGACAGAAAGTTTTGCCCGCCTTTGAAACGAGTATCCAACATATCTCCCGCCAAATTTATAACAATATTTCGGGGAGAATTTGCCAATTCGGGAAGGCTGTGCGCCGCTGGCGTCACAAAAAAACCACCATCCGGAACAGCAGACACCGCTCGCGAGTAATACTCGCCGAGATATTTTTCCAGGGTATCCACAGCGCCATCATTGCGCACCGCCACAAAAAATCTATCGTCTGCCAGGATACAATCCATAAACGCCCGAAAGCGCTGCAAACAGATGTCCGGCACCCCCTGACCTGCGTCAACACCCAATCCGTAAAAAAGCACCGGGCAACGAATTTTAGCCAAGAGTTCGGGCGGCAAATCAATCGAACATCCGGTACGCGAACTCTCAACCCAAAGTTCGAAATAATTGCCACCGCCTATCAACAAAAGATCAAATTGATTGGCGTAACTAATAAAGTCGTCATCAAAAAATCGCTGTTTCCAATAGAACTCCCGAATTTCCAGTTCGGTAAAATTCAGCTGAAATGAAAGGTTTTGCGCAAACTGTGCCCGAGCACCTGCGTGATTCGCATTGTCACCTATATTGCCGGAAAAGCTTGCCAGGTGAAGAACTTTTAAATGTCGTAGCATTACGCCTCACTTTGCCACACAGTATGGCGTAATCGCCATTGGCCATATTCATCCCTAACCCATAAATGCGGTGAACGGAATTTATCAACTGATTCCCAAAATTCCTGTTCACTCGAACTAATGTAGTCTAGAAACTCATGGAAATATTTTTTGGGAAATTCCTGATCATATTTTTTAACCAGATGCACAGCCTCTTCCCGGGTAATTTTCCCATTTCGAACCTCCTGAGCAGCATCATAGGTTGCTCGGCCAATGCCAAATTTGATCAAGGTAGTGAAATAGTGAAATGGGTCGATCTTATCGTCGATACTACTGTACTTTGAATAGGAACCTTCGGTGCGATCGGGGTTCGCCTGGAAGCCGGTATGCTCAGCCGCATAGTAATAACATTCCTGGGGATCCCATTTCAGGTAATAGCCAAGGTAGTGAACTTCAATATTTTTTTCTGCCAATAGCTCCGGGCGCGGCGCGATATACGGAGTAAAATCATTCAACGTAAAATCATATTGGTCGATAATTTCGCGCACAGTCACGCCACCCAAACGCATGTCTAATGGATCATCGGTAGAGAAGAACTTGGGATCCATTGTTGGCTTAGCGTTCTCATCAACTTTATTGCCATACTCCGCCTGATTCTCGCCATACATGACTAACGGAACATTAAATTTTGCAGCCATTAATGGCCCAATAATTCGCTGGCCAACAATAAACGGTTGAAATGGATGCAGAAGATTAATAAACGCGAGGCGCGTTAACAGGCGGTGCAGCTTACCATTGGGTGTAAATAACACATTGTCCAATCCTCCAACATGCATCCAATTTTGCATGTTTTTCCAACCAATATCAGTGTACAGGTGCGGGGACCAGGTTACCGTCAATGGGTTCATTCCGTATTTATATTTCAAAACATGCGCGGTGAACGCACTGTCCTTTCCTCCACTACCAGGAACTATTACATCGTAACCGCCATCGTTGCGCTTAAAGCGGGCTAACAATGCTTTTAATTCATCCTCTTTCTGTTGCCAATCAATCCCCTGATCTTTCTGCTCGGCGAAACGGCAAGCACTGCAAATACCGTCATCGTCAAAATCAATTACTGATTTTTTTTCCGTGGCCGTATGTTTGAACTCAACGGTAGAATTAGGGCGCTGATTGGAAATTACACATCGCTTACAAAACGTAACTTGTGGAGGGAGACCAAAAAAAGTTTCCATAATCAGACTCACTTAGTCATTCGACACAGTAAAAAATTAGGTTTATTTATCTTCATTTTGTTAATTGAAAACAAATGATTTAAGCAAAGATAAGCCTAATGCACCGCTTTTCTCTGGATGAAATTGCACACCACAAACTCGACCGTTTATCGCCATGGAGCAATAGTCGATTCCCGCGTAAGTCGTGGTTGCCAGTAAATGCTCTGACTTATCCGGTACACATACAAAACTATGCACAAAGTAATAAAATCCATCCAATGCAGTAGATGCAAACACGGCGTCAGCATCAGCGTTTTTATTCCAGCTAACCGCACTCCATTCAATGTGCGGTAACCTGGCGGGAACTGGCAATTGCTTTTCCTCTGCATAACGGGAGAAATGAATAACCCTACCCGGGATTATCCCTAACCCTTTTGCCCCGCCATGCTCCTCGCCAAAATCAAACAACATCTGCATCCCAACACAAATGCCCAACATGGGCTTACCCTGGGATACATAGGTTTTGATCGCATTATCCAGCGAATATTCCTTTAACTTTTGCATACAATATGGAAAGGAACCAACGCCAGGTAAAACTAATCGATCTGCCGCAATAATACGCTCAGGATCGCGAGTCAATTCCACTTCACAACCAATAAATTCAAACGCGTTCGTCAAACTGCGGATATTGCCTACACCATAATCAACAATCACGAGCTTCATACACTGACCTCGCGTCTCACTGGATATCCTGCATCCGCGATTGCCACTTTTACGTTGCCAATAGAAATCAGGTCATAATGAAATATGCTCGCACAAGCAATAGCGCTGGGAACAGTCGTATTTAAAAGGCTCGCGATATCGCTCACTTTACCCATTCCACCGCAGGCTATTACGGGAATAGAAACCGCTTGATTTACCGCGGCAATCAATTGATTGTCAAAGCCCCGTTTTGTACCTTCCTGATCAATGGAAGTTATCAATAATTCGCCTGCACCAAGGCTCTCTAATTTTTTTGCCCAATCGATTGCATTTAGTTGCGTCGGTTCACGACCATTATCGATGTAGGCCTCCCAGGAACTGCCCACGCGTTT